>Ga0136622_10000175_pt1 | contig 24433 bp, 25 predicted proteins | sample AntDrymUQ4482106_2_FD_104803 | JGI IMG/M metagenome (GOLD analysis project Ga0136622, IMG submission 104803) | Polar desert sand microbial communities from Dry Valleys, Antarctica - metaG UQ448 (21.06) | ecosystem: Environmental > Terrestrial > Soil > Desert | place: Antarctica: Dry Valley...
GCGGCTGTAGTCCTCCATCACCTTGCGCAGCATCCCCCCCTTGGGATGCCACAGGTTGAGCCCGCCGCCCAGTTCGGGCGGTGACGAGAACAGGTCGAGTTCGTGACCGATACGGCGATGGTCGCGCAGCCGGGCCTGCTCGATGCGGTCCAGGTAGCCGGCCAACGCCTTCGGGCTCTCCCATGCGGTCCCGTAGATCCGTTGCAGCTGGGGGTTCCTCTCATCGCCCCGCCAGTACGACCCGGACGAGCGGAGCAGCTTGACCGCTCTGATCCGCCCGGTCGACGGGACGTGGGGGCCCCGGCACAGGTCGACGAAGTCGAGGTTGCGGTAGATGCTCACCTCGGTGCTCCCCGCCCCCTGGGACTCGTCGACGCCATCGATGATCTCGGTCTTGAACGGCTGGTCGGCGAACAGCTCCCTCGCCTCGCCGGTGGGGATCACCTGGCGCCGGAACGGCTGGTCCTCGGCGATGATCTGGTGCATCCGGGCCTCGATCGCCTCGAGGTCCTCGGTGACGAAGCCGCGTCCGATGTCGAAGTCGTAGTAGAAGCCGTCCTGGATGGGTGGGCCAATGGCGAACGAGGCACCCGGGTACAGGTCCAGCACCGCTTGGGCGAGCACATGGGCGGACGAGTGCCGGATGACCGCCCGACCCTCGTCGGTGGTGTCGGTGACCACGGCGAAGGCGCCGTCACCGGGGAGGGGCCGGCCCAGGTCGAGCAGCACGCCGTCGAGGCTGGCCACCACGGCCGCTGTGGCCAGCGACCGGCCGATCGAGGCGGCGACCTCGGCGCCGGTGGTGCCGTCGGCGAACTCGTGGATGGTGCCGTCGGGAAAGGTGAGCTTGATCGACAACCGGGGTCCCTTGCGTGCGGGGCACAAGGCTACCCCCGGGTGAGCCGGGCTCGGCCCAAGCCGTGAAATCCGCGAAAAACGAGCCTCCCCCTTCTACGCTCCGCCGAAGTTGCCGAGGAGGGGTGTGACATGTTGGAGATCGTGGCGGCGGCCGCTCTGCTGGCGGGGGTGGTGATGGCGGTGACGAGGACGGGACCGGCGGCGGCGCCGCCGCCTCTCGGGGTTTCGGTGGCGGTCGGGGGCCCCGGCATGGAGCACGGCTCCGATCGCAGCCACGGGTTCGATCTGTCGTCCGACCTGCCCTGTCCGTGGTGCCGCGCCGCCACCACCGACGACGACATCCGCTGCCCTTCGTGCGGGCAACGGTTCGGCTGATCATCCCCGCAGGGTCAGCTCCTCGAGCATCCTGATCGTCTCGAACCCGAGCGACCGGTACAACCTCATGGCCCGTTCGTCCTCGGCATCGGTGTAGAGCACCGCCTCGCCGACACTGTTGCGGCCGTGCAGGTCGTCGAGCCCCGCCAGGAGCAGTGCCCGACCCAGGCCACGCCCCTGCGCCTCGGGGATCACCCCGATGATGTAGATCTCGCCGCGCCCCTCGGCGTGGACCTTGGTCCAGCAGGACCCGATCAGCCGCTCCCCCTCCCAGGCGAGCAGGAAACCCTCCGGATCGAACCAGGGCTGGGCCAGGCGCTTGGCCAGGTTCTCCTCGTCGAGGGCTCCGTTCTCGGGGTGCCCGGCGAAGGCGGCGTTGTTCGCCTCCAGCCACGCCTTACCGTCGTCGTCACCGAACCGGCGCAGCTCGATCCCTTCGGGAAGGGCCCACGGGATACCGGTCGGCAGCGGGCGGGCCATCTCGGCGAGGAGGCGCCTCCGGGCCAGGGCGAGCGGCGACACCGCCGCCGTCTCCGCCCGTCGCCACACCCACAGGGTGAGCGGGGTCTCGTCGTGGATGACGTCGGGCATGGTCTCGGCCAGAAGCCGCACGATTCCCCCCTCGTCGGGGTGCCCCGGCTCGGCGACGATCTCGACCGCCCAGTGACCGTGGGGAAGCCCGGCGGCGGCGGGATGCCTGGAGGCGACGGCGTAGCCGACCAGCCTGGTCGGCCCCCCGTTGCGGCCGGTGATCGCCACCCGGCCGATCTGTTGAGGTGACAGCAGCCGGATCGCCTTGTGCTCGCTGACCGCCGGGTGTCCGTCCGTCTCCTCCCTGCGGGCGAGCAGCGATTCGATGGCGTCCCGATCGGACGGGTGGGCGGTGCGGACCTCCATGTGTCCAGGGTAGGGAACCGGGCAGGGCAGTCTCCAGTGGCCCGGTCCCCGAGCCGGATGCGGCCCCGGTGGAGAACCGTACCGATCGGCCCGGCGGCCCCTATTGTGGGGAGACGATGGGTTCGGTGGGGCTCGTGCTCGGAGGCGGTGGGATCACCGGCGCCTCGTATCACCTGGGCTGTCTCCTCTCGCTGGAGATGGCCACTGGCTGGCATCCCAACGACGCCGCCGTGGTGGTCGGGACCTCGTCCGGGGCCTTCACCACCGCCATGCTGCGCGGCGGCCAGCTCAGCATCGACACCTTCATCGACGACGCCGGCTCCCGCACCGAGGCCAACGAGCGGTTGCGGGTGCGCTGCTACCCGCGGGCAAGACCCGGCGGTGTGGTGCGCTGGCTGCGGCGCGGGGTGCTCCCCGGGTTGACCAGCGGTCCCGACCTGCGGATGGTGGCGGGCAGCCCTGCGATGTACAGCACCGCCGGCATCATGGACTGGATCGAGGAGCGGATCGGCGCCGACATGGCCCTGGGCTGGCCCGACCGTCCGACCGTCATCGTCGGCTTCGACCTGGCGTCGAGGAAGCGGGCGGCATTCGGGACGGACGCCGCCCCCGAGGTCCCCTTCAAGATCGCGGTGGGCGCCTCGCTGGCGGTGCCGATGGTGTACGAACCGGTGCAGATCAAGGGCCGCTGGTACTCCGACGGAGGGATGGCCAGCGGGACCAGCGCCGACCTGGTGCTCGGGCTCGACCAACCGCTCGATCTGATCATCGTCAGCGCCCCCATGGCCGCCTTCGACGCCAGACCGGGCGCCCGCTTCTACGAGGGGGCGTTCGACCGGGTGGGCAGGGTTGCGCTCGACATCGAGCTGGCCAGGATCAGGGACGCCTGGCCCGAGACCGACATCGTGGTGCTCCGCCCGGACGACAAGATCCTCGAGGTGAGCAGACCCAACCCGATGTCGACCAGGGCAGCCATCCCCGCCTTCCTCCGCACGCTGCGCACCATGCGCGACCAGCTGAGCCGGCCGGAGGTGTGGGAGGTCCTCCGGCACCATCTGGGCGCCGCCCCCCGGCCGGTGGCACCGGCCCGCACCACGTGGTGAGGACCGTTTCTTAGGATCCGAACGCGTCTCTCATGACGCGTTTCGATCCTAAGAAAATCTCGGTCATACCCCCGCCACCTCGGGGACCCGGTCCATCGCCGCCGCCACCCTGGCCTCGGGGTAGTCGTAGTTGATCATGCTGCCGGACAGGTAGGCCTCGTATGCGCTCAGGTCGAAGTGGCCGTGGCCGCAGAGGGCGGTGAGGATCACCATCTCCTCGCCCCGCTCCTTCGCCCGCGTCGCCTCACGGATGGTGGCGGCGATGGCGTGGGAGGGCTCGGGGGCGGGAACGATGCCCTCGGTGCGGGCGAAGGCGACGGCGGCGTCGAAGCACTCGATCTGGTTGATCGCCTCGGCCTCGGCCATCCCCAGCTCGTAGATGTGCGACACCAGCGGAGCCATCCCGTGGTAGCGCAGCCCGCCGGCGTGGATGGGGTCCGGGATGAAGTCGTGCCCCAGGGTGTGCATCTTGACCAGCGGGGTCATCCCCAGGGCGTCGCCGAAGTCGTAGCGGTAGACGCCCTTGGTCAGCGACGGGCACGCCGCAGGCTCGACGCAGCGGATGGTGGGGCTCATCCGCCCCGCCAGCTTCTCGCGCAGGAACGGGAACGACAGCCCGCTGAAGTTGGAGCCGCCGCCGGTGCAGCCCACCAGCAGGTCGACGGTCTCGCCGATCTTGGCCAGCTGGAGCAGCGCCTCCTCGCCGATGATCGTCTGGTGCATCAGCACGTGGTTGAGCACGCTGCCCAGCGAGTACTTCGTGTCCGGGTCACCCGCCGCCGTCTCCACCGCCTCGCTGATGGCGATACCGAGCGATCCCGGGCTGTCCGGGTCCTGGGCCAGGATCGAGCGTCCCGCCTGGGTGACGTCCGATGGGCTGGGGTGCACCGTCGCTCCCCACACCTCCATCATCGTCTTGCGGTACGGCTTCTGGTCGTACGACGACCGCACCTGCCAGACCTCGCATTCGAGATCGAACTGGACGCAGGCGAAGGCGAGGGCGCTCCCCCACTGCCCGGCCCCGGTCTCGGTGGTGAGCTTCCTCACCCCTTCCCGGGCGTTGTAGAAGGCCTGGGGAACCGCCGTGTTCGGCTTGTGCGATCCCGCCGGGCTGGTCCCCTCGTACTTGTAGTAGATGCGGGCGGGGGTATCGAGCAGCTTCTCCAGCCTCCGAGCCCGGTACAGCGGAGAGGGCCGCCACAGCCGGTAGATGTCGAGCACCTCACCGGGGATGTCGACGTGGCGGTCGGTGGTGACCTCCTGACCGATCAGCGCCATCGGGAACAGCGGGGCCAGGTCGTCGGGGGCCACCGGCTGGTGGGTACCGGGGTGGAGGACGGGGGGTGGCGGCTCGGGAAGATCCGCCACGATGTTGTACCACTGGGTCGGCATCTCCGACTCGTCGAGCAGCACCTTGGTCACTTCGCTCATCGCGCCGCCTCCTTGGGGGTGGTTGTCGTCTCCATGTCGTCGAGGATGTCGACGAGGATGTCGACCAGCCGGTCCACATCCTCCTCGGTGTGGTGGATCCCGAACCCGAACCGCACCCGGTCGGCGCGCCGGTCGATCGTCACCCGGCGGGCGGCCAGGGCATCGGTCAGCGCCACCGCCTGCGGGGTCCGGTAGGTGAGGAAATGGCCCCGGTCGCTGAATCCGCTTTCGGGCGGGACCAGCTCGCCCAGATCCATTCCCCGGTCGGCCGTGGCGGCGAATAACCGGGTCTGGAGGGCGCCGACGTGGGCGTGGATGGTCCCGACGTCGAGGCCCTCCCGATCCAGGAGCCGCTGCACGGCGTTGAACCGATACAGCCCGGAGGGGTCGAAGGTAGCCCCCCAGAAGCGGCGTCCGTCGCCCGGGTACTCCACCGACCCCACCCCTTCCTCGAGCCGGTCGAACCCGGCATACCACCCGGTGTCCATCGGCCGCCGGGCCTGCCCGGGGGGACAGTGCATGAAGCAGGCCCCCTCCCCTGCCATGGCGTACTTGTACCCGCCGGCCAGGTAGAACGCCCGGCCGGCGATCGGTCCCAGGTGGGTGGGGATGGCCATGAACCCGTGATAGCCGTCGATCACGATCTTGCCCTCTGGAGGCAGCGAACGGACCCACCCGACCAGATCGGGGATCACATACCCGGAGTCGTAGAAGACGTGGCTGGCGTAGACCAGGTCGTAGTCCCGCGCCCGCGCCGCCGCCTGGAAGCGGTAGGGGAAGGTATCGAGCGGTTCCACCGGCACCCGGGTGACCGCAGCCCGCCTCGCCTCCTCCCAGCGGGCCGCCTGCCGGCGGAAGCTGTGGAACTCGCCGTCGGTGGTGAGGATCCGCACCGGGGGGGCCAGCGCCGAGACCAGCCGCCCCACCAGCTCGTGGGTGTTGGGGGCGAAGGCGATGGTGGCGGGGTCGGGGAGCCCGAGCCGACCGGCGATGTGGCCCTGCGCCTCGGGGACGACCTCGCCCATGACCCGCTCCCACTTGGCATCCATCAACGCGGCGGCGTCAAGCCAGGCCAGTTGGTGCGCCTCGAAGGAAACATCGGGCCACGGATGGTGGCTGTGGGCGGCGAAATGGAGCCGGTCGCCGCCCAGGAACCTCGAAAACAGATGTGCGTGGCTCACGGCGCCTGGTCACCCCCGGCGGCGACATCGAGGTGGAACCGCATCGTCTCGGCCACCGAAGGGGGCAGCTCGGGGAGGCGTGACCGGGGGATGTAGTAGGTGGCCAGGTCGAACAGGTCGGTCCACACCCGGTGGCTGCGGGCGGTCTCCTTCAGGTAGTCGTGCCCGGTGGTGCCGCCGGTGCCGATCTTGGCGCCGATCATCCTGATCACCATCAGGGCGTGGCGGTCGCGCCATGCGGTGAAGCCCTCGTCGACGTCCATCAGCGACTTGAGGACCCGGAACGGGAGGTGGAGGATCGGCTCGTCGCGGTACAGGTTGATGAGCAGCGCGGCGAGGAAGGCCTTCCTGCTCAACCGGCGGGCCCCCCGCTCCTGCAACTCGGTGTACGCCTCGTCGTCGAACAGCGAGGTGTAGCTGGCGGCGGTGCCGTCGAATCGGGCGAGTTGCTCCTGGCGGCCCTCGTCGTTGAGGTTGGGGTTGCCCTCGATCAGCGCCCGTTCCTCGGCCAGGACCTGGTCGATGGTGCTCCGGTAGGCGTCCCAGAAGGCGTACTCCCCCACCTGGAGGAAGGGGGTCCTCTCCAGCCAGGCCTCCACCAGGTCGAACAGGCTCCGCTCCCGGTGCGACGCCTCCAGCCGGGTCCGATGAGCATCGCTGAATCGGGTGACGTACTCGGCTTCGTTGATCAGCACCCGCGACGACGGATCGATGCCGAACATGTTCTCGATCAGCCGGAACTGGAGGCTCTGGAACCCCGAGGCGGGGACGAGCAGATCGCGGAACTCGAGGAAGTCGAGCGGGGTCATCGTCTCCAGCACGTCCAGGTGATCGAGCATGATCCGCTGGATGGCATGAACCCGCTCCAACTGGCCGACCACCCGTCCGATGCTCCGCTCGGGTACGGCCGGCTGATCGAACGTCACCCGCACCGCCTCCAGCTCGTGGAGGATCTGCTTGAACCACAACTCGTAAGCCTGGTGCACGATGATGAACAGCAGCTCGTCGTGGGCGGGACGGCCCCGCTTCACCGACAGGGGGCTCTGGGCGTCGAGGAGCCGGTCGAGCTCCAGGTACTCGTGGTAGTAGACCGGCCCGTCGTTCATCCCGCCGATCCTCTCCCGCCGAAGCGGTCGCCGATTGCTGCGGCGCGTGCCCCGCCGACCGGCCATCCGATCGGTCCCACCGTATCATGACCCGGCCCGCCCCCATCGGCAAACAAGGACCGGGAACACGTCTTGACCGATCGCCCCGCCCTCGTCCCGGAATGGGTCAACATCGCAGACGCCTTCCTGGCCGACCGGGTTGCCGAGGGTCGTGGCGGGCGGACCGCACTCAGGGTGGCCGACCGCACCATGACCTACGCCGAGGTGGAGAGGCTCGCGAGCGGTTTCGCCGAGGCCCTCGCCGGGCTCGGTGTCCGCCGCGAGGGCCGGGTGGTGCTCCTCCTCGACGACCGGCCCGAGTACGTCGGCGCCCTGTTCGGGGCGCTCAAGCTGGCGGCGGTGGTGGTGATGGTCAACCCCGAGCTCACCCCCGAGCGGATCACCGAGATCCTCGACCTGGCCCAGCCCCAGGCGGTGGTCCACGAGGGCGCCCTCGACGGCGTGGTCGCCTCCGCCGTTGCCGCATCGTCCGCCCCAACGGCTCTACTCCCCATCCCCGCCGGAGGTGTCGACCTCGGCGCCGATGTGGGTGCGGCCGCCACCCACCGCGACGACCCCGCCCTCTGGCTGTTCTCCGGGGGTACCACCGGGGTTCCCAAGGCCGTGGTCCAGACCCACGGCTCGTTCCTCAACACCACCCTCCGTTACGCCCAGGAGACGCTCGGCTACACCGAGGACGACGTCACCCTGTCCGTCCCCAAGCTGATCTTCGGGTACGCCACCGGCTCCAACCTGTTCTTCCCGTTCTCGGTCGGAGCCTCGGCGGTGCTGTTCCCCGAACCGGCGACGGTCGAGGTGCTCACCGACCAGATCGCCCGGCACCGGCCCACCATCCTGATCACGGTCCCCACCATGATGAGCAGGATGCTGACCGACCCGGTGGCCGGGGGCGCCGACCTGTCGAGCATCCGCTTCGCCACCTCCGCCGGCGAGGCGCTTCCCGTCGAGCTCTACCACCGCTGGATGGCGGCGTACGGGGTCGAGCTGCTCGACGGTCTGGGCACCGCCGAGATGTGGCACATCTTCGTCACCAACCGCCTCGGCGACGTCAAGCCGGGCACGCTGGGCAGACCGGTGGCCGGCTTCGAGGTGCGGGTGTGCGACGACGCAGGCGAACCGGTTGCCGATGGGGAGATCGGCAGGCTGTGGGTGAGGGGCGGGTCGAGGGCGTGGGGCTACTGGCGCGACCTGCCCCGGACCATGGAGACGTTCCGGGGCGAATGGGTCGTCGGCGGGGACCTGGTCCGTTTCGACGAGGATGGATACCTCGAGCACCACGGCAGGGCGGACGAGGCGCTCAAGGTGTCGGGTCGCTGGCTGCAGCCCCAGGAGGTGGAGAGCTGTCTGCTCGGGCACGAGGCGGTGGCGCAATGCGTGGTGGTCGGGGTGGCGGACGCCGCCGGGCTGGTCAAGCCGGTGGCGTTCGTCGTCCCGGCGCAGCGACGGCCGGGGCTCGAGGCCGAGCTGATCGAACACGTCCTCGCCAGGCTCGAGCCCTACAAGCATCCCCGCCGGGTGGTGCTGGTCGACGACTTCCCCAGGACCCATCTGGGCAAGGTCGACCGCGGCGCCCTCAAGAGCCTGGCCGGCTGACTCACGCTCTCGGGTAGAGCCTCCGGGCGATGATGGTGCGCTGCACCTCGGAGGCGCCCTCGTAGATGCGGGGCGCCCTGACGTCGCGGTAGAGCCGCTCCAGCAGGTGCCCGACCTCCAGGGCGCGGGCGCCGTGGATCTGGATGGCGTCGTCGACGACCCGCTGCGCCGTTTCGGTGGCGAGCAGCTTGGCCATCGAGGCCCTGATGGTGAGCGGCTCGGCCCCGGCGTCGAAGGCGCGGGCGGCGTCGTACACCACCAGCCGGGCGGCGTGGAGCGAGGTGGCCATGTCTGCCAGCTTGTGGGCGACGGCCTGCAACTCCCGCAACGGCCCCCCGAAGGCGTGCCTGGTCCCGGCGTGGGCGATCGCCGCCTCCAGCGCCGCCTGGGCAATACCGACGGCGAAGGCTCCCACCGAGGGGCGGAACCGGTCGAGGGTGCGCATCGCCACCGCAAACCCACCGTCCAGCTCCCCGAGCCGATGATCGTCGGGCACCAACACCCCGTCGAACACCAGCGAGCCCACCGGGTGGGGGGCGACCAGGTCGAGCGGCCGCCCGGACAGCCCGGGGACGTCGCCGGGCACGGCGAACGCGGTGACCCCGGCGGCCCCGGCGCCTGGGGTGGTGCGGGCGAAGACGGTGTAGACATCCGCATCCGGGGCATTGGAGATCCAGGTCTTCTCCCCGGTCAGCCGCCAGCCGTTCCCGTCCCGCTCCGCCGCCAGGGCGATCGCCGCCGCATCCGACCCGGCATCGGGCTCGGTGAGGGCGAAGGCGGGGACGGCCTCGCCCCTGGCGATGGCGGGGATCCACCGGGAGGCGATCTCGGGACGGCCCGACTGGAGCACCGGGTAGGCGCCCAGCCCCTGCATGGCGAGCGCCGTCTCCGCCTCGGTCGACTCAACCGCCACCGCTTCCCGCAGCAGGCACAGGGTGAAGGCGGACACCTCGCCCGGCTGGGTGCCGCCGTGCGAGGACGGGAAGATCCGTTGGACCAGCCCGGCCCCGGCCAGGGCTGCGATCAGCGTCCGGTCGAGACGCCCCCTCGGCCCGGCCTCGGCGGCGGCGGCCAGACGCTCCCGGGCGAGACGGCGGTTGGCGTCGTACTCGGCCAGCTCGGCGCCGGTCAGCGCCATGGGACGGGGCAGGGTCGGCGGCCAGGTGGTCACGGCTCGAGCCGCGAGAGCGGGTCCTGCTGGCGCCGCCGGGCGTTCCTCCCCGACAGGTACTGATCCGGCCAGGGGTGACCGAGATAGCCCTGGTCGATGGCGGCGTTGAGCGTCCAGTACGGATCGACCAGGTGGGAGCGGGCCAGCAGACACAGGTCCGCCCTCCCCGAGACCAGGATGGTGTTGACGTCGTCGATGCTGGACACCGCCCCCACGGTCATCGTCGGGATCCCGACCTCCTGGCGGATCCGATCGCTGAACGGGGTCTGGTAGAGCCGGCCGTAGCGGGGGCGCTGGTCCGGGTGGACCTGGCCGGTGGAGACGTCGACGATGTCGGCCCCTGCCCCCGCCAGGGCACCGGCGATGGCGACGGCGTCGTCGCCGTCGTTGCCTCCGGGCATCCAGTCCGTCGCCGAGAATCGGACCGAGAGCGGCAGGTGGTCCGGCCACGCCGCCCGCACCGCGGCCACCACCTCGAGCGGGTAGCGCAGCCGGTTCTCCCGCGACCCCCCGTACCGGTCGGTTCGGCGATTCGACAGCGGGCACAGGAAGCTCGACAGCAGGTAGCCGTGGGCGAGATGCAGCTCGACCAGGTCGAAGCCGAGCTCGGCGCCACGCCTGGCGGCGGCGACGTGCTGGTGGACGACGGCCTCCATGTCGGTGCTGGTCATCTCTACGGGGATCTGGTTGCGGTCGTCCCAAGGGATCGGGGAGGGCGCCAGCAGCGGCCAGTTGCTCCGGTCGAGCGGCTCGTCGTCGCCGTCGCCCTCCCATGGCACCTTGACCGATCCCTTGCGCCCGGCGTGGCCGAGCTGGAGCCCGATCTTCGCCCTGGTCTGGCGGTGGACGAAGTCGACGATGGGCGCCCACGACTCCTGCTGGGCGTCGCTCCACAGCCCGGTGCACCCAGGGGTGATGCGACCCTCGGGCGACACGCAGGTCATCTCGGTCATCACCAGCCCGGCGCCGCCGACGGCCCGGCTGCCCAGGTGGACCAGGTGCCACGGATTCGGGATGCCGTCCACCGCCGAGTACTGGGCCATCGGCGACACCACCACCCGGTTGTCGAGGCGCAGCTCACGCAGGGTGAACGGGTAGAACATCGGCGGGGTGGCCGGGGTCGGCGGTCGATCCGGAGCCGGCACCGACCCGTGGAACCAGGTGCGGATCCGGCGCATCAGGACGGGATCGCGCAGCTCGAGATTGTCGTAGGTGATCCGCTGCGACCGGGTGAGGAGCTGGAACACGAACTGCTCGAGGGGCAGGTCGACGTAGCGGCCCACCGAGGCGAACCACGCCTCCGACGTGTCCGCCGCCCGCTGCAGGCTGGCCGCAACCGGGGCGCGGATCTCCTGGTAGGCGTCGAGGGCGCGAGGGATGTCGCCGGGGGTGGCGGCGATGGCCTCGGCGAGGACCACGGCGTCCTCGAGGGCCAGCTTGGTCCCGGACCCGACCGAGAAGTGGGCGGTATGGACGGCGTCGCCCAGCAGAACCACCCTCCCGTCGTGCCATCGTTGGCAGCGGACCGTCGGGAAGGTGCGCCACACCGAGGCGTTCCCGATCACCCCCTCGCCGTCGAGGTGGCGGCCGAACACGGTCTCGGCGAAGTCGAGGGCCGCCTCGTCGGACTCGCCCGGAGGGAGTGCACCGGTGGCGTCGAGCCCGGCCCGGCGCCAGGTGGCCCCGTCCATCTCGACCACGATGGTGCTGGTCTTCTCGTCGTACGGGTAGCAGTGCGCTTGGACCACACCGTGCGGGGTCTCCTCGAAGAGAAAGGTGAAGGCCTCGAACACCTTGCGGGTGCCCAGCCAGACGAACCGCGCCGCCCCGGTCTCGATGGTCGGCCGGAACACGTCCGCCCCGGCCACCCTGGTCGGGCTGTGGACACCGTCTGCGGCCACGACGACGTCGTATCCGTCGAGATCGGCAACGGTCACCATCCGCTCGAAACGGAGCCTTGCCCCGAGCTCGGCGGCGCGGTGGCCAAGGATCTGGAGCAGGCGGAGCCGGGCGATCGCCGAGAAACCGTGCCCGGTGGAACGCACCCACCTGCCCCTGTGCTGGATGTCGATGCCGCCCCACGACCGGAACTCGGCGGTGATCCTGGCGAATGCCTCGGGGTCGGCGACGGCGATACCGTCGAGGGTCTCGTCCGAGAAGACCACCCCGAACCCGAAGGTGTCGTCCGGGCCGTTGCGCTCGAACACGTCGACCTCGATCGACGGGACCAGGCTGCGGAGCCGAGCGGCCAGGAACAAGCCCCCGGGGCCGCCACCGATGCAGGCGAGGCGCATCGGGCGAGGATACCCCTGGCCCCGCCTGTCGCCCGGCCTCCGCCCATCTCGTAGGGTGACGGCGACACGACCCCGATCCTGCGGAGCGAGAACATGACGGGACGACGCGCCGCCGTCACCGGCGGCAACAAGGGCATCGGTCTGGCGGTGGTCCAACGGCTTGCCGCCGACGGGTTCTCGGTGGTGGCAATGGGCCGGGACGAGGCGGCGCTGGCCAAGGCGGCCGCCTCCATGCCGGGCCGGGTGGAGATCGCGGTGTGCGACGTCGCCGACCCGGACAGCATCGCCTCCGTCTTCTCCACAACCGGCCCCTTCGATGTGCTGGTCAACAACGCCGGTGTCGCCGACTCGGCCCCGGTACTCCGCATCCCGGTCGAGCAGTGGGAGCGGCTGATGCGGGTCAACGCCCTCGGTCCGCTGCTGTGCATCCAGCAGGTGCTCCCCGGGATGACGGAGCGCGACCACGGCCGGATCGTCACCATCGCCTCGATGGCCTCCCACCAGGGGGCGGCGTACACCGGGGCGTACGCCGCCTCCAAGCACGCCGTCCTCGGGCTGATGCGATCGCTCTCCGTGGAGATCGCCGGGACCGGGGTCACCGCAAACTCGGTGTGCCCGGGCTACGTGCGTACCCCGATGACCGAACAGACCATCGCCAGGATCAGGGAGAAGACCGGGAGGGGCTACCAGGAGGCGATGCAGGCGCTGATCGGGCGGAGCCGGTTGGGTCGGTTGATCGAGCCCACCGAGGTCGCCGCCGCCGTCGCCTACCTGGTCAGCGATGACGCCGCCGCGGTGAACGGCCAGTCGATCCTCATCGACGGCGGAGACCTCCAGCAGTGAGCCCGTTCCGGGCGGGCGCTCCGTTGACCGACCACTGGGAGCATTTCCGGTTCGAGGTGGCGGACGGGGTCGCCACCATCACCTTCGACCGGCCCGACCGGCTCAACGCCCTCACCTTCGAGGTGTATGCCGATCTACGCGATCTTCTCACCGAGATGCCCCACCGCAGCGACGTCGAGGCGGTGGTGATCACCGGGGCCGGCAAGGGATTCTGCTCGGGCGGCGACGTCGACGAGATCATCGGACGGTTGCTGGCGATGGACGCCAGGGACCTGCTCGACTTCACCAGGATGACCGGCGCCGTGGTGCGGGCCATGCGGGAGTGCCCGATCCCCATCGTCGCCGGGGTCAACGGGACGGCCGCAGGCGCGGGCGCCGTCATCGCCCTCGCCGCCGATCTCCGCATCGTCGCCGACACCGCCAGCTTCCACTTCCTCTTCACCAGGGTCGGGCTCTCCGGTGGTGACATGGGGTCGGCCTACCTGCTCCCCCGGGTGGTGGGAGCGGGCCGGGCCACCGAGATCCTGATGTTCGGCGACCCGGTGGACGCCGCCACCGCCGAGCGCATCGGGTTGGCCAACCGGGTGGTGCCGGTCGACGAGGTCGGCCCCGCCGCCGCCGCCATGGCCGCCCGTCTCGCCGCCGGCCCCACCTTCGCCCACCGGGCCACCAAGTCGCTGCTCACCAGGGAGCTGGACATGGATCTGGCCGGGTCGATCGAGCTGGAGGCGGTGACCCAGGCGCTGCTGATGACCACCGCCGACCATGCCGAGTTCCACGCCGCCTACACCGAGGGGCGCCAACCCGATTGGCGGGGTCGATGAGCAACCCCCACGGGATCGTCAGACCCGAGGGAATGGTCCCTGCCGTCGGGTTCAGCCACGGCATCGTGGCCGCCTCCGGACGCACCCTTTTCGTGGCGGGGCAGATCGCCGTCGACCCCGCAGGCGCCGTCGTCGGCGACGACCTCACCACGCAGTTCGACGTCGCCCTCGGCAACCTGGTGTCCGTGGTGCGAGCCGCCGGGGGGGAGCCGGCTCACGTCGTCGCCATGACCGTGTACACCACCGACATGGCCGGGTACCGGGCGTCACTCCGCCCGCTCGGTGCGGTGTGGCGCCGCCACATCGGGCTCCACTTCCCGGCGATGGCGCTGCTCGGCGTCGCCTCGCTGGTCGAGCCGGCGGCGCTGGTGGAGATCACGGCGACGGCAGTTATCCCGTGGGAGTGAGCGGCTACGGCGCCCAGTCGATGGTCGCTCCCCTACGCCGGGTGGCAATGCGCCGCCCCGATGGATCGTTCGCCGCCGACCCCCAGGTCTGGCACTACACCGACCGCCCCGACGCCGCTGCCGCCGCCGCCGAGCACGACGCCCTGGCGGCGATGCTGGAGGAAGACGGGGTCGAGATCGTCTGGCACATGGACCCGCTCCCCGACCATGCCGACGCCATCTTCGTCCACGACCCGGTGCTGGTCACCGATCGGGGGACGATCCTGCTGCGGATGGGCAAGCCGCTCCGCCGCGGTGAGGAGGCGCCCCTGGCGGCCACGCTGGAGGCGGCGGGGGTTCCGATCGCAGGTGTCATCGAGCCGCCCGGCATCGTCGAGGGGGGTGACCTGCTCTGGCTCGACCACGACACCCTGGCCGCCGGCCATGGCTTCCGGACCAACGGGTCGGGGCTGGATCAGCTGAGCAGCCTCCTCCCCGGGGTCGAGGTGATTCCTGTGCCGCTGCCATGGCATCTCGGCCCCGAGGCCTGCCTCCACCTGATGTCGGTGATCAGCCTGATCGACGACGACCTGGCCGTGGCCCACCGACCGCTGCTTCCGGTCCCGTTCGTGGAGCTGCTCGCCGCACGGGGCTTCGAGCTGATCGAGGTATCCGCCGCCGAGCTGGAGACCCAGGCCCCCAACGTCCTCGCCACCGCCCCCCGCCGCTGCATTATGCTGCGCGGCAACCCCCAGACCGAAAAGGCGCTGGTCGAGGCGGGCTGCGACGTCCGCACCTACGTCGGCGACGAGATCACCCTCAAGGCCGAGGGTGGCGCCACCTGTCTGACCCGGCCCATCCTGCGGCTTTCTTAGGATCAAAGTGCATCATGAATGACGCGTTTCGATCCTAAGAAAGCGTCGGGATCCCTCACCCTTGCGGGTGGGCGGCGATGAAGGCCAGCACCCGGCGCCAGGCGTCCGCCGACTCCTCGGCGTAGTCGGCGTGCTGGCGGTCGAAGAACGAGTGGGGCGCCCCCGGGTAGGTGACGATCTCGTGCTCGATGCCTGCCTCGGCCAGGGCAGCCTCGAAGGCGGCGACGGCCGCTGCGGGGATACTGGGGTCGTCTCCGCCCATCAGGGCGAGGATGGGGGCGGTCATCTCTGGCACGTGATCGACCGGGCTGCCGTCCCCCGGTGTCCGCTCCCGCACCGGGTTGCCGTAGAAGCCGATCGCCCCGGCCAGGCCGTGCCCGCCCGCTGCCTGGTTCCACGAGTTGGATCCACCGAAACAGAACCCGAGGGTGAACACCGGCCGGCCGGGGCTCGCCGCCCGCAGATGGGCGACGGCGGCTGCGGCGTCGGCGGCCACGCCGGCCCCGGTGGTGAGCGCCACATGATCCATGTGCGGGAAGTCCTCCCCCCGCTTCCCCACCCCGGCCGTCCTCCCGAAGTAGTCGATGGCGACGGCGTGGTGACCGGCGCCGGCCAGCCCGTCGGCCAGGTCCTCGTAGAACCGGTACAGGCCACGCACGTCGGGAAGGATCACAACGCAGGCCGCCAAGTCGCCGTCCGGGGACGACTCGTAGGCGGCGAACCGGTTTCCGTCGGCGGCCTCGAGCACGAGGTCGTTGCTCACCAACGCCCCGCCGGTGACCGGCGGCAGCGGAGGTGACGAATCCACATCGAAGCACATCGGTCAGCCCTCCCTGTCTTGCGACGGACCCACGGTACGCCCCGCCCAACCCCCCGCACCACTTTCTTAGGATCGAATCGCATCATGGGTGACGCGTTTCGATCCTAAGAATACGTGTCCCGGGGGCGCCCTCACACCGGGTACACCGTCACGTCGGTGGCCTTGAACGACGCCCACACCTCGGATCCGGGCGACAGGTGCAGGTCGGCGACGGCCGACGGGGTGACCTCGGCCACCAGCGACAGGGAACCGTCGAGCTCGACCCTGATCCGCTCCGCCTCGCCCTCCACGTGCACCACGGTCAGGCGCCACACGTTGCGCGGCGTGCCCTCGGGACGGTGGCGGTGGATGGCGACGGACTGGGGGCGAACCACGGCGAACACCTCGCCGGACGGTGCCTCCTCGGCCAGGTGGACCTCGGCACCGTTGGGGAGCAGCACGTGGAGATGGCGACCCCTTCCCCGCAGCAGGTTGATGCCGACCAGACGGGCCACGTAGTCCGAACGAGGATGGCGCCGGATCTCGGCGGCGGTTCCCTCCTGCACCACCGAGCCATCCTCGAGGATGACGATGCGGTCGGCAAGCGCCATCGCTTCGACCGGGTCGTGGGTGACGAGCACCCCTGCCCCGGAGAATTCCCCGAGCTGCGCCACCAACTCGGCGCGCACCTGGCGCCGGGTGCCGACATCCAGCGCAGCCAGCGGCTCGTCGAGCAGCAGCACCAGGGGCTGGGGCGCCAGCGCCCGCGCCAGCGCCACCCGCTGTGCCTGGCCCCCCGACAGCGAGCGGGGATGGTCGGTGGCGACCGACGCCAGCCCGAAGCGGTCGAGCCAGGCCATGGCGGTAGCGGCTGCGGCCCGTCTGCCCATCCCCCGGCAGCGGAGTCCGAAGGCGATGTTGTCGACCGCGCTCAGGTGCGGGAACAGCAGGTACTCCTGGAACATGAGCCCGATGGGTCGCTCCTCGACCGGGACGAACACGCCGGCGGCGGGGTCGTCCATCACCCGGTCCCCCACTCGGACCATGCCCCGCTCGATCGGGTCGAGCCCGGCGATCGCCCGCAGCAGGGACGTCTTGCCCGCGCCGTTGGGCCCGAGCAGCGCCACCACCTCGCCGTCGCCTGCGGTGAGGACAGCATCGAGCCCCAGCGAGCCGCGCCGCAGACCGATGTCGGCGGACAGGCTCATCCGACCCGGAACCACCGGTCGCGCAGGGCCACCAGCACCGCCAGCGAGACCGCCACCATCACCAGACTGATGGCGATGGCGGCGTCGCGGTCGCTCTCCAGCGCCTGGAACACCGCCAGCGGCATGGTCTGGGTCCTGCCCTCCAGGTTGCCGGCGAACGTGATCGTGGCCCCGAACTCCCCGAGCGCCCGGGCCCAGGCGAGCACCGCCCCTGCGGCGATCGAAGGCCAAGCCATGGGAAGAGTGACCCGGCGCAGCACGGTGAGCGGCGACGCCCCCAAGGTGGCGGCCGCCTCCTCGAAGCGGAGGTCGGCGCTGCGCAGCCCGGCTTCGACCGTGATCACCAGGAAGGGCACGGCGATGAAGGTGGCGGCGACGATCACTCCCCAGGTGGAGAACGGCAGCAGGATCCCGAGCTGCCGGTCGAGCCACTGCCCCACCAGCCCCCGCCTCCCCAGGGCGAAGAGCAGGGCGGCGCCTCCGACCACCGGGGGAAGCACCATCGGGAGCAGGATGATGCCGCGCAGCAGGGCCCGCCCCCGGAACCGGGCGCGGGCCAGGAGCCACGCCATGGGGACACCGATCAGCAGCGAGATCGCCGTCGCCGCCAGCGAGGTGACCACCGACAGCCGCAGCGCCGCGGCCACGAACGGATCGGCCAGCAGGCTCCCCAACTCGCCCCAGGGGGTACGGCTCAGGAGACCCACGAAGGGGACCGTCATCAGGGCGACCCCGATCGCCGCCGGGATCAGCACGGGCAGCGGGGGTCGGCGCGGCGCCACCCGCCTGGCGGTCACGGTGCGCCGAACCCGTGGCGCTGGAGGATCTCCCCGCCATCGGCGGACAGAACGAAGTCGACGAAGGCCCTGGCCGCCACCCGGTCGCTGGCGGCGCCCAGCGTTACGATCGGATAGGTGGCGATCACGTTGTGGTTGGCGGGGATCTCGATTCCGACCACCCCGTCCCCTGCCGCAACCACATCGCTGTGGTACACGATCCCGAGGTCGAGCTCGCCTGCGGCGACCTTGGCCAGCAGCGCCCGCACGTCCGGTTCGTTGGTGTCAATGGATGGCACCACTCCGGCGGCATCGAGGGCCCGGCGGGCGAGGGCCCCGCATGGCACCGCCTCGGCGCACAGCCCGACCAGCAGCTCCTCCCTGGCGAAGTCCCCGAGCCCCGAGACGGTGACCCGTCTGCCCGGGGTGGTGACGATCTCGAGCCGATTGGTGGCGAAGGTGCTCGGGTCGTCGGCGAGCCCTGCCTCGACCACCTGCTCCATCTCGGCCGAGCTCGCCGAGGCGAAGACGGCAGCGGGCGCGCCTTCGACGATCTGGGCCGCAAGCGTCGAGCTCCCTCCGAAGGCGAGTTCGACGGTGACGCCGTCGTTCGCCGACTCGAAGGCGGCGGCCAGGTCGGTGAAGGCGTCCGTGAGTGAGGCGGCAGCAAGGACCAGCACCGTGTCCGCACCATCCTCGCCGCCGAGGTCGCCGCCCCCGCAGGCAACCACCAGGGCCGGCACCAGGGTCAGAGCCACCGGCCAGACGGCGGCGCGGATCACGACGATCCCGCCGGCATCTCCACGATGACGTTGGTCGCCTTCACCACGGCGACGGCATAGGCGCCCGGCACCAGGCCGAGCTCGTCTGCGGCCTCGGCGCTCATCAGCGAGACGACACGGTGAGGCCCGGCCTGGATCTCGACCTTGGCCATGATGGCGTCCTTCGCCACCGCGGTGACCACGCCTGGGAAACGGTTGCGCGCCGACTGGGCGGCGAAGGCCTCCGGCTCCCGCACCGGGGCCTGCTCCACCAGCAGCCTGGCCAGGTCGGCCCCGTCGATCACCCGGTGCCCGCCCTCGGAACGGCGCATGGCGAGCTTGCCGGTGTCCGCCCACCGGCGCACGGTGTCGACGCTGACCCCGAGGAGCTCTGCCACCTGTCCCGGTCGGTATTGCGTTCTCATCTGCGGGACGATACCGCCCCAGACATCGCATCTGCAAGGTTATAGGCGGCATCACCTCGGCGTTTCGAGGGCGTGCCAGAATCCCGGCGGCAGACACCCGTCGCACGCTCGAAGGATCGGATGAACCAGCGCCAGAGCCCTCTGTTCCGGCGCCCCGAGTCATGGCCGGAGGCGCGGTTCCTCGGTGACATCCTCCGCACCGAGACGGCGGGCGGATTCCTGCTGCTCGTCGCCGTGGTGGTGGCGATGGTCTGGGCCAACTCGCCGTGGGGTGGGGCCTACGAGACGCTGCGCACAACGGTGGTGGGGCCCGCAGGGCTCCATCTCGACCTCGATCTGGCCACCTGGGCTGCGGACGGTCTGCTCGCCGTCTTCTTCTTCGTGGTCGGTCTCGAGCTCAAGCGCGAGCTGGTGGTCGGCGCCCTGCGCGACCCGAGGCGGGCCGTGGTGCCTGTGGTCGCCGCGGTCGGAGGGATGGCGATCCCGGCGCTGCTCTACGTGCTGATCAACCTGGGCAGCGGAGGCGAAGCCATGCGGGGATGGGCGATCCCCACCGCCACCGATATCGCCTTCGCCCTCGCCGTGCTCGCCGTGCTGGGGACCCACCTCCCCACCGGCCTCCGCTCGTTCCTGCTCACCGTGGCGGTGATCGACGACCTCATCGCCATCGTCATCATCGCCGTCGCCTACACCGAAACGGTCGACCTCGTCGCCCTGGCCGGGTCGGTGGCCTGTGTCGCCGTGTTCGCCTTGATGGTCCGCCGCCGCCGTCCGCCGTGGTGGCTGGCGGTACCGCTCGGTGTCGCCGCCTGGGTGCTGATGCACACATCCGGGGTCCACGCCACCATCGCCGGTGTCATGCTCGGTCTCGCCGTTCCCGTGATCGCAGCGGACGGCGGCGAGCTGGTCGAGCGTCTCGAGCACCGGTGGCGTCCCATCTCCGCCGGGTTCGCCGTCCCGGTCTTCGCCTTCTTCGCCAGCGGGGTCTCGGTCGCCGGGAGCGGCGGGTTCGGCGCCCTGTTCGGCGACCGGGTCGCCCTCGGCGTGATGGTTGGGATGGTGGTCGGCAAGCCGCTGGGGATCGTCGGCGCCACCTGGACCACGGTTCGCTTCACCAGCGGCCGATTCGACGAGGACCTGACCTGGACCGATCTGACCGGGGTGGCGCTGCTCGGCGGGATCGGCTTCACGGTGGCGCTGTTGATCGGCGAGCTCGCCTTCGGGTCGTCCTCGGAGCGGATCGACCATGTCCGCCTCGCCATCCTGGTCGCCTCGCTGACCTCGGCCCTGCTCGCCGCCGTGGTCCTCCGCAGGCGCAACGCCGTCTACCGGAGGATCAACCAGGTCGAGACCGCAGACGCAGACGCCGACCGCATCCCGGACATCTACCAGTCGGAGCCCTGAGAGGGCCCGAGCGACGCACCGGGACCGGCAATGGCCCCCGCTACCGTGCCCGCCATGGACGATCTCCACCCTCTCGTCGCCGAATGGCCCGTGGGCACGGCGACGCTCGCCGTCACCGATGCCACCGCCACGCTCGGCGCCACCGGCGACCTCGACTGGGTTATCCGGGTCGCCTCGGTGAGCAAGATCCTGGTCGGGTTCGCCGGTCTGGTGGCCCTCGAGGAGGGCACCATCACCCTCGACGAGCCTGCCGGTCCGCCCGGGTCGACGGTGCGCCATCTCCTCGCCCACGCCTCCGGTCTCGGCTTCGAGGAAGGTCGGCCGCTGACGCCCCCGGGGACGAAGCGGATCTACTCGAATCCCGGGATCGACCGCTTCGCCGACTATCTCGCCGCCTCGGCCGGGATGCCCTTCGTCGACTACCTCACCGAGGCGGTGCTGGCGCCGCTGGGGATGAGGTCGACCAGCCTGGTCGGTTCCCCCGCCCACGGGGTCCACAGCTCCACCGGCGACCTGCTCCGTTTCGCCCGCGAACTCCTCGCCCCCACCCTGGTGTCGGCCAGGACCGTGGCCACGGCCACCACCGCCCACTTCCCCGACCTGGCCGGGGTGGTGCCGGGGGTCCGGTTCTTCGACCCCTGCCCGTGGGGGCTGACCATGGAGATCAGGGGCGGGAAACAGCCCCACTGGACCGGGACCTCCAACGCCCCCGAGACCTTCGGCCACTTCGGAGGCTCGGGCACCTTCCTCTGGGTCGATCCCGTTGTCGGGGTCGCCACCGTGGCCCTGACCGACCGCGGGTTCGGGCCGTGGGCGCTGCAGGTGTGGCCTCAGACCAGCGACCGGGTCCTGGCGACCTATGGGAGATGACCCCTTGACGGATCCAGCGGGCAGCATCGGCTTCATCGGGCTGGGGACGATGGGCGGTCCCATGGCCGGTCACCTCCTCGCCGCCGGTCACCGGGTGGTGGTGTGGAACCGGTCACCCGGGCGCATGCAGCCGCTGCTCGACGCCGGGGCCGAGCCGGGTGCGAGCCCCGCCGACGTCGCCGCCCGCTGCCGGGTGGTGATGGTGTGCGTCTCGGACACGCCGGACGTGACCGAGGTGATTGCCGGTCCCTCGGGGATCCTCGAGGGCTCGACGGCGGGGAGCGTGATCGTCGACCACTCCACGATCAGTCCCGTTGAGACGCGGCGGCTGGCCGGGCTGGTCGCCGCCGCAGGCGGGGTCATGCTCGACGCCCCGGTGAGCGGCGGGTCGGAGGGCGCCCGGCGCGCCACCTTGTCGGTGATGCTCGGCGGCGAACCGGATGACGTCGCCGCCGTCCGGCCCCTGATCGAGGCGTACGCCACCACGATCACCCACGTCGGCCCCATCGGCTCCGGCCAGCTCGCCAAGATCGTCAACCAGGTGCTGGTGGTGGTGAACCAGCTCGCCGTCTCCGAGGCGCTGCTCTTCGCCGAGGCGGCAGGGCTCGATCTGGAGCGCACCATCGAGGCGGTGGGGGGCGGCACCGCCTCGTCGTGGATGCTGCTCAATCGCGGACCGCAGATGATCCGCCGCGACTGGCGTCCCGGTTTCACCATCGACCTCCAGCAGAAGGATCTCAGGCTCGCTTTGGAGGCGGCGGATGCCATGGGGGTCCCCATCCCCGCCACCGCCCTGGTGTACCAGCTGTACCGCACCCTGCAGACCCGGGGGCTGGGGAGCGAGGGCAACCATGCCCTGGTCAAGGCGCTCGAGGCGCTCGCCGGGATCGAGATCGGTCCGGTTTGAGTCTTGGACCGATCTGGTCGGGTAGGGTGTGCGGCTGATGAGACGGGCAAGCCGTCTCGAGCACACGGGAGGTCCCCCCACCTCATGATCAAGCGCAAGATGACAAGCCTGCTGCTGGCCGGCCTGCTCGCCCTCTCGGTGGGCGCAGCCGCCTGCGGCGGCGACGATGACACCGACACCGACGGCACCACGGAAATCACCGACATCGTCACGACCACCGTCGCCGGCTGAACCGCCGACCCGACACGATGGATGGGCCCCCGGTCCGTCGGGGGCCCATTCGCGCCCGGGCCTGTTCGAGGCGGCCAGAATGCCGGGATGTCCACCGATGGCGCCTGGGTCGAGCAGGTCACGATGTACCGGGCCGTCGCTCGAGGTGTAGCCGACCTGGTCGCCGCCATCGACGATCCAGGCGCCCCGGGGCTCGGGGAATGGACGGTGGTCGAGCTGGCCGGCCACACGATGCGGGCCCTGACCACGGTGGAGCTATACCTCGCCGCCGCCCCGGTGCCTGGGCCTGAGCTGGACGATGCCGCCGCCTACGTGGCTCGCTACCTGGAGGAACGCCGGAGCGATCCGGCCATGGATGGGTCGGTGGCGGCCCGGGGCCGTGAGGTGGCCGCCCAGCTCGGCCACGATCCTGCGACGGTTTTCGCTGCAACGGTGACCCGGGTGGTTGGGCTGGTAGAGGCCGCCGAACCCGATCTGGTCATCCCGACGGCGTTCGATTCGATCCGACTCGCCGACTATCTGCGCACCAGGGTGATGGAGCTGGTGTTGCACGGTCTCGATCTGGCCGCCGCCATCGGCGTCTCCTGGCGGCCGCCCCCGGCGGCCCTGACGGACACCCTGGGGCTGTTGGCCGAGGTCGCCGTCCGCACCGGCCGCGGCGAGGACCTGGCCCGGCTGCTGGGCGGGCGGGCGTCCCCGCATGACGTGCTCCCCATCATCCGCTGAGCGGGGGATCGAGCGCCGGGCGGAACCCCGGGACCGAGTTACCCGCCGGCGCCAGGGGTTCGTCCGCCGAAGGTGCCCTTGCCCGTGCCCGGTCGCTGCGTGTCTCACGTCAGGCGACGATAGGACCAGGGTTCTCGGTCGCCCGAGGAACCTCCGGTCCGGGGGCGGTGTATAAAGGGTGACAACCAGAGGAGATCCCATGCGCCGCATCGGCGTCGTCGTCGCAGCAGGGCTGCTCGTCGGTTTGCTGGCCACCCCCACCCTGGCCGGGGGCGGCGGTTGTCACCAGCCGGAGCAGACCGAGGCCGCCGCCACCATCGTGCACCTCAGCTCGAACTGCTTCAGTCCGACCGTCACCCGGGTCGCTCCCGGCGAGACGGTGTCGTTCGTCAACGACGACCCGGTGCCGCACACGGTCACCGGCGCCAACCTGCTCTGGGGATCGCTCGACCACATGCCTTCGGCGGCGACGATCGAAGCATCCTTCGACCGGCCCGGGGTCTACCCGTACGTGTGCATCCTCCATCCGGGGATGACCGGCGCCGTCGTGGTCGGCGATGCCGACGTCGCCCTGGCCGCCGGGCCCGACATCGCCGGCGGCGACGCCTCCACCTCCACGGCCGGGTCGGCGTGGGGTCCTCTGGCGCTGGGAGCGGTCATCGGACTCGGTCTCGCCGGCGCCATCGCCGCCGTCACCCGTCGCCGCTCGGCTGGTGCGGTCTGAGGGTCGGGCGAGCTGATCGTCCGACGCCGGGCGGCCTCCGGCGGCGGCGGGCGGGCTTAGCTTTGGGGCGGCAGTTAGTTCGGAGACCGCCGAGTGGCCCCTGGCGGGAGCCCGCCGTCGGCCTTCTTGTACGCCTCATCGATGAGGACGAAGTGGTCGCTGCCAGCGAGCTGGTGCGCTTCGAGCTTCTCGCCGGGGTTCGCCCAGACGAGATTGAAGCCCTCGACCAGTTCTTTGTGGCGATCACGTGGGTGCCGGTCGACGAGGAGATCGCTCGGATCGCAGGCTCACTCGCCCGAGGCCACCGCCGGCAGTACCCCGGCATCGACGACGTCGACTACCTCATCGCGGCGACGGCGTTGGTCCTCGACGCCGAGCTGCTCACGACCAATGTGCGCCACTTCCCGATGTTCCGCGATCTTCAGCCGCCCTACTGACGGTCCCCGGCCTTGGCCACGCCCGATCAGCGGCCCTTCGCCGATCGCACCGCCTTCTCGGCGCCGCGTTGCTTTTGTTCGGCTCTCTCCTCGGCGGCGGCGGCCAACCGTTCCGCCCGGTCGGCGGCCTCGCGCAGTGAATGGGCCTCTTCCGCCGCCTCTTCCGCC
>Ga0136622_10000176_pt1 | contig 24371 bp, 20 predicted proteins | sample AntDrymUQ4482106_2_FD_104803 | JGI IMG/M metagenome (GOLD analysis project Ga0136622, IMG submission 104803) | Polar desert sand microbial communities from Dry Valleys, Antarctica - metaG UQ448 (21.06) | ecosystem: Environmental > Terrestrial > Soil > Desert | place: Antarctica: Dry Valley...
CTGACTGAGGTGCTCGAGCAGTTCGACATCGACGCACAGGTGACCGGCTACATGCGAGGGCCGACCGTCACCCGTTACGAGGTCGAGCTGGGCCAGGCGGTCAAGGTGGAGAAGGTGACAGCGCTCGGCCGGAACATCGCCTATGCGGTGGCCAGCGCCGACGTGCGCATCCTGTCCCCGATCCCCGGGAAGTCGGCGATCGGCATCGAGATCCCGAACACCGACAAGGAGATCGTCTCGCTCGGCGACGTGCTGCGCAGCGGCACCGCTCGCAACGACCACCACCCGATGGTCGTGGGCCTGGGCAAGGACGTCGAGGGCGGGTTCGTGGTCGCGAACATGGCGAAGATGCCGCACCTCCTGGTCGCGGGTGCCACCGGTTCCGGCAAGTCGAGCTTCGTGAACGCCACGATCACCTCGATTCTGATGCGGGCAACGCCGGACGAGGTGCGGATGATCCTGATCGACCCGAAGCGAGTCGAGCTCAACCACTACGAGGGCGTGCCGCACCTGATCACCCCGATCATCACGAGCCCGAAGAAGGCGGCCGAGGCACTCGCGTGGGTGGTGCGCGAGATGGACATGCGGTACGACGACCTGGCCACCTATGGCTTCCGTCACGTCGACGACTTCAACCGAGCGGTTCGCGGCGGGAAGGTCAAGGTGCCCGCTGGAAGTGACCGAGTCCTCTCGCCATACCCCTATCTGATGGTCGTGGTCGACGAGCTCGCGGACCTGATGATGATCGCCCCACGCGACGTCGAGGACGCAGTCGTCCGGATCACCCAGCTCGCCCGAGCGGCGGGCATCCACCTGATCCTCGCGACGCAGCGCCCGAGTGTCGACGTGGTGACCGGCCTGATCAAGGCCAACGTGCCCTCGCGGCTGTCCTTCGCGACCTCCTCGCTCGCCGACAGCCGGGTGATCCTCGACCAGCCGGGCGCCGAGAAGCTGGTCGGGCAGGGCGACGGGCTGTTCCTGCCGATGGGCGCCGGGAAAGCCGTGCGTGTGCAGGGCTCGTGGGTGACCGAGTCCGAGGTGCACCAGGTCGTGCAGCACTGCAAGGAGCAGCTCGCCCCGACCTACCGCGACGATGTGACCGCACCCCAGCAGGCCCGGCGCGAGCTGGACGACGACATCGGCGACGACATGGAGCTGGTCGTGGCCGCGCTCGAGCTGGTCGTGTCGACCCAGTTCGGCTCCACCTCGATGCTGCAGCGCAAGCTGCGGGTCGGTTTCGCCAAGGCAGGGCGGCTGATGGACATCCTGGAGAGCCGCGGCGTCGTCGGCCCGAGCGAGGGCTCCAAGCCACGCGACGTCCTGATCAAACCCGACGACCTCGATGAAGTCATCGCCACCTTGCAAGGAGAACCGTGAGCGCTCTCTTTTCCACGCCTCGTGACGAGTCCGAGGACGTCACCGACGGCGAGGACGGCGACACCGTGCTCGCCGGCTCACCCGTGGTGGTGCGCCGCCGCGCAGGTCTGGCCGCACTGATCGGCGCCGCTGCATCCGCGGTCGCCATCGCCTACCTGTGGCGCGCATCGCAGACGATGACACCGTTGGACTGGTCGTTGTGCGCGGTGATGGCGTTGGTCGCCGGCTACTACCTGACCGCGCTGGTCGACGCGCGCACCCCGTTGGCGATGGCAGACGACCTCGGCGTGCGGATCCGGCTCGGCGACGAGTGGCGGGGGTTGCCGTGGGACGCGATCGGACAGGTCAGGGTGCACCCCCAGCGCAACCCGCTGCGTGACGGGCGGCTGGTCTTCGTGCCGCACAGCCAGGGCCGCGCGGTCGAGGGGCTCGAGGGCAAGGCCAAGCGGCACGCCGGCCTGAACCAGAAGCTGTACGGCGCCCCGCTCGCCGTGCCGGTCGGCTTCACCACGCGCGTGTCCACCAGCGCCGACCCGGTCGTGGGCGGCGAGGATGCCGGCGGACCTGGCGCGGAAGCCGGTCACCAGGGCGTGGCGCGTACGAGTGACATGCACCGGGTGGCCGACCAGATCGAGATCCTCTGCCGCGGCCTGGCCGAGGTGGTCGAGGTGGCCCCGGTGCCCGCCGCGCAGCCGGCGACGCAGCCGTCAGCCACGGGACCGGCTCCGGGGTCGACCACGGCGGCGACCACGGCAGCGACCACCGACATGGCTCACGACACGGCTCACGGCACCGGGCCGGCGCCCGAGCGTGCCACGAGCCGGCGAAGCATCCTGGACCGGCTGCCCCTGCAACGTCATGCTTCCCCACCAGAGACCCAGCCTGAGACCCAGCCTGAGACCCAGGCCGCGACACCGCTCGAGACCGAGATCGGAACCGCGGCCGGCATCCCCCACCAGCGGGACGAGTCACGTGCGGAGCCGGCAGCGCGGGAGGTCCAGCAGGAGCATGAGGCGAAGCGGGTCGTCGCGAGGCAGCGGGCCTCGCGACGGCGTCGCCTCGGTGGGATCGGGCTGATCGTCTCCCGTGTCCGCAAGAGCCGCCGACCCGAGGTAGAGGTCGACGGCGAGGTGGTCGACGTACCCCCCGCCCAGGACTCCCTGAACAAGACCGGCGAAACCAGCGAGACGCTGGACTCCGTGCGGCCCGTCCCGTTGCGGGAGACACGGCGGGCACTGCGGGCGGAGATCACCCGAGACACGCCGGCGAACGCAGCCAACCCGGTGGCCCTCCAGGCAGGTCGTGATGCGGATCTGGGGAAGGCTCCGATGTCCTCGCGGGTGCTGCCGATCGCGAAGCCGGGCGAGGCCGTGGAGCCGTTGGTCATCGACGACTTCGTCACCGAGCCCGCCTACGACCCGCTGATCGGGCCGGAGGTGATGGCGGCGCGGAACCGCCTCGGGCTCTCCGTCGACGAGCTCGCGGACCGGACGCGGATCCGGCCGCATGTCATCGAGGCGATCGAGGTCGATGACTTCGACCCGTGTGGCGGAGACTTCTACGCCCGGGGACACCTGCGGACCCTGGCGCGCGTGCTCGGCCAGGACGGCACGCCGTGGCTGGCTGGCTTCGAGTCTCGCTACGCCACCGCTCCGGTGAACGCCCGCCGGGTGTTCGAGGCGGAGCTCGCGACCGGGATGCGCAACAACATGCGTGGTGGGATGGGGGGCCCCAACTGGGGCCTGTTGATCGGCGTGGTGCTCTGCCTGCTCCTCGTCTGGGGGGTGGTCAGGTTCTTCTCCGCCGAGCCCGCCGAGCTGGTGCAGAACCCGACTCCGGTGCTGAACGGCTCGGCCGGCCTGGAGAGCGACCCCGAGCCGAAGCCGAGCGTGCCGGTGGCCAAGCCCCTGCCGGTCACGCTCATTGCCTCCCGTGCCGCCAGCCGCGTCGTGGTCCGCAACGGCGACGGCAAGGTCGTCTTCAGTGGCACCCTGCTCCTGGGCCAGCGCAAGCAGCTGCGGGCGGCTCCGCCGGTGCGAGTGCGCGCCGACGACGGCGGCGGCGTCGAGATCATGGTCCGCGATCAGGACAGAGGTGTCCTCGGGGTCCTCGGCAGGCCAGGAGAGCGCACCTTCCGCTGAGTCAGCCCCAGCACAGGCAGAACGGATGACCGGCGGGATCCGCGTAGACCTGGAAACCCTCGGCGGCGTGAGGGTCGTCGGCCGGTTGTAGCAGCTTCGCGCCCAGCGAGGTCGCCTCGTCGTGCGCGGCCTCGAGGTCGTCGACGTACAGGTCGAGGTGCATCTGCTGCGGCGTCCCGTCGGGCCACTCGGGTGGCGCGTGGTTCGGCGCCAGCTGGACCCCGATGCGCGTCTCACCTTCGACCATCACGCTGTGCCAGTCGTCGTCAGCGCTGACAGTGCCGCCCAGAAGCCCTGCCCAGAAGCTGCTCTCGGCATTCATATCGGCCGCATCGAACACGATGACCTGTCGTGTGATCTTCATGCGGTGATGCTTTCACAGCCGACGACGACCCAGAACCCGGAGGTTCTTGCACGTGGCCGTCATACTCGACACTGACGATGACGACCTCTGCCGAGACCTCGAAACCTGCGTCAGCCCCTGACGAACTCACCAGCGTGGCGCTGGTGACGCTCGGCTGCGCACGCAACGAGGTGGACTCCGAGGAGCTCGCCGGGCGGCTCGAGGCAGGGGGGTTCCGGCTCGTGTCGGACGCGGCTGACGCCGAGGCAGTGGTGGTGAACACCTGCGGCTTCGTGGAGGCGGCGAAGAAGGACTCGGTCGACACCTTGCTGGCGGCTGCGGACCTGAAGGGCGGGGATAGTACGACCCGCGCGGTCGTCGCTGTGGGCTGCCTGGCAGAGCGCTACGGGAACGACCTCGCCGAGTCTCTGCCCGAGGCAGATGCCGTGCTGGGCTTCGACGACTACCCCGACATCGCCGGGAGGCTCCGCTCGATCATCAACGGCGAGCAGCACATCCCTCACACCCCGAGGGACCGGCGCACCCTGCTGTCGATCTCACCTGCTGCACGGTCTTCCGATGGCAGCGTCGTGGTCCCAGGTCATGCGATCGCGCCGCCCGATCTGCCATCCGAGGGAGTCCCGGCCAGTGGCCCACGTGTGGTGCGCCGTCGTCTCGACGGTGGGCCGGTGGCGCCGCTGAAGCTGGCCAGCGGCTGCGACCGACGCTGCTCGTTCTGCGCGATCCCCAGCTTCCGTGGTTCCTACCTGTCGCGACGGCCCGGCGACGTCCTCGGTGAGGCACGATGGCTTGCCGGTGAGGGTGTCAAGGAGCTGTTCCTGGTCAGCGAGAACTCCACGTCGTACGGCAAGGACCTCGGAGACCTGCGGCTGCTCGAGACGCTGCTGCCCGAGCTGGCGGCCGTCGAGGGGATCGAGCGCGTGCGGGTCTCCTACCTGCAGCCGGCGGAGACCCGCCCGAGCCTGGTCGAGACGATCGCGGGCACTGAGGGTGTGGCAGCCTACTTCGACCTGTCCTTCCAGCACGCGTCCGCACCCTTGCTCCGGCGAATGCGGCGCTTCGGAGACCGGGAGAGCTTCCTGGCCCTCCTCCAGCAGGTGCGCGCGCTTGCGCCAACGGCGGGGGTCCGGTCGAACGTGATCGTCGGGTTCCCCGGTGAGACCGAGGCAGACCTGGGCCAGCTCTGTGAGTTCTTGGAGTCCGCCCGCCTCGACGCGGTCGGCGTCTTCGGTTACTCCGACGAGGACGGCACGGAGGCGGCGTCGTACGACGACAAGCTCGATGAGGACGTGATCCGGGAGCGAGCCGAGCTGGTGACTGGTTTGGTCGAGGAGCTCACCGCGCAGCGCGCCGAGGAGCGACACGGTGAGGTCCTCGACGTGCTCGTGGAGGACCTGCTGGGCGGTGACCGCGCCGAGGGGCGGGCCGCGCACCAAGGGCCGGAGGTCGACGGGTCGACGACGGTGACCGGGATCGCTGCGGGCACCCACCCGGGCGACATCGTGCGAGCCGTCGTGAACGGTTCGGTCGGCGTCGATCTGCTCGCTCGCGGTATTCCGGACTCGTCCGACGCATAGGGTGGGCAGCGTGTCGACCCCTGCCGATCCGGTCCCGGGCAGCAACTGGAATGTCCCCAACGCGCTGACCACGCTGCGGATCGTGCTCGTCCCCTTCTTCGGGTGGGCGTTGCTCGCCGCCGACGGTGAGTCGGTGCTGTGGCGCTGCGTGGCGTGCGCGATCTTCGCGTTCGCGATGATCACCGACAAGATCGACGGGGACCTCGCCCGCAAGCACAACCTGGAGACCAACTTCGGCAAGATCGCCGACCCGATCGCGGACAAGGCGATCACCGGGATGGCTTTCATCGGCTTGTCGATCATTGGTGAGCTGTGGTGGTGGGTGACGATCGTCGTACTCCTGCGCGAGTGGAGCGTCACTCTCATGCGGCTCTCGGTGGCCAAGCACGTCGTGATCGCCGCCAAGGTCGGCGGCAAGGTCAAGACCGTGCTGCAGACCGGTGCGCTCGGCGGACTCGTGCTGCCGTTGCGCGACTTCGAGGGGACTCTGGGGGACGTCACCGGCGTGCTGTGGTGGGTCGCGGTCGTGCTGATGGGGGCGGCGGTCGCCGCGACCGTGTGGAGCGGAGCGCTCTTCTTCAAGGATGCGGTCGCTCAGCGCCGCCACCACCGGAGTGCCGCCCGGGTGTAACCGGCAGCCTTTTCGGGCGGTGGCCAGGATGTGCCAAGGGAACGTAAAGGGGCTTGGCCGCGGCGGTTTATCGGGCCGCCTCGGTGACTGGGCACACGCTCGTCCCGATAAACCGACGCGCCGCCCCAGTGACCGGGCGCATCCTGGCCACCGCCCGAAAAGGCCGTGCGGCCCACCCGACGGTGCGGACTCGACCACCCGATCGTGCGGCTCGACCACCCGCCGACGGCGACCACGACGACGGGAGTGGTCAGGGGGTGTTATGGGCTTTGTCGAGGGCGACGGCGGCGCCGACCAGGGTGAGGTGGGAGAAGGCCTGCGGGAAGTTCCCGACCATCTGCCGGCTGACCGGGTCGTACTCCTCGGAGAGCAACCCCACCTCGTTAGGCAGCCCGAGCAGTCGCGCCATGAGCGCATCGGCGTCATCGAGCCGGCCCGCCGAGGCATAGGCGGTGACCAACCAGAAGGAGCAGGCGAGGAAAGGGTTCTCCTTGCCGGAGAGCCCGTCCACACCGGTCTCCGTGCGGTAGCGCAGCAGCAGGCCGTCGACCATCAGGTCCTGCTCGATCGCCTCGATGCTGCCGAGCATCCGAGGGTCGTCCCCGTCGATGAAGCCGACCGCGGGGAGCACGAGCAAGGATGCGTCGACCTCGCTGGTGTCGTAGTGCTGGGTGAAGGTGTTGCGCTTCTGGTCGTACCCCTTCTCGAGAATCTCTGCGCGCACCTGGTCCCGTAGCTCGCGCCACCGCTCGACGGGTCCCTTGAGACCGTGCTTCTCGACGCCCATGACCGCGCGATCGAAGGCGGCCCACACCATCACGCGGGAGTGCGTGAAGTGACGTCGCGGACCGCGCATCTCCCACAGCCCGTGGTCGGGCTGGTCCCAGTGGTCGGCCAGTTCGTCGACCAGGGCGACCTGGAGTGCCCAGGAGTCGCGAAGTGGCTCGAGCCCGCCCTTTCGCGCGGCGTCGAGGGCCACCATCACCTCACCGAGCACGTCTGTCTGCCGCTGTGTCGCTGCATCGTTTCCAACCCGCACCGGTCGGGAGCCGGCATACCCCGGGAGGTGGTCCAGCTCGCGCTCCGGCATCTCGCGACCCCCGTCGACGGTGTACATGATCTGCAGGTCTGCGGGGTCACCCGCGACCGCGCGCAGCAGCCAGTTGCGCCACAGCCGCGCCTCGTGCTGATAGCCGCAGGTCAGCAGTGCTTCCAACGTCAGAGAGGCGTCGCGCAGCCAGCAGTAGCGGTAGTCCCAGTTCCGCTCGCCCCCGACGTCCTCGGGGAGCGAGGTGGTGGGCGCGGCGACGATGCCGCCAGTGACAGCGTGGGTGAGGAGGCGCAGCGTCACCAGCGAACGCAGCACCGCGTCGCGGTAGGGGCCGGTGTACTCACAACGGCTGGCCCAGTCGTCGGAGAGCTTGATCGTCTCCTTGATCCGGTCGTCGAACTCGAGGAGATCAGGCACCTCCCGATGGGACTCGACCCACGTCGTGGAGAAGGTGAGCGCGTCCCCTTCGTGGACGTCGAACTCGTCCATGTGCATCCCGTCGTGCGCCTTCGGCATCCTGGGTCCGCGCAGGATCACCATGTCGGGACCGGCGACGGCGGTGATGAGCTGCTGCCCCTCGACCTCGCGCCTGCTCACCCACGGCCGGACCTTGCCGTAGCTCATCCGGACGACCCACTCGTGGCGTAGTCGCACCGTGCCCTCGACCCCGTCGATGCGACGCACGATGTCGTGACGGTTGTCGGCAAGTGGCATTACGTCGACCACCCGCACCGTGCCCGTCTCGGTCTTCCAGGTCGTCTCGAGCGCCGCACTGTGGCCGATGTAGCGACGCTCGCAGGTGTGCTCGTCGACGGGGCCGATCAGCCAGCGGCCGTTGCTGGGCTCGCCGAGCAGTGCCGCGAAGCACGCCGGGGAGTCGAACCGTGGCAGGCACAGCCAGTCCACGGAGCCGTCCTTGCCGACCAGAGCGGCAGTCTCGGTGTCCCCGAGCAGGGCGTACTTGTCGATCGGCAACGGCACGAGGTCACGCTATCGGCTGACGGGGCGCCGTCGTCGCAGCTCGTGCCTACGACGTGGTTACATGCCGGACATGGCCACAGCAGACCGTTCGGAGCTCGAGGGGCTCGTCTCCGCGCTGACCGACGAGCTCCGCCGCCGATCCGCGATGGTCGCGACCGCCGAGTCGTTGACGGGGGGCGGCCTCGGGCAGCTGTTGAGTGCTGCCCCGGGCTCCAGTGACACCTACCTGGGCGGGGTGATCAGCTACGCGACAGACCTGAAGCTGAAGCTGCTCGGCGTCTCCCCGGAGACGGTCCGCGACCACGGGGTGGTCTCGGCACAGTGCGCGGCAGAGATGGCGCTCGGTGTGGGCTCGTTGACCGGCGCCGACTACTCGGTGAGTACGACAGGCGTGGCCGGCCCGGCCGAGCAGGAGGGAAAGCCGGCCGGGATGCTCTTCATAGCCGTTGCGGGGCCCGGCGGGGTCGTGACCACGGAGCTGCACCTAGACGGCGACCGGGCGATGATCCGCGCTGAAACCTGCCACCATGCCGTCTCCGCTGTCCTCGAGGTCGTCCGTGCGGCCGATCCCGGCGCCCACCCCGCTTGACGGGCGATCTCGTGGTCTCCGCACGGGAAGATGGCACGGCCCGGTAGCGTTGTGGAGAGCACCGGCGCTCGTGCGCCGGCCCGGAGGCGGAGAATGGAGCAGCGGCATGGTTCTGTTTCGTCGGCTGCTCGGTGAGGTGCTCCGCGAGCAGCGGATGCGCCAGGGCCGGACCCTTCGCGAGGTGTCCGCCGACGCCCGGGTCAGCCTGGGCTACATCTCCGAGGTGGAGCGGGGGCAGAAGGAGGCCTCCTCGGAGCTGTTGGGGTCGATCTGCGCCGCGCTCGACGTCCCGCTCTCGGAGATCCTCTCCGAGGTCAGCGACGCGGTCGCCCTCGAGGAGGCCGCCCTCGACCTGACCTCGACGGTCGAGCCGGTCACGATCAGCAGCAAGGTCCGCCCAGCTGGTCCCGCCGCGCATCGCTCCGGCGACGTCGTCGCCGCCGCCTGACCCCCACCGTTCGGGTGGTCGAGCCGCACACTTTCGGGTGGTCGAGCTTGTCGAGACCACTACCCCTCACGCGGTCGCTCTCGTCTCGACCAGCCGGTGGTGGCGGTGGGTGGTCTCGACAGGCTCGACCAGCCGGTGGTGGCTCGACCAGCCGGGGCTCAGCGGGCGGGTTGGCACTGCGGGCACCAGTACGTCGCGCGGTCCTGGGCTTGCATCGCGACTCTGATCCTCGTGCCGCAGCGGCGGCAGCTCTCCTTGTCGCGCCGGTACACCCACAGCTGCTGACCTCGACGGGTGTCACCGGTCGTCGTCTGCGCGGGGCGGTCCTTATTGGCCTCGAGCAACCGCCTCGCCCGGTCCACCAGCTTCGCGAGGTCGGTGACCTCGTGCACCGGCGACCACGGATCGACTCCGATCAGGAAGCACAGCTCGGACTTGTACATGTTGCCGATCCCGGCGAGGTTGCGCTGGTCGAGCAGTGCCTCGCCGACCGGCTGGTCCGGGTCACCGCTCAACCGACGGACTGCCTCTGCCGCGTCCCAGTCGGGTCCGAGGAGGTCCGGACCGAGGTGGCCGACCACCGTTGACTCCGCCGCGGTGTCGATCACCTCGACGACGCCCAGGGAGAACCCGACGGCGGTCCACTCGTCGGTGCGGAGCACGACGCGTGCCTGATGCGCCGGTCGACGCCATCGGCTCCCGTCGCGGTAGAGGTGCCAGGCTCCCTCCATCTTCAGATGTGTGTGCAGGGTCAGGGGAGAGCTGCCGTCGAGGCGGGTGAGTAGGTGCTTGCCGCGAGCGGCGGTCTCGAGCACCGTCCGTGCCGACAGATCGACCTCGGCCAGCGCAGGGACACGGAAGTCCGACTCGAGCAGGACCCGGCCAGACAGCGCCAAGTCCAGGTGGCGTGCGGTCCGGAAGACGGTGTCGCCCTCAGGCACGAAGCCGCAGGCCCCTCGGTGTGACGATGAACCCCGCCGACTCCAGCGCGCGACGCAGCGGACTGGGTTGTGGGCCGCGCCCGAGGATGTGCTCGCCGTCGGCTCGTTCGACGAGCAGCCTGCCGAGCGCTCCGCGGCGAACTGCCTCGGCCAGCTCCGCGATGGCCGGGTCGAGCACATCGGCCTCATGGCTGAACGTGAGCAGGGTGCGGCCGCCGCGCTCGACGTACACGGTCAGCTCCCCGTCGACGAGCACGACGAGCGCGCCGGCCTTGCGCCCCGGGCGATGACCCGAGGATGCGGCGTCCGGGTCGGCGCTGGCGCGCTCGGGCCAGGGGAGTGCCGCGCCGTACGGGTTGGCCGGGTCGGTCGCGGCCAGGGCGACGGCGGAAGGCTTCTTGCCCAGATCTGATCCAAGTGGGGCAGAAGCGGGAGGGCCGCCGCTCTCGAGGGAGAACGTGCGCAACCGGTCCACCGCCCCGGGGATGCCGAACTGCGCCGCGCCCAGCGAGGCGACGAAGTAGCCGCGTCGACAGCGGCCGGAGTCCTCGAAGGCGCTGAGCACCTTGTAGACGCCGGCAAAGCCGCCGGGGATGCGCTCACTGGTCACCGCGCCTCGGGTGACGATGCCGTGCCGCTCGAGCAGCCCCTCGGCACTCGCGTGCGCGCGCCGGGTCGGGTCGGTGTCCACGGGGGGCAGCAGCGACCACCGACCGGCCGCGGTAGCCGCGAGGGCGCGGCTCGACGAGCGCCCGGTGGCCCTGCCCGGTGGCCGGGGGGACGGCGAGCGGCGGGAGGCGATCCGGGGCCGAGGAGGGGTACGACGGGCGCGGTGGGCGCCTCCGCCGCCGACCAGGCTGCGCACCGGCGCCAGGGTGTCGTTGCCCACCTGCCCGGACCACACCAGGTCCCACAACGCCGCGTGCAGGTCGGACTCGGAGACGGGCGAGGCCATGTCGTCCCCGGCCTGCCCCAGCCGCTGCGCGAGCTGGCGGAAGAAGTAGGCGCCTCCCCCCTCGAGGGCCGATACCACCGCGTCGTGCACCGGCGTGAGCTCCAGCGTGTCGTCGACCGCCGGGTCGGGAAGGGTCAGCGCGGCCGAGTCGGCCAGGTGCAGCGAGACCCAGCCGTCGTTGCCGGGGAGCCTTCCGTGCCCGGCCCAGAGCACCTCTCCGGTGGCGGTCAGCTCGTCGAGCAGGGCGGCGGTGTAGTCGACCACGCGGCTGCCGAGTACCAGCGGCTCCAGCGCCGAGGCGGGCACCGCGCAGCCGGCCAGCTGGTCCACCGCGGTCAGCACTCCATCCACGCCGCGTAGCCGGCTCCCGGGCCGACCGCTTCCGGTCGCTGCCGCTCCACCGACGTGCTGCCACACCGACAGGAACCGTCCGAGCGCCGCCGGCTCGACCGGCTCGACCTCCTTGCGGAGGACCGCGAGAGTACGCCGCCGCAGCCGGCGCAGAACGTCCGCGTCGCACCACTCGGAACCCGACCCGGCCGGTCGGAACTCGCCTTCGAGGACCCGACCCCGACTCGCGAGCCGGCCCAGGGTCTGGTGCACGACCGCCACCCCGAGCCCGAGACGTGCGGCGGCCTCGGCGGCAGTGAACGGACCATGCGTGCGGGCGTGGCGCGACACCAGGTCGCTCAGGGGATCGCTGACCGCCTCGGTGAACACCTCGGGCGTGCCGACGGGGATGGGCACACCGAGGCCGTCGCGCAACCGGGCGACGTCCTCGACGGCCGCCCAGCGTTCGACCCCGGCCACCCGGACCGAGACCGCCCGCCGCGCGTCGGCGAGCATGCTGAGCCACGAGACGACATCGGCGCCATCCGTGCTGCGCGCGACCACCTCCTCGGTGGACAGCGGGCCGAGCAGCCGGAGCAGGTCAGCGGCTCCTTCGGCGTCGCGAGCCCTGCGGTCCGGCGCGAGCCGCTGCAGCTCCGCCTCGAGCTCCGCCAGCACCTCGGGGTCGAGCAGCTCACGCAGCTCGGCGCGCCCGAGCAGCTCGGCCAGCAGACCCTGGTCGAGGGACAGGGCAGCGGCCCGTCGCTCGGCGATCGGCGAGTCGCCTTCGTACATGAACGCGGCGACGTACCCGAACAGCAGCGACCGGGCGAAGGGTGACGGCGCGGGGGTGGCCACCTGCACGACCCGGATCTGCCGTGAGTCGATCTCCCGCATGAGCGAGAGCAGGGCCGGCAGGTCGTAGACGTCCTGGACACACTCACGAACCGCCTCGAGGACGATCGGGAAGGAGGGGTACTGCACCGCGACCGAGAGCAGCTGGGCCGAACGCTGGCGCTGCTGCCAGAGCGGGGAGCGGCGACCGGGGTCGCGCCGCGGTAAGAGCAGGGCGCGAGCCGCGCACTCGCGGAAACGCGAGGCGAACAACGCCGAGCCGCCGACCTCGGTGGTGACGATGTCCTCGATCTCGTCCGGCTCGAAGGCCACCACCTCGGCGCCGGGTGGGTCCTGGTCGGTCTCGGGCACCCGCAGGACAATGCCGTCGTCGCCGGGGAGCGCTTGCGCGTCGATGCCGTAGCGCTCGCGCAGCCGGACCCCGATCGCCAGCGCCCAGGGTGCGTGCACCTGGGCGCCGTATGGCGAGTGCACCACGATCCGCCAGTCACCCAGCTCGTCGCGGAAACGCTCGACCAGGATCGTCTTGTCGTCCGGAAGCGTCCCGGTCGCCTCCCGTTGCTCGCCGAGGAACGCGACCAAGTTGTCCGCCGCCCACGCGTCCAGCCCGGCCGCGCGACCGCGCGCCGTCGCCTCGGCCGCAGGCATCGCGGACAGCTCGCGAGTGAACGCACCGACCGCAGCGCCGAGCTCGGCCGGCCGGCCCAGCTGGTCGCCCTTCCAGAACGGCAGGCGTCCCGGCTGCCCGGGCGCCGGCGAGACCAGCACCCGGTCGTGAGTGATGTCCTCGATCCGCCAGCTCGTCGCCCCTAAAGCGAACACGTCGCCGACCCGGGACTCGTAGACCATCTCCTCGTCGAGCTCGCCCACCCTGCTCTGGCGTTCGCCCACGAGGAAGACGCCGAAGAGGCCGCGGTCGGGGATCGTGCCACCGCTGGTCACGGCGAGCCGCTGCGCGCCCGGACGCGCGGTGAGGGTGCCCGCGACCCGGTCCCAGACGATGCGCGGCCGCAGCTCGACGAACTCGTCGCTCGGGTAGCGGCCCGAGAGTAGGTCGAGCGTCGCGTCGTACGCGCTGCGGGGCAGCGCGGTGAACGACGCGGCACGGCACACCGTCTCGTAGAGCGCGTCGACGTCCCAGGAGTCGAGCGCGGTGGCCGCGACCACCTGCTGCGCGAGCACGTCGAGCGGGTTGGCCGGCAGACGCAGAGCCTCAATCGCACCGGCGCGCATGCGCTCCACGGCGACCGCGGTCTGCACCAGGTCGCTGCGGTGCTTGGGGAACAACACTCCGCGCGACACCTCGCCGACCTGATGACCCGCCCGGCCGACCCGCTGCAGTGCCGAGGCCACGCTCGGTGGGCTCTCGATCTGCACCACGAGGTCGACCGCGCCCATGTCGATCCCGAGCTCGAGGCTGCTGGTCGCCACCACGCAGGGCAGGACGCCGCGCTTGAGGTCGTCCTCGATCATCGCCCGCTGCTCCTTCGACACCGAGCCATGGTGGGCGCGGGCGATCACCTCCGGCGCGCCGTAGGACTGACCGCTCTGCGCCATGATCTGCGCCGGTGGTTTCGAGACGGGCTCCGCTAGCGCTCCGCCCTCCTCAACCACCGAGTTTGCGCGGTCGGCGGCGATCTCGTTGAAGCGTGCGGTCAGCCGCTCGGCGAGGCGGCGGGAATTCGCGAACACGATGGTCGAGCGGTGTTGCTCGATCAGGTCCACCACCCGCTCCTCGACGTGCGGCCAGATGGAGGCGCGCACCTCGCCCTGCGCCGCCGAGCCCTCCGGGATATCGGTGTCGTTGGTGCTGTCGGGCCCGGTCTGGGCCACGGTCAGCTCCGCCATGTCCTCGACGGGCACGACGACCTGGAGGTCCCATTCCTTGCCCGATCCGGGCGCCACCACCTCGACAGGTCGCACGCCCCCGAGGAAACGGGCCACCTCCTCGATGGGCCGGACCGTGGCGGAGAGCCCGATGCGCTGAGCGGGCCGCTCGAGCAGCTCGTCGAGACGTTCGAGCGACAACGCCAGATGGGCTCCACGCTTGCTGCCGGCCACCGCGTGGACCTCGTCGACGATGACCGTCTCGACACTCCGCAGCGACTCGCGCGCCTGCGAGGTGAGCATGAGGAACAACGACTCCGGGGTGGTGATCAAGATGTCGGGGGGAGTCGTGGCGAGCCTGCGCCGGACGGCGGGAGGCGTGTCGCCGGAGCGGATGCCGACGGTGATGTCGGGCACCTGCTCGCCGAGTCGGTCGGCCGTGTGGCGAATGCCGGTCAGCGGGGCTCGGAGGTTGCGCTCGATGTCGACCGCCAGCGCCTTCAGCGGTGAGATGTAGAGTACCCGGCACCGCTGTCGCTTGTCCGCGGGCCGTGGCCGGGTCGCGAGCCGGTCGAGGGACCACAGGAACGCGGACAGCGTCTTGCCGGACCCGGTCGGCGCGACCACCAACGCGTTCCGACCGGCTGAGATGGCCTGCCAGGCCCCGACCTGGGCCGGAGTGGGCGCCGCGAACGCCGCCTGGAACCAGGCTCGGGTGGGCTCGCTGAAGTCGCCGAGCCCCGGGCCTGTCGTGCCCAGGCCGTCAGTCGGGTCCGCCCTGTTCGCCACCGCTCTATCCTGCCGCACGCCACCGACAGTCCCGGAACCAGCGACTCTGGTAGCAACATCGTACTACTAGTGGTAGCATGTCGGTATGAAGCTCAGTGTCAGTCTGTCCGCGGACGACGTCGCCGTGCTCGACGAGCACGCCGGCAAACGTGGCCTGTCGTCGAGGTCGGCCGCCGTCCAGCAGGCGATCCACATGCTGCGTCACGCCGACCTCGAAGAGGACTACGTCGCCGCATGGGAGGAGTGGGACGGGTCTGCGGATCGCGTGGACTGGGAGACCGTCACGGGCGACGAGATCGCGTGATTCGCCGCGGCGAAGTCAGGCTTGTCGACTTCGAGCCCGTGCTCGGCAGCGAGGCGAACAAGCGACGGCCGGCGGTCGTCGTGAGCAACGACCGCGCGAACGCTGCCGTGGCTCGGGTAGGACGTGGACTGGTCACCGTGGTCCCACTCACCAGCAATGTGTCGAGGGTGCTCCCCTTCCAGGTGCTCGCGCCGAGCGCGGAGAGCACTCTGCGGGTGGACTCCAAGATCCAGTGCGAGCAGGTTCGCTCGGTCTCCAGCCAGCGTGTGAGTGGCGCGCTAGGTGCGCTCCCAGCGCCCATCATGCAAGCCGTCGACGCCGCGCTGCGCCTGCACCTCGACCTCTAGTTGCCTGAGGACGCCGCGTCAGCAGGTGCGATACGGACCGTTCGGCGTGACGTTGCGGTCCCGGCGGATCACTGAGACCCGGTCCCCGATCCGTCTGCAGGCAGTCCGGTAGCCGGCGTCGTCGTACTCGACAAGCAGCGCGCGGTCATCGTAGGCGTCGGCGTACACCGCGCACTCGCGCCAGCGCGCACATTCCTCGACGACCGCGAAGTCGAACCCGAGGCCAGGCCCAAGCTCCGCGATCTCGCTGGCGTTCTTCTGGGCCGACGCCAACCCGTGACGATGCGCGGCGTCGTTCAGCAGACGTGCGTAGGCGAGGTTGTCTGCTCGACTGAGCCGTCGTCCGGACCGGGTCCAGGAGTCGAGGTTGTCGTACTCGACGGCCTGGTATCCGGCTGTCGCGCAGCCCTCGACCCAGGTCTCGACGAGGTCGGTCAGCCTGCTGCGCTTGCCGGCGGACGAGGTGTCGAGGAGGTTCTCGCCCCAGGCAGAGTCCTGGACCGGCGTCCCGTTGGCTCGGCGCAGGATCAGGTCGCGCCGGGAGGGCGACCTCCAGAACCCGGCCTCGTCGGGCTGGGTCTGGAACGCGTTGACGTAGCAGATCGCGTAGTCGCCGGCGGGAGCGTCGTTGCGGTCGCGGCTCACGATGCCGACGTGATCGGGCACGGGTCGAGCACCACCGATCTGGTAGTCCCAGGCGGTGTCGGCGGTCGGCAGCTCGTACGTCGGGGGCAGGTCGGCGACCAGGGAGGCCGGCGCGGCGGACGGCGTGAGCGCGAGCAGGAGGGCTGCCATGAACGACGCACCGGTGCGGGTGCCTGCCTGTTGTGGTCTCGACAGGCTCGACCACCCGGTGGTTGCGCTCGAACGGCCGGCGGGCCGGCCGGGAGTCTCTGCGGCGTCGTCCGTCACACCACCATCGTCGCAGCAGAGCGGACTCGCGGCGAGGAAACAGGATGAAACCGTCGTGGCCGGACCGTAGGGTCGAGGTCGTGTCTGATGCCTCCCCGGGACCCGTCGACGTCATGGCGGGGCGCCAGCCGGGGGCGATGATCCACGCACGGGACCTGCGCAAGTCCTTCGGAGCGCTCGAGGCCGTGCGCGGGATCGACGTCGAGGTGCAGCGCGGGGAGTCCTTCGGCTTCCTCGGCCCGAACGGCGCCGGCAAGTCCTCCACCATGCGGATGATCGCAGCTGTGTCCCCGCCCACCTCGGGCGAGCTCAGCATCCTCGGCATGTCTCCGGCCACCGATGGGTCGGCGATCCGCGCCAGGATCGGCGTCTGCCCGCAGGAGGACACCCTCGACAACGAGCTGACGGTGCGCGACAACCTGGTTGTCTACGGGCGCTACTTCGGGCTGCCCCGGAGCGAGGTGTTCGCGCGAGCCGACGAGCTGCTCGGGTTCATGCAGCTCGGCGAGAAGGCGAAGGCCAAGGTCGACGACCTCTCCGGCGGGATGAAGCGCCGGTTGACGGTCGCGCGGTCCCTGATCAACCAGCCGGAGCTGCTGCTGCTCGACGAGCCGACCACCGGCCTCGATCCCCAGGCGCGACACGTCCTGTGGGACCGGCTGTTCCGGCTCAAGCAGCGCGGCGTGACCACGGTGCTCACCACGCACTACATGGACGAGGCTGAGCAGCTCTGCGACCGGCTCGTGGTGATGGACGGCGGCCGCATCGTCGCAGCGGGGTCGCCGCTGGCCCTGATCCGCGAGCACTCCACCCGCGAGGTGACCGAGCTCAGGTTCGGTGTCGGGGAGCACGAGAGCCTGGCCGAGCAGGTGGCGGACCTCGCCGACCGGGTCGAGGTGCTGCCGGACCGGATGCTGCTCTACACCGACGACGGGGAGGCCACGCTCGCGCGGGTGCATGAGCGCGGCCTGAACCCGGTCGCCGTACTCGTGCGCCGGTCCACGCTCGAGGACGTCTTTCTCCGGTTGACCGGTCGGAGCCTGGTGGACTGATGGCCGACACATCCACTTCGACCGACGTCACGCGCACCAGCCACTGGACGTTGCTCCTGCGCCAGTTCGACTACTGGTTCATCGTCTACCGCCGCACCTGGAAGGGGTCTGCGGTCTCGTCGTTCCTGATGCCGCTGCTGTACGTCGGCGCGATGGGCGTCCTGCTCGGCGGATACGTCGACTCGTCCACGACGACGGGTCCCTCGGACCTCGAGGGCGCTTCATCGTACCTCGCCTACGTCGCGCCCGGTCTCGTCGCGGCCCACGCCATGCAGACCGCGACCGGCGAGACCATGTGGCCGGTGATGGGCATGATCAAGTGGCACCGCACCTACTACGGGATGATCGCCACCCCGCTCAACGTGTCCGACGTCGTGGCCGCACACATGATGTTCGTGCTGTTCCGCATCGCGACGTCGTGCGGGGTCTTCCTGCTCGTGCTCGCGCTCTTCGGCGTCTTCGCGTCGGTTGCGGGCGCGCTCGTGGCCTTCCTCGTCCAGATCCTGATCGGGCTCGCTTTCGCCACACCGCTGTTTGCGGTGACTGCAGGCCTGCCGAACGAGTCCGGCTTCGCCGTCATCTACCGCGTCGTGATCATGCCGCTGTTCCTGTTTTCAGGCGCCTTCTTCCCGATCTCGAACCTGTCGGCTCCACTGGAGTGGCTGGCGAAGCTGACCCCGCTTTGGCATGGCGTTGACCTCACCCGGATGCTGACCCTGGGCAACCTCGACTGGTCGCTGGCCGGGATCCATGTGCTCTACCTCGCTGCTCTTGCGGCGATCGGCTGGTGGTGGTCGGTGCGCCGGCTCACGAACAGGCTGGTCGACTGATGGCCCCGCCCGGAGGTGCCTGATGGCTCTGCTCGGACTGGCCGCGACACGGCGCGAGGGCACGGTGCTCGGCGCGCAGACCGCCGTCTGGCGGATCGTCTCGCGCAACTACCTGGTGCACCGCAGGAACAAGATCTTCTTCCTGACCGGGTTCCTCGAGCCACTGCTCTACCTGTTCTCGATCGGCATCGGCGTCGGGCAGCTAATCGAGGGCTTCGAGCTGAACGGCCGCACGATCGTCTATGCCGCGTTCGTCGCACCGGGCATGCTTGCGGCTGCCGCGATGAACGGCGCCGTACTCGACTCGACCTTCAGCATCTTCTTCAAGCTGAAGTACCAGAAGCTCTACGACTCGATCCTCGCCACACCGATTCGCCCGATCGACCTGGCCCGGGGCGAGATCGTGTGGGCGCTGATCCGCGGTGGCGTCTATTCGACCGGCTTCCTCCTGGTGATGCTGGCGATGGGGCTGGTCGAGTCCTGGTGGGCGGTGCTTGCGCTCCCGGCGACCCTGCTGATCGCGTTCGCGTTCGCCGGCGCGGGGATGGCGCTGACCACGTTCATGAGATCGTGGCAGGACTTCGAGTTCGTTCAGCTGGCGATCATCCCGATGTTCCTCTTCTCCGCGACCTTCTTCCCGGTCACGGCGTTCGACGGTGCGCTGCGCTGGGTGATCGAGGCCACGCCGCTCTACCGCGGCGTGGTGCTCACCCGGGAGCTGACCACCGGGGCCCTGTCGTGGGACTCTGCGATCTCGGTGCTCTACCTGCTCGCGATGGGGTTGTGCGGCGTGGCCGTCGCCTCACGCCGCCTCGGCACCCTCCTGCTCAAGTAGCCACAGCCCACGGGTGGTCGAGCTTGTCGAGACCACTCCGCCGGGAGGGTGGCGCAAAGGCACCGGCCGGCGCCAACCACCCCTGCGCTCGTTCCTCGCTCCGGGGGGCCCAGGCCCATCCACCACCGGCCGATGCCTCCGCGCCACCCTCCCTCCGGCCCTCCCGCCGGATCGACACCCCAGCCCTTCGGGTGGTCGAGCTTGTACTTCGAGACGGTCGCTGCGCTCCCTCCTCAGCAACCATCGAGACCACTGGTCAGGTGGTGAGCATCTTCTGGTACCACGCGACATCGATCCACCGGTCGAACTTGTGGCCGACCTCTCGCATGGTGCCGATGTGCTCGAACCCGCAGCTCAGGTGCAGCCGCTCGCTGCTCGGGTTCGGCAGGGCGACGAGCCCCACGGCGGTGTGCACACCCGACGCCGTCAGTGTGTCCAGGAGAGCCGAGTAGAGGATCCGCCCGATGCCCTTTCCCCGCACCGACGGGTCCAGGTAGATCGAGGTCTCCCGGGTCCAGTCGTAGGCCGGGCGGGGGCGGTAGGACCACGAGTAGGCGTAGCCGACCACCCCCTCTGCCTCGCCCGCGGTCTCGACCGCGACCAGCAGATGGTCCCCCGGGTGGCTTCCGCGAAGCTTCTCGTGCCAGTAGGTCGGCGTAGGAGGGTCGAGGTCGAAGGTGGCGATGCTGTGGGCGATCTCGTGGTTGTAGATCGCTGCAATCTGGGAGAGGTCGCCTTCGACGGCGTCGCGGACGAGTACGTCGGGCGCCATACCCGCATTGTTTCACCGCTGCGTGTCTGCCCTGACCACGCTGAGCGATAGTAGGTACCCAGATGGTCCTGCAGACCCCCACGGAGGGGCCGGGTGGGTACTTACTATCGCCGACCGAGAGAAGGCAGAGGAGCAGGAGTGCGGCACACGGAGTTCTGGGCGCGGATGGAGTCCGCGCTGGGACCCGCCTATGCGCGCGCCTGGGCGCACCAGCACTCGATGGCATCCCTCGGCGGCCGCACGGTCGAGGAGGCGCTGGCGATGGGGGAGAGCCCCAAGACGATCTGGCGCGCCGTGTGGGCGACCCTCGAGCTACCGGCCTCGGAACGATGAGCCCGGCGGAGCGCGGGCCGGCCAGCAGAGGGTCTGCCGGCCTCGGACGTCGTACGGCCGGGTGGGTCGGCGACGGCGCCACCGGCTTTGGTCGCGGCGTGCTCGGCGGGGTCCGCTGGCCCGACCACCGGCTCGAGCAGGTGCAACGCCGCACGATCTGGACGCTGGTCTTCGCGCAAAGCCTCGGCGGGCTGGGCCTGACGATCGGGATCGCGGTTGCCGCGCTCCTGGCCGAGGACATCTCCGGCTCGGAGAGCCTCGCCGGGCTCGCGCAGACCGCCCAGGTGCTCGGCGCGGCAATCGCCTCCTACCTGCTGGCACGCCTGATGGGCCGCAGAGGTCGGCGACCCGGCCTCGCACTGGGCTACCTGCTCGGCGCAAGCGGCGCCGCGTTGTGCGTGGTCGCCGGCGTCGTCGAGTCGTTCGTGACGTTGCTGGTGGGGGCGACGCTGCTCGGTTCCACCGTCGCCGCGAACGGCCAGTCCCGTTACGCGGCGACCGACCTGGCCAAGCCATCGCGGCGTGCGAGGTCGCTGTCGCTGGTGGTGTGGGCGACCACGATCGGAGCGGTCCTCGGCCCGAACCTGACCGGGTACGCCGGCGCCCTCGCGCGCGACCTCGGCCTCCCGCGGCTGACCGGCCCGTTCCTGTTCGGCCTTGTCGGGATCGCCCTCGCGGGCTTGGTGATCGTCGTGTTCATGCGACCGGACCCGCTGCTGGTCGCACGCGAGGCCGCGCTGGTCGCGACGACCAGAACCCCGGCCGGCACCCACTGGTCTCGGGTCACCCGGATCGCCCGCGAGCGACGCGGGGTCGCGGCAGGCGTCGCGGCCCTGGCCCTGGGACACGCCGTGATGGTCTCGGTGATGGTGATGACGCCGCTCCACATGCACCACGGCGGCGCCAGTCTGGAGATCATCGGCCTGACCATCAGTGGTCACGTCTTCGGCATGTTCGCCCTCTCGCCGCTGGTCGGCTGGGCCACCGACAAGGCCGGCCGTGCACCGATGCTGATGGTCGGGGCGGGCATCCTGATGGGATCGTTGGTCCTCTCCGGTACGTCGCCGGAGGGGGCGTCGTGGCGGATCGGGGTGGGGCTGTTCCTGCTTGGGCTCGGCTGGTCGTTCTGCACCGTGGCCGCATCCACCCTGCTCTCGGAGTCCGCACCCTCGGAGGCGCGCACCGACGTGCAAGGCGCCGCCGACCTCGTCATGGGCGTGGTCGCCGCGGCTGCGGGTGCTCTCGCGGGCGTCATCGTGGGCACGCTCGGCTTCCCGGCGCTGAACGTGTTCGCGGCTCTGCTGGTGACGGGGGTGGCCACGGCAGCGGAGTTCGCCCGTCGTATCCCATCCTCGGCCTCTGACGAGGAGCGCCTCTCGATCTAGGGCGTCCCGGCGGGATGAGAGACTGCCGCCCATGTCGCAGAGCGAGGTCCCCGAGATCGCCGTGGTCGGCGGTTCCGGCTTCTACGAGTTCCTCGAGTCCCCGCGCGAGGTCGCCGTGGACACGCCGTACGGCGAGCCGTCGGCGAAGGTCGCGGTCGGTCGTGTCTCGGGGAGGACGGTCGCGTTCTTGCCGCGCCACGGCGAGGGGCACGCGTTGCCCCCGCACATGATCAACTACCGCGCGAACATGTGGGCCCTTCGCTCGGTCGGCGTACGTCGGGTGCTAGCGCCGTGCGCGGTCGGCGGACTGCGTGACGAGGTCGCACCCGGGGACATCGTGGTGCCCGACCAGTTGGTCGACCGGACCTACCGGCGGGTGCAGACCTACGTCGACTCAGGTGCGGCTCACGTCCCCTTCGCCGACCCGTACTGCGCCGAGCTGGCGGAGTCGTTCGCCTCCGCAGACAGCGAGATCAAGAGCGGGGGGACCATGGTGGTCGTCGAGGGACCACGCTTCTCGACCCGCGCCGAGTCGCGACACTACGCCGCGCAGGGGTGGTCGCTGATCAACATGACCGGGCATCCGGAGGCGGTCCTCGCCCGTGAGCTGTCGATGTGCTACATCGCGATCGCGGTCGTCACCGACATGGATGCCGGTATCTCGGCGGAGGAGGCGGTCAGCCAGGAGCAGGTGTTCGCGGCCTTCGCGGAGAACATCGAGCGGCTGAAGGGGATCCTCGAAAGTTCGATCGCGGACCTGCCTGCGCAGTCGGACTGCGGTTGTGCCACCTGGACCGAAGGGATCGACCTGCCCTTCGAGCCACCAACGTGAAAGTACTGCTGACCGGCTCCTTGGGGTTCATCGGCCAAGCGATCGCCGCACAGCTGCGAGAGCGCGGCGACGAGGTGGTCGGGGTGGACGCGGTGATCCCGCAGGCACACTCGGGTGAGCCGGGCCAGCCAGGCGGCGACGTGCATCGGCTCGACGTGCGGGAGGCGCTGGACTGGGTCGACCTCCTGCGTGGTGTCGACGTCGTGTGCCACCAGGCGGCGATGGTCGGTGCCGGGGTGACGGTGGCCGACCTCCCGCTCTACGCCGGGCACAACGACCTCGGGACCGCTGCTCTGCTCGCGGCGATGGCGGAGGCGGGTGTGGCGAGCCTCGTGCTCGCCTCGTCGATGGTGGTCTACGGCGAGGGTCGCTACCGCTGTCCGGAGCATGGTCATCAAGTGCCGGGCGCCCGGCCACGAGAGGACCTCCGCAGCGGCAAGTTCGACAACGCATGTACGGCGTGCGACCGCCCGTTGCAGTGGGAGCTAGTGCCAGAAGACGCGCGGCTCGACCCGCGCAGCTCCTATGCGGTGAGCAAGGTGGCACAAGAGCAGTACTCGGCTGCGTGGGCGCGTCAGTCGGAGGGTCGGGTGATCGCGTTGCGCTACCACAACGTCTACGGGCCGCACATGCCGCGCGACACGCCGTACTCCGGGGTCGCGGCGATCTTCCGCTCCGCGCTCGAGCAAGGTGAGCCGCCGAAGGTCTTCGAGGACGGCGGCCAGATGCGCGACTTCGTGCACGTCTCCGACGTGGCGCGGGCCAACGTGCTGAGCATTGACGCGGTTCGCGGCCGTGAGCCCGGTGCGTCCGCGGCCTACAACGTCTGCTCCGGTCGGCCGGTCAGCATCGCCGACGTCGCTGGGTTCCTCGCTCGAGGTGCCGGACCGGAGCCCGTGGTGACCGGGGACTTCCGCATCGGGGACGTGCGCCACATCGTGGCATCGCCCGCGAAGGCCGCAGACGAGCTCGGGTTCCGCGCGGAGGTCGAGCCGGAGACCGGCCTCGCGGAGTTCGCGACCGCACCCCTCCGCGGCAGTTGAGGCAGCCACCGGAAATGACTCGTCACCAGGTGGTCTTGAGCAGGTGCATGGTGATCAGTGCGGCGAGCAGCTGCACGACGAGCCCGATGCGGCGCCAGCGCACGGGAAGGAGCGCGCAGGACAGCAGGACCCACGGGACGAAGGGGAGCCAGATCCGCTCCACCTCTGCCTTGCTCATCGTCGACGCCACCGCGGTCACGATCGTCGCGACACCGGCGCCACTGAGCACGGCGGTCACCCGCGTCGCGTCCTCAGAGAGGTAGCGGCGACCATTCGTCACCAGCATCGCCACGCCCGAGCCCAGTATCGGGCCCGCGGAGAACACCAGCGCGGCCGGTCCACCCCACAGCCAGTAGCTCAGTGGCCGACGTCCACCGACCCCCTCGAAGTAGCGGTCGCGGAGCTCGTCATACCCCTCCCACCACGCGAACCCACCCGCATAGAAAGCGAGCACCACCGCCAGCGCCGCGACTGCCGCGACCGGGAGTGGCATCCATGAGCGCGCCAGCCACAACACTGCGATCGCGAGGAGCCCCAACAGGACGAGGCCGTAGGACAACATGACGCAGTAGCCGAGGAGCAGGCCGGCCACGACCGCCCAGGGCACGCTGCGCCGGACGGCGGCCACGGCAAGTGCCGCGAGCCCCCATGCGGCGAAGGCCGCGAACATCGCGTCGGCCGAGACGGCCTGCCAGATCGCAGCCGGGGCGAACACCAGGAACGGCGCCGCCCGACGAGCCATCTGCTCGGCGTCAAGGACTTTCATCGTCACGAGTACGGCGACGGCGGTGGTCGCCGCGATCACCGTCACCACGAGCCCTGCCTCGGGCCAGCTCTGGAGCCCGATGCGGACCAGCACGAAGAAGAACA
>Ga0136622_10000179_pt1 | contig 24289 bp, 24 predicted proteins | sample AntDrymUQ4482106_2_FD_104803 | JGI IMG/M metagenome (GOLD analysis project Ga0136622, IMG submission 104803) | Polar desert sand microbial communities from Dry Valleys, Antarctica - metaG UQ448 (21.06) | ecosystem: Environmental > Terrestrial > Soil > Desert | place: Antarctica: Dry Valley...
AACGGGGCGAACATGGCCCCGTGAGCGATGAAAAACGGGCTTAACGGCCGCGTCTCCGTCTGCAATCGATTCGTATACACGCTGTACAACCATTTTTGATACTTGTTCAGAGGTTCCCTAAGTTTCGCCGCCTCACCCGTCGCGGCGGCTGCGCTGGACCGAAGCCGGACAGATCGAACGCGTCACGCAAGATCCGCAGCCCGAGCACTAGCTAGCGCGCTTGCTGGCGCTTTTCCGGGAGTTGAACGGCCGCCTCGCCCGGCGGTTTCGGCCAGGCATTGAGCAATGCCTTGACCAGGGTCGCGAGCGGGATCGCGAAGAACACCCCCCAAAACCCCCAGAGCCCGCCGAACACCAGCACCGCGAGGATGATTGCCACCGGATGGAGATTCACGGCTTCCGAGAATAACAGCGGGACGAGCAGGTTGCCGTCCAAGCCCTGGATGACGGTATAGGCGACCATGAACCAGGCGAAATCCGGCCCCCAGCCCCACTGGCCGTAGCCGGCGAAGGCCACCGGAAAGGTCACCACCACGGCGCCGATGTAGGGGATGATCACCGACACCCCGACGAGCACCGCGAGCAGCGCGGCATACGACAAGCCCATGAGCGCGAAAATAACGTAGGTGACGACACCGACGATCAGGATCTCGTTGATCTTGCCGCGCACGTAATTGCCGATCTGATCATCCATCTCGCTCCAGACCTTGAGCAAGAGCCTGCGATCCTGCGGCAGGAAATCCCGCGCCCAGCCGAGAATGAGCGCTTTGTCCTTGAGGAGGAAGAACACGAGCAGAGGACCCACGATCAAATACACCAGGGCGATGATGAGGGTGGGGATGGACGCCAGGGAGATGGACAAAACGTTTTCACCGAACTCGGCGATGGCCCGCCGCATCATCGTCATCAGCTCTTCCACCTGCTCGACGGATACGAAAGCCGGATAGGACTCGGGCAAGGTCAGCAAGGTCTTGCGCCCGTCGTTGATGAGATTTGGAAGCTCCTGAAAATATTCCGCGACCTGGTGGTAGAGGAGAGGAATGAGCCCCAAGACCAGGAACAGCAGGACGGTCATGAACAGGAGAAACACCACCACCACGGCGATGATGCGCGAGCCCCACGCCTTTTGCAGATACTGCACCGGCCCTTCCAGGAGGTAGGCGATAATGATCGCGGCCAAGAACGGCGCCAACATGTCGCCCATGACGAGGATGACGCTGAAGGTCACCGCCATGAACACCGCTAGCAAGGCCGCCTGGGGATCGGAGAAATTTCTACGATACCAGTCTTGAATGAAGTTGATCATGGTGCCCTTGTACCGGATGGTCGTAGTTCAGACCTTATCGCAACCGGCGGCTCCGGCGTGAACCGTCCATAGTTTACCCGGAATCATTCGGCCGGCGTAATCCGAAGCGCCCCGAACCGCAGGGAACGGAATTGGTACAATGGGGCGCTATGGCATGGTGGGGAAAAATTATCGGCGGCGCCTTCGGCTACATGCTGGGCGGGCCCCTTGGAGCCATGCTCGGGGCGGCGCTCGGGCACAATGTGGATGAAGGCCTCGCGCGGCCCTTCGAGGGCAGGCGCCCCGGCGCTCCCGACGCCCGCGAGAGCGTCCAGACGGCCTTCTATACCGCGACTTTCGCGGTGATGGGACATATCTGCAAGGCCGACGGACGGATCACGGATCGCGAGATCAACCTGGCGCGCAGCGTGATGGGGCGGATGGATCTGTCCCCGGATCAGAGGGAAACTGCGATGCACTTATTCAGCGAAGGCAAGTCCCACGACTTCCCCCTGGATGCGGTCTTGGCGCAGCTTCGCCACGAAATCCGCAACCGGCACAGCCTCAAGCGCATGTTCCTCGAGATCCAGCTCGCGGCGGCATGGGCGGACGCTCACCTCGATCCCGCCGAGCATCGGCTGCTGTTGTATGTGTCCGACCGGCTCGGGTTCTCGCGCCTGGAATACCAGCGTCTGGAAGCGATGGCGCGCGCGGAAGCCGGTCACAGGTGGCGTTCGCGCGCCGAGGCCCCGCGGGAAGAGTATAGCGTGGACGATGCCTTCGCGATCCTGAACGTGACGGCGACCGCAACCAATGATGAAGTCAAGAAAGCCTATCGCCGGCTCATGAGCCAACATCACCCGGATAAGCTTGTGGCGAAGGGGCTGCCGGAGGAGATGATCAAGCTCGCGACGCAAAAAACCCGCGAGATCCGCGCCGCCTACGAACGCATCCGCGAAGCGCGCGGATTTTAGCCATGATGGCGCCTCTTGATCCCCAAATGCGCGCGGACCTTGCCGTGGCCCAGGTGCTCGGCGCGCACTACACAATCTTGAACCGGCACGAGCGCGGCCTGCTAGAAGGCGCGGACTCCGAGGCGTTACACGACTTCCGCGTCGCGATCCGCACTTCGCGTTCCGTCTTGAACCCGACGCGCGGTGTGTTCCCCGAGCGCCCCTATCAGCGCTTCCGCGGTGTTCTCGCCTGGCTTGCGGGGTGTACCGGCGCGGCGCGCGATCTCGACGTCTTTCTCGAAAAACTGCCTGTGTTCCGCCACATGATCCCGGCGGCCCTGAATGAAGGACTCGCGCCCTTAGAGGCCGTGCTCCATGAGGCTCAAAAGGTCGAGCAGGAGCAGCTCGCGAGGACCTGCGCGGCCCGGCGTTACGTCGGTTTCAAACGCGCTTACGGCGCGTTTCTCGGCGAACGGGCGGCGCACGCCTGTCGGACCCCTCGCGGCAACGAACCGATCGTGGCGCTCGCGAGCCGTGTCATCCGCAAACGCTATCGTAAGGCGCTGGCCGGAGGACGCCATGCGGGGGCGAGCGCGACCGGCGCGACCCTACACGAACTGCGCAAGAGCGGTAAGAAATTGCGCTATCTGATCGATTCGTTTCGGGAGCTCTACCCCGACGAGGAGGTTCGCGATGTGCTCAAACTGCTCAAGGAACTGCAAGACGTGCTAGGGAGGCTCGTGGATTTGCATGTCCAGCGGCGTTTACTGAGGGAGTGGTTGCCCCGGGCCGAGGCGGCCCGCGGCCTCCCGCCGGCGGCCCTTATGGCCGCGCAGGCGCTGGACGTACTGCTGTTGCAGGACGAGCTTAAGACACGCGGGTCGTTTACGGAGCGCTTCGCGAGCTTCGCGAGCAGGGAGACGCGGGAGCGGTTTGAGCGTCTATTCGGCGAGGGCTAGCGCCTTGGACTACGCTCGCTTAGCGACGGAAATCAAAGCTTGGGGCCGAGATCTCGGTTTTCAGCAGATCGGCATCGCCGGGGTCGAGCTCGGCGACGACGAGCACCGCCTCCGCGACTGGCTCGCCGCGGGTTATCACGGCGAGATGCGCTACATGGCGCGGCACGGCACGAAAAGGAGCCGCCCGGATGAGCTGGTGCCGGGGACACTGCGGGTGATCTCGGCACGCTTGGACTATCTACCGCCGGGCGCCGCTTCAGCGCAAGCCGTACTCGACAACCCCCGCCTAGGCTACGTCGCCCGTTATGCCCTAGGCCGTGATTACCACCGCGTGCTCCGGCAACGGCTGCGGCGCCTGGCCGGTCGCATCAGCGCGCGCGCCGGGCCCTGCGGCTATCGCGTGTTCTCCGACAGCGCCCCGGTCCTGGAAAAGGCCTTGGCGCGCAACGGCGGTCTCGGCTGGATCGGCAAACACACGAACCTGATTAATCGCCAGGCCGGTTCCTGGTTTTTTCTCGGCGAGATCTATACCGATCTGCCGCTGCCGGCCGATCCGCCTCACGCCGCGAACCACTGCGGCCGCTGCAGCGCGTGTATCGAGATCTGCCCCACCCAAGCGATCCTCGGGCCTTATCGGCTCGATGCCCGGCGCTGTATATCCTATCTCACGATCGAGCTTCGCGGTCCGATCCCGGAACCGCTGCGGCCCTTGATCGGCAACCGCATCTTCGGTTGCGACGACTGCCAACTGGTCTGCCCTTGGAACCGCTTCGCGCGCTTGAGCCGCGAGGGCGATTTCAAACCCCGTCATGGATTGGATGCGCCCGATCTCATCGCTTTATTTAATTGGAACGAGGAGGCGTTTCTGAAAAACACCGAAGGTTCCGCGATCCGGCGCGTCGGTTACGAAGGGTGGCTACGCAATATCGCCGTGGCCTTGGGCAATGGGCCCGCCTCGCCCGAGGCCGCCGCGGCCCTGGAGCAAAGGCGCGCGCATCCTTCGGAGCTGGTCCGCGAGCACGTCGCGTGGGCTCTTGCCCAGCACGCCGCCGGGGTGCCCCGCGCAGGATCAAAGCACTAGGTTCTCTATTGTCACCGGCTCGACCGGCTGCACGAGATCGAACCCGTAGACGCGCGAGTAGAAATAAAGCTCGGCATCCAAGGTGCGTTTGATGTTCTTAGCCTGGCGAAAGCCATGCTGCTCGCCCTCGTAGGCGACATAGGCTACGGGCAACCCTTTACTCCGCAAGGCGGCGACCATCCTCTCGGCTTGGTTCGGCGGCACCACCTTGTCCTCCAAGCCCTGAAAAAAGATCACGGGACAAGACAGACGTTCCAGCGCGTGGATCGGTGAGCGCGCGCGGTACAGATCGGCGCGCGCTGGGTAAGCGCCGATGAGCTGGTCGAGATAACGCGATTCGAACTTGTGCGTATCGCGGGCCAAGGCTTCGAGATCACTCACGCCATAGTGACTCGCCCCGGCGGTAAACACGGCGTGAAACGTGAGCGCGGCGAGCGTTGTGAAACCTCCGGCGCTGCCGCCACGAATGGCCAGCCGCTTGGGATCGACCCTGCCTTGGCGGACCAGATGCAGCGCGCCCTGGATGCAATCCTGGACATCGACGATCCCCCACTGACCGTATAGCCGTTCGCGATAGGCGCGGCCGAACCCGGTGCTGCCTCCGTAATTGACATCCAGGACCGCGAATCCTCGGCTGGTGAAGAATTGTGTCATAAGCTTCAAGCCGTTGTGGGTTGCGGCCGTGGGCCCGCCGTGGCTGGTCACGAGGAGCGGCGGGAGCTCGTCCGCCGGGGCCATGAAGCCCGTGTTGGCGGGCGCATAGAAAAACCCGTGTGCGCTGCAGCCGCCGTCGGTCGGAAACTCGATCGGCTCGCCGGCCGAAACATAGCCGGGGTCGAGATCGAGATCACTGGAGCGCTTCAGAACGCGCGTGCTACCCGAAGCCAGGTTAAGCGTGACGACGGAAGGAAACTCCGTGGGCGAGGCGCCGATAAACGCTATCTCGCGCCCGTGTGAGCGCAGCGAACCGATGGCGGTATAGGGTAACTTGACCGGGCGCAACCTGCCCGAGTCCACATTTAGGAGAGCGACGTGGCTGGATCCGCCTTGTATATACGTGCAAGCGATCTCATGGCGCGATAGAGGCGCATAGGTGCTCTCGCCGAACACCCACTGGGGAAGGCCGAACTCCGCTTCCATCGGCGCCAGCGCCTTGACCTCGAGATCGGTCCAACAATAAAGGTTCCACCACCCGCTGCGATCGGAGACGAAAAAAAGGCTGCGGCCGTCCTGGGACCACTCGGGTTGGAAGATCGATTCCTTGGGACCGCCGGCGATGCGCCGCGCATCGCCCAAGGAACCATCATCCCGCACTTTTGAAACCCAGAGCTCGGTCCCGTCCCAAGGCATGTTCGGGTGATACCAACAGAGCCAGCAGATGCGCCGGCCATCAAGGCTCAGGCGGGGATTGGAATAAAAGTCCGCACCCGCCACCAATACCCGCACATCTCCGTCCCCCGCAAGCGATAGGGAGACCAGGGTATTGCTAGGTTCCCGTTTGGGTTCGGAATGGTCTTCACGCACGCAGATCAGGCGTTGCGTTATTCGATCGAGGGCGGCATCGGCGTAGCGAAATGCGCCTTCGGGCGTGAGGGCTTCCGGCGGAACCCCGGGGAGGACGCGGTAGATGCGTTGGTCCTCGAAGTTCGAAAAATAGACGACCCCATCCGCCGCGAGGAAAGCTCCACCGCCATACTCGTGAACGCGCGTACGGGCATTGAACGGCGGCGGTACCAGCGCCGATACCGCTTGCCCGTCGTAACAAACGATGACGCCGCGGCCGCCTTCCTGGGGTCGCATCTCGTGCCAATAAAGATTCCGGCCGTCCGACTGGATACCGCCGAGTCCGATGGACTTGGCGACGATGAGATCACTTGTGATCGGCGAGACCCAGGAACCGTAGGGTCGGATCAGCTTTTCCGGCACGGGTGGTAGCCTCTGTGTATTACCTGTCTTTATCCAGGATCTCGTAGCTCAACGCCCCCGAAGGACAACGCTTCACCTGGTTCACGATCTCTTCAGTGGGCGCGCCGCGTATAGTGATCCACGGCTCCTTGGCGATGTCGAATACCGCCGGAAGCTCACGTACACAGTTTCCAGCATGGATACATATTTTAGGATCGTAACGCACGACGAGCTTGTCCGATTTATATTCTTGCATTGGCCACCTCCAAAATTACCGCGGCTACGTTTTGCGGCGATACCGTGACATTCTTCAAGGATAACACTTGTTCCGCATGCGCACAGCGCGCTTGGTAATCGGTGGCCCGTTACCGAGGCGGGATTTCGTGCGGGCTTCTAGCTAACCTGTTAGCATGAGCCGTTGGTTTTATCAGAAACCGTATTAACCATGGAGATTTTCCCTGGCATCTCGATCGACTCCGGTGTCCGGTTTGGTAAGCCGTGTTTAGCCGGTACACGGATAGATGTGGGCACGGTGGTTGGGGCGTTGGCGGCTGACGAAAGCTTTGAGGCCGTGGAAGGGGCGTACGACCTCACTCACCAGCAAGTCCTTACCGCGCTTCGTTACGCAGCGCATGTAGCCGCCCATGTACCCCCGGCGGTGAAAGCGGCCTCGTGAAACTCTTGCTCGATGAGAATTTCCCGCTTCCCCTATATCACAAGTTACGGGCCGCTGGGTTGGACGTCGAGCACATCATCGTGCTCGGACAGCGCGGGCTACCAGACGCAATAATTCGGCAGCGGCTCGCCTCAGAACGCCTGCTATTCCTTACGCAGGACACAGAATTCGCAGACATACCAGAAGAATTCCTCGCTACGGTCATTATATCCCGCGTCTCCCAAAACCTACCGATTCAGCGGCGCGTAGAGATCTGGGCGAAAGCCATAGAAGACTTCCTTACACGCAAGCCGACCGGGAAACTTTTCGAGCTACTCGATAGCGGAGAAGTCGCCGCGTGTGTAAAACGCGAGGTCAATTGACACGATAAAATTCGTCAGTTCATCTGCCACGTTGCCCCACAACGCTTGATTATATCGACTGCGACCCCTTTATCCGCGGTGAGAATAATTCGAGCGTGGCCACTTTAATCTCCTCCGCTCACATCATCGGCAGCCGCGGCCCGGGCGGGGCCGAGGGGTTTTATTGCCGGCTGGTGCAGGGGCTTGCCCGAAGCGGAAGCTCCGTCCATGCGATTAATCCGCCGGCGAGTGAAGTCGGTAAGCGGCTTGATGGCGCGGTCCCGCAAGCACATGTGCGGATGCTCGGCGCCTGGGACCTAGGCGCGCGTTTTCGGATCGGACAGATTATCCGCTCACTTCGGCCCGCGATCGTCCAAACCTACCTCGGCCGCGCCACGCGGCTCACGCAACTCCCCGCATGTTCGGGACCGGTCCATGTCGCCCGGCTCGGTGGGTACTACGACCTGAAAAGCTACCGGCACGCGCATGCATGGGTAGGGAATACGCAGGGGCTTTGCGACTACCTTGTTCGTCAGGGGCTCCCGGCCGGGCGGGTTTTCTATATTGGAAACTTCGTCGACATCCCGGGGGAGCGCGATGTAGAGGACGCCGCGGCACGACGAGAGGCCTTGGGGATCCCGCGCGAGGCCTACGTGGTCTTGAGCGTTGGACGGCTGCATCCGGTGAAAGGTATCGAGGTCTTGCTGCACGCGGTAGAGGATCTATCCGATTCCTTACGTGGGCATGCCCTGTACGTCGTCCTCGTGGGCGAGGGTCCGGCGCGTAAAAAACTCACGGCGCTCGTGGGAAGCTTGGGGTTAAAACGGCGGGTGTATTTTGCCGGTTGGCAGCCCGACCCCTCTCCGTATTATTCCATCGCCGATCTGGTGGTCTCTTCGTCCCATCACGAAACCCTGGGGAATACCATTCTCGAAGCCTGGGCGCACCGGCGTCCCGTGGTGGCTACCGCGACTCCGGGCGCACGCGAACTGATCGACCACGGCACCAGCGGCTTTTTGACGCCGGTCGGAGACGCACGCGCGTTAGCACGGGGACTCGCGGAGTTGGTCCAGAACCCTATGTTTGCGGAGCGGCTTGCCGAGGCGGGCTACCGGGAAGTCCGCACCCGTTTTCGTCCCGAGGTCATCGTAGCGGCCTACGCCGATCTCTACGGGCAGTTAATCGAGAAATCGCGGCGATCCGCCAAGCGCTAGATCAACCCGTCCGATCGCAATCGCGCTAATACTTTGCCTACCTCCAATCCGCGCAGGCACGCATGCCCGTAGCCGGGCGGACAGATCGGTAAGTGGCAAGGGCTGCACTCCACGCCAAGGGTAAGAACGCGCTCGGCTTGGCCGAGCGCATGGCTGCGTTGCCAGTTCGTGGGTCCGAAGAAGGAGTAAACCGGGATCCCGGAACACGCGAGGACGTGCATCGGCCCCGAATCGTTGGTAATCGCGAAGCGGGCACGCCGCCCGAGCTCGGCGAGATCACAGACCGAAAAGCGATCGGTCGCATCGATCCCACCGTGAGCAGCCAGGTCACGGTTCAGCGCCGCATCGTCCCCGGCGCCGATCCAAACCACGCTACAGTCCCGTTCTCGCAATGCCGCTGCAAGCTCCGCGAAATAGGGCCAGCGTTTGGTTTGCCAGCGCGCGCTTCCGCCCGCATGCAGCAATGCGAAGCCGCCCTGCGTTAGGTGCTGGGTATCCAACCACTGATCTATTCTGCGCCCATCGCTGAGAGGTAGCCACGGACAAGGTTCCATTCGGTTAATGCCGGCGGCAGCGAGAAGCGCATTGAGCCTGTGATGGGGATGCGCGAAAGATGTCTCGGCCGGATAGCGGGTGTAGGGAAATTGGCGGGCGTTTCCTATGCGTTCCGGGATCCCCGAAAGAGCGCACAGCATGCGGGAGCGATCGTTGCCTTGGAGGTCATACACCCGCTGGAAACCCTGGCGACGGATCCACCACAGCGCCTGCGCCACCGCGAGCAGGCCCTTGCGGGGGTAGGATTTCACTTGGAGTCCCGGCCAGTGCGCGAAAATAGGCGCGAAAGCCGGGGTGGTGAGTAACCAGATGGTTTTTCCGTGTTCCGCCCTCTGAATGGCGCGGATCGCGGGCGTGGCGATCATGACATCGCCGAGCGCCCCGAGCTTGACGATCAGTACGCTAGCGCGGCGAGAGCTCATGGGACCGTACGCCGGGATTGGTCTAAGAAGGCAAGCGCGGCGAGAAAGATAAAGAGGTAGATGGAAAAGGGTTTGGAGCGGTAGGAAAAGCTAAAGAGGGCGCTTGTCACGATCGCCATCGAGGCGGCGAGAAAAAGCCCCGCGTGCTGCTGCGCGGGACCGTCCGCGAATTGCCAGGCACGGACACCGCGCCGCAACATCAAGCCCAACCACGCCAAGAGAGACATCAGGCCGATGATCCCAGTCTCGTACCATGCGTCGAACAGGAAGTTGTGGAAGTGTTTCGCCTGGGCGACAACACCCGACTGCCGGATTTTCATGGACATCAGTGATCGGTTACGGCTAGTGTTGCCCATGCCGACCCCGACAAGCGGATGATTCGGGGGCGCCGCGAGGGCTTGGCGCCAAAGCGTCGATCGGTAGCTCGTAAAGTCGTCGACGGCTTCGATAAGCGCTTGCCGCGACCACGCCCCCCTCACGAATTGGTCACCGTAAATACCAACGACCACTGAGATGATGACGAACGCACCGGCGGCCAGGGTGCGGGTACGCCATCGCAACACCAACGCCCCGTAACACCCCAAGGCGACGACCAGCCCTAACAAGGCGGCTCTCCCCTGCGACAACACAATATAGCCGGTTATCGCCGCCAGAAGCGCAAGCACCGGCCACCGCTTAGCGCCTTGCTCGTGAAGGTAATACAGGATAAAGGGTGTTAGAAACGGTAGATTATCCTCGAGCATGTGCTGGTTGGGGCGAAAATCCTCATCGCCGGCGTGAACGAAGAGCATCAGATAGAGTGTGACTAACACGATGAGTCCAGACACGCCGAAGCCGGCGATCAGGCGCTCGATTGGGTTGGGGACGCGTTGCAACGACGCCAAGATGAAAAAACACCCCGAGCTATACGCTATAAACTTGCACCACTCCTTGAATCCCGTGTCCGGCTCAGCGGCGCCCGGTACGCCGAGGAGGAAAGCAACAACTAAGGCCGCGTACAGCACCACGATCGAGCGCTCGACCTCGAGTTTCTCGCCTACAACGCTGGTCAAGGCCCAGGCTAGGAAGAAAATGGCACTGAGCGTAAACACGGCGCGTCCTAGGATTTGAGCCAGCGGCAAAAAACAGGGTAGGAGCCACCCCCAACGAAAAAAGGCTGCGCGAATCGAATGGCGCACGTCTACCGCGCCGCGAGTATCGAAGCGATGCGTGCCAGCACCGCGTCGACGCCGATCCGTTGCATGCCGAGAGCGGGCGCCGACGACACGAGACTTGAGATGAGGCTCGAATAGCGAAGGGGCGGATAACGGCCATTAAACATGATCACGGACGGCACTCTTACCGCCACGGCCATATTGCAAACTCCCGTGTCGTTACCCACAAATACGCTGCAACCGTCCAACAGGGCAGCGACCTCGTCGATAGGATGTTGGATGACAACTTGCGGCCGATGAGCGCATCCAGAGATCCGATCGACTATCCAGTCTGCCAGACCGCGTTCCGGCTCGCCGCCGATCAAATAAAGCGTGCCGCCATGATCCCGAAGAATATTCGCGCCAAGCTCCGCGAAGTTCTCCTTCCCCCATTGCCGGTCGGGTTCACTGGAACCGATGCCGAAGGCGATCCAAGGCCGAGGAAGGCGAGCAAATCGCCGTGCGACGTTCTGTTTGGCTGGACCGGACACGATAAGCCTGGGTTCCGTTTCTAGGCGCGGGATCCCGGTCAGATCGATCAGTCTATCGGCCATGGCGATGGGGTGGGCGTGGCGCTCGGCTTTAGGTAAGCGAACCGGATGCGTGAGGAAGAACCCTTGCCAGCCCCGCCCATAACCGATGCGCCGGGGAATGCCCGCAAGCAAAGTGGCGAGGCCATAGCGCGCGCTGCCGTGCAGGATCCACACCTCGGCGAATCGGCCCGCGCGTAAATCGCGCGCCAAGCGCATCATTCCCTGGAGGCCGTCATGTCGCCCCGGATTCCTATCGAGCCACAGGATCGACTCGACATGCGGATCGGCGGCGAACAGTCGCTCCGCGCTCGATCGGCGTTTCGTAAGCAACGTGACACGGCCTTCTGAAGCGCGGGCGATGTTATGGATATGCGGGATATGCCAGACCATATCTCCGATCCCGGGCAGGGGTTGGATCACGACCGTGCCGCGACGCTGCGCATGCTCAGTTGTCGCAAGTCCCCTCGCCCACCGATGAAACGCCGAAAACATATCAAAAATTTTCCCCGCGGTCTTGCCGCGGGACCTTAGCGATGGGGTTTCCAAAGGGAAGAGGCGCAGCTCTCCCCTTTGGTCGCCCCACGGGGTCCATACCCCGTGGTGGTGAAATCAAATCAAATTGAACCGGCCGGGTTTTCATACAGGGCCAAGGTCTGGTCGAGCATCGTGCGGAGCGTAAAAGGCGTGCTCGGAGGCACTTGTCGCGGAGAGCAGACAAAATCCACGGTCTTCTGAAGCAGTGCCCCGAGATCGCCCGCTGGGACGGCGCCCTCGGGAAACATGCGCGCGAGGATCTCGCGCACGCCGCCGTGATCGTAAGCGATCACCGGGACACCGAGGCTTAGCGCTTCGAGCGTGGTCCGGCCGAAGGCCTCCGGGGCCTTTGATAGACAAAATACCAGATTCGATACGGCCATGATCTCACGCAGATCGGAACGCTGTCCCAGAAATGTGATATGGCCCTCGAGCCTGCGCCTGGCCACCTGCGCGCGGAGCTCATCGAGAAGATAGGCGCGTTGCGCGCCTCCGGCGATGAGACCGTGCGCCGGCACGCCGCGATCTTTGAGGCCGGCAATAAGCTCAATGAAATCCTGGTGGCCTTTGCGGCGCGAAATTCTTGCCGGGAGCGTCAGCACCATCCGGCCGCTCAGCATCGGCATCTCGCGTTCCCAGATCACCCGCCAGTCCGCGGGCGGCTCGTAGGCGTAGGAATACATCCCGGGATCCACCCCGCGGTAGATTACCCGCACGCGGACGGGATCAATACCTGGGTAATTTTTCAGCAGACAATCCCGTACCGTGGCCGAGATGGCGATGATCGACTCGCCGCGGGCCATGATCGAGCTATAGCGATTGACGGAGTATAAACCATGGACGGTCGTCACAAAGCGGGGCCGCGACGACGGCCAGAGGCTCCGCCACGCGGCGTAGGCGATCCAGGCCGGCAAGCGCGAGCGGGCATGGACGATATCCACCTGGCGGCTGCGCAAAAGACGCCTCAGCCTTAGCACATGACGAATCGAAACCGCCGACTTGCGTCCGATATCCCAGTCCAGATAGTCCGCGCCCGCCTCCTCAAGCGTAGACGCCATGCGTCCTCGGGCGGCGATGACGATGGCGCGATGACCACGCCGCACGAGCTCCCGCGCCACCTCGATCGTACCCTGTTCCACGCCGCCTCCTTCCAAGGCGGGAAGCACCTGGACTACCGTCAGCGGCACGCCTTCACCCGGTCCTCAGGCGCGCCGATCACCGGGCGGGGAGAGGACCCGAGCCCCCAACGCTCGACGATCATTTGCGCGCAGCGCGCGGCCTCGGCGAGCGGGGGGGTGGGCGCGCGCAGTGGCGTGCCCTTCGCCCAGGCTTCATAGGCGGTAATCAAACCCGCCCCCAACAAGGCGTCGATTCCGGCGGTGATGCGGTTTGCACCTCGCCGCGGGAGACGCAGCAATCCGACCGCGGCGCCGGAGCTCAAAGCCTCATAGACCATCGAGACGCTGTCCTCGGTAACCCATACGATTCGGGCCGCGGCCAAGGCCGCGGTGAGCCATCCTCGATCCGTGTCCGCGTGCGGCATCACACAAACGCGCGCGCCGAGAAGAGCGAGCGCCCGCGAGGTGGTAGCCGGGGTACGACGCGAATCGGTCAGTTGCCACCGCAGATGTGGACAGGCAGCCACGACCGCTTGCACTTGCGTCAAAACGGTCTCCTGGTCCCAGTGGTAATGGGCTGAAGTCCCGCCGATCAAGAATAAACCCTGATCCTGCCGTGGCCTTTCGGAGTTTTGAATCTCATTAAGCACGCCTTGGGTGGAGATCACGTTGGCTCTTTCACAGACCCCGTCGTGTTCCGGAATGATGCAGAGGTCAAACCAGGCGAGCGGCAGGCTCGGGCGCATCAACACCACCACGCGCCCGCCGCGGGCGCAGCGCGCGGCAAGCAAAAAGAGGTGGGTCACATGCCCCGCGCCAACGATGAGATGCGGATCGGGCAACGTCCGCCCCGATGGGAAACGTTTGAAGAGCAAATCGGCGATCGCGCTGGATTGGGAACAGGCCTTAAGCTCGTGAGGCTCCACCGGCGCTAAGCGGGCGAGCGCCCGCACCAAGCCTTGGCTTTGATGCTCGTGCCCGGGTTTCCCGTCGCCAATACGCCAAACCACCACTCGATCTTCACCGGCGCTTGCCATCCCGCGAGGGGCCGCGGACGCCTAGCGCTCGACGAGCACGAAGTCGGTGCCGCAATAGGGGCATTTGGCCTTGCCGGTGGCCTCGATTGGCAGATACACCCGGGGATGGGAATTCCACAGACTCATGCTCGGTAGGGGGCAGTGCAAGGGCAGATCACCTGGGGTGATCTCAACCAAGCGCCGGTCGTTCGGCGTATTCTGTCGCTCCGGATTAATACCAACGTCATTCATCGTGATACCTTAAATCGTGATACCTTAATCAGCGACGGGCGTGAGCCACTCGGGATGTTCCGTCCGGCGGCCATGCGCCTGATCGAAAAACAGGGTTTGCAAGCGCGCCGTTATGGGCCCGCGTTGCCCGGCGCCGATGCGCCGCCCGTCGAGCTCCCGGATCGGCGTAACCTCGGCGGCCGTGCCGGTAAAGAAGGCTTCGTCCGCGATATAGACCTCGTCGCGCGTGATGCGCTTCTCCTGCACAGGGATCCGAAGCTCCCCGGCGAGCGTGATGATGCTGGCACGGGTGATTCCCTCCAACGCGGAAGTCAAATCGGGCGTGTACAGGATGCCGTCACGCACGATGAAGATATTTTCACCGCTGCCTTCCGTCACGTAGCCCTCGACATCCAACAACAAGGCCTCGTCGTATCCGCCCTGCAACGCCTCTTGCAGCGCCAGCATGGAGTTCATGTAGTTGCCGTTGGCCTTGGCCTTACACATCGTGATATTGACGTGATGGCGGGTAAAGGACGAGGTCTTGATGCGGATCCCTTGCTCCTGACCCGCGGCGCCGAGATAAGGCCCCCAATGCCAGGCCGCCACCATAATATGAGTTTTCAGGTTATCCGCACGCAAGCCCATCCCCTCCGAGCCGTAAAAACACAAGGGCCGGAGGTAGGCGCTCTCTAGGCTGTTGGCGCGCACGACTTCCCGGCAAACTTGGGTCAAGGCCGATCGCTCGTAGGGCATCGGCATACCGAGGATGTGCGCCGAACGAAACAAGCGGTCGATGTGCTCGCCCAGCCGGTAGATGGCTGTCCCCCGCTCGGTCTTATAGGCGCGTATGCCTTCAAACACCCCCATGCCGTAATGCAAGGTGTGGGTGAGCACGTGCACCTTGGCCTCGCGCCAAGGCAACATCTCCCCGTCCATCCAGATGAGGCCGTCGCGATCAGCCATTGTCATTATCGTCTTCTCCCCGCATCGTCATGCCCCGACCACCCGCCGCCACACCTCACCGACCCTGGCACGCTGGGCGCTGAATTCCGTATTGTCGGCCAAGGCCGGCCGCTCCTGCAACGCCAAGGCGTGAAGCTTGGCGCGGTAAGCGAAATAAGCCTCCCGCAAAGCCCGGCAGTCGTCGTCCGATAACAGCCGCAGGCGTGATAACAAGCGCAGCAAATGGCGATTGTCGGTGAACTCCACAAGCTCCGCATGCTGAGCGGACCAGCGTAATACCGCATATTGCACCATAAATTCGATGTCGGTGACACCACCCTGCCCGTGCTTGATATCGAAGACCCCGGGTGCATCACGGGACAACTCCCGGCGCATCCGCTCGCGCATCTCCCGCACATCGTGCCGGAGCCGCTCATCATCGCGAGGCCGGCTGAGGATGGCGCGCCGTAAGCGTACAAATTCGCGTACGGTATTCGGATCGCCCGCGATGGCGCGCGCCCGTATGAGCGCTTGATGCTCCCAGGTCCACGCATGCGCCTCTTCGTACTCCCGGTATGCATCGAGGCTGCTGACCAATAGTCCCGCCGACCCGCTGGGCCGCAACCGGGTGTCAACCTCATAGGCCTTTCCGGCAGCCGTGGCCATGGTTACCATGTGAATGATCCTTTGCCCCAGGCGGGTGAAGAATTCTTGCTGATGTACCGCCCCGCCGGTCTGCTGCTCATCGCCGCAGCTATCGTGTAAGAAGACCAGATCCAGGTCCGACCCGTAACCGAGCTCGATGCCGCCGAGCTTACCGTAGGCGATGATCGCAAAACCGGCCATGGTCCGCGCCGCGCCGTCTCCACACATCGGCTCACCATAGCGTTGCACTACCGTCTCCCGCGCGATTTCCAAGGCCGCCTGCAACACGGTCTCGGCGATGCCGGTTAAATGATCACTGACCTTGCGCACGGGCAGCGCTCCGGCCACGTCGGCCGCCGCGACGCGCAGGACCTGCGCATGCTTGAAATGCCGCAGAACCTCCATGCTTTGTTCGAGGTCGCCGCGCGCGAACTGCGCTAACTGCTCGGCGAGATCCCGCTTCAACTCGGTCACCCGCGGCGGCGCATAGAGTGTGCGCGGATCGATGAGCTCATCGAGCAATAGCGGTTGGCGGGCGATTCGATTCGCGATCCAGGGGCTGGCCGCGCACAGGCGCACCAGTTGCTCGAGCGCGCCCGGATGCTCGTCGAGCAGAACCAGATAGACGCTGCGTTGCGCGATCGCCTCGACAATGGTCAATAGGCGTACAGTCACCGTCGGCTGCTCGGCCACCCGCGCTATGGCCTCAAGCAGCTTCGGCAGGACCCGGTCCAGCCGCTCTTGATCGGTATTGCTAAGCCGCCTTACGCCCCCGCTTTTACTCAACTTTTCGATGCTTGCGAGTATCGAGGGCGGATCGCTGAACCTCGCGCCGTCCAACCAGCGTAATAGAGCTGCGCTGTCGGCCATCCCCTGCCACGGCGCTAACATGAGCGGCGGACCGTTGGCGGCGGAATCGTGGGGCCCAACCAAGAGCGCATCGAAATGGGTTTGAACGCGCTGCCGGTGCCGTGCGAGCGCCGCATGAAAGCTCCGCCAATCGCTAAACCCCATACCCAAGGCCACGCGCTCGCGGGTCAATGCCGCGCCCGGCAGGAGGTGAGTCTGCTGGTCATCAACCTGCTGCAAGCGATTCTCCGTCGTGCGCAAAAAGCGGTAAGCTTCGGTGAGCTCGGCGACGGCGGATGCGGGCAGATAGTTCAGGTCTCCGAGGGACTCGAGAACGGCCAGAATGCGGCGGTCGCGCAGCACCGGCCGGCGTCCGCCGCGGATTAATTGAAAGGTCTGTCCGATGAACTCGATCTCGCGGATCCCGCCGCGGCCGAGTTTTATATTGTCCGCAAGCCCCTTGCGCTTCACCTCGCTATCGATTAATCGTTTCATGTCGCGTAAGGCCTCGATCGCGCCGAAATCGAGATAGCGGCGATAGACAAACGGGTTCAGCCGCTCCAGCAGACCGGCGCCGGTCGGCTTATCTCCCGCGGCGATGCGGGCTTTGATCATAGCGTAGCGCTCCCAATCGCGCGCATGAGTCACGTAGTACGCCTCCATGGCATCGAAGCTCAGCACCAGCGGCCCGCTGTCGCCGAACGGTCGCAGGCGCATGTCGGTACGGAACACGAATCCATCCTCGGTAACTTCCGACAACACCTTGATCAGGGCTTGGCCCAGGCGGTTGAAAAATTCCTGGTTAGAAATCGAGCGTGCTCCACCATGCGACTCCCCGGCCCGCGGATAAGCAAAGATGAGATCGACGTCCGAGGAAAAATTGAGCTCATGGGCGCCGAGCTTGCCCATCGCGATCACGACCAGGGACTGGGCCGTCCCATCTCTATCCCGCGGGACGCCAAAGGTCTCCACTTGCCTCCGGTAAAGCCAGTCGAGCGCGCCCTCGAGCGCGGCATCGGCAAAGCGCGAGAGATCTGCCATCGTTCCATCGAGATCGGCGGCTACGGTAATATCGCGCCAGGTGATGCGCACGAATTCGCGGTAGCGCGCCTGACGAAGAGCGCGTATGAGCGCCGCCTGGTCCGGCGCGCCCGCGAGAGCACGCTTGATCCGTTCGGGATATTCTTGTTCGCCGAAACCGCGGTCGAGGTCGCCGCTCTCAAGAAGCTGCGTGAGGCGTCTTGGATCCTTGGCGAAATACTGCGCGGCGAACGGACTGCACGCGCACACGCGGATGATGTTATGCCGGTGTGCCTCCTCAAGTACGCTGCCTGGCGGTGACCTTGGGAATGCCTCAGCGAATTGGTCCCAATACCGCTCCGCCTCCGCCAGCAAATCCGGGGTCAAGGCAGGCGCGGCGTGAGTGGGCGCGATCATCGGCTAAGTTTACCGTTTGCGCTTTGCGGCTACCATTAACCCCGCGTCGTTCAACGGTCCCGTTACGAGTAGGCGCGACCCCGGCCGTGGTGGATAACGAGTCGCCGGGCGCGGTTAAACCCAGGGCTATGCGATTAGGTTTGCATAAGAACCACGTGTTTCTCTAGTTTTCTAAAAACCTTTTCAGCGGGACATCCCCCTGCCGTCCCACGGCCGGAATCTCGATAAAGCTGTCCGCGGCATTACCGTTTCGGCCTCTTAATACCTGCGTCGAATCGCCGGGATGGCCGTTGGCTACGAACAACTGCGGGTGATCGAAGGGCGCTTGTTGGTGCCGCACCCTCTCGTCCGTCAGACTTAGCAGCCAGGCTTCTAGATCGCCTTTTTCTTGATCCGTATTGTTAAGTACATTGAGAGGCGCGATTTTCGATCCATCGATCTGCTCGACACCCGCATAGTCTCCGCCGCGGCTGTAGAAATCCAGCACGCCACGTAGTGTGAGGGTCCCACCGTTGCGAAAATACGGCGCGGTGAGCTCAACGATACGCAAACCCGGCACCTTCACCAAGCCGTCCGCGACTACCGGACACGGTTCCCCGTTTGCACAGTTAGGGGGCGTAGCCAAGCGGCGTACGTTGGCGAGCGGATTCCCAAAAGGGTCATTCGCGCCTAGAAATAAATCCTCGAGTGAAGGCCGCACCCCGATGTTGTTGAAGCCGCGATCGAGTGCCTGCTCTTCACGGATGCGAACTGGACTCGCACTCACGCGGGTCACCGATGCCCCGGTTAGCTCGGCGCCTTCGTGGCAGTTGATGCAACGCCCACGGGTTTGACTGCGAAACAGATCGACTCCCCGTACGGCTGCTTCGCTAATCGCGCTAGCATTCCCCGTCATGAACCGATCATAAGGTGTGTCATCGGTTATCAGGGTCGCTTCATAGAGTTGGATTGCCAGGCCGAAGAAGAGCGCGAAGTTATACTCCATTAGCGAGTATTCTCCGGGATGCTTGTGCAGATGGCCATCGATGACCAACACATTATCGTTACCGTCGATCCGTAAATGCTTCGAGGACTTCCACCAATCGGGTTGGAATGCTGATCGGATCATCCGCGCATACGCATCGTGGTGCAATCCTCTGCGTGGCCAGCGGCTGTTATCGCCTAAGACACTGTCTTCAGGGTGCACCTGCTGTTGCGCGAGCGGCCTCGCCGACAGTAGCTTGCGCGCGAGATCCGGAAATGAACGGCCACGTGCACTCATCTCGCGATCGCTCAAGGGCGGCGCCACCGCTTGAGAGGCCAAGCTCGCATTGGTAAGACGAACGCGCACCGGCTCAATCTCGGTCTCGGAGGGTCCTCCTCGTGATTAAACTATGTAGGGGGTTTCAACGCTCCAGCTGACGGACAGCGTGCCCTCACGCTCGAGCTGGAAGCCGTTGACATTGTCCTCTACGGGTTCGAGCCACTCGACGCTCAGACGGTTGCCCTTGAAGTCCCCGATCGGCACAACGGCGCTGAGGCCGAAGCCCACATCCCAATACTGCCCGCCGTAGTTGGCCGGGAAATCGAGTGGGATCGAATCCTCGTGCGGCCCGTCGAACTCGCCGTCGATCTCGCCTTGCGTCGTGTAAACGCCGCGGACAGACGCCGAGAGCCAGTCAAGCACACTATAGCTGCCCCAAGCCGTAGCTTGGAAGATGTCGCCAAACGCAAAACCGGATTCGTTTTCATCTTCCAGGCGCTTGGTGCCACTCAGCTGGGTGCCCCAAGATAGCTTGTCCAGGTGGCCCGTGTAGGTGAGGCTCGGCCGGAAGTCCCAGGTGCCGCTGCCGAGTTGCATGTGGTAGTGAAGCAAGGTGCCATTCTCGGTCTTCTCGTCGACGGCGCCGGTCGGCGCGCTCAAGCCCACTCCGAGGTGCAGGTGATGGCCGGGGACGTCCATCAGCTTGAAGAGCGCGGAAAAGGACGTGTCGCCGACGCCGCCGGTGGCGTGGCCAGCGTTCCCGCCGCCATGCTGGTGCCCCCCCCCCGCTCAGATCCGGCGCTGTGCCTTCGAGCGGCCGCAGCGTCATATCCATGTCGACGAACTGAGGCATCAGCATCAGGTTCAGCCAATCGGTGGGCGCATACATGATGTCGAGCATGTGCATGTGCATATCCATGTCGACCGACGTAAAGCTGCATCCGGGCTCGCCACACGCATTCGCGAGGATAGCCGCGTCGCTTACGGCATCCGTACCGCGCAGTGTGTCGCCGTCCTGGCGGCTGTACATATAGCGGTAGCCGACCATAAAGTCGCCTGCCTTGGGCAGCATGTGGTCGAACATCACGCCGGCCGGCGCGTGGCTGCCGGAGTGACCGGTATGGCCGTCATCTGCGTGACCGGTAGGGCCGCCGCCGGCTGTCAAGAAGGGTGCCGATAGGTCTACCCGCAGGCCGGCGTTGACCAAGAAATTATCGAAATCCGCGAAGTCACCCTCACCCCCACCGCCCAGTTTGAGGTCGCCTTGGTGGGTGTAATACTCAAAACCCGCTTCCAGCTCGACACCCTTCGCGAACTGCTTACTCACCGTCAGCCCGCCGCTCAGGGCGCCGTAACCTGACAAACGATGGTCGCTGGAAAAATCGGCGATCGGGATCTTGCTGAAATCGATATGGGAAGAAAAATCGGGAGGCAGGGCAGGGGTGCGCGGTACCGCTTGCTTGAAAAGGAAAAAGGGCCGGTAGAAGTCCGCCTGATCTTGGGAGTAGTACCGGACCCGCGGCGTGATCGTCCAGCCCCCGCCAACCGGCTGACCCCAGGCGGCTTCGAACGTGTGGGCGTTGATCCCCCAGTCATCGTGAAAGAAGCGGTAATCGAAATGCAGGGCCGCGTCCCAGTCGGTAAAATATTGGACGAAGCGCGTGTTCCAGGTCCATTGATTGCGCGTATCGGGCCGCTGCTCGAGCACGGCACGGACATCCGCGGTCAGCAAAGGCGGTACGCCGGGGATACCGAAGTCGAAAGGCTCCTGCGCGGGGTCAACGAACAAGAACTGTACTACTTTATAGGGATTTTCCAGAAACCCCGTACCGCGGGTATAGCCGAGGCTGGTCTCGATGAGCGAGTCCTTGTTGAGGATCTGAGTCAAGCCTAATCGCACCGACCAATCGTGACGATCGTCACGCAGTGTCCGAACCGATGCGCTGTTGGGCACCAGGTGCACGTCGATCTGGTTATCGTAAGCGGAGCTATCGAAGTAGCTGCGCTCTCCTCCGCCATCCCCTCAACCGAAAGCGCCGCAAAGCCGTAGCGAGTAGCGTTACACGCCTGCGCAACCCTTTATCCATCCACATTGAAAGGAGAGCTGATATGTCCGAGTTGCATTCAAAAACCCATCTGGAGACCGGCGACGCCCCCCGTCAGTCCGCGCGCAGGAAATTCCTCGCCGGCGCCACGGCGGTGGGCGCGGCCGCGCTCATGACCGGCACCGGGCGCGCCTTCGCGGCCACCCATCACCATACCTGGCAGTACAGCGGCCTCATGGCGGCCGCCGAGACCTGCATGGCCAAGGGGCACGCTTGCCTCCATCACTGCATCAACACCTTCAAGGGCGGCGATACCTCGCTCGCGAGCTGCGCGGTCGCGGTACAAGAGACCATCGCGGCGTGCAATGCCCTGGCACAGTTGAGCGCAAGCAATTCGGCACACACGAAGGCGTTCGCCAACGCGTGTGCCGCGGTCTGTGAGGACTGTGAAAAGGAATGCCGCAAACACGCCTCCAAGCACCAGAGCTGTGCGGACTGTGCCGAGGCCTGCGTCGGCTTGGTGCGGGAAGTCAAGAAGGCAGCCTAAGCTGTGCGTAGGCCCAGCGGCCTAGCAAGGTCGTAGGGCTCCGGTACGTAGTGGAAGATTCGAGCGTCCTTCAGGTTTAGCGGCCTGGACACTCGTCTCTCACCACCGCGCTTTATGGCCGCGCCTCTGGCGCGGCCTTTTTTTCCATCTCCACTTCGCGATTTGCGCATTCTTTTGTCCTCACGCCCCGGCTGTTTGTCCTTCAGCCCTGCCAATCATAGCAATCGCGATCGCCTTTTAAAATGCGACAAATTGTCGCACCCCATGGCGTTGCAAGCTGCGACGAATTGCCGCGCGACAATTTGCCCTATTGCGCCGCGTACGGACCCCGGGTTAAATGCAGGTGCTATTAATCTCGAAACGCGAGGAGACGACGATGGCAGCCTTTACCATCATGTTATCGCCGGACCGCAAGACCGTCACGCTGAGCGCCATGGGTCATTTTGATTTGTCGCTCGGTTTCGCGCTCTGGCAGTATTGCGAGCCGGACCGAAACCGTCATGAGAACTACATCATCGATCTGGCCGATGTGACGGAAATGCGGGACTCGGGTCTCGGTTGGCTCATTATGTTTGGTCAGTGGGCGCGGCGGAGCGGCGCGCGTGTGAGCGTGGTGCATGCGCGCCCGGCGAACGCCTGCCGATTATCGGCGGCCGGGATCGCTCACGAACCTGCCCGGCTGGTCAACATTGATGGCGCTAGCAACACATGCACGTGATGGGTCATCAGGACGTAGGCGCGCAGGGCGCAGTCAGCTTCCGTGAATGCCGCGCCCAGCCAGTGAACGTGGGCTACATAGTCTTCCTCGGAAGAAGCAGGGCTCGCGGTCATGTCCCCGTTTCACAAAGTGCAGCGGTACGCCATCAAGGTGGGTACGGGGCGTCGAGGAATCTCCGTATTGTAGAAGACTTAATCGAACCTAGCCCCTTAATCCCCAGGGAATCTCGCTCGACAAAGTTCGGTACCGACTTAGCGGCGGTTTAATTCTGGGAAGATTTCACAATTTCTTTGTGAGAAATTTCACGGAAAAAAGACGCACTCCCTTCGTATATTGTTTGCGTGCAGCTTACCATTCGCTGCAAGCTTAGGCTTGGCGAATGAGCAGAGCATCTTAAGCGATTCGATCCGTCTGAATAGGAGGGGATTTTCATGAATGCCAATGTTCAAAACGTCCAAGCTTATGTGCCATCACGCAAGGTCAGCTCAAGCGCGCTCGCAGGAGCGATATCGATTACCGTAGTCTGGGCCGTGAACAATTTTGCCATGCCCACGGGGACCGCGATTCCTGGTGAGGTCGCTTCCGCGCTCACAACCATACTGTCGTCCTTGGTCGCATACTTGGTCCCTGAATCCGCGTAGTCGGCCACGGCCAGTAGAAATTGTAGCCTGGGCCGCGTAGCGGCGTAACCCGGGAAACGGCGCACTTTGTAAAGGCAGTGTAACCGTCGACACAGGTTTTACCAAGCTAAGGAAGCTCTGCAAAAGTTACTGCGCAGCCCATCTGCTTTGTCGCGCATCTGGGCTTGCTCGAGACACTTTTCAGAGCTTCCCTAACCCAGCCGATCCAACGCAGCGATTTCCTCTGGAGCCAGTCGAACCTCCACGGATTTCAAGCTATCGAGAATACTCTTCGGCTTGCTGGCGCCCGGGATCGGTAGAATATGTTGCCCCTTATGCAGGAACCAGGCGAGGGCGATCTGATATGATGAGGCGCTGTATTTTTCCCCAAGCCTCGTCAGCATCGATTCATCGCGGAACCGCACATGTCGAAAGTGGCCTCCCACCGGGCTATGAGGAATATAGGCGACCCCCTTCGCTTGGCAAAGCGCCACCATGCCGTTCCTAAGATCCGTCTGTTCGAGCACGTTGCAGCGGTTTTGTACCGAGGCGATCGGCGTCATCGTCAAGGCCTGTTCCAACTGGCGCGGGGTGATGTTGGACAACCCGATATGCAGGATCTTCCCCTCCTCCTTGAGTCGCATGAGCTCCGCGAGCGATTCCGCGAGATCGACCGCGGGATCGACCGCGTGGAGTTGATAAAGCGTGATGGCGCCGGTGTTGAGATCCCGGAGACTCTTTTCGCACGAGGCCCGCAGCGATCCGGGGCGGCCGTCGGTGGTCCACTCGCCTTTGGGGCGCCGCAGCCCGCCCTTGGTGGCGACGGTGACGCTGCCTCGCTTGCCGAGGCGCTCCAATGCCTTCGCGATCAATTGCTCGTTGTGGCCGATATCGGAGTCATCGAGACAGTAGGCATTAGCAGTATCGATAAAGTCACCGCCCGCCTCGACGAAGGCCTTGATCACCTCGAAGGCTTGAGCCTCCTCGGGCCGGCCGGCAATCGACAAGGGCATGGCCCCAAGCCCAATCGGGTAAACGCCGATGCCCGTGCCGTTGATTTCCCTCCACAGCGTATCCATAGCGCCCCTCCATCCGTAACCTGGTTAAGGAACCTCTGAACAAGTATCAAAAATGGTTGTACAGCGTGTATACGAATCGATTGCAGACGGAGACGCGGCCGTTAAGCCCGTTTTTCATCGCTCACGGGGCCATGTTCGCCCCGTT
>Ga0136622_10000180_pt1 | contig 24257 bp, 21 predicted proteins | sample AntDrymUQ4482106_2_FD_104803 | JGI IMG/M metagenome (GOLD analysis project Ga0136622, IMG submission 104803) | Polar desert sand microbial communities from Dry Valleys, Antarctica - metaG UQ448 (21.06) | ecosystem: Environmental > Terrestrial > Soil > Desert | place: Antarctica: Dry Valley...
GGCGCCACGCACATGCTGTTGCTGATCAGCACCGGTGTGGTGACCGCGCTGCCCCTGATCTGCTTCGGCGCGGCCGCCACCCGGGTCGCGAACCATGAGTACGCCAATCCGCAGCTGACGTTCCCCGCCGAGCTCTATGGCAGCGACGAGGCCAAGCGGGTCTCGATGGCCTCGGTCGGTCTCTCGGTCGTGCAGATCCAACGTCGCATCGGCAGCCGACACGCCTCCTGGCGCCGGTCCGACCCGGCCAAGTCGCGCTACAACCGCCGGATCACGGCCACAACCCCCTTCACCCTCACCGGACCCGCAGCAGGGGACGATCGGTTGCGCACGAGCGCGGACCCGACCGGCACGACGGTGCTCGGGACCCTCAACAACTGCGCGGGCGGGACCACGCCCTGGGGCACCGTGCTCTCGGGCGAGGAGAACTTCGATGGCTACTTCGATACGTCGGGGGAGCTCGACTCGCGCTATACGGCGTCGTACTCGCGTTATGGGATCGACGGACAGGGGCGGGGTTGGCGGGCCGTGTCCGAGCGCTTCGACCTGTCGCGCGAGCCGCACGAGCCCTTCCGGTTCGGGTGGGTGGTCGAGGTCGATCCTTTCAACCCGGACTCGACCCCGCGCAAGCACACGATGCTCGGCCGGTTCAAGCACGAGGGCGCCAACGTCACGATCAGCGGCTCCGGACACGTGGTCTGCTACCTCGGTGACGACGAGCGCGGCGAGTACGTCTACAAGTTCGTCTCGCGTGACAGGTTCGACACCGGCACCCGTGCCGCCGCGCGTCGGCGCACCTGCAGCTGCTCACGAAGGGGACGTTGTACGTCGCCCGCTTCACCGGATCAGGCTCGAGCACCGACGGGTACGTCGGGACAGGGCAGTGGCTCCCGTTGACCTCGGACGTGCAGTCCTTCGTGGAAGGCATGTCGGTGGCCGACGTGCTCCTCGACACCCGTCTGGCCGCAGACACCGTCGCGCCAACCCGGATGGACCGTCCGGAGGACATCCAGCCGAACCCCGTGAACGGCAGGATCTACTGCGCGCTGACCAACAACATCAGCCGCGGCAGCGCAGTGCTCCCGACCGACGGGGTGAACCCGGTGGGGTCCAGCCTGGTCAGGCGCCGGCTCGGCGGTCCCTGGCCACACACCGACGACTTCCCCTGCCCCGCCGTCGTCGTCGCCTACGCGAGGTAGCGCGCCCGGCCGATAGTAAGTACGCAGAAGGCCCGTCAGGCGGAGCGGGTGGCGACCAGCTCGGCGAAGGCGTCTAGGGCCTCGCGGACAGGGCCGACGGGGACGGCTTCCAAGCAGTCCTGCGCCTCGCGGGCTCGCGCCAACACAGAGGCACGGGCCTCGTCCATCGCGGGGTGCTTGCGGAGCAGGTCGAGCGCCTCGGCGTGGGGGTCACGCTCGGACAGATCACCGTCCAGGAGCTCGAGCAGGCGTACGTCGGCCGGGTCGGTGGAGTCCGCGGACATCCGTCGTGCGAGCAGGACGGGGAGGGTCGGGACGCCTTCGCGCAGGTCGGTGCCGGGAGTCTTGCCGGTCTCGTCGGAGTCGCTGGCGATATCGAGGATGTCGTCGGAGAGCTGGAAGGCCAACCCGATCTTCTCGCCGTACTCGGTCAGCGCCTCCTCGACCTCCAGCGGCGCCCCGCCGAACCGCGCGCCGTAGCGCGCCGACGTCGCGATCAGCGAGCCGGTCTTGCCCGCCACCACCCGTAGGTAGTGGGCGAGCGCATCCTCGCCGTCCCCGGGCCCAAGGGTCTCGAGGATCTGGCCCTCGACCAGGCGGGCGAAAGTCTCGGCCTGGATGCGCACAGCCTCCGCACCAAGCTCCGCGGTCAGCACCGACGACTGCGCGAACAAGAAGTCGCCGGTCAGGATCGCCACCAGGTTGTCCCAACGCGCGTTCGCCGACTCGGCACCCCGTCGCAGGTCGGCCTCGTCCATCACGTCGTCGTGATAGAGCGAACCCAGGTGGGTGAGCTCGACCACGCACGCCGCGGTCAGCACCCCATCCGCAGAGGCGTCACCGGTCTCGGCGGCGAGGAGGACGAGCAGCGGCCGCAGGCGCTTGCCGCCCGCCTGCAAAAGATGCCGGGCGGCAGCGGTGACGAACGCCGCCTCACTCTGCACCGACGACTCCAGCGCAGCCTCCACGTCATGGAGGCGAGCACGCAGCCGCGCCTCCAGATCCGGGTCCAGGATCGGCAGGGCCAGCGAGGCCGACGTCACCGGATGAACTCCCCCGCAGCGGCGGCCAGGTCGAGCACGGGCTGGGGCACGATCCCGAGGACCACGGTCGCCACGACGGCCACGCCGATCACCACGGTGGTCAGCATGCTCGGATTGATGACCGTGGGTCCGTCCCCGACCGGCTCGGAGAAGTACATCAGCACGATGACCCGCACATAGAAGAAGGCAGCCACCGCACTCATCACGACGCCGACGACCACCAGCGGCCACGCGCCACCCGAGTACGCCGAGGTAAACACCGCCCACTTCCCGGTGAAGCCGCTGGTCAGCGGGATCCCCGCCATGCCGAGCAGGAAGACGGCGAAGACCCCTGCCGTGAGCGGTGAGGTCTTGCCCAGACCGGACCACCGGGACAGATGCGTCGCCTCTCCGCTGGCGTCCCGGACGACCGTCACGACGGCGAAGGCGCCGAGAGTCATGAACCCGTACGTCGCCAGGTAGAAGAGCACCGCCTGCACCGAGCCGATCGAGGTGTCACTGCCCTGCTGCGCGCCGACGAAGCCGGTGAGGATGAAACCGGCATGCGCGATGGACGAGTAGGCGAGCATCCGCTTGATGTCGCTCTGCGTCAGCGCGAGCACCGAACCGACCACCATCGTCAGGATCGCGACGATCCAGATCATCGGGGTCCAGTCCCAGCGCGAGCCGCCGAAGGCGACGTAGAAGAGCCGGAGCAACGCGCCGAAGGCAGCGATCTTCGTGCACGCCGACATGAAGGCCGTCACCGGTGTGGGGGCACCCTGGTAGACATCGGGGGTCCACGCGTGGAACGGCGCCGCGTTGACCTTGAACAGCATGCCGACGGAGATCAGCCCGATGCCGCCCAGCAGCAGAGCGTCGCCACCGGCGCGCCCGGAGACCGCCTCCGAGATCCCGGCGAAGCTCATCGACCCGGAGAAGCCGTAGACCAGGGCGATCCCGTAGATGAAGAAGCCGGAGCTGAAGGCGCCCAGCATGAAGTACTTCAGGGCCGCCTCCTGGCTCAGCAGCCGGCGCCGGCGCGCCAGGCCGCACAGCAGGTAGAGAGGCAGGGAGAAGACCTCGAGCGCCACGAACATGGTCAGCAGGTCGTTGGACGCGGGGAAGAGCATCATGCCGCCGAGGGCGAACATCAGTAGCGGGAAGACCTCGGTCTGCTCGAGCCCGCGCGTCGACGCCTCTCGCTCCGCCTCCGAGCCCGGCAGCGCCGCGGCCTGCCCGGCGAAGGCGAGCACACCGGCCTCGAGCTTGCGCTCGGCGAACAACAGCACGCCCAGCAGCGAGAGCACCAGCAACAGGCCCCAGATGAAGATCGAGGGGCCGTCGACGGCGATGGCTCCCTCTGCCGTGACCGACCCGACCGCGATGCCCCCGGCCCGCAGCGGCAGGTTCACCCCGACCACGATCGTGGCCACGAGCGCGCCGACCACACCCATCCCGGCCAGCACCGACTGCAGCACGTAGCGGCGTTCCCGCGGCGCGAACGCCTCGACCAGCACCCCGGCGATCGCCACCCCGAAGACGACGAGCAGCGGAGAGAGCAGGCTGTACTCCACGCTCGGGGACACGAAGTCGGTCACGGGGCCTCCTCCCCGGTCGGCTCACCCTCGGCCACCTCAGTCGACACGTCTGGCTCCGGATCGGTGACGCCGACCTGCTCCAGCGTCGCGCCGACGGCGGGGTTGATCACGTCGGTCAACGGCTTCGGGTAGAACCCGAGCAGCACGATGAGCACCAGCAGCGGTGCGACAGCCGCGACTTCACGCAGGCTGAGGTCCTTGGTCGCCGCCAGCTCCGGCCGGGTCGGTCCGGTCATAGTGCGCTGGTACATCAACAGGATGTAGAGAGCCGCGAGCACGATGCCGAGGACGGCGAAGATCGCGAACCACCAGTTGTAGGCGAAGGTCCCCACGAGAACGAGGAACTCCGAGACGAACGGCGAGAGTCCCGGCAGGGACAGCGACGACAGCCCCGCGACGAGCAGCGTGCCGGCCAGGACCGGAGCAACCTTCTCGACGCCGCCGTAGTCGCTGATCAGCTGCGAACCGTGTCGACGGACCAGGAAGCCGGTGATCAGGAAGAGTGCCGCCGTGGAGAGGCCGTGGTTGAACATGTAGAGCGTCGACCCGGTCTGGCCGTAGCTGTTCATCACGAAGATCCCCAGCACGATGAACCCGAAGTGCGAGACCGAGGTGTAGGCGATCAGCCTCGGGATGTTGTCCTGACCGATGGCCAACAGGGCGCCGTACAACAGCGAGATCACGGCGAGCACGAGTACGACGGGTGTGGCCCACTGTGACGCCTCCGGGAACAGCCCGAGGCAGAAGCGGATCATGCCGAAGGTGCCGATCTTGTCCAGCACGGAGACCAGCAGCACCGACGTCCCCGGCGTGCCTGCGGCGGCGGCGTCCGGCAGCCAGGTGTGGACCGGGAACATCGGCGCCTTGATCGCGAAGGCGATGAAGAAGCCTAGGAAGAGCCACCGGCCGACGGTCTCGTCCATCGGGATTGCGCTCAGCTCCGACAGCAGGTACGTCGGCCCTCCAGGGGTGTCCGCGGAGACGACGTAGAGCCCGATCACCGAGGCGAGCATCAACAACCCACCAAAGAGCGAGAACAGCAAGAACTTGACCGCGGCATACGATCGTTGAGCGCCGCCGAACCCGCCGATCAGGAAGTAGATCGGGATCAGCGTCGCCTCGAACAACACGTAGAACAAGAAGACGTCGGTAGCCGCGAAGGCACCGAGCGCCAGCCCCTCGAGCGCGAGCATCCAGGCGAAGAACGAGTTCACGCTCCACCGGCCGATATCCCCGTCGCGCCACGACGCGAGGATCACCACCGGCGTCAGGATCGCGGTGAGCAGCACCAGCGTGAGACCGATCCCATCGACCCCGACGGCGTAGTAGGCGCCGAAGGCGCTGATCCACTCGTGCTGCTCGGTGAGCTGGAATCGCTCGCCGCCGGCGTCGTAGAGCACCCCGATGACGGCGGCGAGTGCGAGTGTCGCCAACGAGACGCCGAGGGCCGCCTGCTTGGCGAGCAGACCGCCGCGCCGCAGCGGCAGGAACGCCACGACACCGGAGCCCACCAGCGGAAGCCCCACGAGCACGCTCAACCAGGGAAGGTTCATGCCAGACCCACCGCCAGCAGGGCGACGACGACGATGACCGCGCCGACGAGGATGGACAGCGCGTAGGAGCGCACGAAGCCGTTCTGCATCCGTCGCAGCTGCCCGGACGCACCCGCGAAGGTCGCCGCGGTCCCACCCACCGCACCGTCGACCCCCGAGGAGTCGAAGGTGCCCAGCCCTCGCACGAACCGGTCACCGGGTCGCATGAACAGCCCCTCGTTGATCGCGTCGCCGTAGAGGTCCGCGCGAGCAGCCTTCGTGAAGACCGACACGTTCTGCGGCGCCTGCAGCGGGACGGGGCGCTTGCCGATGGTGAACCACGCCAGGGCGACACCGGCCGCGACGACGAGCGTGACGATGATGGTGACCACGAAGGCCGGCACCGGCAGGGAATGCTCCTCCTCGACTCCGACGACCGGGGTGAGGAAGTCGACGATCCAGTTCCCCAGGAGCAGGAACCCGCCGAGCACGGACAGAGCCGCGAGCACGATGAGCGGCACGGTCATCACCTTCGGCGACTCGTGCGGGTGCACTTCCGGTCGCCACCGCTCGGAGGTGAAGAAGGTCATCAGCATCAGCCGGGTCATGTAGAAGGCGGTGACCCCGGCTCCGAGGAGGGCAGCGAGTCCGACGATGAGGTTCTCGGCCAGCGCCACCTCGATGATGCGGTCCTTGGACCAGAATCCGGAGAAGCCGGGGAAGCCGATGATCGCCAGATAGCCCATCGCGAACGTCACGAACGTCACCGGCAACAGCTTCTCCAGGGCGCCGTAGTGACGCATCTCGACGTCGTCGTTCATCGCATGCATCACCGACCCGGCACCGAGGAACATGTTCGCCTTGAAGAACCCGTGCGTGAGCAGGTGGAAGATCGCGAACGCGTAGCCCGCGACTCCGAGGCCGGCGGCGAGCATCATGTAGCCGATCTGGCTCATCGTGGAGCCCGCGAGCACCTTCTTGATGTCGTCCTTCGCACAGCCGATGGCCGCTCCCCACAGGAGCGTGACCGCACCGACGATGACCACGGCCGTCTGTGCGACCGGGGTGTTCTCGTAGATGAAGTTGGACCGCGTGATCAGGTAGACCCCGGCCGTCACCATCGTCGCAGCGTGGATCAGGGCGGAGACGGGCGTGGGCCCCTCCATCGCGTCCAGCAGCCAGGACTGCAACGGGACCTGGGCGGACTTCCCGCACGCTGCCAGCAGGAACAGCAGGCCGAGAGCGGTGAGCACCCCGTCGGACGCCTCGGCGGAGACCGCGGAGATCGCGGGGATGTCGGTGGTCCCGAACGTAGCGAACAGCAGCATGATGCCCAATGCCATGCCGACGTCGCCCACGCGGTTGACGACGAACGCCTTCTTCGCGGCCACTGCAGCAGAGGGCTTGTACTGGAAGAACCCGATCAGCAGGTACGACGCCAGACCGACGCCCTCCCAGCCGAGAAAGATCCCGAGGTAGCTGTCCGCGAGCACCAGCACGAGCATCGCGACGATGAACAGGTTCAGGTAGCCGAAGAAGCGCCGCCGTCGTGGGTCGGCTGCCATGTAGCCGATGGAGTAGACGTGGATCAGGCCGCCCACGCCGGTCACGAGCAGCAGGAAGAGCGCCGAGAGCGGATCGAGCAGCAGGCCGAACTCCACCTGGAAGCCGAACACGTCGATCCAGGTGAAGAGATGCTGCTCGACCGAACGGTCCGCGTCGTCGCGGCCCAGCAGGGCGACAAAGGCCACTAGGCTGATCACAAACGAGACCGCGACGGTGGCACATCCGAGCAGGTGTCCCCAGGCGTCGGTACGGCGCCCGCCCAGCAGCAGGACCGCACTCCCCAGCGCGGGCAGCGCGATGATCAGCCACAGCAGCGAGAACACCCCTTCTGCGCCGACCGGCTCCACCACCGGCACCCCGGGCTCGGCGGCCAGGATCATCTTCACCTCTCGCCCCCTAGTACTTCAACAGGCTCGCGTCGTCGACCGAGGCCGAGCGGCGGGTCCGGAAGATGGTCATGATGATCGCCAGCCCGACCACGACCTCCGCGGCGGCGACCACCATCACGAAGAAGGCGGCCACCTGACCGTCGAGGTTGCCGTGCACCCGGGCGAAGGTGACCAACGCGAGGTTCGACGCGTTCAGCATCAGCTCCACGCACATGAAGACCACGATGGCGTTGCGCCGGGTCAGCACGCCGACGCACCCGATCGTGAACAGGATCGCGGAGAGCACGAGGAACGGGGTGGCGCTCACCGGCCGTTACCCCCCTCCTGGTCGCCGACCCGGCCGGAGTCACCCTCGATAGGCGTGACCGGAGCCGACCGGACGGTCCCCCGAGCAGCCAGCACTCGCGAGATGGAACCCTCAGCCGCCGTCCCGTCGGGCAGCAGCGCGGGCGTGTCGACCGCGTTGTGCCGGGCGAAGACCCCGGGGGTGGGCAGCGGGGTCAGCGGCTTGCCGTGCTCCGCGTAGTCCCGCATCCGCTGCGCCGCGCGTCCGGCCTGGCCGACCTTCGGCGTGATCCGCTCGCGGTGCGCGAGGACCATGGCGCCGATCGCAGCAGTGATCAGCAGCGCGCTCGTCGCCTCGAAGGCGAAGACGTAGCGGGAGAAGAGCAGCCGTGCCAGGCCGGGGACGTTGCCCTCGGGCTGCGCCTCGTCGAGTCCGGTGACCGCTCCGAGCGACACCTGCGCTACTCCGAGTGCGAGTACGGCACCGAACAGCACGCCGACGAAGACCGCCAGCAGCCGTTGCCCCTTGATCGTCTCCACGACCGAGTCGGAGGCATCGACGCCGACGAGCATCAGCACGAAGAGGAACAGCATCAGGATCGCGCCGGTGTAGACGATGATCTGCACGGCGAACAGGAAAGGTGCGTCCTGCAGCGCATACATGATCGCGAGCCCGATCATGACGACGGCGAGCAGCAGTGCCGCATGCACGGCCTTGCGCGCGAACAGCACGCCGAGTGCAGCCGCCACCATGAGTGGCGCGAGGACCCAGAATCCGATCACGGCTGCTCCTCCTGCGCCGACGGCTCCTCCGCCGGCACCGACTCACCTGCGGGGTGGGCCTTGAACGATCCGCGGTAGTAGTCGGTCTCGTTGTCGCCGAGATACATCTCGTGCGGAGGCTGCTCCATGCCGGGCAGCAGCGGCGCGAGGAGATCCTGCTTCTCGTAGATCAGGTCGGCGCGGTTGTTGTCGGCGAGCTCGTACTCGTTGGTCATCGTCAGCGCTCGGGTAGGGCAAGCCTCGATGCACAACCCGCACAGAATGCAGCGCAGGTAGTTGATCTGGTAGACCCGCCCGTACCTCTCCCCAGGTGAGTAGCGCTCCCCTGCGGTGTTGGAGGCGCCCTCGACGTAGATCGCGTCGGCGGGGCAGGCCCACGCGCACAGCTCGCAGCCGATGCACTTCTCCAGCCCGTCCGGCCACCGGTTGAGCTGGTGGCGTCCGTGGAACCGTGGCGCGGTGGGCCGTTTCTCGAACGGGTACTGGTAGGTGACCGTCTTCTTGAACATCGTCCGGAAGGTGACGCCGAAGCCGGCGACCGGGTCCCAGAACTGCTCCTTGAGAGTGGGCATCAGCTCATCCCTCCTCTGCGCGAGCCGGCATCGGCGGCACCGGGTAGCCGCCGGAGAAGGCGTCGAAGTCTTCGTCATTCTGGCCCGAGGCAAGGGCCTCCGCCGAGGGCTTCCCCTTGTCGCTGTCCTCGTTGTCCTCGCCGAAGAAGAACAACCCCACGAACAGGACCGCGATGACGCCGATGGCGATGAGCAGGTAGGTCCGGTCGAAGCCCTCGCTCAGGCTGATCGTACGGATCGTGGCGACGGCCACGATCCAGCCCAGCGCGATCGGGATCAGCCGCTTCCAGCCAAACCGCATGAACTGGTCGTAGCGCAGCCGCGGCAAGGTCCCCCGCAGCCAGATGAAGACGAAGATGAAACCGATCACCTTCCCGAGGAACCACAGGATCGGCCAGTAGCCCTCGTTGGCGCCCTGCCAGATCGGGCCGCCGAGCGGGTACGGCGCCTGCCACCCGCCGAGGAAAAGCGTGGTGGCGAGCGCCGACACGGTGGCCATGTTGATGTACTCGGCGAGGAAGAACAGCGCGAACTTCAGCGAGCTGTACTCGGTGTGGAACCCACCGACCAGCTCCCCCTCGGCCTCGGGCAGGTCGAACGGCGCACGGTTGGTCTCGCCGACCATCGCGATCATGTAGATCACGAACGACGGGATCAGGATCAGCCCGAACCACAGCTGGTCCTGGGCCGCGACAATCTCCGAGGTCGACATCGAGCCGGCGTACAAGAAGACGGCCACCAGAGCGAGCCCCATCGCGACCTCGTAGGAGATCACCTGCGCGGAGCTGCGCAGGCCGCCGAGCAAGGAGTACGTCGACCCGGACGACCAGCCACCGAGCACGATCCCGTAGATGCCGATCGAGGCGATCGCGAGGATGAACAGCACGGCCACCGGCATGTCGGTCAGCTGCAGTGGTGTCTGCCGGTCGCTGAAGGGGACGTCGACCACGGGGCCGAACGGGATCACCGCAAAGGCCAGGAACGCCGGGACCACCGCGATCACCGGCGCCACCAGGTAGACGGCCTTGTCGGCCGCCTTCGGGATGATGTCCTCCTTGAGCGCCAGCTTCACACCGTCGGCGAGGCTCTGCAGCAGGCCGAACGGGCCGTGCACGTTCGGGCCCGGCCGGTGCTGCATGCGCCCGACGACGCGACGCTCGAACCAGATGTTGAACAGCGTCAGCAGCACCAGCAGCACGAAGATCAGCACGGCCTTGATCATCACCAGCCACCACGGGTCCTGCCCGAAGGCGGACAGCCCCTCAGTCTCCGCGGCCAGGTCGACCATCCGTGTCACCGGTGTCGTCTGTGTCATCTGTGTCATGGGGTCACCGGTCATGGCCGCTCCCGGAAGACAGGCGTACGACGGAGCCGGCACCGGCCCCGAGGTCACGCAGCAGGTTCACCCCACCGGAGCTCGCCGGCGCCCAGACGACCCCCTCGGGCAGGTCCGCGACCCCGACCGGGAAGCTGACCCAGCGGTCCCCGTGGCGAATCGTGACCGCTGCACCCACGGCTACTCCGAGCTCGGCCAGCATGCCCGCGGACACCAGCGCCACCGGCGCGCGGGCGGTCGCCTTGAGGTAGTCCTCCCCGTCGAGCAGCCGCCCGTCGTCGATGAGCAGCTTCCAGGACGCCAGCACAGCCTCGCCCCGGGTGGTCGAGCTTGTCGAGACACCCGCAGGGGGCGCCGAGACCGTCGGTGCGGCAACACGGTCGCCGTCCCAGGGCCCGATGTCGATCATCTCGGAGCGGGCCTGCGCGACGGTGCGGAAGCCGAGGTCGACCCCCATCTCGTCGGCGATCCCGGCCAGCACACGGAGGTCGGGCAGCGCGCCGGCCTCGCGGAGCACGGGCGCGAAGGCGCGCACCCGACCCTCCCAGTCGACGAAGCTGCCGGCCTTCTCGCTGACCGCGGCCACCGGGAGCACGACGTCGGCGCGCTCGGTCACGGCGCTGGCCCGGACCTCGAGGCTCACCACGAACTCCGCCCTCTCGATAGCAGCAGCCGCGGCCGCTGGGTCGGGGAGGTCGTCGAGCTCCACCCCGCCGACGACGAGTGCACGCAGCGCCCCCGACGCGGCACCCGCGATGATCGCGCCCGTGTTACGGCCACGCCGGGTCGGCAGCGCCGAGACCCCCCACGCGGCAGCCAGGTCGACCCGAGCCGTCGGGTCCTCGACGGGACGTCCGCCGGGCAGCAGACGCGGAAGGCAGCCGGTCTCCAGCGCCCCGCGGTCGCCCGCGCGCCGAGGGACCCAGGCCAGCCGCGCGCCCGTCGTACCAGCGAGGGCCGCCACCGCCGACAGCGCACCGGGCACGCTCGCCATCCGCTCCCCGACCAGGATCACGTCCCCGCTGTCCAGAGCCGAACCGAGCTCCCCCTGCCCACCTCGGCCCAGGTCCTCGATCACCGAGGGTTCCTGTCCGGGGACGGCCGCGAGCAGGGTGCCGCGCAGCTTCTGCAGCCCACGGGAGGTGTAGGGCGCCACCGAGAAGACTCGGGTCGAGGACCCGAGCACCGCCTTGCGCAGCCGCAGGAAGACGATCGGCGACTCGTCCTCGGGCTCGAAGCCAACCAGCACCACCTTGCGAGCCCGCTCCAGGTCGGCGTAGCTGACCTCGAGCGACCGCGCCACGACGGAGGAGGCGAGGAAGTCTGCCTCCTCGTCCGAGTGCGGACGCGCCCGGAAGTCGATGTCGTTGGTGCGCAGCGCGACCCGCGCGAACTTCGCGTAGCCGTAGGCGTCCTCGGCGGTCAACCGGCCACCGGTGAGCACACCGACCGCGCCGTCCACGGCCCGCAGCCCGCGCGCTGCCACCACGAACGCCTCGGTCCACGACGCCGGGCGCAGCGCGCCGTCGTCCTCGTCGCGCACGAGCGGATGAGTCAGCCGGTCGGGCTGCCGCGCGTAGAGGAAGCCGAAGCGGCCCTTGTCGCAGTTCCACTCCTCGTTGACCTCGGGGTCGTTGCCGGCCAGTCGGCGGGTGACCTTCCCCCGCCGGTGGTCGGTGCGCAGCGCGCAACCGGAGGCGCAGTGCTCGCAGACCGACGGGCTGGAGACTAGGTCGAAGGGACGGGCCCGGAAACGGTACGACGCCGACGTCAGCGCACCCACCGGACAGATCTGGATCGTGTTGCCCGAGAAGTAGGACTCGAAGGGCTCCTTCTCGTAGATCCCCACCTGCTGAAGGGAGCCGCGCTCGATGAGCGTGATGAACGGGTCCCCGGCGATCTGCTCGGAGAAGCGGGTGCATCGCGCGCAGAGCACACAGCGCTCCCGGTCGAGCAGGATCTGCGCGGAGATGTTGATGGGCTTGGGGAAGGTGCGCTTCGCCTCCACGAACCGGGTCTCGCCGCGACCGTTCGACATCGCCTGGTTCTGCAGGGGGCACTCACCGCCCTTGTCGCAGACCGGGCAGTCGAGGGGGTGGTTGACGAGCAGGAACTCCATGATCCCCTGCTGTGCCTTGTCGGCCACCGGGGAGCTCACCTGGGTCTGCACCACCATCCCCTCGGCGACCGCCAGCGTGCACGAGGCCTGCGGTTTGGGGATCGGCCTCCCGTTGCCAGCGTCGACCACCTCGACCAGGCACTGCCGGCAGGCCCCGACCGGCTCGAGCAGCGGGTGGTCGCAGAAGCGCGGGATCTGCACGCCGAGCCGCTCTGCCGCCCGGATCACCAGGGTGTCCTTGGGCACCGACACCTCGACGCCGTCGATGGTCAGGGTGACCAGGTCGGCCCTCTCGACCGTCCCGGCGGTCCCGGTCGCGACGGTCATGCGCTCGCCCCCGCGGGCACGCTCTCCGCGGCGAACACGGTGGAGGCGGCGGGGTCGAAGGGGCAGCCACCGTGGGCGAGGTGATCGAGGTACTCGTCGCGGAAGTACTGGATCGAGGAGGTGATCGGAGCGGTGGCACCGTCGCCGAGCGCGCAGAAGGCGCGGCCCAGGATGTTGTCGCACTGGTCGAGCAGGGTCTCGAGGTCCTCCTCGCTGCCCTGCCCCTGCTCCAGCCGGGCCAGCGTCTGCACCAGCCACCAGGTGCCCTCTCGGCACGGGGTGCACTTCCCGCAGGACTCGTGCTTGTAGAACTCCGTCCAGCGCAGCACCGCACGCACCACACAGGTCGTCTCGTCGAAGATCTGCAGCGCCTTGGTGCCGAGCATCGAGCCGGCGGCGCCGACGCCCTCGTAGTCGAGCGGCACGTCGAGGTGCTCGGCGGTGAGGATCGGGGTCGAGGAGCCGCCCGGGGTCCAGAACTTGAGGTGGTGACCCCCGCGCACCCCGCCCGCGAGCTCGAGCAACTCGCGCAGGGTGATGCCCAGCGGTGCCTCGAACTGCCCGGGACGCTGCACATGACCCGATAGGGAGTAGAGCGTCATCCCCTTGCTCTTCTCGGTGCCCATCCCGGCGAACCACTCCGCGCCATGTCGCACGATCGGGACGACGCTGGCGATGGTCTCCACGTTGTTGATCACCGTCGGGGCGGCGTACAACCCGGCAACCGCGGGAAAGGGCGGGCGTAGCCGTGGCTGACCGCGCCGGCCCTCGAGGGAGTCCAGCAGGGCGGTCTCCTCTCCGCAGATGTAGGCGCCTGCGCCGGCGTGGACGGTGATCTCGAGGTCGTAGCCGCTGCCGTGGATGTCGAGGCCGAGATGACCGGCGCGGTGGGCCTCGCGGACCGCGTGCTGCAGCCGGCGTACGACGTGGAGCACCTCGCCGCGCACGTAGATGAACGCGTGGTTGGCCCGGATGGCGTAGGAGGAGATGATCACGCCCTCCACGAGCAGATGCGGGTCGGCCATCATCAGCGGGATGTCCTTGCAGGTGCCCGGCTCTGACTCGTCCGCGTTGACCACGAGGTACTTCGGTTTTTCGCCTCCGGCCTTGTCGGGGTCCTGCGGGATGAAGCCCCACTTCATGCCGGTCGGGAAGCCCGCGCCCCCACGTCCGCGCAGACCGGAGTCCTTGACGAGGTCGACGACCGCCGCCGGTGCCATGCCCAGGACCTTGTCGAGGGCGTCGTACCCCCCGGAGCTCTCGTAGGTCTCGAGCCGCCACGGTCGGTCGGCGTCCCAGGAGTCGGACAGCACGGGGGTGAGCACGTCGGTCATGTCGACCCGCCGCCTCCTTTGCGCTCGGCGGGCGACTCGTCCACGACGACGTCGGCCTCGGCGCCGCTGGTGCCGGCTGCGGAGGTCGCCTGCTCCTTCGACGACGACGACGACGAGTCGTCCCCTCCACTGCGCCTGCGGTCGGTGCTCCTGCGGTCATAGGGCTGCCGGGAGCGCTCCCTCCCGGGGGCGGCCCACCCGCGCTCGCGGGCGATCTGCAGACCTAGCAACGTCGCCGGTCCGGCGGCCGGGCCTTCGTCGGCACGATCGTCCGGAAAACCTGCGAGCACTCGCTCCGCCTCGCGCCACGAGCAGACCCGCGGACCACGGGTCGACTGCACGGGGCTGCCCGCTCGAAGCTCGTCGACGAGCACCACCGCCGAGCTTGGGGTCATGTTGTCCATGAACTCCCAGTTGACCGTCATCACCGGCGCGTAGTCGCAGGCGGCGTTGCACTCCACATGCTCCAACGTGATGGTCTTCCCGGCTCCGTCATCGGGGTCAGCTGGTGTGGTCTCGTCGTTCCCGACATCGAGGTGCTCCTTGAGCAGCTCGAAGATCTCGTCGCCACCCATCACCGCGCACAGCGTGTTGGTGCACACCCCGACGTGGTAGTCCCCGACCGGACGGCGCTTGTACATCGTGTAGAACGTCGCCACACCGGAGACCTCGGCCGCGGACAGGCCGAGGATCTGCGCGCAAGCCTCGATACCGCGGGAGGTGACCCTGCCCTCCACGCTCTGCACCAGGTGCAGCATCGGCAGCAGCGCCGAGCGCGGCTGCGGGTAGCGCGCCACGATCTCCCGCAGCTCCCGCATCGTCTGCCCCCCGATGCCCGAGTCCTGGGCAGTCGGCTCGGTCATCGGTCGACACCCCCCATCACCGGGTCGAGGGAGGCGATCGCGACGATCACATCCGCGACCATGCCACCCTCGCTCATCACCGAGGTCGCCTGGAGGTGGGTGAAGGACGGGTCCCTGAAGTGGGCGCGGTAGGGGCGGGTGCCGCCGTCGGAGACGACGTGCGCGCCGAGCTCCCCCCGCGGTGACTCCACCGGGACGTAGGCCTGCCCCGCGGGGACCCGGAACCCCTCGGTCACCAGCTTGAAGTGATGGATCAGCGCCTCCATCGACTCGCCCATGATGTGGCGGATGTGGTCGAGGCTGTTGCCCATCCCGTCGTGACCGATGGCGAGCTGGCTGGGCCAGGCGATCTTCTTGTCCGCGATCATCACCGGCGCACCCTCGAGACCGGACAGGCGCTCGGAGCACTGCTCGACGATCTTCAGCGACTCGGACATCTCGTCGAGCCGGATCCGGAAGCGTCCGTAGGCGTCGGCGGTGTCGCGGGTGATCACCTCGAAGTCGTAGTCCTCGTAGCCGCAGTAGGGCTGCGACTTGCGCAGGTCCCACGGGTAGCCGGTCGAGCGGAGCACCGGGCCGGTCATGCCGAGCGCGAGGCAGCCGGCGAGGTCGAGGTGACCCACACCCTCCAGCCGTGCCCGGAAGATGGGGTTCGCATTGCAGAGGTCGGCGTACTCGCGCAGCCGCTTCTTCATCAGCGCGTTGAAGTCACGGATCTGGTCGAGCGCACCGGGTGGCATGTCCTGGGCCACCCCTCCGGGGCGGATGAAGGCGTGGTTCATGCGCAGCCCGGTGATCAGCTCGAACAGGTCGAGCACGAGCTCGCGCTCACGGAAGCCGATCGTCATGACCGTCAGCGCGCCGATCTCCATGCCGCCGGTCGCGATCGCGACGAGGTGGGAGGAGATGCGGTTGAGCTCCATCAGGAGCACACGCATCACGGTCGCCTTCTCCGGGATCTGGTCCTCGACGTCGAGCAGCCGCTCCACGCCCAGGGTGTAGGTCGCCTCGTTGTAGAACGGCGACAGGTAGTCCATCCGCGTGCAGAAGGTGACACCCTGAATCCAGTTGCGGAACTCCATGTTCTTCTCGATGCCGGTGTGCAGGTAACCGATGCCGGCGCGGGCCTCGGTGACCGTCTCGCCCTCGAGCTCGAGGATCAGCCGCAGCACTCCGTGTGTCGAGGGGTGCTGCGGACCCATGTTGACCACGACTCGCTCGTCGATGCCGTCCTCGCCCACGCCCTCGACGACCGACTCCCAGTCCTGACCGGTGACGGTGAAGACCTTGCCGCCCCCGCCGCTCGAGCCGCCCGAGGTCTCGGAGTCGGCTGCGTGCGGCGCGTAGGGGTCGGTGCCCGTGGAGGCATTCATCAGGTGTAGGCCCTCCGCTGGTCCGGCGGCGGGATGGTGGCGCCTTTGTACTCCACCGGGATGCCGCCGAGCGGGTAGTCCTTGCGCTGGGGGTGCCCCGGCCAGTCGTCGGGCATCTGGATCCGGGTCAGGGCGGGGTGCCCGTCGAAGATGATCCCGAAAAAGTCATAGGTCTCGCGCTCGTGCCAGTCGTTGGTCGGGTAGACCCCGACGATCGACGGGATGTGCGGGTCGGCGTCCGGACACGTGACCTCGAGCCGGATCCTTCGGTTGTGGGTCATCGACAGCAGGTGGTAGATCGCGTGCAGCTCACGTCCCTCGTCCGCGAGGTAGTGCACGCCCGAGACGCCGGCACAGAACTCGAACCGGAGTGCCGGGTCGTTGCGGAGGGTCGTGGCGACCGCGAGCAGGCTGGCGCGCCGGATGAAGAACGTGATCTCGCCGCGATGCACGACGACCTTCTCGATCGCGCTGCGCAGCTGGTCCGTGCCCAAGGCATTCTCGAGGTGCTGCGTCATCTCGTCGAACCAGCCGCCGTACGGCTTCGGGGTGCCGCCCGGCATCGTGACCGGGCGTACGACGCCGCCGTACCCGGAGGTGTCGCCTGAGCCGCGCACGCCGAACATGCCCTCGCGTCGGTCGATGACCTCGGGGCCGAGCGCCTCGGGAGAGACCGCGAGCGTGTTCTCCGGCATCCGAGCGGTGGCGTCGTCCTCGGTCCCGGGCGTGACCTCGTCGAAGTCCTGCGGCTCCTTGGGAGCGTCGTTCTCGGGGCTCATTCGGGGTCCCCGCGGAAGTGCGAGCGCAGCGAGCAGTTTCGTGGGGTGTTTCTCATCGCAACAGTCCGGGCATGTCGGAGGTGGGTGCGGCGTTGAGCGCGACGGACTCCGCCTCGTAGACCTGCTCGTCGCGGTTCTTGCCCAGCTTGCCGTGCTGCACCTGCTCGTGGAGCTTGAGGATCGCGTCGATCAGCATCTCCGGGCGGGGTGGGCAACCGGGAAGGTACATGTCGACGGGTACGACGTGGTCGACTCCCTGCACGATCGCGTAGTTGTTGAACATCCCTCCCGAGCTCGCGCAGACACCCATCGCGAGCACCCACTTCGGGTCGGGCATCTGGTCATAGATCTGGCGCAGCACCGGCGCCATCTTCTGGCTGACGCGGCCAGCCACGATCATCAGGTCCGCCTGTCTCGGCGAGGCCCGGAAGACCTCCATGCCGAAGCGGCCGATGTCATACCTGGGGCCACCGGAGGTCATCATCTCGATCGCGCAGCAGGCCAGGCCGAAGGTGGCCGGCCAGACGGACGCCTTGCGCATGTAGCCCGCGACGTTCTCGACCGTGGTCAGCAAGATCCCCGAGGGAACCTTCTCCTCTAGTCCCATTCCAACCCTCCGCGGCGCCAGACGTAGGCGTAGGCGACGAACACGGTAGCGATGAACAGCACCATCTCGATGAGTCCGAAGAGCGCGAGGTTGTCGAACTCGACAGCCCACGGGTAGAGGAAGATGATCTCGATGTCGAAGACGATGAAGAGCATCGCGGTGATGTAGTACTTCACCGGGAAGCGTCCGCCGCCCACGGGCTGCGGAGTCGGGTCGATGCCGCACTCGTAGGAGTCGAGCTTCGCGCGGTTGTAGCGCCGCGGGCCGACCAACGAGCTCATCACGACCGAGAACACCGCGAAGCCCGACGCGAGCAACCCGAGTGCGAGGACTGGTGTGTAGAGCTCCACCGCCCGAACCTCCTTCCCCTCTTACCTCTCGTGTCGTGCTGTCGGTCTGTCGGTCTGTCGGTCGCTGCTGCTCATGCCGCCGGGGCGAGTTTGCTGAAGCCGTTGATGATCCGGTCGGCGGCGTCGCCTCCGCGCGGGTCGGTCAGGTTGGCCATCATCTTCAGCGTGAACCTCATCAGGGTCCGTCTGGGCAGGCCGTGCCGGGTCGCGAGCTGCATCACCCGTGGGTCCCCGATCATCCGGACGAACATGCGCCCGAGCGTGTAGTAGCCGCCGTACGCCGCGTCGAGGGCAGCCGGGTAGGCCTCCAGGGCGCGTTCGTGCGCGGAGGCTGTCGAGGCACTGCGTCCGAGTGCCTGGACGGCGGCTGCGGCGGCCATCTCTCCGGACTCCATGGCATACGGGATGCCCTCGCCGTTCATGGGGTTCACCATGCCGCCCGAGTCGCCCACCAACAACACGCCGCGGCTGTAGTGCGGCTTCCGGTTGAACCCCATCGGCAACGCGGCCCCACCGACCTTGCCGACCATGTTCTCCTCACGGAAGCCCCACTCCGCTGGGGTGTGGTCGAGCCAGCGACGCAACAACTCCTTGTAGTCGACCTTCCCGAAGGCGCTGGAGGTGTTGAGCATCCCGAGACCCACGTTGGCGGTGCCGTCGCCGACCCCGAAGATCCACCCGTAGCCGGGCAGCAGCCTGCTCCGGCCGGGCTCTCCCTCCCACAGTTCGAGCCAGGACTCGAGGTAGTCGTCGTCGTGGCGCGGCGAGGTGTAATAGGTGCGCACCGCAACGCCGAGGGGGCGGTTGTCGCGCTTGGCCAGGCCCAGGGCCAGTGCCATACGGGCGGAGACACCGTCGGCCGCGATCACGATCGGGGCCCGGTAGGTGACCTCCTCGCCGGTCCGTCGGCCACGGTCCATTTGGGCATCTGAGACCGGCCTGGCGTTCACCCCCACCACCCGGCCGGTCTGCTCGTCGAGGACGGGTCCGGTGACAGCGGTGCGCTCGGTCAGCCTCGCGCCGGCCTTCTCGGCATGCCGGGCCAGGATCTCGTCGAAGTCCATCCGGGTGCGGACCAGCCCGTAGGACGGGAACTCGGCCAGGTCCGGCCAGGGCAGCGTGATCTGGTGTCCGCCGCCCACGATGCGCAGCCCCTGGTTCTTGATCCAGCCGGGCGCGTCGATGTCGATGCCCAGCGCGAGCAGCTGCTTGACCGCGCGAGGGGTGAGGCCGTCACCGCAAACCTTCTCGCGAGGGAAGGCGGTCTTCTCCAGGACGAGCACGTCCACACCCGCCGACGCCAGGTGGTAGGCCGCCGTCGAGCCGCCGGGTCCCGCTCCCACCACGATCACGTCGGCCTGCCGCTGGTCGGCGGTGGTGCGGGCCATCGGTGCTTCCCTCCGGGACGCTCGAATGTGAGTTAGTGAAAAACTTCACGAACTCCGACAGCGCCAGTCTAGGACGCTTGACCAGCCGACGCGAACCCACCCCGACCGCGCAGAAAGGGGCCTCTCAGCGGGTCGCGCGATGGAGGGCGAGGATGCCGCTGGAGAGGTTGCGCCACCTCACCTCGCTCCAGCCAGCGTCGGTGATCACGCCCACGAGCGCCTCCTGGTCCGGCCAGGCCTGGATCGACTCCGCGAGGTAGACGTAGGCGTCCGGGCTCGAAGAGACGGCCCGGGCGAGCGCGGGCAGCGCCCGCATCAGGTACTCGAGGTAGACCCGCCGGAACGGCGCCCAGGTGGGATGGCTGAACTCGCACACCACGAGACGACCGCCGGGCCGGCTGACCCGCAGCATCTCGCGGAGGCCGGCGCCGGGATCGACGATGTTGCGCAACCCGAAAGAGATCGTGACCGCGTCGAAGGTCTCGTCGGCGAACGGCAGCCGGGTCGCGTCGCCGGCGACGAAAGGCAGATGTGGCCTGGCTCGCTCCCCCACACGCAGCATGCCGATCGAGAAGTCGCACGGCACCACGACGGCACCGCGGTCGGCGAAGGGCTGGCTCGACGTACCCGTCCCCGCCGCGAGGTCGAGCACCCGCTCGCCCGGTGCCGGGCGCACCGCCTCGACCACCTCACGCCGCCAGCGTCGGTCCTGCCCCAGGGACAGCACAGCGTTGGTGAGGTCGTAGCGCCTGGCCACGTCGTCGAACATTGCGGCGACCTCGACGGGCTGCTTGGCCATGCTCGCGCGCGTCACCCGGTCACCGTAGTGCCCCGCAGCTCGCTGGTCTCCCCGCGCGTAGGCTGACCCACCGTGAGCACCGGCGCGACCCCCGCGGCCCAGAGAACCGACGAAACGAGCCCACTCGTCGTGCGCACACGAGCGGTCGCGGACGCCGGCCCACTGCTCGCGCTGCTCCCCCGTGACGACGTCGTTGCCTGGGTACGCCGCGGCGAGGGGCTCGTCGGTTGGGGATCCGCAACCGTCCTACGCACCTCCGGGGCCGACCGTTTCGCCGACGCACAAGAGTGGTGGCGGCAACACGCGCGTGCCGCGGTCGTCCGCGACGAGGTCCGCGAGCCCGGCACGGGCCTCGTCTGTTTCGGCTCCTTCGCATTCGCAGACGACCCCGGCGACAGCGTGCTGGTCGTCCCGGAGGTCGTCGTGGGGACCCGCGCCGGCCGCACCTGGGTGACCACGATCGGCCAGGGATCCATCACCGCGGCCCCCGAGGTCACTCCCACCGATCCCCCGCGACCGCCGGGCGCCGTGACCTTCGCCGACGGCGCGCTGAGTGGGGCTGCCTGGGAGGGGATCGTCGCGGAGGCCGTAGACCGGATCGGTCGAGGCTCGTTGGAGAAGGTGGTGCTGGCGCGCGATCTGGTGGCGAGCGCCGACGCCGACATCGACGTGCGCTGGCCGTTGCAACGGCTGGCGGAGAGCTACCCGACGTGCTGGACCTTCCACGTCGACGGTCTGCTGGGTGCGACTCCTGAGATGCTGGTGCGACGGGTGCGCGGTCTGGTCACCTCACGCGTGCTGGCCGGGACCATCCGACGTACTGGCAACGACGAGCGGGACCTCACCCTGGCTGCAGCATTGGCTCGCTCGTCGAAGGACCTCGAGGAGCACGAGTACGCCGTCCGCTCGGTCGCCGACGCACTGGCGCCGCACTGCACGTCGATGAACGTGCCCGAGGCACCGTTCGTGTTGCACCTGCCCAACGTCATGCACCTCGCCACCGACGTGACCGGCGGGGTCCACGACGGCGACGATGATGTCGCCTCGTCGTTGGAGCTCGCCGCTTCCCTTCACCCCTCCGCCGCGGTCGGCGGCACCCCCACCGACGAGGCGCTGGCTCTGATCGCCGAGATTGAGGCGATGGACCGGGCCCGCTACGCCGGACCGGTCGGCTGGATGGATGCGTCGGGGGACGGCGAGTGGGGGATCGCGCTGCGCTCGGCCGAGGTCTCGGGAAGGATGCTTCGGCTCTTCGCCGGCTGCGGGATCGTGGCCAGCTCCAACCCGGAGGACGAGCTCGCGGAAGCGCAGGCGAAGTTCATGCCGGTCCGCGACGCGATCTCCGGCTAGCGCAGTTCGATCTCCTCGCCGGGAGGGACCCTCCGGTAGGCCAGCTCGTGCTGCTCCAGCATGCCCGTGAGAAGTCCCCCGACCACCTTGAGGCCGTTCTCGCCGAGCAACCCGTCGTGGACTGCGACAGACGTGGGGGCCCCGACGCTGCGAGCGAAGTCGATGACCTCGCTGACCTTGCTCCAGGGTGCGTGCACCGGCAGCAGCAACAGGTCGATCTCGCGGCCGGGCGCGGTGAAGGCATCGCCCGGGTGGTAGATCGCCGACCCCTCGGCCTCGACGATGTAGCCGGAGTTGTAGCACCGCTCGATCTCGGGGTGGATCACCGCATGCAGCTCCCCGACCGCCGTCACCGGCAGTCCGGCATCGAACCGCTCCCCGGGCGCGATGGTGACTACCCGCTCGGACAGGTCGGGTGCTTGGGCGGCGATCTGCTCCTGCACCGCGGCGATGGTGAAGATCCGCGCGTCGGCGGCGCGCAGGTTGTCAAAGGACAGGTGGTCTGGATGCTCGTGCGTGACGAGCACGGCGGAGGCACCGTCGACCGACTCGGGCTCGGTCCACGACCCGGGATCGATGACCAGCACCTGGTCGCCGGACTCGACACGCACACAGGCATGCCCGAACTTTGTGATCCTCATCAGCCCACCCGGGAGTGCACGTAGCACCATCGCCAGGTCTCGCCCGGCTCCGCCGAGCGGATCACGGGATGCGACGACTCGCGGTGGTGCGCGTCGGCGTGCCTGCGCGGTGAGGAGTCGCAGCAGCCCACGTGGCCGCAGTCGAGGCAGAACCGGAGGTGCACCCAGCGCGTGCCTTCGCGCATGCAGTCCTCACAGCCTTCGGTGGTGTTCGGTTCGGTGTCCTCCGGCGCCTGCTCGAGCTCCTCGCATGGTGGGCCACTGCCACTGCCACTGCCTTCTGTCTCCATCTGCCCGCTCACCTCTCTCTTCTCTCGCTGGCGGTCCGAAACCGCGCCCAGGACCGACTCCTCGACGTCCAGCGCGGCCAGGACCTCCTCGACCACCTGATGCGCCACCTGACCGGTGCTGCGCACGTCAAGGACCTTGGCGCGCTCCGCGTTGAGCATCATCAGCCGCATCCTGGCGAACGCCTCGCTGGGCGTCTCGTCGTCCGCGTCGTCGCGGCCCAGTTGCTCCCACTCCGCGAAGTCGCGCTCCTCCGCGCGGCGGCGCAGGGAGTCGATCGTGTCGTGGGGGTCGTCCTCGCCGACGTGACGCTCGAGCTCCTGTATCCCCGCCTGGGAGGCGCTGTGGAACAGCTCCGCGCGGGCCAATGCGTCCTCGTGAGCCCCAGGGGAGGGCACTCTGAGGCGGCGTACCAGCCAGGGCAGCGTCGCGCCTTGGAGCAACAAGGTCCCCGCAGTGACCGTGAAGGCGACCAGCAGCAGGACCTCGCGGTCCGCGAAGCTGGGCGGCAGGGCAAAGGCGGCGGCCAGCGTGACGACGCCACGCATGCCCGCCCAGCTCAACACGGTGGTGTAGGTCCACGGGGGCGCCTGGCCGCTGACCGGGTCTGGACCGGGTCGCACCAGGAAGTACCTGGCCGGGAAGACCCAGACGGGTCGGAGCAGCACAGTTGCGCCCAGCGTCGCAGCACAGACGGTGATGATGGTGCCGAGCGAGAGCTCGCTGGCCGAGACGTCCTCGATGATCCGGCGCGCCTGCAGCCCGATCAGCAGAAAGATCGTGTTCTCCAGCAGGAAGGTGATGGCCCGCCAGTTCACCCGCTCGGAGATCCGCGACCGCGCGGACTGGAGCACCGGCGCCTTGTGACCGAGCAACAGACCGGCCACGACCACGGCCAGAACGCCCGAAGCATGGATCACCTCGGCGGCGAGGAAGGCAGCGAACGGGGTCAGCAAGGAGACGCCCGTGTCGAAGACGACCTCGGTGAAGTGCCTGCGCACCCAGCCGACGACGACGAAGACCACCAGCCCGACGACCACACCACCCACTGCGGCGAGCGCGAAGTCGAAGGCGACGCTGGTCAACGAGACCGCACCAGACGCGGCGGCGATCGCGGTGCGCAGCGCGACCAGGGCCGTAGCGTCGTTCAGCAGTGACTCGCCCTCGAGGATCGTCACCAGACGTCGTGGCAGACCGATCCTGCGGGCGATGGCTGTGGCCGCTACCGCGTCGGGAGGAGCCACCACTGCACCGATCGCGAACGACGCAGCCCACGAGGCGCCGGGCAGGACGGCGTGCACGACCAGCGCGACTCCGGCCGTCGTGAACAGCACGAGCCCGATCGACAGAAGCAGGATGGGGCGCCGGTTGGCGTTGAAGTCGACGAGGGAGGTCTGCAGCGCGGCGCCGTACAGCAGCGGCGGAAGGAAGCCCATCAGCACGACATCGGCGCTCAGCTCGAGCTCCGGGACGAACGGCACGAACGACGCGGCGATCCCCACGGGGATCAGCACGAGCGGGGCGGGAAGGTCCAGCCTGCTCGAGGCCGCGCTGACCGTGATGACGACCGCGACAAGGGTCACGATGGTCAGAGCTACGTCCACCCGCCCATTCAACCGCGCGGCTGGTGATAGTGCCCCGACCGGCAGCGTTGTCCGTCGCGAGCGTCGTCTGGCGGAGTGCCCGGCAAGGCGTCGGAGCGAAGGCGATGCTCGAGCATCGTCGAGTGACGACAACGCCGCCGGGTGCCCGCC
>Ga0136622_10000181_pt1 | contig 24145 bp, 23 predicted proteins | sample AntDrymUQ4482106_2_FD_104803 | JGI IMG/M metagenome (GOLD analysis project Ga0136622, IMG submission 104803) | Polar desert sand microbial communities from Dry Valleys, Antarctica - metaG UQ448 (21.06) | ecosystem: Environmental > Terrestrial > Soil > Desert | place: Antarctica: Dry Valley...
GACCTGGGCGGGTGTCAGGAGGGTTTGAGCCGTCCCGATTTCGCGCACGACCACCCTGTCCGTTCCGGTCCCACGGCCCTCCCGGCGGTCGGTGACGCCGCCGAACGACCGCCACCCCACGCGCGATTCCACGGCTTTCATGGACTTCTGCGGGTTCGAGAAGCGTCGCACCACGTTCGCCAACTCTGCGCGATCGATCCTCAGGCCGACGTCACCGGCCGGTCGAGGTACTCCGCGTCCTCGGCGTAGTCGGGGTCCCCTCCCATGGCCAGCCCGATCAGGGTCAGGACGACGGCGACCGCAAGGTACGACGCGGGCGCCACTCGACGACCTCCGCCTCGTGGCCCGGGTCGGTGCGGAGCGGACCGTCATCCAGGACAGTACGCTCGCCGCGCTGCTCCCGCCGTCGTACTGGATCGACGTCCTTCGCGAGCGTGGTGAGTACCGCACGGGCACCGTCTTGATCTCCGGGACGGTGCCGATGGTCGAGGGCGTCGACCAGTTCGCAGATCGCTGGGAGGTCGAGCTCATCGACGACACGGCCGGTGACTCGACGACGGTGGCCTACGACGTCGAGGTCATGCCCGCGCCGATCGGCTGACCCCTCGCCAACGCACTCCGAACACCTCGCAGGCACCCGGTATAGTTCGTCCTGCTCGACGCAGTCGAGCAGGATGCGCAGGTCAGCGAGCGATCGCGGCCTCCGCAGCGGCCAGGTAGCTCAGTTGGTACGAGCGTCCGCCTGAAAAGCGGAAGGTCGCCGGTTCGACCCCGGCCCTGGCCACCCATCTTACGGACCGCTTCTGCTGCGGCGGGACCGGCGAGTGTGAGTACGCCCAGCGCGGCACCCGCGAGAGCGAGACCGGTTCGTGTGGACAATCGCGTGTTGCTCCTTCAGTTCGGCAAGCCCCCCGCAATGCCTTGTAGTGTCCGGCTCGGCCCGAGAGGTTTGATTTCGCCGTCGCTCACTACCCCGGCGTTGGCCTACCTGGTCGGACCGAGACCGCCGGCTTCTCGGGCACGGCATACTTCACAAGATGAGTGAACAAGTGAGCGTTGGGACCGACGCCGGTGAGATGCCGGCGCACCTCTGGCTACCCGACGGAAGCACCGGGCCGGGGCTGTTGCTCCTGCAGGAGATCTTCGGGGTGAGCGGCTACATCCAGCGACGTGGTGCCGACCTGGCAGCCGCCGGATACGTGGTTCTGGCTCCCGAGCTCTATTGGCGGTTGGACGCAACGGCAGTCGATGAGTCGGCGCCGTCGGCGATCGACGACGCCATGGGCCTGGCCGGCCGGCTGGACTGGGACATCGCCGTCAGCGACGCCGTCGCCGCACTCAAGCACCTGCGGGGGCGCGAAGAGGTGCGGGGCGGCACCGGCCTGGTCGGCTTCTGCCTCGGCGGCGGCCTGGCCTTCAATGTGGCGGCGGTGGACTCACCCGACGCGCTGGTCAGCTACTACGGATCGTCGATCCCCGACCTGCTGGACCTTTCGCCAGACGTGAACGCGCCGAGCCTGCACCACTTCGGCCTCGCCGACGCGTACATCGACAACGCAACGGTCGAGCGTGTCCGCGGCGCAGTGACTGCCCACGGCCGCCCGGTCGAGTTCGAGGTGTACGAGGGCGCCAACCACGCCTTCGACAACGACGACTTCATGTTCCACCACCCCGCGGCTTCTGCGCTCGCCTGGCAGCGGACCCTCGACTTCCTCGGTCGGACGTTGCCGACCTAGAGCGAACGACCGGGCGTCACCAGCCGCGGAGGTCGACCGGCCAGCTCTCCAGCACGTTGCCCTCAGACTCCACCACGTGCATCCGCTCGTGCAGCGCGCAGGTCGGATCGACGTGCGCGGGCACCATCTGCACCCGGTCACCGACCGACGGCGGCGCGAGGCCGTCATTCATCGCGAAGACCGTGTGCTCGTCGGAGCAGTACCACACGTCTGCGCCAGGGACGGTCGGGTTGCCGTGGTCCATGCCGAACGCCTTCAGCCCGGCGTCCGCGACAGCCCAGCCGGCGGCGCTCACCGAGACGATGGTGGTCAGCACGGTCAACGCCTGCTCGAACGGGACGTCGGTGATCGCACCGTAGGCCGAGTCCATCAACGCGTACGACCCCGCCTGCAGCTCGGTGACCCAGGTGTTGCTCGTCCACGTGCCGGTGCCGCCTCCGGAGATGACGTCGCCGCCGACGTCGGCGTGCGCGCGCAGCAACAGCTCCATGCACTGCTCGGTCTGCCGCAGGCGATCGGCGGGGTCGGCGAGGAGCATCAGGTGCCCCTCGTACCCCATGACCCCCCGCACCTCGAGCCCGATCGAGCGGCACAGGTCGGCCAACACGCCGGCGCCGTCCGGGGCGACACCGCACCTCGGGAGTCCGACGTTGACGTCGACCAGGACTTCGAGGACCCCTCCGGAGGCGGCCGCACGCGCGATTGGCTCTGAGTCGACGGCCACCGTCACGCGCGCACCGCCCTGCACCACGGCGCCGAGCCGTCGCATGTCGAGCACCTCGTTGGCGAGCAGCAGGTCCTCGCCAAGCCCCGCTTCGGCCATCCCGACGACCTCCCGGACCGTGGCCAGGGTAAAGCCGTGATGTCCGTGCGCGCGCTGGCGCCGGGCCAGCTCCGTCGTCTTGTGCGCCTTGACATGAGGTCGTAGCCGCGCGCCGGGTCGATGGCTGCTCATCGTCGACAGGTTGCGCTCGAGGGCGGCCTCGTCGAGGACGAGTGCCGGCGTCGTCAGGTCAGCGAGCCTCACCGACCGAGCACCCGGTCCAGATAGTCGTTGCGGAACACCCGTGCGGGATCGGCCTGGTCCCGGGCCGCGAGGAACGCGCCGAACTGGGGGTACGCCGGCCGGAGGTCGGCCACGTTCCGGTAGTGCAGCTTGCCCCAGTGCGGGCGGCCCTCCAAGGCGGTCAGCTCGCGCTCGACGGCACGGAAGAAGCGCTCGTAGTCCTTCTCGCCCCGGTACATGTGAACCGCAAGGTACGCCGTGTCGCGTCCCGACGCCGTCGACAGCGCGATGTCATCGCCCTGCGCCACACGGACCTCGACCGGGAACGACACCGACAGACGCTCCCGCTCGATCACGGTCCGGATGGCGCCGAACGCCTCGTGCACGGCGGCGCGGGGGACGGCGTACTCCATCTCCACGAACCGCACCCGGCGGGGGGAGGAGAAGACCTCGTGTGACGGCGCGGTGTAGGTGCGGGCGCCCAACAGCCGTACGCTGCGGCGGTTGATCCTCGGGATCAGCGCGGGTCGGCGTAGGCCGAGCTGGCAGACGGCGCCGAACACCGTGTTGGCGAGCAGCTCTTCCTCCACCCACGACCGCACCGGACCGAGCGGCTGTGGTGTCTCGCCGGTCGCCAGTCGGTTGTTCTGCTTGACCATCGCCGAGTCGGTGTGGGGGAACCAGAAGAACTCGAAGTGCTCGTTGCGCTCGGCCATCTCGTCGAAGTTGCCCAGCACCGCATCGATGGCCATCGCTTCCTCCCGGGCGTGCAGGACGAACGACGGCTCACACTGCAGAGTCACTGCCGTCAGGACCCCGAGCGCACCGAGCCCGACCCGGGCGGCGCTGAACAGATCCGGTCTTTCAGCGGCTGAGCACTGCACGACCGAACCGTCCCCGAGGACGATCTGGAGCCCTCGCACCTGCGTCGCCAGACCGCCCAGCCGCGCACCGGTTCCGTGTGTCCCGGTCGAGATCGCGCCAGCGACGGTCTGGCGGTCGATATCGCCAAGATTGGACATCGCCAGACCAGCCGGAGCAAGCGTCCGGTTCAGGACGTGCAGGGGCATCCCGGCCTGCACCGTGACCACGCCGGTCTCAGCATCTGCCTCGAGCAGACGATCGAGGCGGTCCAGGTGCAGCAACGTGCCGTCGGTGACGGCCGCGGATGTGAAGGAGTGACCCGACCCGGCGACTTTCACCGTTCGCCCTGCCGCGGCAGCCTGCTCCACCGTGCGCGCGATGTCCGCGACGTCGGCCGGGTGCTCCACCCCTGCGGGGAAGGCTGTCTGGTTACGTGCCCAGTTGCGCCAGGCCTGGGGTGCTCCGGGGGACGGTCGTGCGGTTGCGGTCACTGCGGACTGTCGCGACCTGGGGCGTCGCGCACCATCGTCGCCCCGGCCGTGCCGTTGGCGATCCGCGGGCGAAGCGCGAACAACCACCAGAGCGCCGCGAGCACGAGACCTCCGACGACGTAGTAGACGGCCTGGTGGAACTCCGACGGCAGGGACAGCGCCAGCACCGCGGCGACCAGCCACAGCAACGCCGCCGCGAAGACCGGCACCGCGAACCGGCCGAGGTTGAAGGCGCCCGGCAGTGTCTCGAGCCGCCGACGCTTCGCGCCGTAGGCGATGACCGTGAGCAGGTAGACGAGGTACGGAGCCAGGGCGGTGGCGCCCACGAGCGTCCCGAAGGCGTTCCCGCTGTTGTAGCCGTACAGCATGACGGAGACGCAGAGCAGGTAGGACACGAGCAGCGCCGGGAGCGGCGTCAAGGTCCGTGGATTCACCTTCGCGAGCGCTTTGGAACCGGGAAGCATGTTGTCACGCGCCATGGCGTACAGCAGTCGGGCACTAGCCGCACCGCCGACCACCGTGAGGGCGAACATCGAGAAGACCACGATCCCGACGAAGGTCCTGGCCAGCTCGGCGCCGATCCAGTACTGGAACACGCCGGGCAGGCCAAATTCGGCGATCACGGCGTCGTTGGGGACGGCGATGGTGAACCCGATGAGCACGATCATCCCGAGCACCGCGGAGATGACGACGGCACCGATCATCGCCCGCGGCACCGAACGTTGCGCGTCGACCGCTTCTTCTGACATGTCGGCAGCGGTCTCGAACGCGACGATCGTGTAGATGCCGAGCAGCGAGGCGAGCACGACCGAGTACCACAACGACTGTCCCGGCGGGTGCGCCGACTGGCCGAGGAAGCCAATGCCGTGATCGGTCTCCTTGTAGTCAGCCACCCACAGGACGAAGAGCGCCACGGCGAGGACGACCGTGCCGAGGATCTCGGTGAAGACGGCGACGTTGTTGACCCGAGCCGCGACCTGCACGCTGATGGCGTTGACCAGGTAGGCGATGGTGAGGATGAGGAGCGCCAGGAACAGTGTGAGCCGCGGGGTGGGGGCGTCGTTGCCGAGCGTGAACGCCAGCAGCGGGGAAGCGGCGAGGAGCATGATGCCCGGCAACCCCACGGCGAGGTTGAGCACGCCGAGCGCACCCACGAACCACCCGTAGGTCGGGCCGACCAGACGCGAGGCCCACTGGTAGTTCGCGCCGGCGAGCGGGATACGGGTCGCAAGCTCGGCCAGGACGAGTACCACCAGCGTTTGTCCGACTGCGGCGACCGGCCAGGTCCAGATGCTTACCGGTCCGAGCTGCATGTAGGCGAAGGAGTAGTTGAGGAAGATGCCGGTCGTGATCGAGATGATCGAGAACGCGACGGCGAACACCGAGAAGAGGCGAAGGGTGCGGCGCAGCTCTTGGCGGTAGCCGAACTCGTTGACCACGTGCTCTTCGGAAGACTGGGGTTGGCTGGCGCTCGCCATGGTTCCCCTTTGTCAATGGCCCCCCGGATCGAGACGATTTTGGTCAAGGTACATCGGTCGTTCGAATCGCGAAAGGCTTTGCGTGGACTCCAGCGCGGCCTACCGTGGGATGCATGTGCAGAAACATTCGTACCCTCCACAACTTCGAGCCTGCCGCTACCCACGACGAGGTGCAGGCGGCTGCACTGCAGTACGTGCGCAAGGTCAGCGGTACGACGAAGCCGTCGCAAGCCAACGCCGAGGCCTTCGACCGAGCGGTCCAGGAGATCGCGCACATCACGTCCCACCTGCTCGACGACCTCGTCACCTCCGCACCGCCGAAGGACCGCAAGGTCGAGGCGGCGAAGGCGAAGGAACGCACGCAGAAGCGGTACGCGAGCGTCTAGCGAGCCCGGTCAGACGTGAGGTGTCGTGTCCTTCCGAGCGAAGCGGGGAACCACCCGCGCGCCCTGGTGACGACCTGCCAGAGGATGACACCGCCGGCGAGGGACGCCGCCACGGCGAGCACCGGGTAGCGGTCCTCCAGGTGCGGGTAGATCTGCCAGTGCGAGAGATAGATGTACAGCGAGGCCGAGGCGAGGACGCCAGCGGGGCCGGCGACGTACGACGGCACTCGGATGCTGCGTACCCACACCAGCAGCAGCAGCGCGACGATGACGAAGAGCTCGCGGGGCGAATCGTCGAAGAAGCCGGGCACCGTGGCGATCGTGAGCACAGACAGCGCGACGCGTTGCCAGGTGGACGTGGCCTTGGCGGCCGCCCAGCCGAGCGCGAACAACCAGAAGATGATGTGCGCCCGGTGGATGACGTCACCACCGCGCAGGCTGATCAGCTCGTACCGGGCGAGAAGGCCGATCCCGACCATGGCGAGCGGCAGCCAGAAGGACCACCGGCGCTCGAGCCGGTCGACCCAGGGAACAGCGATCAGCGCGGTCATCGCGAGCATGGTGTAGACGATCGCCTCGATGAACCAGTAGTGCCACGCCGGCTCGGTCCAACCGGGCGGCCCGATGACGCCGTTGAGCAGGAGCGCATTGGTCAACGTGTACGTCGAGCCGAGCAGGGCGACGAGGCCGATCCACGCCATGCTCGGGACGGCGATGCGCAGGACCGACGTCGCGGCGTGGCGTACTCGCTCTCGACGTGGCGCCGAGCTGAGGTGGAAGCGGCCGAAGTTGAAGCCGGCGACGGCGAGCAGCAGGTGTGCTCCACCAGTGATCGTGAACAGGTTGCCGTGCGTCGCCACGATGACGATGATCGCCACCGCCCGGAGCAGCACGTTGGTCTCTAGTGAGCGAAAACCCCGCGGGCGGCGGCGGGTCGACGACGCGAGCGACCCGATGGGTGTCACGTGCCAGTCGGCCGGCAGGTGTCCGAGCACCTCCTCAAGACGGATCGACATCTCGACGTACGACAGTGAGTCACCGTCGAGCGTGACGAACGAGTCCGCACAGGTGGCGTCCGGGCGGTCGAGCAGCTCGGCGTACAGCTGCCGCAGCGAGACCCGATCCGTGTCGCCGACGCCGGTCAAGCTGCTCGCAGGGGTCGGCCCGGCCGGCGGCCGCATCGCGTCGGCAAGCGCAGTGATCGAACGGTAGTCGGGTTTTCCTGTCGCGAGTCGAGGCACCTCCGCCAGGAAGCAGACCCGCACCGCGCCTGCGGGCAGGCCGAGCTGCCGCTTGGCAACCGTCTCGATGTCAGATGCGTGGTGGTCGGACTCGACGGCGACGATGAGCTCGCTGTCACCGCCTGTGCAGTACGCCGTGACGCCTGCCACGCCGAAGACGCGTTCGACCTGGTCGAGATCGATGCGCATGCCGAAGATCTTCGCGAACCGGTTGCGGCGACCGATGATCTCGTAGAGCCCGTCGGGCCGCCGCCTGGCCACGTCGCCGGTACGCAACGAGGTCACCACGCGTCCCAGTGCCAGGTCCGTCGGCGAATCGGCGTACCCGAGCATCACGTTGTCGCCGGTGTAGACGAGCTCGCCGACATCGGTGGGAGCCTCGGGTCGGGAGCGCTCCAACGGCATCTCCGGCAACGGCGCGAGCGAGAACGACCCGCCGGGGATCGGCAGACCGATGGCGGTGGGGCAGGACGAGGCCAGGTCCGGCGGCAGGTAGCCCATCCGTGCGGTGGCCTCGGTCTGGCCGTACATCACGAAGAGCTCGAAGTCCTTGCGCCGCCCCAGCGCGGCGTAGCGCTCGATCTGTGCGGGCGCCATCTGCCCTCCGGCCTGCGTGAGATAGCGCAGCGACGGCAGGTCCATGTCCGCGAAGCCGACCCGGTCGAGCAGGTCGAAGGTGTACGGCACCCCGGCGAGCGTCGTGCCACCGGCCGCGCGGAACTGCTCCCAGAAGCACGGGTCGACGACCGACAGCGATGTCAGCATCAGCGAGGCACCGGCGAGCAGGTGGCTGTTGATCACCGACAGCCCGTAGCAGTAGTGCATCGGCAGCGTGGTCGCGGCGACGTCCGACGGCCGGATCGACAGGTACGAGGCGATCGACTCGGCGTTGGACTGGACGTTCTGTGCCGACAGCCGGACCAGCTTCGGTGATCCCGTGGAGCCGGATGTGGAGAGCAACAGGGCAAGACCGGGGTGCAGGTGATGCGCGGTGAGCTCGCGTCGCTCGTTCATCTGCCCGTCGCGGACGACGACATCGGGGTCGTACGCCTCCTCGACCGCCGCGAGGTTGGTCTCGCTGTCCCCCGGCACCAAGATCACCGGATGGCCGGACGACAGCGCCGCGAGGTACGCGACGATCGGCTCGACCTCGTTGGCGCCGGCGACCAGCACCAGCCGACGGGCGTCACCCAACCTGGCGGCGAAGGCCTCGACCCGCGCCGCCAACGAGGTGTACGACACCACGGCGTCGGGGGTGACCAGGGCGGGCCGGTCGCCGAAGGCGGCGAGCCGGGCGACGAAAGCTACCGAGGCGGTCTCGGCGGGGGACGGGTGCACCGCTGCAACATATTAGGTAACCCTTGCCTATGCAAGTGACCGGAGCGAGGTTAGACTCCCCTAACTTGCCTCAGCCGTCCCAAGGAGAAGCACCGTGCGTCGAACCTGCCTCGTCGCGGCAACCGCTGTCCTCGCCACTGCCGTCTCAGCCTGCGGTGTCCTCGGCGGGGGCGGAGATGAGGCGGACCTGCAGATCTACTCCGCACGTCACTACGACCTCGAGGAGGCGTTCGCTGCGTTCGAGGCCGAGACGGGCGTCAGCGTCGAGTTCATCTACGGCGACGACGCCGAGCTGCTTGAGCGGCTCGACGCCGAGGGTGACGAGACACCGGCCGACGTCTTCATGACGGTTGACGCCGGCGGCCTGTGGAACGCCGCCGAGCGCGGCGAGCTCGCCGCGGTGCGCTCGCCCACCCTCGACAAGGCGGTCCCCAAGGACCTGCGCGACCCTGACGGTCGCTGGTTCGGGCTGGCGATGCGTGCTCGGACAGTGACGTACAACCCCGACACCGTCGATCCGTCCGAGCTCGACACCACCGATACCTACGCCGCCCTGGCCGACCCGAAGTGGCAGGACCGGCTGTGCATGCGTGACTCGACCGCCTCGTACACCCAGTCCCTCGTCGCCAGCCTGATTGACCTGTACGGGCGTGACAGGACGCTCGAGATCGTGCAGGGGTGGGTGGACAACGACGTCGAGATCATGAGCAACGACATCTTGCTGCTCGAAGCCATCGACGCCGGCGTGTGCGACGTGGGGATCAACAACCACTACTACCTGGCGCGCGAGCTCGAGGCCGACCCTGACCTCAACGTCGAGCTGTTCTGGGCTAGCCAGGACGGCGCCGGCACCCACGTCAACATCTCCGGCGCCGGTGTCGTGGCGTCGTCCGACGCCCCCGCAGAAGCCCAGCAGCTCATCGAGTGGTTGGCGACGACCGGGCAGAGCGACTTCGTCGACGCCAACCACGAGTACCCGGTCAACCGCGACACCGAGCCAGAGCCAGTGATCGCCGGATTCGGAAAGTTCGAGCGGATGCCGCTGAACGCCGAGGCGTACGGTGACCTGAATGCGGACGCGGTCGACCTGTTGGCCGAGGCCGGCTACCAGTGAGCCGACCCGCCGTCCTGGTCCGCGAGAGAGCGTCCGCGGTACGACCCTCGCCGGCGGCGTACTCAGGGCGACCCTGGTGGTCGCTGTTCACGGTGGGCATCGCGGTACTGGTCGCCACACCGGTGGTTGCTGTCGTGATCGACGCGGTGAGACAGGCGGCGTCGCCGGACCTGCCGCGCGGCCTGGGGGCGATGGTGCTCACCACGCTGTTGCTGATGGTCGGCGTCGGTGTCGGCACGCTGGTGATCGGCGGTGGACTCGCGTGGCTGGTCACCGCCTACCGGTTCCCGCTGCGCGACGCCCTCGCCTGGCTGCTGGTGCTCCCGCTGGCGATGCCAGCGTACATCCTGGGGTTCGTGTTCCTGTCGGCCTTCGACGTCTCCGGGCCGGTCCAGCAGATGCTGCGCTCGGTGTTCGGCACCGACGTTTGGATCCCGGACGTGGCCTCGCTGCCCGGCGCGATCCTCGTCATGTCACTGACGCTGTACCCGTACGTGTACCTGCTGACCCGGGCCGCGCTCGTCGAGCAGGCGCCGGGGACGTACGATGCCGCGCGAACCCTCGGCGCGAGCAGGTCGCGCGTCCTGTGGCGCGTGCTGCTGCCGCTCGCCCGCCCGTCGTTGGCGGCGGCCCTCGCCCTGGTGATGATGGAGACGCTGACCGACTTCGCGACCGTGCAGTACTTCAACGTGCGGACGGTGTCCGTCGGGGTGTACCTCGTCTGGAAGGGCAGCTTCGACTTCGGCTCGGCCACCCAGCTGTCAGCTCTCGTGCTGTTGTTCGCCGTTGCCGTCCTCGCCGGTGAGCGATTGCTGCGCGGCCGGGCGCGCTACCACCAGCGTCCCGGCCGCGGCCATGGCCTGCAGCCCGAGCAGCTGAGCGGTCGGCGTGCCGCGGGCGCGACCGCCGTGTGCATGGCCGTGCTCGGCGCCGGGTTCGCCGTTCCCGTCCTGCAGCTCTTGTTCTGGGCCGTCGGCGACGCGATCACAGATCCGGCGAGTCTGTGGGACCCGCGATTCGCCGACTACCTCACCAACAGTGTCGTGGTGGCACTGGTCACCGCCGCCGTCTGCGTGCTGCTGTCGCTGATGATGGGCCACGGTCTTCGGCTCGGTGGGGGCTGGTTCGTCCGCGCGGCGGCCCAGCTCACCACGTTCGGGTACGCCGTCCCGGGCGCCGTCGTCGGCATCGGCGTGTTGCTCGCCTTCGTCGCGCTCGACCGGACCTTGGAGGCACTCGGCGTCGCCGGCGGCACTGGCCTGCTCGTCACCGGTTCGGTCGTCGGCATCCTCTACGCCTACGTCGTGCGGTTCCTGGCTCCGGCGTACCAGGCCGTCGACGCCAGCTTCGCCAAGGTGTCCCCGACGATGACGATGTCGGCGATGAGCCTCGGAGCCAAGCCGCGCCGGATCCTCCGCCAGGTGCATGTGCCGCTCGTACGCCCTGGCGTGGCGGTAGCCCTGGTGCTGGTGATGATCGACGCGATCAAGGAGCTTCCGATAGTCCTGCTGCTTCGACCCTTCGGTTTCACTACGGTGTCGGTGTGGGTCTACGAGCTGGCGTCGGAGAACTTCTGGGAGAAGGCGGCTCTGCCGGCGCTGGTGATCGTCGCGGTGGCGACTGTTCCGGTGTTCTTCCTCTTCCGCCACGTCCGGCTGATCGACACCGCGCACGAAGTCGGCTGACGTGGCAGCGGCTGACCTGATGACGCAGGTCCCCCCTTCACCGCCGGGATCGACCAGACCGGCGCTGGTCCTGAAGGACGTCACCAAGAGGTACGGCGGTGTGGTGGCTGCGCGCGCCCTGCGGCTCGAAGCAGGACCGGGCGAGCTGCTCACTCTGATCGGCCCGTCGGGATGTGGCAAGTCCACCACCCTGCGGCTTGTCGCCGGCTTGGAGCGTCCCGACGAGGGGACCATCTGCATCGTCGACGAGGTCGTCGCAGACCGCCGTCACTGGCAGCCACCGGAGCGTCGCCGCGTCGGTCTGGTGTTCCAGGACCATGCGCTGTTCCCGCACCTCACGGTCGCCAAGAACATCGCCTTCGGCCTCGACAAGCTGCCACGCGCGGAGCGCAGCCGCCGCGTCGGTGAGGTTCTGGACATGGTGCGGCTGGGACACCTCGCCTCGCGCTACCCGCACGAGCTGTCTGGCGGCGAGCAGCAACGCGTCGCCCTCGCCCGCGCCCTCGCGCCAAAGCCGGCCGTCGTACTCCTGGACGAACCGTTCTCCAACCTCGACGACAACCTGCGCACGAAGGTCCGCGCGGACACCGTTGCAGTGCTCCGCGAGGCCGGCACGACAGCGATGCTCGTCACCCACGACCAGACCGAGGCGCTCACCGTGGGGGACCGAGTCGTCGTGATGCGCGACGGCGAGATCGAGCAGGCGGATACCCCCGAACGCGTCTTCGAGTCTCCGGCCACCCGCTTCGTCGCCTCCTTCATGGGTGAGGCGGACTTCCTGCCTGCCCGCGTACGCAACGCGTTGCTCACCTGCGAGATCGGCGTTGTCTCGACAGTGCCCGGCTGGACCACCGGCTGGGACGTCGACGTCGTCCTGCGTCCGCACGAGGTGGCGCTCGCGGTCGACCCCGACTCAGCGGCGCGGGTGGTCGCGGTCGAGTATCACGGGGCGTTCGTCCTGCACACGGTGGTGCTCGGGTCGGGCAGCACGCTGCGGTCCTGGCAGCCGCACGCCGTACGCCACCCGATCGGCACGCCGGTCACGGTCTCGGTCGTCCCGGGGATCACGCCTACCCTGCTGATCGGCGACACCGCCGTCACCGCTCCGCCGCTCTGAACGGCTCAGACGGCTTGGGTGTGCGTGTCGGGCGCCGACTGCGCATTGTCGGGGGTCGCGCTCGTGCTCGAGCCTTCCAGCAATGAGCGCACCTCGGACTCGCGGAATCGACGATGGCCACCGAGGGTCCTGATCGAGCTGAGCTTGCCTGCCTGCGCCCAGCGGGTCACGGTCTTGGGGTCCACGCGGAACAGCACGGCGACCTCTGCAGGTGTCAGGAGCCGTTCGGCGGCGTTGTCATGCGAGCGAGCACTCATGTTCGGATTGTGGCACCCCGATCCAGGCCGCCGCAGTCTATTCACAACATTGGTGGACAGCCATGGGGCGGGGGCTAGGCTGGCAATACGGTTCCGCACCACCCCCGCGGTGCCGCCCACGAGGAAGGCACTACTGTGACCGACCCTGACGTCACCACCCTCGCGCCCGGGAGCTCCCCGTTCGGCCACGGGCACGAACAGGTCGTCTTCTGCCACGATCCAGACTCCGGCCTCAAGGCCATCGTGGCCATCTACTCCACCGCACTCGGTCCCGCTCTCGGCGGCACCCGCTTCTACCCGTACGCGACCGAGCAGGCCGCGATCGAGGACGTGCTCAACCTGTCGACCACCATGGCGTACAAGGCCGCGATCGCCGGTCTGGACCTCGGCGGCGGCAAGGCTGTCATCATCGGCGACCCCCGCCGCGACAAGACCGAGCCCCTCCTGCGCGCCTACGGCCGGTTCGTGCAGTCCCTCGGCGGGCGTTACCTCACCGCCTGCGACGTCGGGACCTACTCCGCCGACATGGACGTCATCGCCCGTGAGTGCGACTACGTCACCGGACGTACCACCGCGCACGGTGGTGCCGGTGACTCCTCGGTGCTGACCGCGTACGGCGTCTACCAAGGCATGCGCGCGTCGGCGCAGCACGTATGGGGCGGGCCGTCGCTGACCGGACGGACTGTTGGCGTCGCCGGTGTCGGCAAGGTGGGGCGGCACCTCGTCGGACACCTCGTCGACGAGGGCGCGCAGGTCGTCGTCACCGACGTCGATCCCGACGCGATCGAGATCGTGCGCGGCCTCTACCCCGGTGTGGACATCGCGACCTCCACTGACGCCCTGGTGGGCTACGCACTCGACGTGTACGCACCGTGTGCGCTCGGCGGGGCGCTCAGCGATGAGGTGGCGGAGACGCTGTCCGCCGCGTTCGTGTGTGGCGCAGCCAACAACCAGCTTGCGCACGCCGGCATCGAGAAGTCGTTGACCGAGCGTGGCATCGTGTACGCGCCCGACTACTGCGTCAACGCCGGCGGGCTGATCCAGGTCGCCGACGAGCTCGAAGGGTTCTCCTTCGACCGCGCCAAGGCGCGCGCCACGATGATCTACGACACCACTCTGGACGTGCTGGACCGAGCCGCGGCCGAGTCGGTGGCACCGTCGGTGGCAGCCAACAGGCTGGCCGAGCAACGCATGCGTGAGGTCACGCGACTGCGGTCGATGTGGCTGCCGCGCTCAGCGGGCCGATGAACCATCGCCGTAGTCAGCGTAGTCAGAGCTCGGATCGCTGGAGTCCTCATCAGAGGCAGCTGAGGAGACGTCGGACGGCTCGCCGTGAAGTTCGCGCTGCAACTGGCTGAAATCGGTCTCCAGCGTGCGGTACTTCAGGTCACGAGCGACCTTGGTCTGCTTGGCTTTTGCACGGCCGCGCCCCATAGGCTCAGCCCCCTCGCACAGTCTCGTAATGTCAGTAGGTCGTGAGGCAAGGCTACCTGGGGCGGCCAAGGAAACGCACATTGACTCGCGCGCCGAGACGACGGTTGCCACGGTCCGAACCGATCAGGCGTGATCGCCGCACATGAGGACGTCTCCGGGAGCATCTGCTGTCGCGGCGACCACCTCGCCACACACCCACGCGGACACGCTGTGGTCGCCCAACAGGCTGATCGCGTAGCTCGCGTCGGCCGGCGCCACCACCGCGAGCATGCCGACTCCCATGTTGAGCGTCTGCTCCATCACGTCCCGTGAGACACCACCGACAGCAGCCACCAACGCGAAGATCGGCGCGGGTGACCAGGTTGCGCGGTCGACCCGCACGGTGACCGTGGGTGGGAGGACGCGGGCGAGGTTGGCCGCCAGGCCGCCGCCGGTGACGTGCGACATCGCGTGCGTCTGGGTTGCCGCGGCAAGGGCGAGACAGGGTCTGGCGTACAGCCGGGTCGGGGTCAGGAGTTCATCGCCGAGCGCTCCGCCGAGCTCGGGCACCTCGCGGTCGAGCTCCCACCCGGCGCTGTCGAAGACGTGGCGCACCAGCGAGAAGCCGTTGGCGTGCAGTCCAGACGATGACATGGCGATCACGACGTCACCGGCCTGGACCCGGTGCGCGCCGAGGAGGCACTCCGCCTCCACGACACCGGTGGTCGAACCGGCCACGTCGTACGCCTCGGGCGCAAGCAGGCCCGGGTGCTCGGCCGTCTCACCACCGAGGAGCGCGCAGCCGGTCTCGGCACAGGCCTGCGCGATGCCCTTGACGATGTCGGCGACCCGTTCGGGGACGACGGAGCCACAGGCGATGTAGTCGGTGAGGAACAGCGGCTCCGCACCGCACACGACGAGGTCGTCGACGAGCATGCCGACGAGATCGAACCCGATGGTGTCGTGAACACCCATGCGCTGGGCGATGGCGACCTTGGTGCCGACGCCGTCCGCCGATGTCGCGAGCAGCGGGCGTTCGTACTTCTTGAGCGCTGAGATGTCGAACAAGCCCGCGAACCCGCCGATGCTGCCGACCACCTCGGGACGGCGCGCCTTGTCAACCCACTCACGCATCAGCTCGACAGCCCGGTCGCCGGCCGATATCGACACCCCGGCGCCCTCGTACGTCGTCATCGTGCGGGCGCACCAGCGGCGTAGTCGGGGGCGACGGGCTCGAGGAGGTCTGCGACGACGGACTCCTCACCGGCGAGCGGCACCGGGTAGATCCCGTCGAAGCACGCCCTGCACAGGTTGTCCTTGGGTACGTCGGTGGCCGCGATCAGAGCTTCGAGGGAGACGTACGCGAGGGTGTCGGCGCCGATCGAGCGACGGATCTCCTCGACCGAGATGCCGTTGGCGATCAGCTCGGCGGGGCTGCTGAAGTCGATCCCGTAGAAGCACGGCCACTTGATCGGCGGGCTGGAGATGCGCACGTGCACCTCCGCGGCACCGGCCTCGCGCAGCATCCGTACGAGCGCCCGTTGGGTGTTGCCGCGCACTATCGAGTCGTCCACGACCACCAGCCGCTTGCCGTCGATCACGTCACGCAGCGGATTGAGCTTGAGCCGGATGCCGAGCTGGCGGATGGTCTGGCTCGGCTGGATGAAGGTACGTCCGACGTAGGCGTTCTTGACCAGCCCGTGCCCGAACGCAATGCCGCTCTGCTCGGCGTATCCGATCGCCGCGGGCGTGCCGGACTCCGGGACCGGGATGACGAGATCGGCCTCGACCGGGTCTTGGCGGGCGAGCTGCCGGCCGATCTCGGCGCGTACCGAGAACACCCGGCGGTCGGAGATACGGGTGTCGGGACGGGCGAGGTAGACGAACTCGAAGAGGCAACCCTTGGGGACCGGCTCGGCGAAACGTTCGGTGCGCAACCCGTGCTCGTCCACCGCGACGAACTCACCAGGCTCGATCTCGCGGATGTAGGAAGCACCGACGATGTCCAGGGCCGCGGTCTCACTGGCGATCACCCAGCCACGCTCGAGGCGCCCGAGCACCAGTGGACGGATCCCCTGGGGGTCGCGGGCGGCGTACAACGTGCCCTGATCCATGAACACCATCGAGAAGGCGCCCCGCAACCGCGGCAGCACCTTGAGCGCCGCCTCCTCCACCGAGCGGTCGGGGTACGAAGCGAGCAGCGAGGCCATCACCGCGGTGTCGCTTGTCGCGATCTCGGTGATGCGTCCGCCGAGGTCGAGCTGGCCGGACTCGGCACGCCGGGAGTCCAGGAGCTCCACGAGCTCAGCGGTGTTGGTGAGATTTCCGTTGTGGGCAAGCGCGACCGACCCGGCAGCGCTGGACCGGAAGGTGGGTTGGGCGTTCTGCCACACACTCGCGCCGGTGGTGGAGTAGCGCGCGTGCCCGATCGCGAGGCCACCCTGCAGGGACTCCAGCGTCGGTTCGTCGAAGACCTGGCTGACCAGCCCCATGTCCTTGTAGACCAGGATCTGGGTGCCGTTGCTGACCGCGATGCCGGCTGACTCCTGACCGCGGTGCTGCAGCGCGTACAGCCCGTAGTAGGTCAGCTTGGCGACCTCGTCACCGGGCGCCCAGACGCCGAAGACACCGCACGCGTCCTGCGGTCCGCGGTCGTGGGGGTCGAGGTCGTGGTTGAGTCGACCATCTCCGCGAGGCACGGCATCAGTGTAGGGCACCGACTTCTGCCGACCCCGCAGCAATCGGGGGACCCTCCGACTGACCGTGACGACTCCGATCGAGGGGCCGAAACCTGCGGATCGAGGGGCCGAAACCTGCGGATCGAGTTAATCCTTGGGTGGCTTGGTCTTCGGCGTCTTGGTCGGAGTCGTGATCTCGCCGGTCTCGGTCGGCTCGGTCTTCGTCGTCTTGGGAGTCTTCGTCGTCTTGGGAGTCTTCGTGGTCTCGGGAGTCTTCGTGGTCTCGGGAGTCTTCGTGGTCTTCGTGGTCTTCGTGGTCTTCGTCGTCTTCGTCGTCTCGGGTGTCTGCGTCGTCTCGGTCGTCTGTGTCTCGGTCGGCTCGGTCTCGGTCTCGGTCGTCTCCGTCTTCTTCTTCTTCTTGTCGTCGCCGGACTTGTTGTCCGTGGGGGACGTGTTCGTGTCGGTCGGGACGTCCGACGGGTCGTCACCGGAGTTGAGCTGCAACGCGAGCAACGCGCCGAGCAGCCCCAGCACCGCCACCGCGACTGCGGCGACGAGGAGGGTCCTGCCGCGCCTGCCGCGTTCGTCCGGTGGTGGTGTGCTCATCGGCTCGCTGCCGGTCGGGGCGGGTGGCTGAGCGGCACCACCGCTGTGAGCTCCGGCGACCGTCGGGTCCATCGCCGCGGCCGCCGCGCCGCCGGCTGCTGCGGCGCCGATCAGGCCGGCCCCGGCCGCTCCTGCCCCCGCCGCGCCGATCGGGCGCGTCTCGCTCGCATCCGGCAGCATCGTCAAACTCGGCGTACGGCCGGCCGCCAGGTCGCGGAACGCAGCTGCCGCGGCCACGGCGGAGGGCCGATCGGCAGGATTGCGGGCGGTCATCGCCCCGATGACTCCCACCCAGCTCGGGCCGAAGCTGTCAGGGATGACCGGCGGACGATTGAGACGGGCGGAGAGGGTCTCGATCTGGGTGCCGGGGAACGGATGTTCGCCGGCGAGGCACTCCAGCATCACCAGGCCCAGCGAATAGATGTCGGTGGGACGACCGATCTCCTCACCGCCGGCCTGCTCTGGGCTGAGGTAGCGCACCGTACCGACAAGGAGACCGGTCGACGTCATCCTCGTCGCGTCCACCAGGCGTGCGATGCCGAAGTCGGTGAGCTTGACCTGGGGCCGGTCGCCCTCGATGAGCATGACGTTCGACGGCTTGAGGTCGCGATGCAGCACTCCGGCGGCGTGGACCGCGGCGAGCGCATCACACAGCTGGGCGCCGACCTCAGCAGCCGCCGCAGGAGCGATCGGGCCGCGAGCGATGGCGTCGGACAAGGTGATGCCCTGCAACAGCTCCATCACCAGGAACGGAGGAGTGGCGTCGGACTGCACGTCGAAGACGGTGACGAGCCCTGGGTGATCCAGGCGGGCACCGATCTGGGCCTCGGCCGCCTGTCGTTCCACGTTCTCGTGCGTCGCACCCGCACCGGTGAGGACCTTGACGGCCACGTCGCGGGCGAGCGCTTCGTCCTGGGCGCGATAGACCGTTGCCATCCCGCCCCGGCCGATCACGGGCCCGACCCGGTAACGGCCCGCGAGCAGGCTGCCCTCAGCGAGGTCGTCCGAGCCGTTCATCGCTGGCCCCGCGCTGTGTCGGTGGTGTCGGCGAGGTTGCTCAGCAGCAACGCCTCGGCCAGGCACACCCTGGCGAACTCCGCCAGGTGCAGACCCTCGTTGATACCGTGCGCGCGGGTGTCTGGATCCTCGACACCGGTGACGACGATGGCCGCGTCGGGGAAGATCTTGGCGAACTCCGCAATGAACGGGATCGACCCGCCTACACCGATGTCGACCGGTTCGGTGCCGTCCCACGCCTCGCGAAAGGCCGACCGGGCCGCGTCGTACGCCGGTCCGCGAGCGTCGATGGCGTACGCGCTCCCGAGCTCCCCGCGTTCGATGTGTATCTCCGCCCCCCAAGGCACGTGCGCCTGCAGGTGCGTGACCAACGCGTCGAGGCTGGCTGCGGCGTCGCTGCCAGGTGCGATACGCATGCTGATCTTCGCGCGGGCGCTGGGAACGAGGGTGTTGGATGCTCCGCCTGCGGCCGGGGCGTCGATGCCGATGACCGCGATCGCGGGCTTGCCCCAGAGTCGGTGCACGACAGGGCCGCTGCCGATCGCGTGGACACCGGGCAACAGGCCGGAATCCGTGCGGAGCCGGTCGTCGGGATAGTCCAGGTCCGCGACCTCGCAGGTGTGCAGACCCTCGACGGCGACGTTGCCGTCCTCGTCGTGCAGGGTGGCCACCAGCCGGCACAGGGCCGTGAGCGCGTCGGGTGCGACGCCACCCCACATCCCCGAGTGCACGGCGTGGGACAGGGTGCGTACCTCGACCTCGCAGTCGACGAGGCCGCGCAGGGAGACGGTCAGGGCGGGTACGCCCACGTCCCAGTTGGTCGAGTCCGCGATGACGATCACGTCGGCGGAGAGCCGGTCCCGGTACTTGTGCAGCAACGAGACCAAGGTGGGCGAACCCGACTCCTCCTCGCCCTCGACGAACACCGTGACCCCCACCGGCGGGTTGCCGTCGTGGGCGCGGTAGGCCGCGAGGTGCGCCGCGATGCCGGCCTTGTCGTCGGCGGCGCCCCGCCCGTACAGCCGCTCACCCCGCTCGGTGGCCTCGAACGGCGGTGAGTCCCATGCGTCGTGGTCGCCCTCGGGCTGGACGTCGTGGTGGGCGTACAGCAGGACGGTGGGCGCGCCGGCGGGAGCCCGGTGGTGCCCGATGACGGCTGGCCCGCCGCCGGCGGAGACGATCTCGACGTCGATGAACCCGGCGTCGGTGAGGAGGGCAGCAACCGCCTCGGCGCTGCGGCGGACCGCATCGTGGCGGTCCGGGTCCGCCCACACCGACTCGATCCGCACCAGGTCCTCGAGGTCGGCGCGTACGCCCGGCAGCGCAGCTGAGACGGCTGCGGCCAGCGAGGTACCCATGCTCCGAACCTTACGGACGTGGCGGCGGTGGTGCCCACCCGACCGGGCGATCGTCAGCCCACCGGCAGCCACTGTGACAGGTCCGACCGCTCGCCCGAGGCGTGGATCCGCCCCTGCGCCGCGGCGTCGGACCAGGTGACGGCTCCGCGGGCGAGGGCGATCCAGGTCTGGGCGTCGAGCTCGACGACCGCCGGCGGAGTGCCCCTGGCGTGGCGGGCGCCGGCAACGACCTGCACGGCGGCGTAGGGCGGTACCCGCACCTCGACGCTATGGCCAGGCGCTTTGGCGGCGAGCAACGCCAACAGGTGCTTGGTGGCCGCACGAAGGTCCTGGCTCTGCGGTTCGCCGGCGTCGATGCGTGCGCAGACGGCCTCGTACTCCCGCTGCGGCAGCGGCACCAGGCGTACAGGCACGGGACCAGGGTAAGGCTGCAGCGGCGAGGTCAGTCGTGCGCTCTGTCCCACGCCTGGCGGACATCGGGGAGCACGGTGCTGGCCTGTGCGTAACCGGCCCGCGCGGAGGCGGACCTGGCTGCGGGGTCGAGGACGTTCTTGCCGATCGCCGCGACCGCCGCCTGGTCCGGTGAGACCACGATCGCGTCGACGCCGAGCCGTTCGGCTTGCCGGCCAGGTGAGGCGATCGGTCCGAACCCACGCGGCAGCGGTGCGAGCACCACGACACTCTCCAGACCTGCGGCGATGTCGACGTTGGCGCCAGAGCGCACTCCTCCGTGATGTGTGGGCGGCCGGCGATGTCGACCGGAGGGTAGACGCCGGGCACCGCACAGCTCGCGGCTACCGCAGTGACCAGGTCGACGCCGCTGCTGGGGTCGAGCACGGTAAACCCACCCGATCATCGCATCGACAGCCGTGACCCGAAGATCGCGTGCCGGCCAGGTGTGTACGGGTAGCCGCGAAGAGATCACCTCCAGGCGGCTGCCAACGTCGGCGTCCTGACTGCCCTGGTGCGCTTGAGCGCGAATGCCCCGACCGACCGACCGAACGCCTCGACGTCGACCCCCGAGCTCCCGGACGAACCGCTCTCGTGCTCGGCGGTGGCGGGATAACCGGCATCGCCTGGGAGCTCGGCCTGCTCACCGGCCTCGCCGATGCCGGCCTCGACCTCACCGATGCCGACCTTGTCGTCGGTACGTCGGCCGGCTCGGTCGTCGGTGCCCAGGTCACCAGCAACACGCCGTTGCGCGAGCTGTACGACCGGCAGCTGGAGCCGCCATCGACCGAGCAGGCCGCCAGAGCCGGCCCGTGGGTTCTCGCCGGACTGGCAGTGGCGATGCTTCGTGCCCGCGGGGCACCGGATCAGTATGCCTGGGCGTGGCTTCACGGAATTGTCGGTGGCCGGACCGACTATGGGAGCAGAAGTATCGAGATGGAGGCAACACGATGGCGCTTGAGCTGCTGGTGTGCATGATCTGCGGTGACGAGAAGGACTTCGAGCGGCCGCCTTGCGAGGACGGGCACGACGAGGACTGCCCCGACCTCGTCTGCGTCGAGTGCGGCTGGGCCATTTCCTGGACGATGCCGCACGACAACAGCACGGCCGCCCCCCTCCGCGAGGCCGGCTGACCTGGCCGCTCGTAGGTGAAATTGTGGCGGTGCCGCCCACCTCTCCTGGCTCAGCATCGCTTCTCCACGGTTGCAACCCCGGTGAAGCGACTCCGTACCAGGAGAACCTGGTACAGATGTGGCGCGCGGGGTCAGCAGCGCGGTCAGCGCCCGAAGGCGGCGGGCAGCGTCGAGCTCCACGCGGTCTTGAGGACGGCGACTGGCACGCCGAACTCTCCCTCGACCTCCACGACCTCACCACCGGTCGTACCGATGTGGTGCAGGGGTACGCCGTGGGCGCCCGCGGCCGCTGTGAAGGCATCGACCTCTCCCGGGGCGACGGCGACGAGCGCTCGTGCGGTGGTCTCGCTGAACAGGTCCACAAAGGGATCGGCGAGGCGCACCCTCGCTCCGACTCCGTGGCGCATCGACGCCTCGGCCAACGCCATCGCGAGGCCGCCGTCGGACAGGTCGTGCGCGGCGGCGACGAGGCCGCCACGGGCGGCATGGATCATCAGCGTCGCCAGCGCCTGCTCGGCGGCCAGGTCGACGCGCGGCGGCATCCCACCGAGGTGGTCATGGGCGGACTGCGCCCAGGCCGAGCCGTCGAGCTCGTCGCGGGTGTCGCCGAGCACGTACAACCGGTCGCCCGCACGGCCGAAGCCTGATCGGGTCCGCTGGGCGACGTCGTCGATCACGCCGAGCACGCCGACCACCGGCGTCGGCAGGATCGCGGTCGCGCCGGTCTGGTTGTACAACGACACGTTGCCGCCGGTGACCGGGATGCCCAGCGCCTTGCAGCCGTCGTAGAGGCCGGCCGTGGCCCGCTCCAGCTGCCACATCACCGCCGGGTCCTCGGGCGAGCCGAAGTTGAGGCAGTCGGTGACGGCGACCGGCAGTGCTCCGGTGACCGCGACGTTGCGGTAGGACTCGACGAGCGCGAGCTGCGCGCCAACGTAGGGGTCGAGCTTGGCGAAGCGGCCGTTGCAGTCGGTGGACACAGCGACACCGAGCCCGGATTCGGCGTCGACTCGGATGACCCCGGCGTCCTCGGGCTGCGCCAGCACCGTGTTGCCCTGGACGTAGCGGTCGTACTGGTCGGTGACCCACGACTTGTCGGCCTGGTTGGGCGATGCCACGAGCACGAGCATCGCGTCGCGCAGCTCCTCGCCGTTCGCCGGGCGCCTCAGCGAGTCGGAGGTGTCGGCCTGCAGCGTGTCCTGCCACGTTGGGCGGGCGTACGGCCGCTCGTACACCGGGCCGTCGTGTGCGACCGAGCGCGGAGGTACGTCGACCACGGTCTCACCGTGCCAGTCGATCACCAGGTGATCACCGGCGGTGACCTCGCCGATCGCGGTGGCCTCGACGTCCCACTTGGCGCAGACGGCCATGAACGCCGCGAGGCACTGTGGCTCAACGACCGCCATCATGCGCTCCTGTGACTCGCTCATCAGGATCTCTTCGGGCGAGAGGCTCGAGTCCCGCAGCGGGACCGTGTCGAGCTCGACGTGCATGCCACCGTCGCCAGCGCTGGCCAGCTCGCTCGTGGCACACGACAACCCTGCCCCGCCGAGGTCCTGGATCCCGGCGACCAGGTCTGCGGCGAACAGCTCGAGGGTGCACTCGATCAGCAGCTTCTCCATGAACGGGTCGCCGACCTGGACGCTCGGCCGTCGCGCCGGTCCGGTCGCCTCGAACGTCTCCGACGCCAGCACAGAGACGCCGCCGATGCCGTCACCGCCGGTACGCGCGCCGTACAGCACGACTTTGTTGCCCGCGCCGCTGGCGTGGGCGGTGTGGAGCTGTTCGTGTCGGAGCACACCGACGCACATCGCGTTGACCAGCGGGTTGCCGAGGTAGGTCTCGTCGAAGACGACTTCACCACCGATATTGGGCAGGCCGAGGCAGTTGCCGTACCCGCCGACACCGGCGACGACTCCCGGCAGCACCCGCGCCGTGTCCGGTGCGCCGAGCGGGCCGAAGCGCAGCGAATCCAGCACCGCGACCGGGCGGGCGCCCATGGCGAGGATGTCGCGCACGATCCCGCCGACACCGGTGGCCGCACCTTGGTAGGGCTCGACGTAGCTGGGGTGGTTGTGCGACTCGACCTTGAATGTCAAGGCGTAGCCCTGGCCGATGTCGATCACGCCGGCGTTCTCGCCGATGCCGGCAAGGGTCTTGCCGAGGGGTGTCTCCTGCGGCAGGTCGCCGAACTTGCGCAGGTGCACCTTGCTGGACTTGTACGAGCAGTGCTCGCTCCACATCACCGAGTACATCGCGAGCTCAGCACCGGTCGGGCGGCGCTGAAGGATCTCGCGGATGCGGGCGTATTCGTCGGCCTCGAGCCCGAGATCGGCCCACGGCTGCTCCCGGTCGCCGGTGGCGGCAGCGTGCTCGACGGTGTCCAGGTGGCGCTGCGCGTGGGCTACGGTCACGGGCACGAGCCTATCGGCCGCACCTGCCTGACCTCGCTCACCTTGCGCCATCTGAGGTGAGCGGTGAAGGTGGATGTCATGGTTCTCAGCACGCCCCACGTGCCCGCCTCTGGCCGGACCTGGCTCACCGCTGGCGACTGCGACCTCGAGTCCTTCCGCCGGCTGGTCGAACGCAGCACCGACCCGGACTCCTACCCGTACGCCTCGGCGATCGAGCAGAACGTCCTCATCTACGACGGGGAGGCGCTCGCCTCAGTGACCACCGATCCGGTGCAAAGACGCGAGGTCCAGGCCGAGCTGGTCGCCGCATTGACCGAGGGGCCGGGCGTCGTGGTGTTCAAGGGTGCGTTCGCCGACACCGAC
>Ga0136622_10000183_pt1 | contig 24028 bp, 19 predicted proteins | sample AntDrymUQ4482106_2_FD_104803 | JGI IMG/M metagenome (GOLD analysis project Ga0136622, IMG submission 104803) | Polar desert sand microbial communities from Dry Valleys, Antarctica - metaG UQ448 (21.06) | ecosystem: Environmental > Terrestrial > Soil > Desert | place: Antarctica: Dry Valley...
CGCCAACGATCCCGACGCCGACCGCCACGGGATCGTCACCCCCACGGCGGGCCTGCTCAACCCGAATCACCACCTCGCCGCCTGCATCGCGTACCTGTTCGGCGGGCACCGCGACTGGGGCGCGGACGTCGGCATCGGCAAGACGCTCGTGAGCTCCTCGATCATCGACCGCGTCGCGGCCGACCTCGGGCGACGGCTCGTCGAGGTTCCCGTGGGGTTCAAGTGGTTCGTCGACGGGCTGCTCGACGGGACGCTCGGCTTCGGCGGCGAGGAGAGCGCCGGCGCGTCGTTCCTGCGTCGCGACGGCAGCGTGTGGAGCACCGACAAGGACGGGCTGATCCCATGTCTGCTCGCGGCCGAGATGAAGGCCACGACCGGCAAGGACCCGGGTCAGTTGTATGCCGAGCTCGCGGAGCGCTTCGGGAAGGCCGCCTACAAGCGCACGGACGTGGCCGCCAGCGCGGAGCAGAAGGACGTCCTGAAGCGGCTCTCGCCCGATCAGGTGCGCAGCGACGAGCTGGCCGGTGAGCCGATCGAGTCCGTGCTGACCGAGGCGCCGGGCAACGGCGCGGCGATCGGCGGGCTCAAGGTCGTGGCCGAGCACGGCTGGTTCGCGGCGCGGCCGTCGGGCACCGAGGACGTCTACAAGGTCTACGCCGAGAGCCTGGACGGGGAGGAGCGCCTCGAGCGCATCCTCGGCGAGGCCCAGCAGATCGTCGCCGACGCGCTGGAGAGTTGAGCATGGCCGCGCCGAACGTCTTCGCGATCGTGCTGGCGGGCGGCGAGGGCAAGCGCCTCGCGCCGCTGACCGCCGATCGCGCCAAGCCCGCCGTCCCCTTCGGCGGGAACTACCGGCTGATCGACTTCGCGCTCTCCAACCTCGTCAACGCCGGCTACCTGCGGATCGTCGTGCTGACGCAATACAAGAGCCACTCGCTCGACCGGCACGTCTCCGTGACGTGGCGGCTGTCGGCGCTGCTGGGGAACTACGTCACGCCGGTGCCGGCGCAGATGCGCCGCGGGCCGCGCTGGTTCGCGGGCTCCGCCGACGCGATCTACCAGAACTTCAACCTCCTCAACGACGAGCGCCCGGACTACGTGATCGTGTTCGGCGCCGACCACATCTACCGCATGGACCCGCGCCAGATGGTCGAGCAGCACATCGAGAGCGGCGCCGGGGTCACGGTCGCCGCCCTGCGCGCGCCGATCGGGCAGGCCGACCAGTTCGGGGTGATCGAGACCGCGCCCGACGGGCGCCGGATCGCCGCCTTCCGCGAGAAGCCCACGGACGCCAAGGGCCTGCCCGGCGCGCCCGACCAGGTCTACGCCTCGATGGGCAACTACGTGTTCAGCGCGGACCTGCTCCGCCGGATCGTGACCGAGGACGCCGCGGACGAGAGCTCCAGCCACGATGTCGGCGGCGACCTGATCCCGATGCTGGTCGAGCGCGGAGAGGCGCAGGTCTACGACTTCTCCGCCAACGAGGTGCCCGGCGCGACGGACCGCGATCGGGGCTACTGGCGCGACGTGGGGACGCTGGACGCGTTCTGGGAGGCGCACATGGACCTGATCTCGACCGACCCCGTGTTCAATCTCTACAACCGGCACTGGCCGATCCTGACCTGGCACGAGCCGCTGCCGCCGGCGAAGTTCGTGTTCGCCGACGCCGATCGGATGGGTCACGCGCTGGACTCGATGGTGTGCGCCGGCGTCGTCGTGTCCGGCGGCGAGGTCCGGTTCTCGGTGCTCTCCCCGAGTGTGCGCGTGCACTCGCACGCGTCGGTCGAGAGCTCGGTGCTGATGACGGGCGTCGAGGTCGGCCGCGGCGCGACCGTCCGGCGCGCGATCGTCGACAAGAACGTCTACATCCACCCCGGGGCGCAGATCGGCGTCGACCCGGAAGCCGACGAGCAGCGCTTCACCGTGTCACCGGGCGGCATCGTCGTCGTCGGCAAGGGCGACGTCGTCGAACCCTAGCCGTGCGCGTCGGACTGCTCACGCGCGAGTACCCGCCCGAGGTCTACGGCGGCGCGGGTGTGCACGTCGAGTACCTCGCGCGCGAGCTGGCGCGGCACGAGGGGCTGACCGTGCACTGCTGGGGCGCCGAGCGCGACGCTGCCGGCGTCGTCGCGCACCGCGCCTGGGACGCGCTGGCCGGTGGCGAGCCGCACCTGGCCGCGCTGCAGGCGATGTCGATCGACCTCTCGATGGTCGCGGCGGTGCAGGGCGATGAGCTCGTCCACAGCCACACGTGGTACGCGAATCTCGCCGGACACCTGGCCGGGCTGACGTACGGGATCCCGCACGTGGCGACGGTGCACTCGCTCGAGCCGCTGCGGCCCTGGAAGGTCGAGCAGCTCGGCGGCGGCTACGCGCTGTCGAGCTTCTGCGAGCGCGTCGCGCTCGAGGGCGCCGACGCGGTGATCGCGGTCTCGCAGGGGATGCGCGCCGACATCCTCGCGAGCTATCCGGCGATCGACCCCGCGCTGGTGCAGGTGATCTACAACGGCATCGATGCGCAGGAGTACCGTCGCGATCCCGGCACGGAGGTGCTCGAGCGCCACGGCGTCGATCCGGCGCGGCCGTCGGTCGTGTTCGTCGGGCGCATCACGCGCCAGAAGGGCGTCCCGTACCTGCTCGAGGCGGCGCTCGAGTTCGACCCGGGCGCGCAACTCGTGCTCTGCGCCGGCGCGCCGGACACGCCGGAGATCGGGGCCGAGGTCGCGGCGCTCGTGGAGCGGCTGCGCAACGAGCGCGGCAACGTGATCTGGATCGACCAGATGCTGCCCAAGCCCGACGTGATCCAGCTGCTCAGCCACGCGACCGTGTTCGCGTGCCCGTCGATCTACGAGCCGCTCGGCATCGTCAACCTGGAGGCGATGGCGTGTGAGGCGGCGGTCGTCGCGACCGCGACCGGCGGGATCGTCGAGGTCGTCCAGGACGGTGTCACGGGCCTGCTCGTGCCGTTCGAGCAGGAGCCGGGGGCGATCGAGCCGCGCGACCCGGCGGCCTTCTCGCACGCGATCGCCGAGCGGGTCAACGCGCTGCTGGCCGATCCGGACCGCGCCGCGGCGATGGGTCGCGCCGGGCGGGAGCGGGCGGTGGAGGCGTTCGACTGGGCGTCGATCGCCGCGCAGACGTCAGCGCTGTACCGCAGCCTGGTGTGAGCCGCGCAGCGCGCCGGCCCGCGGCGGTGCCGGCGATCTCCTACCCGCCCGAGCTGCCGGTCTCCCAGCGCAAGGACGACCTGCTCGCCGCGATCCGCGACCACCAGGTCGTGGTCTTGGCGGGGGAGACCGGCTCGGGCAAGACCACGCAGCTGCCGAAGATCTGCCTCGAGCTGGGCCGCGGGGTGAAGGGCATGATCGCCCACACGCAGCCGCGCCGGCTGGCGGCGCGCACGGTCGCCGAGCGGATCGCGCACGAGCTGGGCGTGGAGCTCGGTGAGGCGGTCGGCTACGCCGTGCGCTTCAGCGACCGGTCGAGCCCGGGCACGCTGGTCCGGCTCGTGACCGATGGGCTGCTGCTGGCCGAGATCCGTCGCGACCGCTCGCTGCGCCGCTACGACACGATCATCGTCGACGAGGCGCACGAGCGCAGCCTCAACATCGACTTCCTGCTCGGGCACCTCGCGCGCATCCTGCCGCGCCGGCCCGACCTCAAGCTGGTCATCACGTCGGCGACCATCGACCCGGAGCGCTTCAGCCGGCATTTCGGCGGCGCGCCGATCGTCGAGGTGTCAGGGCGCACGTTCCCCGTCGAGGTGCGCTACCGCCCACTGGCGGACCCCGACGATCCCGACCGCGACCAGACCGACGCGATCGGGGATGCGGTCGAGGAGCTGTTGCGCGAGAGGTCCGGTGACGTGCTGGTCTTCCTCTCCGGCGAGCGCGAGATCCGCGACACCGCCGACGCGCTGGCCGGGCGGCTGCGCGCCGACATCGACATCCTGCCGCTCTACTCACGGCTCTCGACGCGAGAGCAGCAACGTGTGTTCAGACCGCACCATGGGCGCCGCGTCGTGCTCGCCACGAACGTCGCCGAGACCTCGCTGACGGTGCCGGGAATCCGCTACGTCGTCGATCCCGGAACCGCGCGGATCAGTCGCTACAGCGCACGCCTGAAGGTCCAGCGGCTCCCGATCGAGCCGATCTCGCAGGCCTCCGCCGACCAGCGCAAGGGGCGCTGCGGCCGCGTCGCCGACGGGATCTGCATCCGGCTCTACGCCGAGCAGGACTTCGACGAGCGGCCGCGCTTCACCGACCCGGAGATCCTGCGCACGAACCTCGCCTCGGTGATCCTGCAGATGGCCGCTGCGGATCTGGGCGAGGTCGAGGACTTCCCGTTCCTCGATCCGCCCGACCGCCGTCAGGTGCGCGACGGCATCAGGCTGCTGCAGGAGCTGGCGGCGCTCGACGACGCCGAGCGGCTGACGCCGCTCGGGCGGCAGCTGGCGCAGCTGCCGGTCGACCCGCGCCTCGGGCGGATGGTGCTCGAGGGCGACAAGCTGGGCTGTGCCGCCGAGGTGATCGTGATCGCCGCGGCGCTGTCGATCCAGGATCCGCGCGAGCGCCCGGCCGATACCCAGCCGACTTCGTCGGCGGGCACAGGCAAGCGCGAGGAGGCCGATCGCTCCCACGCCCGCTTCACCGATGCAGGGTCCGACTTCCTCTCCTACCTGAACCTGTGGCGTTACGTGCGCGAGCAGCAGCTCGCGCTCTCGGGCAACCAGTTCCGCAAGCGCTGCCATGCAGAGTTCCTACACCACCTGCGCGTGCGCGAGTGGCAGGACCTCGTCGGGCAGCTTCGCCAGGCCGCGAAGGGCGTCGGCGTGACGCTCAGCTTCGAGGAGCCTGCCGAGCCGGAGGTCCTCCACCACGCGCTGCTCGCCGGGCTGCTCTCGCACCTGGGCATGCGCGACCCGGCGCGGCGCGACTATCTGGGCGCGCGCGGTGGGCGCTTCGCGATCTTCCCCGGCTCCGCGCTGGCGCGCAAGCCGCCGAGCTGGGTGATGGTCGCCGAGCTGGTGGAGACGTCACGGCTGTGGGGACGGACCGCTGCGAGGATCGACCCGGGCTGGGTCGAGCCGCTCGCCGGGCACCTCGTCAAGCGCGACTACGAGGAGCCCCACTGGGAACGCAAGCGCGGCTCCGTGGTGGCGACCGAGCGGGTGACGCTTTACGGCCTGCCGATCGTCGCCGGCCGCAAGGTCGCCTACGGGCGGATCGACCCGGAGCTGTCGCGCTCGCTGTTCATCCGGCGGGCGCTCGTCGAGGGCGACTGGGACACGCGGCATGGCTTCTTCGCTGCCAACCGGCGGTTGCTGGAGGAGGTCGAGGAGCTCGAGCATCGCGCGCGCCGGCGCGACATCGTCGTGTCCGACCAGGCGCTCTACGACTTCTATGACGCGCTCATCCCGGCCGACGTGGTCTCGGGCGCGCACTTCGATCGCTGGTGGAAGGACGAGCTCCGGCGCGCACCGGCGCTGCTCGATCTTCGCCACGAGGACGTCGTCGCGGATGCCGGCGACGCGCTCGACCGGCGTGCGCTGCCCGACGCCTGGCGCCAGGGCGACCTGACGCTGCGCTTGAGCTACGTGTTCGATCCCGGCGCCGAGCGCGACGGCGTGACGGTGCATGTGCCCCTGCGGGTGCTGCCGCAGCTCGCGCTGACCGGCTTCGACTGGCTGGTGCCGGCGCTGCGGCCGGAGCTGGTGACGGCGCTGATCCGCTCGCTCCCGAAGGAACTGCGCCGCCCGCTCGTACCGGTCCCGGAGGTGGCGGCGGCGGTGCTCGAGCGGCTCGAGCCGCGTAGCGAGCCACTGCTCGACGCGCTCGCGCGCGAGCTCGAGCGGCTGCGCGGCATCCACATTCCGCGCGCGGCGTTCGACGTGAGCCGGCTGCCGCCGCACCTGCGCATGGGCTTTCGGATCGAGGACGAGCGCGGCGCGCTCGTCGCCGAGGGCGACGATCTCGACGCGCTGCGCGACCAGGCCCGCCCGCGCCTGCGCGCGGAGCTCGCCGCGGCCGCCTCGCCGCTCGAGCACCACGGCCTGCGCTCCTGGACGATCGGCACGCTGGCGAAGGTCGTGGCGCTGCCGGGCACGGGCCAGGCGGTGCGCGGCTACCCAGCGGTGGTCGACGAGGGCGACGCTGTCGGGGTGCGAGTGCTCGAGACGCCCGCGGCGCAGCGCGAGGCGATGCACGCGGGCACGCGCAAGCTGATCGCGCTGAACGTGCCGTCGCCGATCCGCCACGTACAAAGTGGGCTCGGCAACGCCGCAAAGCTCGCGCTGGCCGGCGCGCCGCACGCGAGCCCGCGCGCGGTGCTCGAGGACGCGACCGTCGCCGCGCTGGAGGCGCTGATCGCCGAGGCGGGCGGGCCCGCGTGGGACGAGGCGGGGTTCGCGCGGCTGCGTGCACACGTCGCGGGCGCACTGGTCGAGCGGACAGCGCAGGTCGTCGCGGACGTGGTGCGGATCCTGGAAGCGGCGCGCGAGGTTGAACGCCGGCTGGAGCCGCTCGCCGCCGCGGCCGCGCTCGCACCGGCGCGCGAGGACGTCGAGCGCCAGTTGCAGCGGCTCGTGTTCCCGGGCTTCGCCGGCGCCACCGGCGCCGTGCGGCTGGCCGACGTCGAGCGCTACCTGCGCGCCGCCGCCCGGCGGCTCGAGCGGCTCCCCGACGCGCCGGCGCCCGACCTCGACCGCATGCGCGCGGTGCACGAGCTGGAGGCCGAGCACTCGCAGGTCCTTGCAGCCTGGCCACCCGGGCGCCCGCTGCCGGCGGCGTTGCGCGAGGTGCCATGGATGCTCGAGGAGCTGCGCGTGAGCCATTTCGCGCAGGCGCTCGGCACGCGCGGGCCGGTGTCGAGCAAGCGGATCCGGCGGGCGTTGGCTGAGGGTTCACGTCAACGGCAGCAGTAAAGCGAGCGCCGGTAAGACGCAGCGCGGGAGCGCCACCCCGATCCGGGCCCTCTTCAATGCTGCAGTTGACGTTCACCCACGCTCACTGCACAGGCGCATCCGGCGGCGGCAGCTGGATCTCGTGCACCTGCTCCACCGCCGCCACGCCCGCGACGGCGGCCATCGACTGCATCGCTGCAGCGTTCGCCACGGCGCCGCTGATCACGCCGCTCGCCGGCAGCGTGGAATCGAGCCGTAGCCCTGCGTCCTGCAGGGCTGCGGCCACGTTCTGTATCTCGCCGATGTGCTCGTCCGAGACGAGGATCGTGACGTCGATCAGGGCGCTTGCACCATCCCCGCGCCGACGTCCGTGGAGGGCAGCTCCAAGCGCTGCGCGCCGCCGGTGAGGGCCCGCGCCAGCGCTGCGCCGCGCGCAGCCGGGTCCGCCTCGGCGTAGAGCGCCGCGATGCCCGCGACGTGCGGGGTCGCCATGCTCGTGCCGCTGATGCGCCGGTAGCGCGTCGGCAGCGGCCAGCTCGAGTGCACGTCCACGCCCGGCCCGGCGATGTCGATCTGCCCACCGTCGGGGTTGATCCCGGCGTTGGAGAAGCGCGCGACCGCGCCCTGCACGTCCATCGCGGCGACGGCCATGATCGACGGGCAGTTCGCCGGGTGCCCGACCGGGTTGACGATCCCCGGGCGCCGGCTCTCGTTACCGGCCGCGGCGATGATCAGCGTGCCCTGCTCCTGCGCACGCTTGGCGACGCGCTCGAACACCTGCGAGAACGGCTGGCCCGGCCGGGTGGCGGCGCCGAGCGACATCGAGATCACGGCGCACCCGTTCTGGATCGCCCACTCGATCCCGGCCAGGATCCCGGTGTCCGATCCCGAGCCGGCGTTCGAGAGCACCTTGCCCGCGAAGATCTCCGCGTCATGCGCGACCCCGTAGCGCGGCCGCACGCCCGGGCACTTCGCGCCCAGGGCGGTGCCGATGCAGTGCGTGCCGTGGCCGTGGCCGTCCTGGACCTCCTGGCCGGCGATGAACGACTGCGCCGTCACCGAGCGGCCCGCGAAGTCGGGATGCTCGAGGTCGAAGCCGGTGTCGAGCACCGCGACGCGTATGTCCGCGCCGCTGCGGCGGCTGTTGACGACATTCGTCACCTGCAGGCCCCAGGTCGCCTGCGATTCGTCGACCCCCGTGATCAGCGCACCCGCACCCGCGGTCGCCGCGGGCGCGCCGCCGGCGACCGTGTCGTTTCTCTTCGGGGGCACGTAGGGCCTCGTCTCCAGCGCATGGACGATCCGCTCGGGCTCGACGGCCAGGATGGCGGCGTTGCCCGTGGTCTGCATCACCTGGTCGGGTGGCGCGTCGACGACCGCGACGCCGAGCGCCTCGAACAGGATGCCGCCGCCGCTCGCCGGTGCGGACTCATGACCGCTCGCCGGGACGACGTGCACGCCGACGGCCTTCTGCACCGCCTGCATGCCGGCCTTGGCGCCGCCCTCGTCGAACAGCACGAGCGAGCGGCCTGTCGTTCCGCCGGTCGGCTGGAACGCTTCGTTGGAATCCACTGCTACCTCCTCGAGGCACGGTCCGGGGGGAGTGATGTCAGGTCTACCCGACCCCGCACCCCCGAGGGCAATCCCCCATTGGGGGGAGTGCCCGTTCGGCCACCCCATCGGGGCATCATCCGGGCACGATCCGCAGCTCTTCCCCAGCCACCGCCACGACGTCGCCGGGGTGCAGCTGGCGGCCGCGACGCGCGTCGGGCTCGCCGTTCACCAGCACCGGCGTCGTTGCGAGGTAGCGCTTGAGCTCGCCACCGCCACCGACGACCCCGGCCAGCTTGAGCAGCTGACCGAGCCTGATGGTGTCGCCGCGGATCGCAACCTCGTGTGGCATGGGGGCGACGATACGCCGCCCGGGGCCTCTAGGATCGTCCGGGTGGAGAGGACGTCCTTGCCGCGGCCGCGGCCGCGCGGCCGCCCGGGCGGCGGTCGCGATCGCATCCTGGACGTCGCCTGCGAGCTGATCTCCAGCCAGGGCATGGATGAGGTGCGCGTCGCGCGCATCGCCCAGACGGCGGGCGTCTCGACGGCGCTGGTGCACTACCACTTCGCCACCCGCGAGGCGCTCCTCGGTGAGGCCCTCCATCACTCCTACGCGCGCGCCGGCCAGGCCCGCACCGACCTGCGGGCCGGCGCCGGAGCCTCGTCGGCCCGACTGGTCGCGAACATGATCGAGCACTGCTTACCGCTGCCCGGACGGCTCGAGCGCGAATGGGTGCTGTGGGTCGAGCTGTGGCTGCGCGCGGTGCGCCACCCACCGCTCCAGGACGTCGCGCACGAGCTCTACGCGCGCCTGCACGAGTGGTTCGCCGGCGCGATCGCCGAGGGGGTCGCGCGCGGCGAGTTCGCGGTCGAGGATGTCGACGCGGCGACCGACGTGCTACTAGGCGCGATCGACGGGATCGGCGTGCGCGTGCTCGCCGGCGATCCGGCGCTGCCGCTCGAGCGTGCGCGCGCGCTGCTGCTCTCGGTCGCGTCCCACGAGCTCGGCGCGGACGTCGGCTAGATGCGGATCAGGACCGATTACCCACGGCCCGTCCGCACGATCGAGCATCTCTGGATCGAGCTGCCGGACGGCTGCCGCCTCGCCGCGCGCGTGTGGCTGCCGCACGACGCCGAGGCCGCGCCGGTCCCGGCGGTGCTCGACGCCGTGCCCTACCGCAAGGGCGACGGCACGGAGGCGCGCGACGCGACCCGCTACCCCTACATCGCGGGCCACGGCTACGCCTGCGTGCGGCTCGACCTGCGGGGCAGCGGCGACTCCGGGGGACTGATCGACGACGAGTACACCGAGCAGGAGCGCGACGACGTCGAGGCCGTGATCGCATGGCTCGCCGCGCAGTCCTGGTGCGGCGGGGTCGTCGGCATGATCGGCGTCTCCTGGGGCGGGTTCTCCGCGCTCCAAGCCGCAGCCCGCAACCCGCCCGCGCTGCGCGGCATCGTCGCCGTCCACTCCTCCGACGACCGCTACGCGGATGATGTGCACTACATCGGCGGCTGCGTGCTGGCCTCCGACATGGTCCACTGGTCGGCCTGCATGACCGCCTACACGGCGCAGCCGCCGGACCCCGCGCTCGCCGGGGAAGGCTGGCGCGAGGCCTGGCAGCAGCGGCTCGAGTCGATGGAGCCCTGGGTCGCGACCTGGCTCGCGCACCAGCGCCGCGACGAGTACTGGCGCCAGGGCTCCGCCCGCGAGCACTACGCCGACTTCGCCTGCCCCGTATTCGCGGTGGGCGGCTGGGTCGACGGCTACCGTGACTCCGTGCTGCGGCTGGTCGAGAACGTGCGCGGGCCGGTGCGCGGGCTGATCGGGCCGTGGGGCCACACGTGGCCCGAGCGCGGCGCGCCCGGTCCCGCGATCGGCTTCCTGCAGGAGGTCGTGCGCTTCTTCGACTGCGCGCTGAAAGGGGTCGAGAACGGCTTCCTCGACGAGCCGCGGCTGGTGAGCTTCATGCAGGAGCGGATCGGGCCCGCGACGAGCTGCGCCGAGCGTCCGGGGCGCTGGGTCTCGGAGCCGGCTTGGCCCTCGCCGAACGTGACGACGCGGGTGCTGTCGTTCGGTGGCGAGGCGGCGCCACGCAGCCTGCGCGGTCTCCAGCTCACCGGGCTCGAGGGAGGCGTGTGGTGCGGTGACGGCGGTCCGGCCGACCTGCCGGGCGACCAGCGCACGGAGGACGGCGCGTCCCTCTGCTGGGACTTCGATCCGCTCGAGGAGCGGCTCGAGCTGCTCGGTCATGCAGCCGCGGTGCTCGAGTTGGAGGCCGACCGGCCCGACGCGCTCGTCGCCGTGCGACTCTGCGATGTCGCGCCCGACGGCAGCTCGTCGCTGATCGCGCGCGGCGTGCTCAACCTCGCGCATCGCGAGGGCCACGACCGGGTCGTTGCGCTCGCACCCGGCGATGTGGTGGCGGTGCGCGTTCCGATGCAGTCGACCGCCTACGCAGTCCCCGCCGGACACGCCTTGCGCCTCGCCGTCTCGCCGACCTACTGGCCCTGGGTCTGGCCCTCGCCCGAGCCCGTGACGCTTACGGTGAGCGGCGGAGCCGTCGAGCTTCCGGTCCGGCGTCCGTCCCCCGGCGACGACGCGCTGCGCGCGTTCGACGTGCCCGAGTGGGCACCCGATCCGCCCGAGGAGGTACTGGCGAGCGGTCCGACCGGCCGCTTCGTGACCCGCGATCTCGCCGTCGGCGCCGCCGAGACGCGGTTCGACTGGGTCGACAGCCGCTCGCGGCTGGGGGCCAGCGCGACCGAGCTGGGCGAGCGCAACGTGGTCCGCTTCCGGCTCGTCGAGGGCGACCCGCTCTCGGCCGCGGTCGCCTGCGAGGTCGACGTCGACCTGGCGCGCGGCGAATGGCGCACGCGCGTGGAGGTGCGCAGCACGATGGCCTGCGACCGCGAGCATTTTCACGTGACCACGGAGCTCACTGCGTACGAGGGCGCGGAGCGCAGCTTCGCGCGTCGCTGGACGCACGAGATCGCGCGGGACGGGGGATGAGCGCGCCGCCACGCGACACCGCGGCAGGGAAGCCCCCGGCGAGCGCGCCGCGCACGCTCCCCTGGTCCTGGTACGCGGATCCCGAGATCGCCGCGCGCGAGCACGCGGCGATCTTCCGGCGCGCGTGGCAGTACGCCGGGCGGCGCGAGGAGCTGACCGCACCCGGCAGCTTCGCCGCCGCGCATGTCGCCGGCCTCCCGGTGGTGCTGACGCGCGACCGCGACGACGTGCTGCGCGCGTTCGCCAACGTCTGTCGCCACCGCGGGGCGATCGTCGCGTCCGGCACGGGGGAGCGCGGCACGCTGCAGTGCCCGTATCACGCCTGGACCTACGGGCTCGACGGCTGCCTGCGCGCCGCGCCGCGCTCTGAGCCGGGGTTCGACACCACGGGCCTCGGGCTGGCGCCGATGGCTGTCGGGACCTGGGGGCCGTTCGTCTTCGTCAACCCCGACGTGGACGCCGAGCCGCTGGAGCAGGCGCTCGGCGACCTGCCTGCGATCGTGCGCGAGCGGGGCCTCGACGTCGATGCGCTGCGCTTCCACCACCGTGCCGAGTACGAGATCCGCGCGAACTGGAAGATCGCGCTCGAGAACTACCTCGAGTGCTACCACTGCCGGCTCAACCACCCCGGGCTCGTGTCCGTCATCGACGACCGCCGGCTGGTGATGGAGGCGAGCGGCTTCCGCGCGAGCCAGTTCAACCCCGCGCACCCGGGCTTCGACGTCGCCGGCGGGTTGTCGCAGGGCCAGTTCCACCTGCTCTTCCCGACGCTCAAGGTCAACGTCGAGCCCGGCCCCGCGAACCTCTCGATCGGCCCGGTCTGGCCGGTTGCGCCGGATCGCTGCCGCGGCTTTCTGGACTACTTCTTCGCCCCGGACGCCGCGGAGGACTGGATCGCCGGCTTTCTCGCGTTCGATGACCAGGTCGGCGCCGAGGACACCGCGCTGGTCGAGGGCGCGCAGGCGGGAGCGGGCAGCGGGCTGGTCGAGGAGGGGCGGCTGATCGCGCACGACGAGCAGCTGATCGCGCACTTCCAGGCCTACCTGCGCGAGCAGCTCGCTTAGCGCAGGAGACCGCGCGCGATGACCAGGCGCTGGATGTCGGAGGTGCCCTCCTCGATCTCCTCCAGTTTTGCGTCACGCATCCACTTCTCGACGGGGTACTCGCGCGAGTACCCCCAGCCGCCGAGCGTCTGGACGGCGCCCCAGGTGCAGGCCATCGCGGTCTCGGACGCGTGCAGCTTCGCCATCGCCGCCTCGGTCGTCGCGCGCTCGCCGCGGTCGAGCATCCTCGCGGCGCGCCAGGCGAGCAGGCGCGACGCGTCGACGCGCAGCGCCATGTCGGCGAGCCGGAACGCGACCGCCTGGTGCTCGGCGATCGGGCGGCCGAACTGGTGGCGCTCCTTGGCGTAAGCGGTTGCGTATTCGAGCGCGGCGCGCGCGAGGCCGGTGGCAGCCGCGGCGAGCGTCACGCGCGAGCGGTCGAACGTCGCCATCAGACCGCGGAAGCCCGCGCCCTCCTCGCCGAGGCGGCGGTCGTCGGCGACGAAGCAGTCCTGCAGGAACAGCTCCGTGTTGACGATCGCGCGTTGGCCCATCTTGCGCATCGGCGCGCCGAACGAGATTCCGGCGTCGTCGCGGTCGAGCAGGAAGGCGGTCACGCCGCGGTGGCCGCTACCGGGCGCGACGGTCGCGAACACGACGTAGAACTGGGCGATGCCGCCGTTGGAGATCCAGGCCTTCTGGCCGTTGAGCACGTAGCCCCCGTCCGTGCGCGTGGCGGACGTGCGCATGCCGGCGGCGTCGGACCCGAAGTCCGGCTCGGTCGTGGCGAGCGCCGTCATCGGCGGGCGCTCACCGGCGAGCGGGCGCAGCCAGCGCTCCTGCTGCTCCGGGCTGCCGAGCGCGAGCACCGGCTCGGCGAAGAACCCGTTCGACGTGATCAGGTTGCCGATGCCCGAGCAGCCGTGGCACAGCTCTTCCTGGACCAGGCAGCCCGTGAACGCGTCCGTGAGCCCGCCGCCGCCCAGCGCCTCCGGCAGCATGAACCCGGTGAGCCCAATCGCCGCGGCCTTGTGCCACGTCTCCCAGGGCGTCTGGATGTCGGCCTCGTCGACCTCCGCGGCCACCGGGCGGATCTCGCGCGCGGCGAAGTCGCGGCAGACGCGCTGGATCTCCTGCTGCTCGTCGGTGAGTCCGGTCACGGGCGCGAAAGGTACCACTCCCTGACTGTGTGGTCAGGAATCATTTGAGGTAGGGTTGGGTGCGGTGGACGGCGGCCTGGAATCCCTGTTCGACCCGGCATCCGTGGCGATCGTGGGCGCTTCTGATGATCCGGCCAAGTGGGGAAACTGGCTTGCGCGCGGAGCGCTGAGCGGCTCCGCGCGGCGCACCGTGCATCTCGTGAACCGCCTCGGCGGCGAAGTGCTGGGGCAGGGCGCGCACCAGTCGCTGGCCGCGCTCGGACAACCGGTCGAGCTGGTCGTCGCGGCCGTGCCGGGTGTCGCGCTCGCGGGGGTCGTCGAGGAGGCGCTCGCCGTGGGCGCCCGCGCGATCGTCGCGATCCCGTCCGGCGTCGCGCTCGGGCCCGCGCTCGCACGGCGGGTCGCGAACGCCGGCACGGTCCTGCTCGGCCCCAACTGCATGGGGGTGCTCGACAGCGCAACGCAGCTCCAGCTCGTGCCCGAGGCGATGCCGTCCGGCGCGATCGGGCTCATCTCCCAGAGCGGCCAGCTCGCGATGGAGCTGGCCGGCTTCGCTGCCGAGGCGGGCCTCGGCTTCAGTCGCTTCGCCTCGCTCGGCGACCAGGCGCTGCTCGGCCCCGCGCCGCTGGTCGCGATGCTCGCGCAGCACGGGCCGACGCGGCTGATAGCGCTCTACCTCGAGGACTTCGGCGATGGGCGCGCGCTGCTCGAGGCGGCTTGCGCGGCGCGCGCGGGCGGCACGCCGGTGGTGCTGCTCGCCGCAGAGCCGGGCGCTGCCGTGGCGCGCGCGGCGCTTTCGCACACCGGCGCGCTGGCGAGCGGCGAGGCGGCGATCGCGGCCGCTTGCGCGGCGGCAGGGATCCACCGCGTGCGCACGCCGCGCGAGCTGATCGACGTCGCCGACGCGCTGCTGCGGACAGCCCGGCCGCGCGGCCGGCGGATGGCCGTGGTGGCCGACGGCGGCGGCCAGGGCGCGCTGGCCGCCGGCCTGCTCGAGCGGGCGGGTATGCCCGTCGCGCCGCTGGCGGCGCGCACGCGCGCGGAGATCGCAGCGCTGTTGCCGCCCGCCGCCGCCGCCGGCAACCCGGTGGACCTCGCCGGTGGCGCCGAGCGCGACGTCGCGACGTTCGCGCGGGTCTGCGCTGCGCTCGCACGCTCGGGCGAGGTCGACGGCATCCTGATCAGCGGCTTCTTCGGCGGCTACGGCGGCTACGGCGCCGCGATCGCGGCAGCCGAGCTGGACGTCGCGCGCACGCTCGGTGCGCTGGCGCACGAGCAAGGCATCATGCTTGCCGTCCACAGCATGCACCCGCGGTCGGCAGCCGCAGCGCAGCTGCGCGCGAGCGGTGTGCCGGTCTACGGCGAGATCGAGCGGGCCGTCGGGGCGCTCGCCGCCCTCGCGCACGACCCGCCCGCCGACGGCGTCCCCGCCCTGCCGCCGCGCGCGGCGCCCGTCGCCGGGCACGGCTACGCCGAGGCGCGCGAGCTGTTGCAGGCGGGCGGCGTGCCTGTGGTCCAGGCCGCGATCGTCGCGCCCGAAGCGGTCGTCGCCGCGGCGGAGCGGCTCGGCTACCCGGTCGTCCTGAAGGCGCTCGGCAACCTGCACAAGTCCGATGCCGGCGGCGTCGCGCTCGGGCTCGCCGACGAGCCGGCGCTGCGTACGGCGCTCGAGGCGATGAACGAGCGGCTCGCGCCGCAGGCCTACTCGGTCGAGCGCATGGCGGCAGGCGCCGATGCGCTCGAGCTGATCGCCGGTGCGCGGCGCGATCCGCACTTCGGCCCGCTCGTGCTCGTCGGCGCCGGCGGGATCCACGCCGAGCTGCTCGGCGACACGGCTGTCGCGCTCGCGCCGGTCGACACCGGTGGCGCGGAGCGGTTGCTGCGCTCGCTGCGCATCGCGCCGCTGCTGCTGGGCGCCCGCGGCCGGCCGGCGCTGGACCTTCAGGCCGCGGCGCGCGCGGTCGCCGCGCTGTCGCAGGTCGCGGCCGCGCACCCCGAGTTGGCCGAGCTCGAGGCCAACCCGCTGCTGGTCGGGCGCTCGGGCTGCGTCGCGCTCGACGCCCGCGCGGTCCCTTCATCCGAGCACTTGACGAACGCAGAGCCAGGAGTGTGAGCGTGGAATTCGCATACAGCCCGGAGCAGCACGAGCTGCGCGAGCGGGCGGCCGCCCTGGCCGCCGACATCATGGTCCACGAGCAGGCGTGCGAGGAGGACAACGGACTCGCGCCAGAGGTGCACGCCGCGGTCGCCGACCGCGTGCGCCACCATCGCCTGGAGGCGATCAACATGCCGGCGGAGTGGGGCGGCCAGGGTCTCAGCGTGCTCGACCAGGTGATCGTCCAGGAGCAGCTGGGCCGGCTGACCAATGCGCTCTGGGACATGGTCTGGCGCCCCGCGAACGCGCTGCGCGCCTGCAGCGACGCGCAGCGCGAGCGCTACCTGCTGCCAGGCATCCGCGGCGAGCGACGCGACTGCGTCGCGGTCACGGAGCGCGACGCCGGCTCTGACCCGAGCGTGATCGCCAGCACCGCCGAGCGCGCCGACGGCGGCTTCCGCATCAACGGCGAGAAGTGGTTCGTGACGGTCGGTGACGCCGCCGACTACATGATCGTGCTGGCGAACGTGCTGCCCGAGCGCGCTCCGACGATGTTCCTGATCGATAAGGACACGCCGGGGGTGAGCGTGCTGCGCACCCCGCGCTACATGCACACGTTCGTGTATGAGCACCCGGAGTTCGGATTCGACGACGTGCAGGTGGGCGAGGATGCCGTGCTCGGCGCGGTCGGCCAGGGCTACGAGCTCACGCGCGACTGGTTCGTCGAGGAGCGGGTGATGATCGCCGCGCGCGCGATCGGCGGGGCCGAGCGGGCGCTGCGCACCGCGACCGAATGGGCCGCCGAGCGCGTCCAGTTCGGCCGCCCGATCATCGAGCACCAGTTGATCGGCGCGATGGTCGCCGACAGCGTCGTCGACATCGCCACCAACCGCGCACTCGTGCACCAGGTCGCGTGGGAGGCGGATCGCGGCATGGAGCGCAAGCAGCTACACGCCAAGGCAGCGGTCGTGAAGCTCGCCGCCTCCGAGGCGGCCGGGCGCGTGATCGACCGCTCGGTGCAGATCCTGGGCGGCCGCGGATACATGCGCGAGAACCCGTGCGAGCGCCTCTACCGCGACATCCGCGTCGACCGCATCTGGGAGGGGACGTCGGAGATCCAGCGCCTGATCATCGCCAACGACGTCGCCAAGCGCGGGCTCGACGGCGTGCTCGGCTTTGGCGGCTGACCGGCCGCGTCAGGTCCGCTGCACGGCGAGCATCGCGCGGTCGTCCCGGCCGGTGCCATGCGCGAACGCGTCCAAGGCCGCCGAGACCGTGGCCAGCAGCGCGGCTGGCTCGGGCGGCGCCGCGCTGATCGTGGCGCGTAGTCGCTGCTCGCCGAAGCGGTCCTCGGCGCCGGGGGTGTCGGTGACCCCGTCGGTGAACAGCAGCAGCGTGTCGCCCGGCGCGAGCGCGACCGTCTGAGCGGCGGCTTCCGCGTAGTCGTCGACGGCACCGAGCAACAGGCCCGGGATCCCCACCCGCTCGCAGGCGTCGCCGCGCCTGAGCAGCGGGGGCGGATGACCGCCGATCGCGAGCGTGATCTCGCCCTCGCCGAGCAGGCCGCAGACCATCGTCACGGGCTCGATCCGCGGGCGCTGGCGCAGCGCCCGGTTGACGTGGCCGAGGACCGCCGCGGGGTGCGGGTCGAACGTGGCGGCCGTCTTCGCCGTGTGGCGCACGAGCGCGGTCAGCGCCGCCGCGGCCACGCCCATGCCGGTGACGTCGCCGAGCAGCACCATCTGGCCGCCCTGCACCTCGAAGACGTCGTAGAAGTCGCCGCCCACCTCGGCGCCGCGCTGCCCGGGGCGGTAGTCAGCGGCAAAGCGCCAGCCCGCCACCTGCGGCAGCGCTTCCGGCAGCAGGCTCGCCTGCAGCGTGCGCGCGACCTCGGCGCGGTCGGTGTAGAGACGGGAGTTCTCGATCGCGGTCGCGGCACGCGCGGCGAGCTCCTGGGCGAATGCGAGGTCGTGCTCGGCGTAGAGGCGCCCGCTCTCGGAGAAGACGAAGCTCATCACTCCGAGCGTCTGGCCGCCCGTGACCATCGGGACGCTCATCGCCGAGCGGATCCCTAGCGCCCGGATCAGTGCGAGGTGCTCGGCATCCTGCGCCGCCTCCTCGAGCAGCGAGTCCGGCACCTGCGCAATCAGCTGCGCCTCGCCCGAGCGCATCACCGCGGCCGTGCCAACCGGTGACGCCGGATCCGGCGGGTAGCGCTCGCGCAGCGCGCGCGCCTGCTCCACCCGCGCGGGATCGGCATGGGCGAGCGCGACCTGTTCGAGCTCGCCGCGCTCGTCCGGCAGTTCAACCGCACACCAGTCCGCGAGCCCCGGCACGGCGAGCTGCGCGACCCGCTGCAGCGTGATCTCGTAGTCGAGCGAGGAGGCGAGCGCCTCTCCGGCCTCGGCGAGGAAGCGCTGGCGCAGCGAGGCCTCGCGCTCCTCGGTTACGTCCTCGATCACGTTGACCGCCAGCAGCTCGCCGGACTCGTCCTCGAGCGCGGTCGCCTTGGTCAGAAACCAGCGCAGCTCGCCGGTCTCCTTGTACACACTCTGCGTCAGCAGCGGCTCCGGCTGCTCACCGCGGAGCACGCGCGATCCCGGCATCTCATCCTCGCTCACCGGCCGACCGTCCGGGTGGTGGATCTCGAAGCGGCCGATGAGGTCGCTCGGTTCGGCGGTCAGCACGGCGTGCACTCCCGGCAGGCCGAGCAGTGCGGCCGCTGCAGGGTTCGCGTACTCGATCCGGCCGTCTCCACCCTGAACAGTGACCGCCTCTGCGAGCGCGCTGAAGATGCCGTCCAGCCGCCGCTGGGTGGCGGTGAGCCGGCCCACGAGCTGGGCGTTGGCGAGCGCGAGCCCGGCGCGTCCGATCAGCAGCTCGGCGAATGCGAGGTCGGCGGCGCCGTAGCGCCGCCCGGACCGCCCGACGCCGAGCCCGAGCGCCCCCAGCGGCCCGCCGCTGGGCGCGAGCGGCAGCGCCATGGTCCACCGCATGCGCGAGAGCTCCAGCATGCGGCGGTCCTCCGCGTCGTGCACGATCGCGTCGCCCAGCTGCTCGTCGAGCTCTGCCAGCTGGCTGCCCTCTCCGCGCAGCACCCGCGTCGTCGGCGAGTGCTCTGCGCGCTGCGCCGCGCCGCGAGCGAGCAGCCAGGCCTCGAGCCGCTCGCGATCGGGACCGTCCGCGCGCGCGGCGAGCCGCCGCACACCCTCGCCTCCGGGCTGCAACAGGTCGACCCAGGCCGCGTCTGCGAAGTCGGGCACGAGCAGTCCGACGAGCCGCCGCAACGCCTCGTCGATGTCCACAGCGCCGTCGGTGATGCGGGCTGCCTCGGCGAGCAGACGCAGTTGGCGCCGCTCGGTCTCCGCGGCGCTGCGGGCCGCGATCGCGGAGTGGCGCTCGCGCGCTCCCAGCACGGCGATCGCCGAACCCACGACGACGGTGATGAGCGGCAGCCCGGACCCGCTCGCATCGTTCCAGAGCCCGCTCAGCACCGCGAGCGCCGTCGCGACGACCCCCACGATCGCGACGTCGTGTGCGCGCGCACGCGTGGCGACCGCCAGCACCGGCAGCAGGTAGAGGCTGCGCGCGAAGGCGTCGTCGCCGCTCAGGATGTCGATCAGCGCCGGAACAGCCAGGGCCGCCAGCCCTGCGATCAGCCAGGGCCGACCGCGCGCGGCCGGCACGTCAATGCCCGCCGCGCGGGAGATCGAGCTCGAACCAGACGCGCGTGCCCGCCTGCGTGTCGACGCCCCAGCGGCTGGCCATGCGCTCGACGAGGAACAGGCCGAAGCCGCCGTCGGAGCCGCGCGGCTCGAGCTTTCCCGGCGTGAAGCCGCGGCCGCCGTCGAGCACCTCGACGCGGATCGCGCGTGTGCCGATCTGCACGCCGAGCACGACCTTCTGCGCCGAGCCGGCGACGTGGCGGACGGAGTTCGTGACCAGCTCGGAGACGAGCAGCCGCAGCACCCCGCGCTCGCGCTCGGGCAGCGAGGACGGCAACCAGCCCTCGAGCTCGTGACGCGCGAGCGCGGGCGTCTCGAGCGCCGGGTCGAAGCTGGTGGAGAAGCTGGGGCTCACGGGCGCCCCGGACCGTCGGCGTCCACGAGCGGCAGCAGCGCCGCGATCCCGGTCTCCTCGATCGTGACGCGCACGTCGCCGCTCGGCGGGGCGATGATCCGCAGTCCCGGCCCGCCGCGCTCGGCCGCCTCGAGCAGCCCGCGCACGCCGGTCGAGTCCATGAACGTCAGGCCCCGGAGGTCGAGCAGCACCGCGTCACCCGCCTCCGCGAGCGCCTGCTCCAGCCGCCCGGCGGTGGCCAGGTCCAGCTCTCCGCGCAGCGTCATGCGGCAGGCGCCGTGCTCGTCCAAGGCGACAGTGAGGTCGAAGTCCAGGTCAGCCACGCGCGCGACGATTGTAAAGGTTGGTCCGAAACGAGACCTCGCGTCCGGGGGGTCGACATCGGTGATCCGGGCGGCCGCGAGGCGCTAGTGTCGAGCGCGTGCCCGTGAGCAACCCGCCCGTGCTCCCCGCCGGCTTCGAGCTGCCGCTCGAGCCGCGCCTGCCGCGCATCGGCGCGATCGACCAGGTCGCGCTCGAGGAGCGGGCCGCCGCGCTGGCCAAGCGCTCGATCAAGAAGGAGTCCAAGCTCTTCGCGCTCGAGCTCGCGGTGCGGATGATGGACCTGACCACGCTCGAGGGCTCGGACACTCCCGGCAAGGTCGCCGCACTCGCGGCCAAGGCGATCCAGCCCGACCCGGCCGACCCTTCCGTGCCGAGCTGCGCGGCGATCTGCGTCTATCCCAACCTCGTCGCGACGGCGGTCGAGCGGGTGCGCGGGACCGGCGTGAAGGTGGCATCGGTCGCGACCTCGTTCCCGTCCGGTCAGTCGCCGCTCGCGATCAAGCTCTCCGAGGTCGAGGAGGCCGTCGCGCTCGGAGCCGACGAGATCGACATGGTGATCGACCGCGGCGCCTTCCTCTCCGGCCGCTACTCCAAGGTCTACGACGAGGTGGTGCGCGTGAAGGAGGCGTGCGGGCACGCGCACCTCAAGGTGATCCTCGAGACCGGTGAGCTGGGCACCTATGACAACGTCCGCCGCGCCTCGCTGCTGGCGATGGCCGCCGGCGCCGACTTCATCAAGACGTCGACCGGCAAGCTGCCGAGCGCCGCGACGCTGCCGGTGCTGCTCTGCATGCTCGAGGCGATCCGCGACGTCCACGACGAGACCGGGCGCGTGGTGGGGATGAAGCCCGCCGGCGGCATCAAGACGGCCAAGCAGGCGATCCAGAACCTCGTGATCGTGAACGAGACCCTGGGCCCGGACTGGCTGACGCCCGACCGCTTCCGGCTCGGCGCCTCCTCGCTGCTCAACGACGTGTTGATGCAGATCCAGGCCCAGAAGACCGGCCGTTACCAGAACCCGGAGCACTTCACGCGTGACTAGCTCGGACATCGCACCGCGCGGCTTCGAGTACGCCGCGGCGCCCGAGTCGCGCAGCGTTGTGCGCCTCGAGCAGTCCTATGGGCTCTACGTCGGGGGCGAGTGGCGCACGCCAGAGTCCATCTACACCACGATCTCGCCTGCCGACGAGCAACCGCTCGCCGACGTCGGGCAGGCCGGCAGCGCCGACGTCGACGCCGCGGTCGCCGCCGCCCGCAGCGCCTTCGAGGGCGAGTGGTCGGCGCTGCGCCCGGCTGAGCGCGCCAAGTACATGTTCCGGATCGCGCGGCTGCTGCAGGAGCGCGCGCGCGAGTTCGCCGTGCTCGAGTCGCTCAACGGCGGCAAGCCGATCAAGGAGTCGCGCGACGTCGACCTGCCGCTCGCCGCCGCGCACTTCTTCTACTACGCGGGCTGGGCCGACAAGCTCGACTACGCGTTCCCGCACCGGCGCCAGCGGGCGGTCGGCGTCGCGGGCCAGATCATCCCGTGGAACTTCCCGCTGCTGATGCTGGCGTGGAAGATCGCCCCTGCGCTCGCGGCCGGCAACACCGTCGTGCTCAAGCCGGCCGAGACCACGCCGCTGACCGCGCTGCTGTTCTGCGACGTGCTGCGCCAGGCCGAGCTGCCGCCCGGCGTCGTCAACATCGTCACCGGCGACGGCCGCACCGGCGCTGCGCTGGTCGAGCACGAAGGGGTCGACAAGATCGCCTTCACCGGCTCGACCGAGGTCGGCAAGGCGATCCAGCGCGAGCTCGCCGGCACCGGCAAGGGATTGACGCTCGAGCTCGGCGGCAAGGCCGCCAACATCGTCTTCGACGATGCGCCGCTCGACCAGGCCGTCGAGGGGATCGTCAACGGCATCTACTTCAACCAGGGCCACGTCTGCTGTGCCGGATCGCGCCTGCTCGTGCAGGAGTCGATCCAGCAGCCGCTGATCGAGAAGCTCAAGCGCCGCCTCGGGACGCTGCGCGTCGGCGACCCGCTCGACAAGAACACCGACGTCGGCGCGATCAACTCCGCCGCGCAGCTGCAGAAGATCGAGGAGCTCGTCGCGGTCGGCGAGCAGGAGGGCGCCGAGATCTACCAGCCGCCCTGCCGGCTGCCCGAGCAGGGCTACTGGTTCGCCCCGACGATCTTCACGAACGTCGCCCAGAGCCATCGCATCGCGCACGAGGAGATCTTCGGCCCGGTGCTCTCGGTGCTGACGTTCCGCACCCCTGAAGAGGCGATCGAGAAGGCGAACAACACCGCCTACGGCCTGTCTGCCGGCGTCTGGACGGAGAAGGGGTCGCGCATTCTCTGGGCGGCGCAGCGCCTGCGCGCCGGCGTCGTCTGGGCGAACACGTTCAATCGCTTCGACCCGACCTCGCCGTTCGGTGGTTACAAGGAGTCCGGCTTCGGCCGCGAGGGCGGCCTGCACGGCCTCGAGCCCTACCTGCGCTTCGACGGCGACGGCACGGAGTGGGGCGGATGACACGCGTGCCGGTGCGCAAGACGTACAAGCTCTACGTGGGTGGCGCTTTTCCGCGGTCGGAGTCCGGCCGCACCTACGAGGCCGAGGGTCACAACATCGCGCAGGCCTCGCGCAAGGACCTGCGCGACGCGGTGCGCGCCGCGCGCGGCGCGTTCGGCAAGTGGGCCGCGATGACGGCATACAACCGCGGGCAGGTGCTCTACCGCGTCGCCGAGATGATGGAGGCGAGGGCATCCGAGCTCGCAGAGCTGTGCGGCGGGCGCGAGGAGGTCGAGCGCTCCGTGGACCGCGTCGTCTGGTACGCAGGCTGGACCGACAAGCTCGCGCAGGTGCTCGGTGGTGCGAACCCCGTCGCCGGCCCGTACTTCAACTTCACGCTGCCCGAGCCGACCGGGGTGGTCGGGATCGTCGCCCCTGCCGAGCCGGCGCTGCTGGGCCTGGTCTCACGGCTCGCCCCGGTCCTTGCGGGCGCGAACGTCGCGGTCGTGATCGCCTCCGAGACGCACCCGCGCGCGGCGATCGAGCTGGCCGAGGTGCTGGCGACCTCCGACGTGCCCGGCGGCGTCGTCAACGTGCTCACCGGCCGGCGCGACGAGCTCGCTCCGCACCTCGCGTCCCACCTCGACGTCGACGCGCTCGACCTCGATCGCGGTGATGCCGAGCTGGAGCGCGCCGCGGCGGACAACGTCAAGCGCGTCGTGTTCGCGCGCGCTGACAGCCAGAGCCCATACGAGATCTCGAGCTTCCTCGAGCTCAAGACGGTCTGGCATCCGATGGGCCAGTAGCGTTCGCCGCGGCGCGCGCTCGGCGACCCCGGCCTCGTGCTGGCGCTCGACGGCACCGAGCCCGAGCGCATCCCCGACCGCACGGTCACAGCGGTCAAGCCCGGCGGGCGGCTGGTCGCGTCGATCGTTCACGACTCGTCGCGATCGCGCTCCAGCTGCGCCCCCTGGAGAGGCAACTGGGCGACGACCCTTCAGCGGTGCAGCTCCTAGAGCTCGCGCCGGGCTCCCTCACCTGCCAAGCAGCGTCTCAGCTAGCTCGGCATGGGCCGGTCGGCGCGGGCCGGCGAAGCGGTGTGACACGACGCGTACCCAGAAACTCCTCGAGCTCAGGCTGCCTGGCGTTCCATCGGCCGGTAGCTTTCCCGCGGGTGTGGACCGGGGACGACACCCTGCTCGTGATCTACGCGGCGCTTGGCGTCGCGCTGATCGTGTCCCTGATCACCGCGCCGCTGAAGCTGCATCTGGTTCTGGCGCTGCTGATGGCGAGCGCCGTTGTCTGAGCGCGATCTCCTCGTGCTGGGCGTGGACGTCGGGACGACGTCCACGAAGGTCGTCGCCTTCGA
>Ga0136622_10000184_pt1 | contig 23963 bp, 27 predicted proteins | sample AntDrymUQ4482106_2_FD_104803 | JGI IMG/M metagenome (GOLD analysis project Ga0136622, IMG submission 104803) | Polar desert sand microbial communities from Dry Valleys, Antarctica - metaG UQ448 (21.06) | ecosystem: Environmental > Terrestrial > Soil > Desert | place: Antarctica: Dry Valley...
AAACGGGGCGAACATGGCCCCGTGAGCGATGAAAAACGGGCTTAACGGCCGCGTCTCCGTCTGCAATCGATTCGTATACACGCTGTACAACCATTTTTGATACTTGTTCAGAGGTTCCTTAAGAAGGTAATCAACAAGGAGATCACCAAGCGCGCGAAAACTTTGGGCGGTCAAGGGCTGCAAGGCCCGGCCGGCGCGGTAGGAGTGCAAGGTGTTGGCGGTCCGCCCGGGTCCATCGGGTCTGCTGCGGTGCAGCGGTTCGCTCACATCTCCTCGACTGGCGTGGTGGATGTGGCGCGGTCCTTTGGTATTACTCAGTCCGCTGTGACTCTGAACGGTGGGACCTACTGCATCTCGGGCCTGTCGTACGTGAGCATGGGCATCGTGACGCTGGACTATCTGGACAGTGAGAACAACCAGCTGGCTAAGTTCGGCCGCTCAAGGCCGGGGTGTGAGGTATTCGTGCGGGTGTTTAACCGCGCGGGCACGCCCAACCAGGCTGGCTTTTACGTGATGCTCTATTAAGATGAGGTATCTGCCGTTCCTGTTGGCTTTATCTGGATGTGCCAGGGTGCCCTCGATAAAGTACTGTGATACTGTTCAGTACTACGCGAGGGCAACAAGGTGCACATTGCATGCGCCCTCCGCGATAGTTTACGTCGCTACCCGGCCTCTGTAGCACCGCGCACGAACGCGAGCTCGCCGTCGCGCACCTCGACCCGAACGGTGTCGCCCGGTCCGAAGCGACCGGCTAAAAGCTCGCGGGCCAGCGGTGTCTCCACCCGCACCTGAAGCGCGCGCTTCAACGGACGAGCGCCGTAGACCGGATCGAAGCCTGCCTGCCCTAGTTTGTCCAGCGCCTCGGCCGAAACCAATAACCCGATATTCTGATCGCGCAGCCGTTTGCGCAACCGTTCCACCTGGATCTCGGCGATGGCCCGGATATGCACCGATTGCAGGGAGTGAAACACGACGATTTCGTCGATACGGTTGATGAATTCCGGCCGGAAGAAGTTCGCGACGCTGTCCATCACCGCCATACGCATGCTCTCGTAATGTTCCTCCCCGGCCATCTCCTGGATGAATTGCGAGCCGAGATTCGAGGTCATCACGATGACGGTATTACGGAAGTCCACGGTCCTGCCGTGACCGTCCGTCAGCCGGCCGTCATCGAGGATCTGGAGTAAGACATTGAAGACTTCCGGATGGGCCTTCTCGACCTCATCCAGCAACACGACCGAATAGGGCTTTCGCCGGACCGCCTCGGTCAAATAACCGCCTTCCTCGTAGCCGACATAACCGGGCGGCGCCCCGATGAGGCGCGCCACCGTATGCTTCTCCATGTACTCGGACATGTCGATGCGCACCATCGCCTCTTCGGTATCGAACAGGAATTCGGCCAAGGCCTTGCACAATTCCGTCTTACCTATTCCCGTCGGCCCCAAGAACAAGAAGGAACCGTAGGGGCGGTTGGGATCGGCGATCCCCGCCCGCGCCCGGCGGATGGCGTCGGCGACCACCGTCACGGCCTGGTCCTGACCGACAACCCGCCGGTGCAGGGCTTCTTCCATGCGCATCAGCTTCTCGCGTTCCCCTTCGAGCATCCTGGACACCGGGACCCCGGTCCACTTGGAAACCACCTCGGCGATCTCCTCCTCGGTGACTTTGTCACGGAGCAGTGTCATTGCTTGCGTCTCCGCGGTCGCCGCCTGCTCGAGCTGCTTGGTAAGCTCGGGGATACGCCCATATTGCAGTTCCGACATGCGCGCGAGATCACCCGCACGCCGAGCGTTCTCGAACTCGAGCCGCGCCTGCTCGAGCCGTTCCTTCACCGTATGCGTGCCTTGCAAGCGCGCCTTTTCCGCTTTCCAAATCTCTTCGAGATCGCTGTACTCCCGCTCGAGCTTTGCTATTTCGCCCTCCAAGTTATCGAACCTCTTCTTCGAGGCCGCATCGGCCTCTTTTTTCAAGGCCTCGCGTTCAATTTTTAATTGGATTAACCTGCGTTCGAGCCGGTCCATTTCTTCGGGCTTCGAGTCGATCTCGATACTGATGCGGCTTGCGGCTTCGTCGATGAGGTCGATGGCCTTGTCCGGTAACTGCCGATCCGTGATATACCGGTGCGACAGAGTAGCGGCGGCGACAATCGCGGGATCGGTGATCTGCACGCCATGGTGTACTTCGTAACGCTCCTTGAGTCCGCGTAATATCGCGATGGTGTCTTCGACGCTCGGCTCATCGACCAGGATCTTCTGAAAGCGGCGTTCCAAGGCCGCGTCCTTCTCGACGTACTTTCGATACTCATCCAAGGTCGTGGCGCCGACACAATGAAGCTCGCCGCGCGCGAGCGCCGGCTTGAGCATGTTGCCGGCATCCATCGCGCCCTCGGCCTTGCCGGCACCGACCATGGCGTGCAATTCGTCGATAAAGAGAATGATCTGACCTTCTTGTTTGGCCAGGTCCTTGAGCACCGCCTTGAGCCGCTCCTCGAATTCGCCGCGATACTTGGCGCCGGCGATGAGGGCGCCGAGATCGAGCGCCAATACCCGCTTGCCCTTGAGTCCTTCCGGCACCTCGCCGTTCACGATGCGCTGCGCCAGGCCTTCGACTATCGCCGTCTTGCCCACGCCCGGCTCACCGATCAAAACGGGGTTATTCTTGGTGCGGCGCTGTAATACCTGAATCGTTCTGCGGATCTCGTCATCGCGTCCGATGACCGGATCCAGTTTTCCGTCCGTTGCGCGCGCGGTCAGGTCGATCGTGTAGCGCTCGAGCGCCTGGCGTTGTTCCTCGGCGCCCGGATCCTGTACCTTCTGCCCCCCGCGCAAGCGATCGATGGCTTCGCTCAGGCGCCGTTTGTCCGCGCCTGCCGCCCGCAATAGATCACTTAGCTGACCGCGGCCCTCCAGCGCCGCCAGCACCCACAGCTCGCTGGCGATGTACTGATCCTTGCGTTGTTGCGCCAGTTTGTCGGTGAGATTCAAGAGCCGCTCAAGCTCGCGCGAGACGTGGACATCTCCGCCCGTGCCTTCGACCCGAGGCAAGCTCTCCAGGGCGTCATCCAGCCGTGCGCGCAGGGCGTCGACATTGATCCCCGCTTGAGCTAGGAGATGCCGCGCCGTTCCGTCTTCCTGATCGAGAAGCGCGGCCATGACGTGCAGCGGCTCGATGAATTGATGATCGCGCCCGACGGCGAGGCTTTGGGCATCCGCCAAGGCTGATTGGAATTTGGTCGTCAGCTTGTCCGAACGCATCGTGCAATGCTCCTCGAAATCATGGTTGCTGTTCAGATAAGGGCGAGGGGGCGATATTCAAGGGCGATGCCCGTCATTCGCCGCGCAAGCTTTCTGCTAAGGAAGCATCGTGCCTAATCCGTAGACGAGACCGATCCCGGCGCTCATGAGAAAAACCTGCTGCATCGACTCGCGCGGCTCGGTGCGTTGATGCAGGCCGGGGATCAGATCGGCCACCGCGACATAGATGAAACTCGCGGCCGCAACCGCCAACACATAGGGGAGGGCCGTGGCGGCGCCCGCAAGGCTGACCCACGCGATGAGCGCCCCTACGACCGTGGCGAGGCTCACCGCAAGGTTATACCCGAAGGCCTGGCGGCGCGTGTAACCGCTTTGCAGAAGGATCGCGAAATCGCCGACCTCTTGGGGGATCTCATGGGCAACGACGGCCAGGGTGGTCAACACACCGAGCTTATAATCGGTGAGAAACGCGGTGGCGATCAAGATCCCGTCGACGAAATTGTGAATTCCGTCGCCGAGCAATATCAGCGTCCCGGCCGCAAGCCCGCGGCCGTTATTCGGAGAGTCGCTATGCCGCTCGCAGTGCTCCTCGTGGCAGTGACGCCAAATGACCATCTTCTCGAGAAGGAAGAACAATACCAGCCCGAACAAGACGCACAAGGTAATCAAATGGGAGTCTTCGCGCTCCACCGCTTCCAGGGCTTCCGGGAGCAACCCGAGAAACGCCGCTCCGAGTAAAGCCCCGGTCGCGAGGCTCACCAGATGCGGCAACAGTTGCGCACGCACGCGGTCGGGGACCAGCAAGAACGCCGCGGCCGCCAGGACGCTCACGAGCCCGGCAAGCAAGCTGAAGGTGATGATCGGGACCAGCGTGTTCATTCTTTTATCGCATTGAGGATCACAGCCATCGCCTTACGCGCGCCTTGTACTCCTGGTAGGCGGGACCAAATTTTCTTTCTAGATAGCGTTCTTCTCGAATTATCACCCCCCAGTGCATGAACCACAGTACAGCGGGCAGCAACAACACGGGCCAAAGCGAATTCAAAAGCCCGGCCGCGCCGAGATAAATCACTGTCAGCGCAAGATACAGCGGATTGCGCGAAAATCGAAATGGTCCGCCGGTCACTAAGGTCGTCGCTTGCGCATACGGGTTAACCGGCGTGCGTGCGCGGCGGAAGGCCGAAAGTGCAAACACCGCTACCAGCACGCCAAAGGCGATCAAGGACCACCCAACGAATTCGCTCATAGACTCGGAGAACAACGCAGTCGGCAAAAAATTCTCGATGAGATAGCCGAGTGCGAAACCGCCCGCATAGATGAGCGGCGGTGGTGCGGCGACACCGGGTTTGTCTGGTATTTCTCTGTCCACGGATTGATTGTCTCGATCCTGCGGACGATCGAACAGGATCTTCAGGAAGATCAGATCCGCTGGAGTACGGCAGCGAACATCAGTGCCCCAAACCCGATCGGGACCGCCCGCTCGATTACCTCCTGTTCGAACGGCAGCATCCCGAAGATCATGTCGCTGTTGATCCCGTCAGTGATGCGAAGCGGCCAACCGCGATGTCATGTTGCCGGGGAAGGAATCGAGGGGCAGGGAGGGTTGGGATTGTGAAAAGTATTTCTAGCCTGGCCCCTTTAACTTTCTAATATGCGAGACCACTAGTCGCTTCGCCCGACGATCCGGTAGACGATGCCGGCCCCGACCGCACCCGCTATGGGAGCCACCCAGAAGAGCCAGAGCTGTTCGATGGCCCACCCTCCGACAAAGAGGGCGGGCCCGGTGCTACGCGCCGGATTGACGGATGTGTTGGTCACGGGAATGCTGATCAAGTGGATGAGCGTCAGCCCCAGCCCGATGGCGATCGGGGCAAACCCCTGCGGGGCGCGAGGGTCCGTCGAGCCTAGGATTATAATCAAGAACATAAAGGTCAGCGTGACCTCGGCCACGAGTGCCGCCGCGAGCGAGTATCCGCCGGGTGAGTGTTCGCCATAGCCGTTCGAGGCGAACCCACCCAACTCAAAACCCACCTTACCCGTCGCGATCAGATACAACACCGCGGCACCCGCGACCCCGCCCAGCACCTGCGCGACCAGGTACGGCCCCAAGTGCATGGCCGGAAACCGTCCACCGACCCACCGACACCGCCGGGTTGAGGTGACAGCCGGAGATGTGGCCAATGGCATACGCCATCGTTAGGACGGTCAATCCGAAGGCGAAGGATACACCCAAGAGTCCAATGCCTACCTCCGGAAACGCGGCGGCGAGCACCGCGCTCCCGCAACCGCCGAACACCAGCCAGAAGGTGCCGATCAATTCCGCCGCGAGCTTGTTCATCATGGCAAATCCCTCCTTCTCTCGTCGAAGACCTGCTGGCACACCGCCGCCCCTCAACCGATCGATCGGCCGTTCCCCGCCGGCAAACCCGGCAGATCTGTATTCCTTCCCCCTTCGAGGATGAAGGGGAGATCTATCGGTTGACTTTGTGTCCTCTCAAAAAACTAGTTTGAGCTGACGATAAAGTCGACACGGCGATTTTGGAACCGGCCTTCATCGGTGTCATTCGACTCGATGGGGTTGCCTTCCCCCATACCCTGAGAATCGAGCCTGGTCCCCTCAATGCCCTGGCTAATCAAATAATCCACCACGGCCTCGGCCCGCCGCTGCGAGAGGTTCAGGTTGTAAGCATCCGAACCGACGCTGTCGGTATGTCCCTCGACCCGGGTGCTTACACTAGGCGCATCGCGTAACTCCTGCACGGCCAGAACCAGGACCTGTTCGGATTCCGGCGTGAGCTTGGCGCTATCGAAGGCGAAGTTGACACCCTGAAGCCGCAAGAGGGTCTCGCCCTCCTTGGGGCAACCACTGGCGTCAACCGCTACCCCGGCGGGGGTACTAGCGCAGCGGTCATTGCAGTTGTTGACACCGTCGCCATCGTCATCGGGAGCGCAGGGGTCAGCCGCCGCTACCGGTTCTGGCGCAGCCACTGGTTCGGGCTTCGGCGGATAGTCTCCACCGCAAAGCAAAATGCTGGTCGCCGCGCCGAAGGCGGCACCCGCTGCCGCGGCTTCCACATCGGTATCTCCCGGATCATCCGCGGCAGCTTCGTTGATACCGTACCCCATACCGGCGCCTAGGAGCGTGCCGCCGATCGTGCACCAGGGCTGAGGGATCTTTACGAGCGGCTCACTGGCGCAACCGAAGAGCATGATACCGGGGACGCTGAGAGCGATAAAGGTACGTAGCTTATACATGCTTTCCTCCCTCTACTGTTGTTGTGCGGGCACGAGATTATCGTAATTATTCCGTTGGTGCAACAAAGATCCTCGTCAAATCTGTCACATATCTGCAACAAGAACTCGCCTTTTCACGGTTCGGATAACTCAATGCGCCATGGAGCCTACCGTACCGACCGCTTGGGCGATGTCGTGGCTGAGCGTGGCGAGCGCGCGTCCATAAGCCGCCACCACGGTGTCGTAGCCTTCGCCTGCGATGGGCTCGCGCACGACCGATTTGCCCATGGTAGGTTTGCCGCCGGGCAGACGGCGTACCGACCAGAGGGCCTCGATGGTTACCTCGATGCCGGGCGCCGCGTCGAAGCGCAGGATATCAACGGCCACTCGCAGGCCGGCCTCCTGGCTTGCGCTCTCGGGGTAAGCGGACACTCGGGAGGTGCCGAGCAGTTGTGAAAGCGTGCGCGCGATGAGGCGCGGGATCTCGCTTTTGAGCGGTTCGGCCCAGCGGTGCTGCTCCAGGATCGCCACCTCGTTCGCGCCGATGCGCACCACGAGCTGCGGGCGGTCTACCACCTCCGGCAATGTCACGGGGCCGACAACAACATGGTCCCTAGCTTCGGCGGCGGTCGCTTTCGCCGCAATCCCCGCCGCGCTCAAGGTGTAGAAGCGCTCTTTGGGCGGGCTGCCACAGCCCGCGAGAACCGCAACGGCGAAACACACGAAGCTCCGAGTTGGGATCACGGTTCATCCTCCTGTTTGCCGCGGATGAGTGTTTCCGGATGGCGCTCGAGCGTGTCCGCGAGGATGCGTAGCGACTCCGCCGTGCGCGTGAGCGCACGTAGCGCCGCGCGCAGGTCCTGCTGGAGCGGCGCGTCCGAGGCCAGCGTCTGCTCCGTGCTCGCTAGCGTTTTCCGCGCCCCCTCCAGCGCGGCGCGCGCCGCGGGTGCGAGCTCCTGATCGAGCCGCTGGACCAGCGCGTCCATGCCCTTCAGCGTGCGGACGAGGGCGTCGAGCGCCTGGCGCGCATCGGCGCCGATCTCGTCGAAGGAGATCTCCTCGATTTTCTTGCTTACGTTGGCGAGCATCACCTGCAGCTCTTCGAGGGCGCCCGGGGTGCTTGGCAACACCGGGGGACTCTTGGACCAGTCGACCGTGGCCGGTGGGGCCCCGGGGAAAGTGTCGAGCGCCACGAAAAGCTGGCCGGTCAACAGGTTCCCGGACTTTAGTTGGGCGCGGAAGCCGCGCGCGACGAGCGCGTCCAGCAGCGCCTTCCTTTCATCGGGTGTGGTTCGCGCACGAGGCTTGCGGTAGCGCGCACGCAACCGGTCCGCGTAGAATTCTATCTCGACGGGAAACCGGAACTCTTTTTTCTCGGGATCGAACTCCGCATCTATTGACTTGACCTCGCCGATGACCACCCCACTCCAGTCCACCGGTGCGCCGGGGGACAAACCGCGCAACGACTCGCCGAAATAGACCACGAAGTTCGCGATGTCTCGCACCGGGCGCTTCATCGCCGCGGTCTGGTCGGGGAAAAGAGTAAACGGCGCGCCCTTTTCGGCCGCCTCGAGCGCCGTGCCCGGCGGCGTCTGAAACGCGATGCCGCCGAGCAGGATCGAGGCCAGCGACTCGGTCTGTACCTTTACCCCGGCGGCATCGAGCGTCAGATCGATCCCGCTCGCTTGCCAGAAACGCGTGTTGGCCCTGACATACCGGTCGTAGGGCGAATGTACGAAGATCCTGAGCGTCACGCCCTTCCCGTACTTATCGAGCGCGAAGGCCACGACCTGCCCCACCTGAATACGGCGGAAATAGACCGGCGAGCCGATGTCGAGCGAGCCGAGGTCCTCGCCGTTCAGGACGAACTCCAAGCCCGGCAGATCGGCGGTGACGATCGGCGGGGTCTCGAGGCCGGTGAACTTACGCTTACGTTTGGTGGACTTGCCGATGTCGACGCCGATATAGGACCCCGATACCAGCGTGCCGAGGCCGGAGATCTGGCTCCCGGCGATGCGCGGCCGCACCACCCAGAAGCGGGTGTCCTCGACCAGGAAACCTTCCGCCTGATTAGTGAGCTGCGCCGTCGCGATCACCCGCGAACGGTCCTTGGAGAGCCCGATGTGGGGTCACCGTGCCCATATTGACGTTCTTGTACTTGATCGTGGTCTTACCCGCCTCGAGTCCTTCGGCGGTATTGAAGGTGATCCGGATCGTCGGGCCGCGTTCGAGGATCGCCATGACCGCGAGCCAGCCGCCGATGAGCGCCGCCACGATCGGGATGATCCACACGATCTGGACGGATCGGCGGCGGCCCGGCACGGCCAGCGCTTCTGGAATCTCGGTCGCATCCCGCGGCGCCTCAGCCATTGTCCTCGTTCACCGGCTCCCAGATGAGGCGCGGATCGAAGGCCGATGCTGCGAACATGCTGAGGACCACGACCGCCGCGAAGGCGATCGCCCCAGGGCCGGCATGGATCGTCGCGAGCGACTGGATCTGCACCAGCGCGGCGAGGATCGCAACCACATAGATATCCAGCATCGACCAACGGCCGACGAACTCGACGAAGCGGTAGAGGCGGGCGCGCTCGTAAGGACGCCACCCCGAGCGCCGCTGCACCGAGACGAGGAGCAACGTGAGCGCGATGAGCTTGGCGAGCGGCACCACAATGCTGGCGAAAAAGACCAGCGCCGCGAGCGGCCAGGACCCGCTCGTCCACAGGAACACAACACCACTCATGATGGTATCCCGCTGGGAGTCGAACAGCGAGCTGGTATCCATGATCGGCAGCAGGTTCGCGGGCACATAGAGGATGTAGGCGGCGATGAGAAACGCCCAGGTGCGGCCGATGCTATTGGGCTTGCGGTGATGCAGGTGAGCGCCGCAGCGGGGACAGCGCGCCGGGGCGCCCACGGCAGCCGGCCGGCTGAGGAGAGCGCACGCATGACAGGCCAAGAGACCGAGCCGCGCGGCGGTCACCACCATCGCTGTCATAACCGCACTCGCGCCCATACCTCGTGCGGGTTGAACGACGCCGCCGAGGCGGCGAGCAGCAGGATAAGCCCGCCGAACGACCAGAGCGCGATCCCGGGCACGATGCTCGCGAGGTGGGCGAGCTTGACCAGCGACACCAATACCCCGAGCATGAACACCTCCACCATTCCCCAGGGCTTTACCGCCTGTAAAAAGCGCAGCATCCGCCCGGCGCCGGGCGGCAATCGTCCGAGCCGCAGGGGCAGAAGAAGATAGATCATGCCGCTGATCTCGATCGCCGGACTCAGCACCGTGGTCAGGAACACGAGCCCGGCTACCATGCGCATGTCCTGATCCCAGAGCGCGCACACGGCGCCCAGCAGATCGGTAGCGTTGCGCTGTCCCTGGACCTCGAGTCCCACGAGCGGGAAGGCGTTCGCGAGCAGAAACAGAACCCCGGCCGCGAGCGTGAAGGCCAGCGTGCGGTCAAGGCTTTCGGGCATCCTACGGTAGAGGACCGCGCCGCAGCGCCCGCAGCACGCCGCGCCGCCCGCAGGAAGCGCCGTCTCGCGCTGGAGCAGATCGCAATCGTGGCAAGCGATAAGCGTCGGGGCCGTCATGGTCAAAGAGGTGGGTGGCTTTGACCCCTTGGCCTCAATCAATCCGGATCTCGCTAGGGTCGTAAGTGGGTTGCGGGTAACGCATGTTCAACCCTTGAAGGGTGTCTACCATGATCGCGGCCACCGCGAGATTGCGGTACCACTTGTGATCGGCGGGGACGATATACCAGGGCGCCCAAGCGCTGGCCGTCTTGCCGATCGCATCCCCGTAAGCCCGCATATACGCGGGCCAGCGCTTGCGATCCTTGAGATCATCGGGGTTGAATTTCCAGCGTTTATCCGCATCGTCCAGGCGCGCCTGCAACCGCGACTTTTGTTCGCGCTTGCTGATGTGTAGGAAGAATTTGATGATGGTAACCCCTTCCTCGGAAAGCATTCTTTCAAAGTCATTGATCTGGGCAAATCGCCGGGCCCAAACCCGCGCCGATACCAGCCGGTGCACGCGCGCGGCCACCACATCCTCATAATGGCTGCGATTGAAGATCACCATTTCGCCGCGGCGCGGCACCTGTTTGTGCACCCGCCAGAGGTAATCGTATTCACGTTCCTCTGCGTTGGGGACCTTGAAGCTCACGACTCGAAGTCCTTGCGGATCCACGTCCTGGAAGACCTTTCGGATCGTACCGTCCTTACCCCCGGTGTCCATCGCCTGCAAGACGATTAATAGCTTGTGCTCGTGGCCCGCGTAGAGCCGATCCTGGAGCTGGCCGAGGTCCCGGGTCAGCGCCGCGAATCGCGCCTGGGCGCGTGCCTCATTACCGCCACAGCCGCTGGTGTCATCGGGGTCCCAAGAGTTGAGATCGACGTCACTGCCCGGTCGCACCCGGTAGCGACCAACAAGGCCCCGCTTCTCAACCACGATGCTTGCTTCCCATCTGAAGTTCGGAGTCCGAGCAAAAACCGCTTGATATGGGATAGTTTAAGTGCCGTTTTACAAAGAGCAAAGGGACTTGCGTATAGTCAGGCTACTTTGGCACGCGGACCCGGGCTGGCCGTAACCACTATTATCGTTGCGAGTCTGAGCCGAATTTCTTGTTGACGTTTAAGGCGCTGGCGATGGCCTGGGCCAAGTCGCGGGACTGCAGCGGCTTTTTAAGCAGAGCATGGACCGCCGCCCGCCGCGCCTTGTGGGCAAGCTCCAGCCCACCGAAGCCGCTCATGAGCAAGATCGGGATATCCGGGCGGATCTCCCGCAGGCGCGTGGCAAGCTCGGTACCACTCATGCGCGGCATGAGCTGATCGGTTACAACGAGATCAAAACGCGCCGGCCGCGCTTGGAATGCCTCAAGGGCCGCCTGACTGTCTTGGAATCCTATAGGTTCGTAGCCGAGGGCCGCGATCATCTCCTCACCGAGGAGCACGAGCGCCTCGTCGTCGTCGACGAGGAGGACGGTCTCTCCGCGACCGCTGGGAATTGGCACGCGCTCGATACCGCTAGCGGAAGCGGTCTCTCCGGACCGAGGGAGGTAGACCGTGAACCTGCTCCCCTGCCCCGGTGTGCTCGAAAACTCGATGGCACCACCGTGGTCGCTCACGATGCTGTGTACTAGGGACAGGCCGAGGCCGGTCCCCTGGCCGAGGTCCTTGGTGGTGAAGAAGAGATCGAAAACCCGATCGAGCGTGGCCTCGTCAATGCCGTGTCCGGTGTCCGTTACCTTGAGGCGCACATAGGCCCCCGGCTCTAGCGCGTGATGTCTCTGCACCATGCGCTCGCTTAGCTCGATCACGTCGAGGGCAATCTCGAGCAGCCCGCCTTCCGGCATCGATTGTACGGCGTTGGTGCAGACATTCATCACAAGCTGATGCAGGCGGATCACATCGCCTTGCACCGTCGCATCCTCCGCGTTCACGCGCAGCTTTAGGTCGATCGTCTCGGGCAACGAAGCTTTGATAAGCTCCGCGACCTCGCCGAGTAGCGGCCCGAGCCGCACCGGGACGTGTTCACGGCTTCCCGGCTGCGTGAAGGCCAGGATTTGATCGACCGGTCCTTCGCCCGGTTCGCCGCCGCCATCACGTTGCCGAGATAGCGCTGGAGGTTGCTGCCTGCGGGCACGGCGTCGAGCGCCATCTCCGCATACCCCAGGATGGCACCGAGTATATTGTTGAAATCATGGGCGATTCCGCCTGCGAGCGTCCCGATCGCCTCCAGCTTCTGGGCCTGACGGAGCTGTGCCTCAAGCCGCGCCTTTTCGGACTCGGCGCGCTCGCGCTCGGCAAGCTCCTCTTGCAACCGGGCGTGGGCGGCCCGCAGCTCGCCCGTTCGCTGCTCGACCCGTAGCTCGAGCTCCGCGTGCGTTTGGGCGAGGGCCCGTTCCCGCCGCCTCCCGCCGCGCAATATCGGCCTGCAGCGCCTGCGTGCGCTCCGTCACCTGCGCCTCCAGCTCCGCAGTATGGGCCCGGATCCGCCCCATCATTTCATTGAAGGCTCGCGCCAGCTCGCCGGCCTCGTCGTGGGAGCGCACGGCCACCTCAACCCCTCGTTCACCCGCCGAAAAGCGAGATACGGCCTCGGTCAGCGTCCGGAACGGCGAGGTGAGCCAGCCTGCCGTCACGACCCCGAAGAGCGAGACGAGAAAGGCGATCGCAATGGCCAGGATGACCCCCTCGCCAAGCAAGCGATCGATGGGCACGAGGAGGACCGATTGGGGCTCGGCGACGACCACAAGCCAGGGCCGATAGCGCAGCCGCGCGGCACCGACCGCGTAGGGCTCTGCCTGCGAATCCTGCGATCCCATCGACAACGGTGCAGTGAAATATCCGCCGTTCGCTAGCTGCTTGAGGGCGCTCGCCAGGGCCGGAGGCCCCGTGGCCTCCACCGGCCCGCCCTCGGGGAGCCTCCACTCGGCCCGAAGCCTGCGGATGAGGTCCGTCTCGATCGGCGCCACTGAGGTAAAAATCAGGTGTGACTGCGCGCTGTCGGCAAGCCGAATGTGGTGCTCATCGAACAACACCACGCGCGCGCTCGGTGAGGCATGCAGGGCTTGCGTCGTGAGCTGCTGTACCACCGTGGCGTTGTAGGTGATCCGCAAGGCCCCGAGGGGCCGGCCCGCGGAGTCCCACACCAGGCTAGCAAAGTGCAATGTCAGGGCGTCACCGGGCGCATCCGCGAACTGCATCGCCGAGACAGCCGGCACCTTCGCGGCCATGAGCGCCTTGAAGTAGTCGCGCTGCGATTCATCGCGCCCGATCTGTACCGTGCGCGTGTCGATGAGGTTATGACCGGCGAGATCGAGCACGGCGAAGGAGATGAGGTTCACGGTGTCCTTGCGGCTCAATCGCAGCAGCGTCTGCCATGCGGCCACCTTGCGACGCGCGTCAAGGGGCGCCGCCAGGAAACGTTGAACCGCGGGCAAAAGCGCGTGCACCCGCAGACCATTCAGGTTCTCATTGAGAAAGCCGTCGATGGCCTGGGCTGTCTGGGTGGCGCTGGCGTAGAGGGCCCGGTGGGCGCCGTCGATCAGCGCTTGGCGCGTCGCGCGATGGTTGAAATACTCAAGCAGCACGAGCGGCGCGAGCGAGACCATTAGGAAGGCCGCAATCAGTCGGGGACGCAGCTTTGAAAACGCTCTGAGCATGCACGCCGCCCTTAGAACGGTTTCCCACCCAACGCAAGCGCACCGAACACCGGTAAAATCCGCCAGATGAAAACTCCCCACTGGCGCTCCTCAAAACCCATGCAATTGCGTGCGCGACAATTGCGCCGCGCTATGACCCCCGCCGAAACAAAACTCTGGCAGCAGCTCCGCCTGAGACAACTGGGCGTGCAGTTTCGCCGGCAGCATGCCGTTGGTTCTTTCATCGTGGACTTCTTCTGCGCCAAGGTTCGATTAATCATCGAAGTGGATGAGGATAGCCACGGTGATCCGGCACAGGCGGAGTACGATGCTGAACGCACGCGCTGGTTGCAAGAGCAAAAACAGTATCACGTGATTCGCTTTTGGAACGACGATGTTTTGCATAACGTCGAGGCGGTATTGGCGCGGATCGTTGAGGCGTTGGAACCCCCGCCCCGACCCTCCCCCGTTCACAAACAGCGTGAACAGGGGAGGGAACTCGGAATCTCCCTCCATCCACAAGCAACGGGAACAGGGGATGGGACTCCGAGAGTCTCCCTCCTCTGTCCGCGCCTTTTGCGGACGGGGGAGGGAGGGAATAAACCACACTCGCACCTTGATGACGGTTCGAGCCAATAAGCACTAGTTCGGGCGGTTCGGTTCAACATTTTAAATGCACGTATCTATTCGGCCGGAAGAAACGCGGGATCGATCAGCGCATCGAGGTCCGGGAGCCGCGCGAGGCTCGCGGTTCGGATGTAGAAATCGGCATAGGCGCGGGCGCTCTGATACAACGATGTCGGGTCGTTGCGATCGAAGGCCCGGCGATTGTCCGCGAGGCTCAGGAGCTTCAGCCCGAGCGGTTGCACCTCGTCCAGCGGGATCGCGAGTGCTTGTGCGATGATCGCATTGTCCTCTTCGGGGTGCGCCCGCCAGTGCTCGACGGCCCGGACGATGGCGCGCAGAAACGCCCGCACGTCCTCGGGCCGTTCCCTGAGCACCGAGGCGCGGAACTGGAGCGTATCGATGATGAGCCCTGGGGTCTCTCGGCTCGTGTACAGCACCCGGCCCCCTGCTTGCACCACCCGAGAGACATAAGGCTCCCAGGCTTGCCCCGCATCGATTACCCCGGCGCGCAACTGGTCGGGGACGAGATTGGAATCGGTGTTGATGAGCGTGACCTCGGCCCGCGTCAACCCCCCGGCCTCCAGCATGCGCTCGACGAAGAGCTCGCCAAAACCGCCCAAGGTGGCCCCGATCACCTTGCCGCGCAGTTCCGCGATGCCCGTGATCGCGGGCTTCGCGACCACCGCATCGCCGCCCGCCGACTCGTCGATTGCGTAGACCACCCGAAGGTCGGGGTCGTGACCGCTGGCGACGATAAGGCTACCGATGGGCAGCGCCATGCCGTCGTACTTGCCGGCGATGAAATCGGCGATCCGGGGCACCTGGTGTTCCGTATAGATCAACTCGACGGCCACGCCCTCCTGGGTGTAATACCCCAGCTCCTGGGCCAAGGTGATCGGGAAATATCCCGGCCAGAGGTTGTACGCAAAGCACAACGCCGGGCGCTCGGGCGCAGGCGCCTCGGGCGCCGAGCAGCCTCCGATAAGAAGAACTGTCAACACCAGCCCACGCCCCGCACCCCGCCATGCGGCCAACCGCATCAGCAAATCGCCTCGAAGCCCGCGCATCACCGTTACAACTGTAATCGAATCGATTTCATTTGTAAGCATTCTCCTGCGCTTTGAAATCATCCGGTAAGGCACCCGCCCTAGTCTGCCCGCATCGGGGTGCGATCCCGAAACGACTTTCAAGCTTAGAGGAGAACGACCATGTTGAATCATTACAACGTTACTGAAGCCCGCACACAGCAGTTCGCGAGCCCCATGCCATTACGCCGAGTTGCACACGGGATCCTCTCTGCGCCTTTCCGCTTAGCAGCGAATGCCACGACTCGACTCTCTAAAGCGCTGGCGCCCTGGGTAGTCATGTGGCGATTCTTGGAGGGCTTAGACCGTCGCTCGCTGGCTTTCCATAGTGACGTTAAAGGCCGAGCAGACCCGAACACGCGGGCGAAGAACGGCGGCATCATGAGGACCGGCGCCGCGACGACGGATACGAATGCTAGGAGGTCGATCATGCACATACTTCCATCACGACAACCGCTAGAGGCCGAGGGCGAGCGACCCACGGTGATCGGCCTGCACACCGGTGCCAGCACGCCGGACGAATGGCGGCCTCTCGCCGAGCGCCTGCGCTTTCGCAACCGCGTGCTCGCGCCGCACCTCCGCGGCTATGCCGCGAGCCGCGCATCGGGCACGGGCGAGCCGTTCACGCTGGATGCCGAGACGCCGCCGATCGAGCCTTTGCTCGATGCCTTTCCCGGCCCGGTGTACCTCGCAGGCCATGGCTATGGCGCGGCCGTGGCGCTCAAGCTCGCGCTCGCGCGCCGCGAGCGCATCGGCGGCCTGGTGCTGTACGAGCCGACGCTATTCAGCCTCTTGCTCGCGGATCCGGGGTCGCGCTACGCCTATATGGACATAGCGGAACTGCGACGCGTGCTAGGGCGCTATCTCGATGCGGGCGATTGGTTCCGGGCCGCACTGCGCTACGTGGACCATTGCTCGGGCGCCGGCGTGTGGCAGGGCCTTTCAGTCCAGGAGCGGGCAACGATCGCCCATCGCATGCCGGCGCTGTGCGCGCAGCTCGACGCCGAACTCTCGGATCCGACGCCGCTCGCCGGTTACGCCGGGATCGACGTACCGGTATCGCTCCTGAGCGGGGCTCGGCCGCGCGCCTGCACCCGGCGCATCGCGCAGCTCCTCGCGCGCACGCTTCCTCGCGCGGAGTGGCGCCAGCTCGATGGTGTCGGCCACAGCCCCGGCGCACACCCCGAGGAGGTCGACCGCGAGATCGAGAGATTTCTCGCGCAACGCCACGCGAGCTGGCACCGCGATCCGGAGCCGACGGCGTTCCATGCGTTGCCGGTATTTGCGCACCGCGGCGGCGGCCCTGACCGGGCGGACGCCGCATCACGGGAAGAGTCCCGCGCACTGCCCAGCACCCCATTGCGAGCTCCATGGAACTGCGCGTGGCACAGGGCACGGGGATAGTTGCAGAGACCCGGGCCGGGCTAGCGGAAGGCAGCGCCGGCTCACCCAAGTACAGACGATCTAACTAACTATCCAATTAACGCATTAGAGGAGATCAACCATGTTGAAGAATTACAAGAGTAGCAAAACCCGCACACAGCGGTTTGTGGGGCTCATGCTCGCGGGCGCCATCGCGCTGCTTGCCGGTGGGGCGCCCGCGGCCGCCGACGAGACCTACGTGGTCGATATAAACGCGGGGACGAATATTCTCGGCGCGCTGTTCCGGGTGGACCCGATCAGCGGCAACCGCGCCCTAGTCTCGGACTTCGGCAACGCCGCCCAGGGGCCGCTGGTCAACGACCCCGTCGGCCACGCCCTCCTGGGTGTAATACCCCAGCTCCCGGGCCAAGGTGATCGGGAAATATCCGGGCCAGAGGTTGTACGCAAAGCGTAGCGCCGGGCGCTCGGACGCAGGCGCCTCGGGCGCCGAGCAGGCCACCATGAAAAGGATGGCGAACACAAGCCCATGCCCCGCACCCCGCCATGCGGCCCATGGCTTGAGCCAATCGCCTCGAAGCCTGCACATCACCGTTACAACTCTAACCGAATCGATTTCATTTGTAAGCATTTTCCCCCGCTTTGAAATCATCCTGTAACACAGCCGCCCTAGATTACGCACATCGGGGAAGGCGAAGGCTCGGAATCTTCTTCACGGAGGTGCTGCAGGCGCAGGAGCGGGAGAGCTCGGATGGGTAGAACCTACCCTACGGGAACTACTAAGCAAAGGAGAAGTATCGCCTCTCCAAAGACAGGAGGTGTCCTTGACAACCGGTGGAGGACACCGCCTTTTCACAGAGCCACCGGCCAACCTTTAAACCTTATGAAAGGAGAGACTTTCATGAAAAATATCCATACAAAGGAGCATGCAACTATGAAGAAGCATATACTTTTGACAGTCGTAGCCGCCTTTGGCTTGCTGTCGGTTATGGTGTCAGTCCCGGTTCGCCAGGCGCACGCGCAGGGCAACGCATCAAAGGACTTTGTTCCGCCGATCGTATTCCAGGCAGCCGGGCCGACCGTAGAGTCGATTCAGGGCACGGTCGATGCGTTCCGCGCTGCTCTGGGAGAACCCGACAACGCCAACGGGGGGCCGAGCGCCAGCGGTCGCCGCGAGATCAACTGGGACGGCGGCGGCAATAACTTCACTACTACAGACCCGGTGACGCCGTTCAACGTATTCCTGGATACCCGCGGCGCCCAGTTCACCACACTGGGGACGGGCCTTACGCAGGCTCCTCCTACTGCCGACCCGGTTCAGTTCCCGCCGGGGGGGCTGGCCGGCCTGTTCAACAATCCGACCTACGGCACCATCTTCAGCACCTTCAGCCCTGAACGCCTGTTCACCCCGGTGGGCAGCAACATCACCCAGGCTGTGTTCTTCCTACCCGGCACCAATGGGGCAACGCCAGCAACGGTCACTGGCTTCGGCGCGGTCTTCACAGACGTTGACCAGCCGGATGGGAGCAAGAAGCGCGGACACCGTCGGGCCAGCACGCTGCTCAAGTACTTCGATGCCGACGGTAAGCTGCTGTTCAGCAGCTTTGTCCCGGCCTCGCCGGGCGATGGGAGCCTTTCCTTCTTCGGCATCGTGTTTGACGACGCGCGCATCGCCGGGGTGCGGATCACGAGCGGCAACGTCGCCCCGGGGCCGGATGATGATCGCAAACATGACATCGTCGTGATGGATGACTTCATCTACGGCGAACCTCAGGTTTTACCCTAAACTACGTACGGATACGGAGATACGGAATGGGGTTACATATGGATTGATGGTTTTGCCTAACAACCGCTTCGCGAGGGGCGCGGCAAAAAAAAGCCGGGTCCCTCAAGCGGAGCGTTTATGCGCTGTTGTCGCTGTGGCCCATCAATAAGCACAATGGGCCTTTGGCAGAGGCCGAGGCGCCCGGCCTGCAATTCGTAGCTGCGCACCCCGAGCAGGGTTATTATCGCGAGGAGGAGTTGGGCGGCGAGCGTTATCTCACCGCCATTTATGCAGACAAGGCAGTCTCGGGGACCTGGGTCTCGTGCCACAACGAGCACCCGGATAGCCCGCATCGAGACTTCAAGCTCGGCGGTGTCATGGGAGGCGTCGCGATCCGCGTAGCGCTGGGTAGTCGATAGGACAGGCGGCCGAAAAAGAGGAGGAACCCGAGCACGGCGGCCGCTGGCGCACCGACCGGAGCGAGGTCACCCTGGGCGAGGTGCGGGTCTTCGACGCCACGGGGGCGCAGTTGCCCGCCACCTGGGAGGTAACGGCCGGCGCCACCCGCCTGGCCGTGGACGGGCCGGCCCTCGCACGGGCGGTCTATCCCGTGACCATCGACCCCGAGATCGGCGCCAACGACTTTCGCCTGAGCGACATGGGGCCCGATGGCAGCGGGGACTTTGGCGCCTTTGACCCGGGCCCTCGCCTACAACAGTCTGAACAACGAGTACCTCGGGGTGTGGGAGGGGGACGATGCGACGGAAAACGAGTTCGAGATCATTGGCCAGCGGTTCAGCGGGGGCGTGCCCCCGCCACCGCCCCCGGGGGTGGTGAGCTGCCTGGGCGCGCCGGCGACCCTGATCGGCACCGAGGGGAACGATGTCCTCCGAGGCACCGCCCAGCGGGATGTGATCCACGGCCTCGGCGGCAATGACACGATCCGGGGGTTGGGCGGCAACGACCGCCTCTGTGGCGGCACGGGGAGGGACCGGCTGTTCGGAGGAGGAGGGAAGGACCGCTTGGATGGCGGTCCCGGCACCGATGTCTGTAACGACGGCCGGCAGCGCGACCGGGCCCGCGGCTGCGAGGTGCAAAAAACATCCCGTAGCCCTCGCACCGACGACAGCGAGACCCTCATCGGGACCCCCGGCAACGACGTGCTCCGCGGCCTAGGCGGCAATGATGTCCTCTGCGGCGGTGACGGCCGCGATCGGCTCTTCGGCGGCGCAGGCCGCGATGCGCTGAACAGAGGCACGGGTCGAGACCGGTGTGACGGCGGCGGAGGCACCGACACCGCCCGCCGCTGTGAGGTTCGGGTGCGGGTACCCTGATCCATGGCCGGACCTGAGAGTTTGTGCAGGGAGCGTCAGCGCGAGATCCCTAGCGCAGTAGATTTATTCACATGCTCTGAGGGCATCGCGGACCGTGGACCATTTCACAACTCAAGCCCGGCCACCGGCATGTGCGTCTCCTGCTCGCCACGGCTTGATCTGCGCCAAGGTCTCGGCCAAGGCGTCCTTGGCCGTCTCGCGGTCATAGTCGGCTTGCAAGCCGATCCAGAAGCTGTCCGACATTCCGAAGAAGCGCGACAGGCGCAGGCCGGTATCGGCGGTGACCGCCCGCTTGCCCGTCACGATCTCGCCGATGCGGCGCTGCGGCACGCCGATCTCCTTCGCCAACCGGTACTGCGTGATGCCCATCGGCTTCAGGAACTCCTCCAGCAGGATCTCGCCGGGGGTGGGGTAAGGCACTTTGCGCATGCGTTTTCTCCGTCAGTGATAGTCCACGATCTCGAAGATCGTCCAGCCGCCCGGCTTGGTTGAGCATTGCCAGCTTGCGAATCGCCGCGGGCTGGATAGTCGCGAACCGCGCCACGCGAGCGCCTCTGAACATCGCTTCGGTGTCCTTACAGCGAAACGTCTTGATCACGAGCGCGATACTACCGCAATACGTTACTACTGTCGCGTCTCGGCATTTCTTGGCCGCGGGGCCGGGGCCTCGATGCCGAAGCGGCCCTCATCGAGCACTGGGTCGATGCCTTTTCCGGCCCGGTGTACCTCGTCGGTCACGACTATGGGGCGGCGGTGGCCCTGAAGCTCGCGCACCGGCTCCGCGAGCGCATCGGGGGGCTCGTGCTGCACGATCCGGCGGCCTTCGGGCTCCTGCTGGCCGACGGCTGGCGAGACCACCGGGCGGGGGGCGGGCTGCTCATCGATGTGGAGCGCAACGCCGTGGTCCTCGATGGACTCTCCATGCCCCACTCCCCGAGGCTCTACCGGGACCAGCTCTGGTTGCTCGATTCGGGCCGGAGGCAGTTCGGGACTGTAGATCTCGAGCGAGGGATCTTCGAGCCCGTGGCCTTCTGCCACGGCTATGCGCGGGGGCTCGCCTTTCACGGCGACTATGCCATCGTGGGCATCTCCCGGGCGCGCGAGAATCGCACCTTTTCGGGGCTTGCCTTGGATGAGGCATTGCTCGCCAAGGGGGCCGAGGCCCGCACCGGGATCCTGGTCATCGACCTGCGCACGGGCGATGTGCCGCACTGGCTGCGCATCACCAGCGTGATCGCGGAGCTCTACGATGTGGTAGCCCTGCCCGGGGTGGTGCGGCCGATGGCGCTCGGGTTCCGCACGGAGGAGGTGCAGCGGATGATCACAGTGGGGCCGTTCGGGGGCCGTTAGCAGGGACTCGAGCGGGGCAACGCGATGGGAGGGCGGGGCGTGGTTGGGACCACCCTCCAAGAGACCTCCGCCGGGATCTTCGAGGCGGCGACGTCATGCCCCGCGCTGCCGTCCTGCCCCTGAGCACGCGGCGCCCCGGGGGCGCCGCAGATCCTGGCTCAATAGGTATAGCGGGTCAAGAGCCGGCGGCCCTTACTCGTGATGAAACCGTCCGTGCTCACGAACCCGAGCGCCATGCAGGTGCGATAGAGTCCCATCGCCCCCCCGCTCGGTAAATACACCGTCCCATCACCGTAGTGGTTGGCGAGCAGATGCGCGATGTCGCGATCTCCGGGCTGGGCCTCATTCCGCGGTCGGGCGAGTGCTGATGGTGTGGTGTTGTTCATGCCGCTGCCCTCCCTATAATCGCCGGACGCCAATGCCTATGGCGTTCGTGTGGGTCTACCGCCGCGGGCCGGAAGTTTGGATCGGCCTGGGTCTGGCTGTGGACCCAGCGGCAACGAAGCCCCTGGCGTGTGGACTGCCAAAGCATCCGCAGACGCGTCCCGTCCGATCGGTCCACACCCGAATCGTTAAGTGCATTCATAGTCTCACTCCTCTCTCTTTGGTTGAAGATGTTCGGCGCTCAAGCCCCAACTCGCTCGGGCTCTTACTGAGCAATTTCCTGCGCCAGGAGAAAAGGCTCGGACGCTCGTTTTCCTCCATAGCCTGATTCTCCATCGCCGCGAGCGTAGCGGCCTTGCCTTACACGATGATTTCAGGAACTGGGAATTGGCTTACAACTGAAACCGATTCGGTTACCGTTGTAACGGTGATGCGCTGAATCGGGCACCCTTCCGGGTCGATCACCTGAACGGCCGGCGGACGCTCTTGAGCGACTTCGGAAACGGCGCTCAGGGTGGCTCAGGGACCACCGCCAGCGTATTAATTTAGTATAATGCCGGCTTGCAGCCTCCGTCTGAGGCTGGGAGACCCGATGCCTGCTCCGCATATCCTTGGGGTGGATGACGACCCGGCGATCCGGCAGTTGATCGCGGACTACCTCACGGAAAACGGCTTTCAGGTCAGCACCGCCGCGGACGGCAGGGCGATGCGACAGCGCCTGACCCAAAGTCCCGTGGACCTCGTGGTGCTCGATATTCGGCTCGGTCAGGAAGACGGGATGATGCTCGCTCGCGAGCTGCGAGCGGCATCGGCGGTCCCGATCATCATGCTGACCGGCCAGCGCGAAGAGGCCGACCGCGTGATGGGTCTGGAGCTGGGGGCGGACGATTACCTCACCAAGCCCTTCAGCCCACGTGAGCTGCTCGCTCGCATCCGGGCCGTGTTGCGCCGGGCCCAGGCGCGCGAGCCATCGCCGCCTAAACGCAACAAGTGGACCCTCTATCGATTCGCCGGCTGGGAGCTCGACATGCGCACCCGCTGTCTGCGCTCGCCGCGGGGCGCGCCCGTCGCCTTGACCCGAGGAGAGCTGAGCCTGCTCGCGGCCTTCCTGAGCGCGCCCCAGCGCGTGCTGTCGCGCGATGAGCTACTGGATCTCAGCCGCGTGCACGACAACGAGGTCTTCGACCGCAGCCTCGATGTGCAGATCCTGCGCTTGCGCCGAAAGATAGAAGTCAACCCGGGCGAACCGGAGCTTATCAAGACGGAACGTGGCGTGGGGTACATGTTCGCCGCGAAGGTGGACGTGTTATGAGGCTCGGCTGGCCGCAGATCCTGAGCCTCATTCCGATCACCGTCTCGATCGCGTCCTGCGACGGCGAGGGCCTCATGGGGGCACCCGCGACGCTGCGATTCGGCTACGACGACTGGCCCGGCTACTACCCAGCCCTCATCGCTGCCGAAAGAGGCTATTTCGCCGAAGAGGGTCTCATCGTCAAAGCCACGAAACGTGACGACACCGACGCCTTGTTCGCCGACTTCGGCGCGGGGGACTACGATGCCATCGGGGCAGCGCTCGGCGACATCGTGGACTTGACCCTGGTGCACCCCGATTTCCACATCATCTTGGTCACCGATATCTCGGAGGGAGGCGATGCGGTGCTCGCGCGACCCGGCGTTGAAACGATCGAGGACCTCAGGGGCAAGGCATTCGGCGTGAACCTCGGGGGAGCTTCGCGGAGCTCTTCGTGCTCACCGTGCTCAAGTCCCACGGCCTCAGCATGGCCGATATCCGTCTGGTCCACACCGACGCCGCAGAGCTCCCCGCAAAGCTCAAGAGCGGCGAAGTCGATGCCGGCCACACCTGGGAGCCCTTCGTCACGCAAGCCCAGGACGAGGGCGCGCGCGTGTTGTTCACGAGCGCCGCGACTCCCGGCCTCATCCAGGCCGTGGTCGCGGTGCGCGGCGAGGTGTTACGCGAGCGTGCAAAGGCGCTCGGTGCCTTCGTCAAGGGGTGGTTCAAGGCCGTAGACTATTGGAAGGCCCATCCGGATCATGGCAACACCCTCGCGGCAAGAGTGCTAAAGGTCGGCCCGAATACCATCTCCCTTGAAGGCATTCGCTTGACGAACCTGCAGGACAATATCCAGCTCTTTAAAGCCGGAGAGACGACGCGCTCGACCTACTATACCGCTCGATTGTACGTCGATTTTTTCCTTGGGAGTGGCGGACTGACTCGCAAGCCCGAAGTCGAGCAGATTCTTGAACCGCGATTTTTGAACTGAGAGGCTGTGAATCAATTGTCATTTGACGGTAGTTCAGACACTGATATGACCCTGGGTCGACGCGTTGAGGTAGGTTTCGCATCAGAGCGGGTATGTGTCGGAGGCGGCAACGATAGGCGG
>Ga0136622_10000185_pt1 | contig 23962 bp, 26 predicted proteins | sample AntDrymUQ4482106_2_FD_104803 | JGI IMG/M metagenome (GOLD analysis project Ga0136622, IMG submission 104803) | Polar desert sand microbial communities from Dry Valleys, Antarctica - metaG UQ448 (21.06) | ecosystem: Environmental > Terrestrial > Soil > Desert | place: Antarctica: Dry Valley...
AGCATGTTAATAAAACCGATTCCGCGATCCGCATCACGCACCTACCGACGGGGCTGGTCGTCGAGTGCCAGGACGAACGCTCCCAACATAAGAACCGCGCCCGCGCGCTGAGCCTGCTGCGTTCAAGGCTCCTGTCCGCCGAGCGCGAACGGCAGCGTGCAGACCAAGCGGAGAGCCGCCGCATCCTGGTTGGCAGCGGGGATCGGTCCGAACGCATCCGGACCTATAATTTTCCGCAAGGCCGGCTCACCGATCACCGCATCAATCTCACCCTGTATAAGCTTAACGATATTCTCGAAGGACAGATCGACCTCGTCATCGATCCGCTCATCAGCGAGCATCAGGCGGAGTTGATGGCAGCTACCGGTGCTTAATCAAAAACGGCCGCGCTCACCAACCATTGGGTTCCTCGTCGAGGAGGCCGAGCGCAAGCTCGCCGCGTCGGGCTCGGCGCGGCTCGACGCCGAGTTGTTGCTGGCTAGAGTCATCGGCGCCAGCCGCGCCCATCTGTACGCCTATCCCGAGCGCCCCTTACCGGTGCGCGCAATAATAAGGTATCGGCGGGTCATCGACGAGCGCGCCCGCGGCGTTCCGCTCGCCTATTTGGCCGGATCGCACGGGTTCTGGTCGTTCGAGATCACGGTTAACCCAAACACCCTCATCCCGCGTCCGGAAACCGAGCATTTGGTGGAAACCGCCCTCGCCCTGATTCACACCCACGGCCTGCGGACGGTAGCCGATCTCGGGACCGGCAGCGGCGCCGTGGCGCTTGCCCTTAAGCGCGAAGTTCCAGCGCTCGAGGTCTTTGCCACCGACATTTCTCCGCAAGCCCTCGTGGTCGCGCGGCGCAACGCTAATGCGCTGGGGCTCTCCGGCATTCAGTTGCTCCGGGGAGACTGGTGCCGAGCGTTGCCCGAGCGGCGGTTTGATCTGATTGTCTCGAACCCCCCTTACGTGGCCTCGGATGACCCGCGCCTGCGCACGGACCAGATCCGCTTCGAGCCTTTGATCGCCCTTGACGGAGGCCGTGACGGCCTGGAAGCGATCCAGAGCATAATCGCGGGCGCCCGTGAGCGCTTACGACCGGGAGGCTGGCTGGCGATCGAGCACGGCGCCGATCAAAGAAAACCGATCGAGACGCTGTTCGGCGCGCACGGATTTCGTTCCGTCGCGTGCGTTCGTGACTATGCCGGCCATGAGCGCGTCTGCCTTGGGCGCTTCGTCGCGGCGGATTGAACCTTCGCCAGCGCCCCGTTCCATGGACATTTATTCTCGCTCGATGCAAGACCTGCAACTGCTCCGCTACAGCCGCCAGATCTTGTTGCCTGAGATCGACATTTCCGGCCAAGAGCGGCTCCTCTGCGCGAGCGTGATGATCTTAGGACTGGGCGGGCTCGGATCGGCGGCCGGCATGTATTTGGCGGCCGCCGGCATGGGTCACCTCGTCTTGGTCGATTTTGATCGGGTCGATATGGCGAATCTGCAGCGTCAAATTGCCCACGAGACCAAGGATATCGGCCGCCTCAAGGCCGAATCCGCGGCGGAACGCCTGGAAGCGCTCAATCCCGATTGTCGAATAACGGCGATCGGCTGTCGATTGGACAGCGGCGAGTTGACAAAAACAATGGCCGGCGTCGACGTCGTGGTGGATGCCAGTGACAACTTCCCGACCCGTTTCGCGCTGAATCGGGCCTGCTACGATACGAAAACACCGCTCGTTTCAGGCGCCGCCATGGGATTCAGAGGGCAGGTGGGTGTGTTTAAACCGGGCCAGGCAGACAGCCCTTGCTATGCCTGCCTCTACGACGACCACGATGCGGCCGCGGATACCTGCACGGAATCGGGCGTGATCGCGCCCTTGGTCGGGATCATCGGCAGCGTGCAGGCGCTCGAAACCATCAAGCTGCTCACGGCCACTGGCGCACCTCTGCTCGGACGGCTGCTCCGGCTCGATGCTTTAACGATGACCTGGACCAGCGCGCGGATCGCTAAGGATCCGCGCTGTCGCGTCTGCGGCAGCCCGGAACCGGTCTCGGCCTAGCGCTTGTGGGCGTTGCTCGCCTCGCGGTCCCGCGTTCCGGCAGAGGATCACCGGGCCGCCATTGCGGACCACTAATCGCCCAACTCGTGGCCGATCACCCCACCCGCGATGGCGCCGGCGCCCGTGGCGAAGGGGTCGCCGTAACTCAATTCACTGCCTAAGAAACCGCCGACCACCCCGCCCAGGATGATCCCGAGCGGCGAGTGACCATCGTGGTGCCGACGATACCCATAAGCCCCGGCATAGTAGCGATCACGCTGGTGATAATCGTAATTATACCGGGGGCGGTACGCCGGATAATAACGCGGAGCATGATGATGGTGGCGGTGATGGTGGTAATGACGGCCATGATGCCCATGACCATGGTGACCGCCCCCCGCAAACCCCGGCGAGGATAAGAGTAAACTTACCGCCATTGCGCTGCCAAGCATAAATTTTTTCATCGGTAATCTCCTAGATAAACCCTGGTCTGTCATCGATCCAACGGGCGCATTGCCCATAAAACGCCGCCAGGATACAGGGGGGAGGCTGAACGGAGGCTGAATACCGGACGAGGCTCGCGGTGGCGTCAATTACTCGATAAGCGGTAGTTGTGCATGAATTGCCAACTGCGCGTAATGTGAAGAATATCGACCTCACCGCTGATGTTGTCAGGGAAGGGCGCGAAGGGTTGCGCTAGATTCACGATCCGGATCGCCGCGTCATCGAGAACTTTAAAACCCGACGGCCTTCGCACCGCTATGCCAGACACCGAGCCATCGGCCCGCAGCGCCACATCGAGGATCAAACTACCGGCGAGCTTATTGCGGCGCGCTTCCTCGGGATAATTGAGGTTTCCGACCCGTTCCACCTTGGTCCGCCACGCCTCCATATAGGCGGCATAGCGGTACTCCGTCGTGGTGGCCGAGATAAATTTGCGTTTCGGCCGCTTTGCCCGTGCTTCCAAGCGCTGGGCCAGCTCGGCATTCAAGCTGGCCATCGCCAGGCTCTGACTGATGAGCATCGTCGCACTCGCAGGCGGCGCCGCCGTCGTACTCGGTTCCTGCACTGCTGCCCGCTGCTTCTTTGCCGGCTCCGCGACTACCGCCTTATGGTTGGATTTCGCCTCGGCGACCAATACCTTACGCTGTTGTTTTGGCGCGCTTTTCTCGGCAACCTCGCGCTTGAACTTACGTTCCTTGGTCATCGCCTTGACCGCTTCGAGCCGGCTCACGGCTCCGGGAGGGGGTGCCGCGGCGATGTCTGGGCGGCGTTCGGGAAAGGGCGCGGCGAGCGGTGTGGTCGGGCGCAACTTACGCTCGCTCTCTCCTCCGCCCACCAGGTTGGCTTGAGCCAAGAAACTGGCTTCATCGGGTCTCCGGGCGCTACGCTGCTGTACCAAGATCACATCCAGGGAATCGTACCGCGGCGCGGGTCGATCCGGGGGCGCAAAGCTCACGCCCAAGATGACGATCGCGTGCACCACGAGGGCAAAACAGAGTGTAAGCGTCAACCGATCGGCAGGAGTAACCGTGGGATAGGCGACTGTCTCGCTCATTTGGCTAATAGTACCTGGGTCATGCTGCGGGCGATTATACCGTTCAAGAGTCCGAAGACGAGCGCCGCGCTCATCAGCACCGGAAGCAGCTTGAACAAGCCGGCATGGGGTATGAATAAGCAATAAGCCGCACCGATTTGCCCTCCCATATGCGCGAGCGCGGCGAGCAGACTGTAGCCCACTTCACTCAAGGCCTTGCGACTTACGGACACCGCAAGACCCAGCACCATGAGGCTCGCCAGGGCGCCGGACAGGCTTAAGGCGAAGCCCGGCGACAGGAACGTACCGGCGAGCAGACTCCCCGCAAGCACCCGGAGTAGCGCTATCCAGGCCGCGGTCGCCCATCCGAAACATACCAGCGCCGCCACGGTGACGATATTGGCCAACCCCGGTTTGAAGCCGGGCAAGGGGCTGGGAAATGCCATTTCCAAAACGTACATTCCTAGCGCCAGGGCCGTTAACCATGCGATGCGGATGTCCTCTCGTGTGACCTCGAATTCCACGCTCAAAAGGTTATTGCATCAAAACCCGTACCTTTTCCTACGACCTGGACCGCAACGGCGTTCGGCAGGCAAGCCGCGAAATCACCGTCGCTTGCGAGCCATCCGCTGTGAATACAGTGCTTGCCGAGGCAAGGCGCGCGGCGAAATCGAATGCGGCCGTCCCGTATTTCGAGATCGGTCGGCCCCAGCACGCCCTCGATCACTACCTCGCGGTCAGCGCCGAGTGCAAGCCATAGGTCCGGTTTTCCGGCGCTCGACACCCGCGCGCTTTCCGCCGCCGGCGCGGGCGCCCAAGAATGCGCATACAAAGCCGCGATCAGCGCCAGAGCAAGGATCAGAACGGTCTTATCCGCGGTCGTCATCGGTCAGCGCTCTTAACGATACTCCGGCCAGGATCGACGTGAAAACGTATGCGTTCGCGCAGCTTGGAGGTCACATGAATGTTCCCCGCGGCGTCCACCAGCATGGCTTGCTTTATTCCCATCGCCTGCGCCAGCGCTTCCCAATGATCGGGGCCCGCGACCAGTAGCGCGGTTGCAGTCGCATCGCCGACGGCCGCGCTGCGGTGGATCACCGTCGCACAAATCGCTTTCCGTATAGGATAACCGGTCCGAGGGTCGATCACATGATGATATCTTTTCCGATTATAAATGAAAAACCGTTCATAATCTCCTGACGTTAGAATACTTTCATCAGTCTCAATCTCAACCGAAGCGAACACCCCCCGGCGCCCGCGGATGACGGATGCCGATATGCCAGGGCCGGACCCCGCGGCGGCCGTAGGCGCGCAGACCGCCCCCGGCGTTGAGAATCGCGTTCTTAATCCCTAAGGCGCGTAAGGCTTCGATCCCGCGGTCAACGGCATAGCCCTTGGCGTAAGCGCCAAAATCCAGACGCAGCGCTTTATTCGTGCTTTTGAGCGTTGGGGCCGCGAACACTAGCGCCTGCATGCTCGGCTGCCCCGCGACCAGCCGCATAATATCGTTGCGCGGCGGCGGTGTTCGCGGCGGCTCGCCGCCGGTAAAGCCCCACAACTCGACGAGCGCGCCGATCGCGGGATTAAATAGACCCCCGCTCAGCCGCGATAAGCGCGTGGCCTCGTCGATCATCGGTACGAGCAAGGGATCCACCGTAAAGGGCTGTCCTCTAGCAAGCAAACGATTGGTGCGCGCTAAAACGCCTTCCCGCCACGGGTACAGGTCTTCATCCAGCGTCTTGAAATCCTTTTCGATGCGGCGATACGCCCGTTGCGCCGAGCGGGATTCCGCGCCAGCGATCGTCAGCTCGATGAGGGTACCGAAGGCGAAGAATTGAAACTCGTGGACGGGGATCTCACGTTGTTCGCACGCACATAGGAGAAGGGCTATTAAAAGCGCCCCGAGGCGGCACCGATGCGTATGCATTCAACCGCGAAGCAGGCTTAACCGGCGCTCTATCGCAGCCATAAGTTCGGCGGCGATATTAAGCCCATAAAGCGCGTCGATTTCGCGGATGCAGGTCGGACTCGTCACGTTGATCTCAGTAAGATAATCGCCGATGACATCAAGGCCGACAAACACGAGTCCCTTCTCGCACAACGCGCCCCGCACTTGACTGCATATCCAGTAATCGCGCTCGCTCAGCGCCACGCCTTTGCTCATGGCGCCGACCGCCAGGTTTCCACGGGTCTCGCCGGGGGCCGGGGTCCGGGCCAAGGCAAAGGGTACGGGTTCGCCGTCGATCAGCAAGATGCGCTTATCCCCCGCTACGATTTCCGGGACGAAGCGCTGCGCCATCGTGAACTGGCTGCCGTGGCCGGTCAAGGTCTCGATGATGACGTTGGTGTTCGGATCGCCCCTGCGCACGCGAAAGATAGAGACACCCCCCATGCCGTCCAGGGGCTTCAAGATGATATCGCCGTGTACCTCCAGGAAGTCCCTAATGCGTGTCCGGCTCCTGGTCACCAGGCTCGGCGGACAGCACTGCGGAAACCAGGCGGTAAAGAGCTTTTCGTTCGCGTCCCGAAGGCTACGGGGCGCGTTTACAACCAAGACGCCGGCCGCTTCGGCAAGCTCCAAGAGATAGGTCGCATAAATATACTCCATGTTATAGGGCGGGTCTTTACGCATGAGCACCACATCCAGATCCGAAACCGGCCGCGTTTGCTCATGGATAAATCGATACCAATGATCGCAACGGTCCTCGACCGCTAGTTCTCGCAGGCGAGCGAAGGCCCCGCCGCTGTCAAGAAACAGATCCGCCAACTCCATGTAATAGAGTGGCCAGCCGCGCGCTTGCGCCGCGAGCAGCATGGCGAAGCTACTGTCTTTCTTGATGTCGATCCCCGCGATTGGGTCCATCACGATGCCAAGCTGGATGCTCATAGTGCCCACCACCGAAAGCTCAGGGGATCACGCTTCTACCATTGTGCATCATTCTCGGTTCGTCATCACCGTTCCAGCGTGAAGTGCCCTTACGGCCCCTGGGTTAGACGCTTGATCTCCTGAATCGGTGCCTGCTAACCTTTGATGAGCGAACAAGGAAAACAACGTGCTATGCACGGAGGTCACTATGAAACGCATGTTCGGAATCGCATGCTTGAGCGTGCTTGTCCTACCGGCGCAACTTAGCGCACTGGAGACCTATGTTCCAGGGTATTACACAGAGGACGGAACCTACGTCGCTCCACATGAAGAAGCGACGCCCAATCGTTCCTATCAGAAGGACGTGGGCCCGAATCGAAGCATTGATCCTTACCGCGGCAAGACCCGCGTGCCGGGTTACTACCGCGAGAACGGAACCTACGTCTATCCTCAGGAACAACCTGCTCCTAATCGCTCTTACTACAATAACTTGAGCCGGGATCGAATAATTTATCACGATAGGCTAACGAGACCGCGGACGTGGTCGAACAGCCGTTCTCCACAGCGTCGCTTCGATCGGAATCGCAATTTTGCTAGGAGGTATGGAGCGATGGGCGGGAGCGTACCGTACGGCCCGGGGTTTCGACGCTATTGACGGCATGACCAGGAGGCAGGAAGCGCGCAGCCTTGCCTCGCCGATGGCCGAGATCACGAACGGCAAGCAGCGCGCGCCCGCACGCTGCCCCTGGGCGCTGTCGGATGCCTTGTACATCGGTTATCACGATACCGAGTGGGGCGTGCCGGTGCACGAGGACCGCAGATTATTCGAGTTTCTGGTGCTGGAAGGCGCCCAAGCGGGCCTGAGCTGGCTCACGGTTCTAAGAAAACGCGAGAATTACCGCGTCGCCTTCGATAACTTCGATCCCGCTACCGTGGCCAACTACGACGCGCGTAAGATCGCCCGGTTGCTCGAAAACTCCGGCATTATCCGCAACCGGCGCAAGATCGAAGGCGCAATCAATAACGCGCGGGCATTTTTACGAGTTCAAAACGAGTTCGGGAGCTTTGATGCGTATATTTGGGGCTTCGTGGACGGCACGCCTAAGGACAACCACTGGCGCAGCATCACCGAGCTTCCCGCCCGTACTGCTCAGTCCGACGCACTCAGCAAGGATCTTATCCAACGAGGGTTCAAGTTCGCGGGCTCGACCATCTGTTATGCGCATATGCAGGCGACGGGCATGGTCAACGATCATATCGTCGGCTGTTTCCGCCATGCGCAATTGCGGTCCGGCCGGGCTTAGACTCTCGTAAGAATCGCGGGGCGGTAGGGTCACCGAGAGCGGGTACGACAATTCGCCGCACCCCTTGCCAATCCGGTAGGCTGCGAAAACGACGATGACGGTTACGCCGGCTTGATCCGACCAATATCACCAGAGACGGCATGTTTTTCTCTTAGCAGACGCCCCTCAGGGGATCAGCGCGGTGGAGACGAGACGCGGCCGACGAGCGCCAGCCGTGCGGCGAGAGTAGGTAGCAGAGGGTTGTCGCCAACCCTCTGCTTTTTGGTGCTATCTAGTCTTTGCTGCTATTTCCTGGTGGATTGGTCGCGATTAACGCGGCAAAGCACACAACGGACATAGCTAACAATACCCACATTCCAGCATCGCCCATAATCGTTCCTCCTTCCGGTTCGTTATAGTTTAAGTTAAACGACGACGAAAACCGCTTTTTTCCGGTTTTTATCGGCTCGACTTTCTTAAGGCAATTTGCACCTGGCAGCGAACAGATGGGCATGCCCGTCTATATTATACAGAAATTATCTTGGATACGGAATAGCGAACGGTTTCCGCGGTACCCGCGTCAGCGGCGCAAACGGGGTTTCGACCGCGCATCAAGCCGCGAAGTCCCGGAGCCGCACGGGCAGGCGCCGCGCGCCCCAGCACCCCGGCCGCAACTCGAACACACCCGGGCACGGCGTGCCGCACGAGACACAGCGCCCGCCGGTGCTAAGGTTCCAATCGCTGAGTGTGTACCAGTCGCGCCCGATGAGCGTCGTCCCGCACCGGTGGCAGTAGGTGCTGCCGCCGGCCTTATCATGCACGTTGCCGGTATAAGCGTAGCGGACGCCGTTGCGTAGCGCGATGTCGCGCGCCCGCGTGAGGGTGGCGGGGGGGGTGTGTGTCTTATCCATCATCTTCCAGTCGGGATGGAAAGCGGTGAAGTGCATCGGCACCTCGGGGCCGAGATTCTCGACGACCCAGCGGGTCATCGCGTCGATCTCTTGCTCGGAGTCGTTCTCGCCGGAGATCAAGAGCGTCGTGATTTCGAACCAAACCCGGGTCTCGTGCTTGAGGTATGTGAGCGTGTCGAGCACCGGTTGCAAGTGGCCGCCGCAGATCTTCCAATAAAATCGTTCGCTGAAACCCTTGAGGTCCACGTTGGCGGCATCCATGTAGCGGTAGAGCTCCGTGCGCGGCTCCGGACAGATATATCCGGCGGTCACCGCGACCGATTTGATTCCGTATTCCCGGCACGCCTGCGCGACGTCGATGGCGTATTCCATGAAAATCACCGGATCATTGTAGGTGTACGCGACGCTCGCGCACCCGAGGGCCTTGGCGGCGCGGGCGATCCGATCGGGGGCCGCCTGGTCGGCCAGCGTGTCCGTCTCCCGCGACTTGCTGATGTCCCAGTTCTGGCAGAACTTGCAGGCGAGATTACAGCCCGCGGTGCCGAAGGAGAGGGTCGGCGTACCGGGGAGAAAATGATTGAGCGGTTTCTTTTCGATCGGATCCACGCAGTAACCGCTCGAGCGCCCGTAGGTAGTCAACACCACCTCTCCGCCGCGGTTCACGCGTACGAAGCACATCCCCTCCTGACCTTCGTGCAGCTTGCACGCGCGCGGGCAGACGTCGCATTGGACCCGCCCGTCGGCGAGGCGGTGCCAATAATGTGTGGCGTGAAACGACTCCGTTGACTGCATGTAGCGATTCTAGTCCCTCGGATGGGTTTTCGCTTCTGTCCGCGTTGCGTCTAGGGCGTCGGCAATGTAGCCTGCTCCTTCAACCACTCCTCCAGGACCTGCTTCGGAACCAACACCCTGCCACCCACCTTCAGCCGCGGCGGTCCTTTCCCACGCTTCCACCAACGGTGCAGCGTGTCGTGGCTTACCCCAAGCATTTTCGCCACCTCAACCGGTGAGTAGGCAACGCGTGAACCGGTACAGTTGTTCATGGACTTCTCTTATTTCAGATACCGCTGTAAGAAATAGGATACAATGATAAGAATTTATACGCAATTGTCTTTGACATTAGAATTATTCTAGGATATTCTTCGCACCGATAGGAAATTATATGCAATTACTGGGAAGCGGTCATAATCGTTCTCATACGCGGGCTACGACGAAGGAAGCTCGGCGTATTAGTGGTGGGAAGAGCAACGTCCCATAGCAAAGGTACAAAAAGCGAGATAGAAGATACGTATAAGATAAGGAGATAACCGTGCACAAGCAGAACCACAATCACAGGCAGTATCAGGTCAGCCGATTGGATACCCACCCTTCTCCTGAAGGCTGGGAGTTACAGCGCGTGGTGGTGCGGGATGGAATTTCGTTCAACTTCTCCCCTCTGGTTTATACCACGGAGAAGGAGGCACTGGAGGGGGGTAAAAGATGGGTGTGTGCTGGAAGTTAGAAGCGCCTGAGACGGCAAGAGTAAAAGTCGATCCATGAGCATCAAATATCTGTTATATACACGTGACCGCGTCGTGGGGTGGACTGACCAAGAGCGAGGTTTGACGGGGATACATGTTGAATACGGCCTAAGGGATGGGAAGGGTCTATTGCATACCTCAGGTATCGGCCGGTTAGAGCTGGCGAGCCGCTACCCCAGAACGCACGTTGCAGAGCTTAAGCATTGGGATTCGTAAAACGGCCAGCCCAGACGAGGCTACCCCCAGGTGCGAAGGCCAAAATGAGTACGTGACCTGCACGCCGACTTCGGGGGGGCGCACCCTCATGTCATCCCCCGTATGTAGCAACTGCTCCTTGGTGAGGACCTCGTCGCCTCGCTTCTAGTAATGCCTCCCGAAGATCCCTGTCATTAGGATGGCCTCTGTCGGGGCATGCCTCCTCGCAGAAGCCACAGTAAACGCGCTTGAACAAGTCGATGTCGTATTGTGAAGTGCGCCGAGTTGCGTCTGCCCGCTACTCGGACTCCATCGTAATGGCCGCTGGCGCATGGCTCCGCGTTTACTCCTCGATGAGGCACTCTTATAATTTCACCCGTCATGGGCTTGGGCTTCTCCCTCGGTACGGCGCGGAGAGCGTGCGAAACCTGTTCTGAGAAACCCCTCTTGGAAGAGGGCTGAGGGGAAAGAACGGTTAAGGCCTTATTCATGCCATGGCCGGAACCGAGACAACAAGCCTTGGAAATTCTCACAGGGGAGAGCTAATCGATGCGCTTTTATCTCCACGTCCTAAAAACATTCGCAATTTTAGCGGGCGGTTTCGTCGTAGGATGCGGCAGTGGAATTAAGGGCGATGACAACGCTGCGGGAGCGCCGGCCGCTGGTTCGATCGTCACCCTCGATCAAGGCTGGAACGCCGATATACAGCAGCGCTTCTGGTTCACTGATCAAGGGAGTCAGATCCTCCCCTATAGCTGGCTCTTGGCATTGGAACAGGCGGGAAGCCAGTTATCGTTCCGCACGGACGCGAATATCGAGCGCCTAGGCTACTTTCCCGAACGGCCGTCGAAATATAATCCCGACGGCTTGCCGATAGGATTCGCCAAGACGCGCGATCCGGCGAGCGGGGAGCATTGGATGGGGCCGACCTGCGCCGCCTGTCATACGGGGCAAGTCAAGTACCGCGGTAAAATCATACGTGTGGATGGCGGGCCGACCCTGGGCGATTTCACCGCGCTCCTCGATGATCTCGTGGCCGCGCTCCGCGCCACCGCTAGTGACGAGGCGAAGTTTCAGCGCTTCGCCGCGCAGGTCGCCGGAGGGTCGCAGCAAGCGATCGCGGAGCTTCGCCGGAGCCTCAATGCCCGGCTCGAGGCGCTGATCGAGCGCATCAAACTCAACCTGCCTCCCAGTCCCCCTGGACACGGTCGTGTCGACGCTATCGGGAATATATTCAACGAAGCGTTTGTGCGTGTCTTAGGCATACCGGAAAACAAGGTACCCCCGAGCGCGCCGGTGTCTTACCCATTCATCTGGGATACGCCGCAACACGATGTCGTGCAATGGAACGGCAGCGCTCCCAACGCCGGAATCGGTTCCCTGTTGCGCAATATCGGAGAAGTATTGGGTGTCTTCGGCAACGTCACCGTGACCGGCTCGCCATTGCCCAAGGGGTTTAAATCGTCGATCAACGTCACGAATCTAGGGAAGCTCGAAGGTTGGTTACAGGATCTGTGGTCGCCGCAATGGCCGGTTACCTTGCTGACGCCGATCGATACCGGCAAAGCCGAACGCGGCAAGGTGCATTACCAGCAAAACTGCGTGAGCTGTCACGCGCCATCGAACGGGCAAACCGCAAACGGAGAGTTAACGCGGTCATGACCCGCCTCGCGGACATCGGCACGGATCCGGCGATGGCTACCAATGCGATCCAGCGCACCGCCAAGACCGGTGTCTTGCAAGGTACACGCGAAATGATCCTGTTCGGCGACCGCTTGGGACCGGTGGCGCCGGGCACCAAACTGGGGCCCGTCATCGCGGCCGGGGTGGCGCTGGGGCAACCCGTTCAAGCGATCGAAGCCGGGTTTAGCGAATATTTAAAGGTAAGAAAAGCCACACCCTTCGATCCCCTGTCTTATAAAGCGCGGCCGCTCAACGGGATCTGGGCGACGGCTCCTTATCTACACAACGGATCGGTGCCGAGCTTGTGGCAGCTCCTGCAACCCAGCGCGCAGCGAGACCAGGTGTTCCATGTGGGCAGCTACGAATTTGACCCGCTACACGTCGGGTTCGCGAGCGGGCCGTACACCGGAGGCTCCCGTTACGACACGCGGTTGTCGGGTAACAGTAATTCCGGCCATGACTATGGCGTGACGCTCAGTGACAGCCAGAAATGGGAGCTGCTGGAATATCTGAAAACACTCTAAGGCCCCGGCGGGGGCAAGCGCTCGATCTGGCCGTAGCGTAAAAAGATGGGATCGATGTACTTTAGATGGAGCTTTATGGCCCAGGACCCGAGCATCGGGATGAGTGCTCTCGCGATCAGGCGAACGATGGCCTCCACGGGCGCGCGCAGCGCGCGGAATACCCACACGCCCCGGCCGAGCTTTCGACTGTAGCGATTCAGCCCCCACATTATCACCATCAGCAGGACAAGGCCCAGGGAGAACCTCACATCGATCAGGATCCAGACGAGCGCGAGAAGCGTTAGGAGGGCGAGCACCGCTAACGCCTCCTTTGCCCAGCCGGGCAGGAGCAAGTGGAATAGCTTGAGAAACTGATAGGACGCCACTTTGAGTTGCTTGAGATAGGCCTCGTTGGGCCGTTCCATCCAGGGCTTAATTTTGAGGAAACCCCACGCAGGTGGCGCCAGATCCGCGGGCCTTGGGGTCGCACCCGGCCGGCCACCGCCGCAGCCAGGCTGTTGAGCTCGGAGTCGCTCATCAGATACCCGTCCGCCATGAGCGTGCAGGCCTCGACCTCGGTGAACGAGTCGAGATCGGTTCGGATCCCCGAAACGAGATCCTGGACCCGGTCATCGACACGAAAGTCGGGGGCCGAGATCGCAGGTCGCAGAAGTTCCTGCGAGGGATCCGCGGGCTGCCCGTCGGGTCCCAGCCAGGCGATGGCACGAGTAGTCAGTCCCGCCCGGAGATGCATGAAGGCGATGCGCGATCGGTCGGTGGGGCCCCACAGACGGAAAAGCTGTTCTTCGCGCACGCGGTCCTGGGAGATCGAGGCCGCGCGGCCCAAGACCGCATCGAAGTGCGTAGCGGGCTCATGTATTTCTTCCATTTGAGCCGAGGCATCGCTCACGATGATGTGGGTGCAGGCTTCGTCCAGGAGACCCTGGATCCCCTGGTTGTCGTGGACACCGCCATCGACCAACTGCACGCGGATCTCGCCTCCCGTCTCGGGATCACGGTACAGGCCACTGATCGCGAGCGGGTGAAAGATCCCCGGCACACACGCGGAGGCGGCTACGGCGTGGCCTAGGGTAAAGTCCTGTTGGTAGGGCGGGATGTCGGTGTAGGACAGCGGCCGGCGCAAGCGGATCGCCTTCTTGTCTATTTCTCTTGCTAGGGCATTGTCGCGCGGCGGTTCCCCCATGCGCGATGCGGTAAAGCGCCAGTTACGGCCGGAGTTGAGCGTAGTCGCATTGACAAGGAGAATAGGGACCTTAGCGCTTCTACCGTGGTTGTCGCGTTCAGGGTGAAACGCCGCATTGGTTCCTTTCGGCTGGATCTTGACCTCGCGTATTTTGATAGGGAGTTCTAGGCCGGGCAGGACACCTTGATAAAGGCGATCGTTGTATAGCTCCGCAAGACGGTCGCTGCGCGAATAGTCCGGCCGTCTGATCTTGAAGTTCGCGGCCGGATCGGTGAAGGTGCTCATGCGTAAGTTGGTCTGTACGGCCGCGAAGAAATCGCGCTCGATGCGCTCGACCATCTGCTGGTAGCGGCCATCGCTCAGGTCGGAGTCCGCATCGGATTCCAAGAGCTGCTTCACGTGCAGGTAGTAGAGCGCTCCGATGATCGAGCCGCCGGAGACCGTTGAGATCACCTCTACCCGCCGCAGCAAGCCCTGCATCGCCATCTGGGCTAGAACACCCAGGTGAAAGAAAGACGCGCGAAAACCGCCCCCCGAGAGCGCGAGACCTAGCTTCACGCGCCCGTTAGCCGTCCCCGGTTCTGCTACTGTAGCCATATGCCCCCTGCACTGCGCCGCCGCAACCCCTGTCCGCACAGGTCCCCTCCCGCGCTTGCCCCCTATGCAAATGCTGGACGGGCACCGATCGATTCCCCATTATGTCCAGGCGACAATGTGCGGTCAATACACATAGCTATATGATTAACGCACGCGAATGAGTTGGGCCCCGGTCTTTGAAAAAAGCGCGCCTTAGCGCAAGGCGGCGACGAAATAGATCATCCCGGCGAGCGAAATCACGGCCGAGCCGTAGCGTTGCACCAGCCGCTCGTTACGGTTTGCGCCTCGGGCCGCGCGCCGCAGCAAGCGCAGCCCGCAGAAGGCCGGCAACACCACGGTTTGATGCCCGATCTCGACACCCACGCTGAAGGCCGCGATAGCCAAGACGGCGCCGGCCCCACCGAGGCTGGCCATCGCCTCCAGTAATCCGCCGGCGAAGCCCAAGCCGTGGAAGAGCCCGAAAATAAACGCCACGAGCGCCCGGCTCCAGCCTCTGGTTTGCCGCGGCCAAAAGAGGTTCTGCGCCGCGACGACGACGATACTCGCGGCGATCATCGGCTCGACGATGGCCGCCGGCAGCCGAAACAGATCGAACGCCGCCAGGGCGAGCGTCAGGGTGTGGGCGAGCGTGAAGGCGCCGATCACTTTGACCAAGTCCCAAAGGCTCACGACCGCCAGCACCAAAGCGCCGACAAAGAGCAGGTGATCGTAGCCGCTGAGGATGTGGGTGATCCCGTGGCGCACGAAGGCCGCGGCCATCCGCGCTTGGCCAAGCCCCGGCCCGCCCGCCGTCCAGTCCTGCTCGAAATCGAATTCGAGCGGTTCCTTCGATGTCAACAATAGCCCCTCGGCCGGTGGCTGCCCCTGCTGGGAAATGCGCACCAGATAGCTCGCTTCCCACGGATTGCCCGGCGCGAACTCAAACTCGCGCAGCACGTCCTGCCGCAACTCGAGCCGCGCGGGCGCGTCTCCCGTCAGCCGATACTCGAGTGTGTAAGCCGGACGCACCGCTTGATCGAGAACCTTGAGCACGCGCCCCTCAAGCGCGCGCCCATCGGCCCTGATCTGGAGATGCGCGAGTAGATAGGCGCCGTGGTGGCGCACCGCTTCCGGATACGTAATGCCTTCTTGCCCGCCGAAGGCCGCGGCCACGAGCACTTCCTCGCGCGACACGGTCGCCCGCAGCTCGATGCGGCCCGGAAGAATCTCGATCTCGAGCGCGCCTTGCGCCACTGGATGCGCCCCGGCGATGCGCGTGGCGAATAGCGCCAACACGAGCAGGCAATAGCGCGCCCAATCGCCCCATCCGAGCCGATGCACCTCAACGATGCACATGGAAGGCTTCGTAACGCGGGTTCACTTCGGCCGCCCGTTTCAAAAACTGCTTACCCTCGCCGGTGCGGCCTGCGGCGAGGTGGATCATCGCCGCATGGAAAAACAGGTGTGCATCTTTCACGCGGGCTGCGAGCGCTTGCTTGATTTCATCGAGGGATTCGGCGATCCGGCCGGCGCGATACAGCGCCCAGGCAAGCGCTTCCCGGGTCGCGTAATTCCGCCGCAGATCGAGATCCCGGCGCGCCCATTTCACCGCCTCGGCGCCGTCCTCGCGTACATCGGCGTAAAACCAAGCGAGGTGGTGAAAGTAATGCACCTCGCGGCGCCGCGCCGATGCGAGATAAGCGGCGAGCGCTTGCTCGTGCCACGGCCGCGCTTGCTCGGGTTGGCCCATCAAGGCATAGAGATCGCCCACTGCTTGTTGGAGCTCCGGCCGCGGCGAGCGCGCGACGACGCTCTGGTAGCGCGCGATTGCTTCGCCGTATTTCCGCTGCGCTCCGAGGAGCTCCGCCATGTGATCCTCGATCAGCCAATAGCCGGAATAGGCCTTATCGGCGCGCCGGTAATGCGCCCAGGCTTCCTCGTGGCGCCCTTGTCTTAAATCCAGCAATCCCCTTTGCACTTCCACCCAGGCATAGGAGCGCATTTCCTTGGCTGTAATTTCGTCCTGAGCTTCCCGATATAAGCGATCCGCGGCGAGAGGATCGCCGATCTTGGATTCCAGATAGGCCAGGCGCGCCAGGTTGTCCCAGGTACGCTCGGCTTGTATCACGCTTGCGTAGCCTTGTCTTGCATGCGCGTACTTTCCTTGTTGCAAGTCTATATTGGTTCTTAGCACCTGGGCTCGCGGGCTCGCGGCGAGGGACGAAAGGCGATCGAGATCGTGCCTGACCTCATCGAGCCGATGAAACGTGTAATTAAGATTGGCCCTGACAAGATAGAGATCATCGGAGGCGCCAAGTGTGTGAATGGCGTTTTCGGTTTCCGTTTCCGCCACGTTGAAATCATCAAAGCGGCCGGTGAGCGAAGCCTTAAGATAATGCAGATAAACCAGCGTTAATGCCTCTTCCGCGGATCCGCTGAGAGCGCTGGTCTTGGTGCTCAAGATGTCATTTTCTATCTTGGCTAATTCAATTTCATAGTCGGTGGGTGTTTTAATCAGAAAGCTGGCCGCAACTACAGCTAGGGAGGCTACAGCGACTAGAATCAAAGCGGCTTTAAGGAGGCGCGTTCGAGAGGTATTCATTGTCCCCGTGATCCCCGCCCGGCCCCTGCGCCCGCTGGCGGCGCGTTACCCCGCTCCGAGTTGTTCGCGCTTGATCCGGTACAGGGCCGAGATGTCCTCCGCCCCATAACCTCGATCGATGAGCCGCTGGTAATTTTCCAGGGTTAAATCCACGATCGGCAGCGGCGGGCCGCCCATCGCCCGGCAGATCGCAAGGTCCTTATGATGGAGCGCGACTTTAAAGCCGGGTTCAAAGCGGCCCGCAACCATGGTCTTGCCGCGATGACTCAGGTACCAGTTCGCGGCCGCTCCTTGGCTCACGACGTCGATTACTTTCGCGAGGTCCAGTCCCATGGACTCACCGAAGGCGAGGGCCTCGGTCACCGCCTGGTTGATCCCGGCGGCCATGATTTGATTGACCGCCTTGGTCGCTTGACCGGAACCGCTGGGGCCCATGTGGACGATGGTTGTGGCAAGGGTGGCTAGGGCGGGCCGAACGTGTTCCAGCACCGTCTCCTCGCCGCCGACCATCATGGCCAGGTGCCCGTTTAGCGCGCCCTCCACGCCTCCGGAGACCGGGCAATCGAGAAATGCCGCCCCCTTGGGTTTAAGCGCCGCCGCCATCGCACGCGCGGTATCGGCGCTAACGGTGGAGGTGTCGGCCACCGCACCGCCCGGCCGAACGCCGGGCAGCAAGGCGTTAATCACCTCCTCCAGATCCGAATCGCGCGACACCGATGTGAGCACGAGGTCCACCCCCGCCGCGAGCTCGCCGGACTCTCGGCCATGGCCACACTCGTCTCCCGAGACAGGGCTTGCGCCCGCGAGCGGGTTCGATTCCAGACGGCCCGTAGAAAGCCCGCGAGGTGCAGATTCATGGCCATCGGCACGCCCATCGCGCCTAGCCCGATCACTCCAACCTTCATCATCGTGATTTATCCCCCTCTCGCCCATGCTGGTAATGATCGACGATGACGCGGGCGATACAGCAAGTCAAGCGCTTGGCTGTCGGAATATCCAGGAACTCGTTGGGTCCATGGGCATTCGATCCCGGACCTAGCACGCCGGTAATGAGAAATTGCGCGTGGGGATAGCGCTCGCCCAGCATGGCCATGAAGGGGATGGTGCCGCCTTCACCCATGTACACCGCCGGTTTCTCAAAAAAGATCCGCGAGGCGGCATCGATTGCGTTCTGAAGCCACTCGGCGAGGGGCGGCGCATTCCAACCCGTGGCGGACCAATCTGGGGTAAAAGTCACGTTGGCATCGTAGGGCGGGGCCGATTGCAATAACTGTTTGAGCGCTTTCGAGGCCGCCACGGCGTCGCACGTCGGCGGCAGCCGCAGAGAGATCTTGACCGAGGTCGCGGGGCGCAGGACATTGCCGGCCTGACGGAGGGGCGGGAAGCCCTCGGCGCCGACGACCGCAAGTGCCGGCCGCCAGGTACGGTTAAGAATCAGCGCCAGCGGCTCCGCCGCCGCGGCGCGCGTGTTCCCGCTGAACGGGAACTTGGCGTGGACTTGCGAGCCGAGCACCTGCGCGGCGCGGCGCGCCTGCTCGATGCGCTCGTCGGGAATGTCAACGCTAAAGTCGGGAGGCAGGATCGCGCCGGTCTCGGCATCTTCCAAGCGGGTGAGGATTTGCCGCAAAATGCGAAAGCTCGAGGGGACAACGCCGCTCGCGTCGCCCGAATGCACCCCTTCGGTGAGGACCTCGACCTTGAGCACCCCGCCGATGAGACCCCGCAAAGAGGTCGTGCACCACAAGCGCTCGTAATCACCGCAGCCGGAATCGAGACAGATGACGAGATCAGGTTTACCGATGCGATCGGAGAGAAAATCGATATAGTGCGGCAGGTCAAAGCTACCGCTCTCCTCGCAGGCTTCGATGATGACGACAGAGCGCGCATGCTTGAGCCCTTGGGCTTGTATTCCCGCAAGCGCGCTGAGTGCGGAAAAAAGCGCGTAGCCGTCGTCCGCGGCGCCGCGGCCGTAGAGACGCTCCCCCTCTAACACCGGCTGCCACGGGCCCCGGCCCGCGCGCCAGCCGCTCGTCTCCGGCTGCTTATCCAAGTGACCGTACAGAAGGATCGTGCCGGCGCCCGCACCAGGAATTTCCATATACAACAGCGGCGTGCGCCCCGGCAAACGTACGGCCTCGACTTCCATATCTCGAAGGGCCTGGCAACGGGCCCAGCGTTCAAACTGGGCCACGGCCTCGTCCATATACCCGTGGGCTTGCCAATCGGCGTCAAAGGCCGGGGATTTATTGGGGATGCGGATGTATTCCGTGATCTCGGAAACAACCGATTGCGCCCAGACGGTCGCGACGAAATCGCCCAAACGCACATTATCCATACGCTAGAGTGTAGCGGGTTTAAAGCCAGTACACACAGATGAACAGGAACAACCACACGACATCAACGACGTGCCAATACCAAGCGACGCCTTAACAGGTCGCGAGAGGTTGTCTGGAAATGTGCTCACTCGCGCGCCGCTTTAATCTTCGCGGGTTGAACGAGATCGCCGCTCGCGTTGGTCTTGCCCGCGGCATCTTGCCTAGCGGCCAGGAGCGCCTTTTGCTCGCTAATCCATTGCCTATAGTCTTGCTCGTTCTTGGCCTCGACGACGATCGGCATGAAGGCGTGTCCACGGCCGCATAGCTCGGCGCATTGCCCGCGATAGGTGCCGGGTTTATCGATCCTCACCCAGCCTTCATTTATAAAACCCGGGGTCGCGTCTTGCTTCCAGCCGAAGTCGGGAACCCACCAACCGTGCAACACATCCGCGGCCGTGATTAGAAATCGTACCTTTTTGCCCACCGGTAACACCAACGGGTTATCCACTTCCTGCAGATAATGCTCTCCCTTCGCTTCGCCCTTGTCGATCTGCCCGCTTGGGGTTTTCAAACTACTGACGAATTTGATCCCATCCTCGAGGTACTCATACTGCCACTTCCACTGGTAACCCGTCACTTTAATCGTGACCTCCGCTTCCGAGGTGTCGTACATCGCGATCATGGCCTTGGTTGCGGGCACCGCCATCAGCACGAGGATCAGGAATGGGACCACGGTCCACAGCACCTCTACCAGGGTGTTTTCGTGGAACTGCACCGCCACCGCGCCCTTGGATTTTCGGTGCGCAAAGATGGAGTAAAACATAACGCCATAGAGCAAGGCCGCGGTCACCACGCAGATCCCGAGGATCAGCATGTGCAGGTCATAGACCGTATGCGAGATCGGCGTCACGCCCTGCGGCATGCTGTGCGTGAAATCCGCCCGTGCGATCCCTGACCAAGGGAATAATGCCATCGGCATAAGCCACGCCGGTCGCCTAATCTGCATTAATCTCTTGCTCCTCGATACGAAGGGGTTGCGTGTGCATTCTCAAGCCCAAATCAGACTCAGGACAATCCCGTGGCCTCCCGGGCCGAACGCCGACGAAAAAACGGCACGCCCGGCTGGTCGTGGATCTGCATGATCGCTCGGGTCAGGTAGCCGCGCCATCGGATCGTACCTAAGGGCGTTCTGCCTGTTCAAGTGATGCTGACGCCCGGCGCGACGCTTTGGCTGGGGCCTCCACTACTCGCTTAACACCCTACGCACGTCCGCTACGAATCGCTCGAAAATAGCATTCGGGTCCCATAGTCCGGACGCGGATTGATGAAACATCTGCTTGCGAAGACCAACGGGTAATTCGATTTGCACCCCTCGCCCCGAGCGTCCGCGATTGCAGATATTGGTCTTCCCAGTGCCTTGGCGCGTGGGGCTCGGATCCTCGGCCGCGGCGAAGCCCGATGCGTCGAGCGCGGAAATTATGCGCGCGCGCAGCGCGCTATCCAAGCCCCCGAGATAAACCACGCGCTCCGATCCGCCGGCGCCGTGGATAGTTACGACGGTGCGTACACGCTGGACGGCGGCTAAGGCGCGCGGCTCATCGAATTTATCGCTGGTGATATGGAGAGAGTAGTTACGGCGCGGTTTGATCCCTTCAAAACAATAATACGTGTGCTCGTTGCCGGCGATCGCCTCGGCGATGGGCAGCGTGCCGCGCTCGATGCGCCCGCCGTGCGGGGCGACCACGGCAAACGGAGAATCCGCAAGCCGAAGGTGCACACGGTAGTCCCGCCCTTCGACTTCGGACGCACGGAGCTCAGCGTAGCTTCCATACCTGTCCACGCCCGCCAGGCCTTTGGCGCCGCCGCCTCCTCCGGCCGTGAGATCTCGCTAAAACGGAATATCGTCGTCAAGATCGGCGGCGACCGCCGGGCTTGCCGGAGACGCGGAAGGCGCCGGGGCCCGCTCGCTCGGAGGTTCGTTCTCGAAGGGCACCGTACCCGCGCCACGCGCGCCCAGCATCTGCATCTCGTTCGCGATGATCTCGGTCGTGTACCGGTCATGGCCGTCCTTGTCCTGCCACTTCTTGGTCTGTATCCGCCCTTCGACGAAGATCTGCGAGCCTTTGTGCAGGTATTCCTTGACGATGTCCGCCAGCTTGCCGAAGAACACCACGCGATGCCACTCGGTGCGTTCTTGGCTCTCCCCGGTCTCACGGTCGCGCCAGGTTTCATTGGTCGCCAAGCGGACATTGGCCACGGCTTGGCCGCTCGGCATGAACCGCACCTCGGGTTCGGCACCGAGATTACCGATGAGAATCACCTTGTTAATACCTCGAGCCATGCATTAGCCTCCTATAGTCGCTTTTGCGCCCATTCACACTTCTAAGATAACATTAAACGTAAGATTTAGAATATCTGGGGGACCCATGCTAGAACCCGTTAAAAATCCCGCCTCGGAGACCGCCGGGCAGTGGCTCTACGCGGCTTCACCGCGCCGGCGCAGTGTCGCTGTTACGGTGGGATCGGTCATCATCGGAGGCGGCGCGCCGGTGGTGGTGCAGTCTATGACCAATACGGACACCGCGGATGCGGTGGCGACCGTTAAGCAAGTACAGGAATTAGCCGCGGCAGGATCCGAGCTGGTGCGCGTCACCGTCAATACCGAGGATGCAGCCCGCCAAGTGGGCCGCATCCGCGGGATGCTGGATGCCTCCGGCTGCCACGTGCCGCTCATCGGTGACTTCCATTACAACGGCCATCTCTTGTTAACGAAATATCCTGATTGCGCCCAGGCCTTGGCCAAGTACCGTATAAATCCGGGTAACGTCGGCTTCGGGCCCAAGCGCGATCCACAGTTCAGCGTCATGATCGAGGCGGCGCTCCAGTACGGCAAGCCCGTCCGGATAGGCGTGAATTGGGGCAGCTTGGACGGAGCCTTGCTAACCCGCCTCATGGACGAAAACGCCGGGCTGGCGCGGCCGCGGGATGCGCGGGAAGTCACCCGGGAGGCTTTGATCGTCTCCGCCCTTGACAGCGCCCGGCGCGCCGAAGCGCTTGGGCTTGGCCGGGATTATATCGTGCTCTCCTGTAAGGTCAGCGGTGTACAGGATTTGATCGCCGTGTACACGGAGCTCGCTCGGCGCTGCGATTACGCGTTGCATCTGGGTCTGACGGAGGCGGGGATGGGCTCGAAGGGAATCGTGGCCTCGACCGCGGCCTTGGCGATGTTACTTCAGCAAGGGGTCGGCGATACGATCCGCGTCTCGCTCACGCCCGAACCGGGGGGTGAGCGAAGCACCGAAGTGGTCGTGGCGCAAGAGATTCTGCAAACCATGGGCTTGCGTTCGTTCACACCGCTGGTGACCGCCTGTCCCGGCTGCGGGCGCACGACGAGCACCGTTTTTCAGGAGTTGGCAGAGAAGATCCAGTCCTATGTCCGCGCTCAAATGCCCGTCTGGCGGGAAAAGTACTCGGGGGTGGAAGACATGAGCTTGGCGGTCATGGGCTGCGTGGTCAACGGACCCGGAGAGAGCAAGCACGCCAACATCGGGATCAGCCTTCCCGGTACCGGCGAGGCCCCCGCGGCGCCGGTCTTCATCGATGGGCAGAAAGCCTTGACCCTGCGCGGGGAGAGGATCGCCGAGGAATTCCAGCAGTTGGTGGATGACTATGTCCAGAGGACGTACAGCGTGAAGCTATAGGTGCGAGCCGAAACGCATGTCCCGTTAGAATGCAAATGTAACTCACATCAGAGTGGCCGAGGGAGGGGTGGGCGATGTCTGAGTTGATACGGCGGCTGCAAGGCGAGCATGATAATTTTTCCAAGCTCTTAGCCTTGCTCCATGCGGAGATCGAGACCCTTGACCGCGGGGAGAACGGCAATTTTCGTTTAATGACGGACATCATGGACTACATGGCCGTCTATCCGGATGTGGCCCATCATCCTTTGGAAGACCGGATCTTTACCCGGCTCGCGCAACTCGATCCGGGTAGTAGCGATCTGGTCGATGAGATCATCGCGGAGCATGAGCGCTTGCGGCACATGGGGAAGGTCTTCTCCGATCTGGTGCGAGGCGTGGTCGGCGGAGGGATCACCTCCGTGGATAAGCTCAGCACGCTGGGACACGAATACGTCGCGCTTACCCGCGCACATTCCGCGCGCGAGCAGAGCGACATATTTCCAAGGTTAATCACGGTGCTGAGCGATGAAGATTGGACAGAACTGACGGCGGCCGCCGCGGCGAGCGAGGATCCGCTCTTTGGGGGCATCGTGGATCAGAGCTACGAGGAGATCTTAGCGCAGATCGAACGCCGGCGATGATCGATCGCCGGGTGCCCCGTTCAGGGAGCCTACCCCCCTTGAATCAGCTCGGGTTGCTCGCATCCCATCGCGGGAGCAACATGCAGGCAGTCATCGACGCTTGCAACAGCGGACGCTTAGCGGCCGAGCCCCGCGTGGTCATCAGCAACAACGGGGATGCGGAAGCCTTGGTAAGAGCGCGCCGCGAGCACATTCCGGATTACCATCTGAGCCTGCGGACTCACGCCGATCCGGTGGCGCTCGATGTGGAGATTTTAACGGCATTGACACGCCACGAGGCCGGACTTGTGGTATTGGCAGGGTACATGAAACGGCTCGGTCCCCGGGTGCTTGGGCACTATCGGGGGCGGGTGATCAACATCCATCCCGCCTTATTGCCCCGCTTCGGCGGGCAGGGTATGTACGGGAATCGCGTGCACGCGGCGG
>Ga0136622_10000186_pt1 | contig 23933 bp, 26 predicted proteins | sample AntDrymUQ4482106_2_FD_104803 | JGI IMG/M metagenome (GOLD analysis project Ga0136622, IMG submission 104803) | Polar desert sand microbial communities from Dry Valleys, Antarctica - metaG UQ448 (21.06) | ecosystem: Environmental > Terrestrial > Soil > Desert | place: Antarctica: Dry Valley...
GGCCTCCGGGGGGTGAGAGAGCGGCACGGCCCGCAGGCGGTCGGCGTGCTAGCCTCCGCGCGCCTGACGATGGAGGAGAACTTCCTGATCCAGAAGCTGGCGCGAACGGCGCTGCAGACGCACTCGATCCACTCCTGCGAGGCCACCTGACACGCTCCGACTCTTTACGGCCTGGTCAGGTCGTTGGGCAGAGGGGCGACAACGAATTCGATCCCCGAGATCGAGAACTGCAAGTTCCTGCTCGTGATCGGGTCGAACACGACCGAGGCGCACCCCGTGCTGGCGCTGCGGATGAAGAAGGCGGTGCGCAAAGGGGCGACGCTCGTGGTCGCGGACCCGCGCAAGATCTGGCTGACGAAGCTTGCCCGGCGCCACCTGCAGCTGAGGCCCGGCTCGGACGTCTGGCTGCTGAACGCGATGATGCACGTGATCCTGAAGGAGGGCCTCCAGGACGACGACTACATCCGCCAGTACACGGAGGACCTCGACGCCGTCCGCGAGGTGGTCAGCCGCTATACGCCCGAGGAGGCCGAGCTCGTCACCGGCGTGCCGGCGGCGGACATCGTCGCCACCGCCCGCGAGTACGCAGGCGAGCGGTACGCGGGCATCTTCTACACGCTCGGGATCACCGAGCACGCCTCGGCGATCGACAACATCTGGTCGCTCTCGAACCTCGTGCTCATGACCGGGCACCTCGGCTACGAGTCGACCGGGCTCAACGCCCTGCGCGGCCAGAACAACGTCCAGGGACTGAACGACGCCGGCGCGAACCCCGCCTACTTCCCCGGCTACCAAGCGATCGGGGGGGAGAACACGAAGAAGTTCGAGGAGGCGTGGGGCGTGCGCATGCCCGAGACCGCGGGCTACCGGCTCGACCAGATGATCTCGGGGCTGCACGACGACCGCGTGAAGGCGCTCTACCTGGTCGGCGAGAACCCGGCGCAGACCGAGCCGAACGCCCATCACGTCGAGGAGGGCCTCGGCCGACTCGAGTTCCTGATCTCGCAGGACCTGTTCTTGAACGACACGTCGCGCGACCACGCCAACGTCGTCTTTCCAGCCTCGAGCTTCGCCGAGAAGGACGGGACCTTCACGAACACCGAGCGGCGCGTGAACCGTGTTCGTCGCGCCGTTCCCTGCCCCGGGCAGGCGCGCGAGGACTGGCGGATCGTGATCGACCTCGCGAAGGCGCTCGGGGCGAACTGGCCGGAGTACCCGACGGTCGAGCACGTCTGGGACGAGTTCGCCGACCTCTCGCCGAACTGGGGCGGAATCCGCTACGACCGGATCGAGGACGTGGGCCTGCAGTGGCCCTGCACCGATCGCGAGCATCCCGGCTCCCCGTTCCTGCACGCGCCGGCGCCGGCTCGACCGAACGGGCGCGGCAAGTTCTATCCCGTCGAGTACAAGCCGCCGATCGAGCAGCCCGACTCCGAGTACCCCTTCGTGCTCTCGACCGGCCGGACGCTCTACCACTACAACTCGGCGACGATGACGATGCGCGAGGCAGGCATCCTCGACAAGCAGGAGGATCCGTTCGTCGAGATCAACCCGGAGGACGCCGTCGCGCTCGGCGTCGTGGAAGGCGAGTGGGTGCGGCTCGTCTCGCGGCGCGGAGACCTGGAGGCGCGGGCCGCCTTCAGCGAGCGCGTCTTCCCGGGCCTCGTCTGGATGGCGCTTCACTTCGCGCAGGCGAAGGTGAACTGGCTCACGCACGACGTCGGCGATCCGCTGATTGGGACGCCGGAGTACAAGGTGTGCGCCGTTCGGGTGGAGAAGGTGCGCGGCTCTCTCCGGGCAGCCGCCCGGTAGAAAGAGCTCCTCGCCGCGTGCCACACCTGTCCGTCCGGGACAGGAAAGCAAGTTCATGCCATACTGCAGGACGATGGCTCAAGTGATGAAACGCGTTCGGCTCGGCCCGCAAGGCCGTGCAGTCATCCCCTCGGAGTTCCGAAGGCAGCTCAAGCTGAGCCCGGGCGACGAGCTGGTCGCCTGGATCGAGGACGGCCGGCTCATCCTGCAGCGCCGAGATGACATCCAGCGCGAGATCTGGGACATGTTCAAGGACGTAAAGGTGAGCATGGCCGAGGAGCTGATCGCGGAGAGGCGCCGCGAGGCGGCACGTGAGCTCTGACGGGCCCGTCCTCGACGCCTCCGCTGTCCTCGCCTATTTCCGGCGCGAGACTGGCCACGAGGCGGTGCGCGACGCGCTGCTGACAGGAGCGACGATGAGCACGGTCAATCTCGCCGAGGTGCACGGACGCGTGGCCCTGACGGGAGTCGATCCCGACGCCGCTCTCGCTCGGCTCAAGGTCAGCGGCTTGGCCGTCGAGCCTTTCCTCGAAGTCGATGCCGCCGCAACCGGAGGGCTTCTTGCCTCGACGAGGGCGCTCGGGCTTTCCCTTGCGGATCGAGCGTGTATCGCACTCGCGCAGCGCCTCGATCGGCCTGTTCTCACCGCCGACCGGGGTTGGCGCTCCGCTTCGGTCGGCGTGGAGATTCAGCTGATTCGGTGACGGACTCCGTCGCCCCCGCAGACGTCGAGCCGCTACTCACCGGCCGCTTCGGCCGCCCCTACCTCTACCGCGAGACCTGCGAGTCGACGCAGCTCCTGCTCGAGGGGGACCTGCCCGAGGGCGCGACCGCCGTCTGCGAGGAGCAGACGGCCGGGCGCGGCCGGCTGGGACGTCGCTTCGAGGCGCCGGCGCGCACGGCGATCCTCTGCTCCGTCCTGCTGCGCCCCCCGCCCGACCGGCGCCTCGCCGAGCTCTCGCTCGTCGGCGGGATCGCGGCGGCGGACGCGGTCGAGCAGGCGACAGGGCTCGCCGCCCAGATCAAGTGGCCGAACGACGTCATGATCAACCGCGTCAAGGTCGCCGGCATCCTCGCCGAGGCTCGATCAGGCACGGTGACCCTCGGCATCGGGATCAACGTGAACCAGACGCGAGCCGAACTGCCCCCCGGACTGCACGACCGCGTTGGCTCCCTGCGGACGGTCGACGGCGTACGCCGCGAGCGGGCGCGCGTCCTCACCGACCTGCTCGCGCTGCTCGAGGCTGCGTACGACAGCTGGATCGCCGGCGGGCTCGACGCCCTCTACGGGACACTCGGCTCGCGCGACTTCCTGCGCGGCCGCCGGGTTGCGGTCGACGGAACCCAGGCCGTCGCGGTCGGGATCGACCGGTCGGGACGACTCGAGCTCGAGGTGGACGGGGAGCACCGCTTCGTTGAGAGCGGCGAGGTCACATATGAGCAGTAGCGTCGAGGAGATGTTCGGCGGGTGAGCGAGCGGCTGCTGAGCGAGGACTCGCAGGTTCAGGCGAGCCGCATGTTCCGAGCCGGCGGCCTGAAGACCGGCGGCAAGTTCTTCGCGCTCGTCGTCGACGGCGAGCTGGTCGTGAAGGTCCCGACTGAGCGGGTGGACGAGCTCGTGGCCGGAGGTGCCCGCAGGTTCGAGGCCGGTGGCCGATCCGTGCGTGAATGGATCTCCCTGGTGCCCGCCGACGAGGCGGCCTGCAGAGCATCGGTTATCGAGGCGCGCGACTTCGTCGCCCGCCAGACCACACGAACAGGAGGAAGCACATGAGCCAGGAGAACGAGTTCGAGCTGGTCGACCCGCCCGATCCCGGCATCTCGCAGGACCCGGGAATCCCGGGCTTCGACGCGATCAGCGACCGGAGCGACCGGCCAATCCCCGACGCGAAGGACGAGGGAGCCCAGAGCCGCGAGCGTATCGACGACCCCGACCGCGAGGGCCACCAGACGGCGCCGTCCGGGGATTCCGAGGCGGAGACGCGCGCGGACTGATCCTCGCGCTCGACCAGGGAACGACGGGAACGACCTGCCTCGTCGTCGACGACGAGCTCAGCGTGCGCGGGCGCGGCTACGCCGAGCTACGGCAGCACTATCCGCAGCCCGGCTGGGTCGAGCACGACCCGGACGAGATCTGGGCGGGCGTCCTGGCCGCGGCGGAGGCAGCGCTCCGGGCTGCCAAGGTACGCCCGCGCGAGTTGCGCGCGATCGGGATCGCGAACCAGCGGGAGACGACACTCCTCTGGGAGCGGCGAAGCGGCCGGCCTGTTGCGCCGGCGATCGTCTGGCAGGATCGCCGGACGGCCGAGCGCTGCCGCGAGCTGCCCGCGGCCCGCCTGCGCGGGCTCACAGGTCTCCTTGCCGACCCGTACTTCTCGGCGACGAAGCTCGAGTGGCTGCTCGCACGGGTCGAGGGGAAGGAGTCGCTGGCCTTCGGGACGGTCGACAGCTGGCTCGTCGGGCGGCTGACGGACGGCCGCGTCCACGTCACCGACGAGACGAACGCCTCCAGGACCCTCCTCGCCTCGCTCGACTCGCTCGCCTCGCTCGACTGGGACGACGAGCTCCTCGACCTGTTCGGCATCCCGCGGGAGCTCCTGCCCGAGATCCGACCCTCGTGCGGCGTGGTCGCGGAGGGCGAGCTGCTCGGCGCGACGATCCCGATCGCCGGCCTCGCGGGCGACCAACAGGCCGCACTCGCCGCTCACCGCTGCTTCGAAGCCGGCGGGGTCAAGGCGACCTATGGCACCGGCAGCTTCGTGCTAGCGCACTCGGGTGCCGACGCGTCGCCGCCGCCGCACGGACTCGTCCGCACCGCTGCCGCGCGACTGCCGGGACAACCGCCGCAGTACGCGCTCGAGGGCTCGATCTTCGTGACCGGCGCGGCGATCCAGTGGCTGCGCGACGGGCTCGGCCTCCTCGACGAGGCGTCCGAGAGCGAAGCCCTCGCCGCCTCGGTCGACGACAACGGCGGCGTGCACTTCGTACCCGCCTTGACCGGTCTCGGCTCGCCGCACTGGGCTCCGGAAGCGCGCGGTGTGATCACGGGACTGACGCGAGGCACGCGCCGCGAGCACCTCGTGCGCGCCGCGCTCGAGGCGATCGCCCATCAGACGCAGGACGTCCTCGAGGCGATGCCCGTCGACGTCGCGGTCCTTCGTGTCGACGGTGGAGCGACCGCGAATCGGTTCCTGATGCAGTTCCAGGCCGACCTGCTCGGTATCCCCGTCGAGGTGGCGACCGAGCCGGAGCAGACGGCGCTCGGCGCGGCGCTACTCGCCGGCCTCGGTGGGGGGATCTTGGCCTCTCCGCCGTCGGCCGCAGAAGGGTCGCGGTACGAGCCTCGACTCTCGCCAGTCGAGGTCGAGCACCTTCGTTCCAACTGGCGCCGCGCACTCGACCGAGCGATATATCCGTAATATACGAAGGTGGCCGAGAGCGCCGCTCCCCTTGCCGTTCTCCGCTCCGAGCGAGGGGGAACTCCCTCGCTCAGCCGAGAGGCCTACCTCCGGATTCGCGACCTGATCGTCGCGCTCGAGCTTCAGCCCGGCTCGATCGTGAACGAACGCGAGCTGATGGAGCGACTCGGTCTCGGGCGAACACCGGTGCGGGAGGCGCTGCGTACGCTGGCCCAGGAGAAGCTCGTGGAGGTCTACCCCCGCCGGGGCATCTTCGTCACGAGCGTCGAGGTCCGCGACCTCGCGAGCCTGTCAGAGGTGCGCGGTCTGCTCGAGAGCGCGGCGGCTCGCCTCGCGGCCGAGCGTGCGACACGCGAGGAACGGCGAGAGGCGACGACGCTGATCAGCGAGCTCGACGGGAACGCCGGCGAGCACGACGAGCGGCGACTGATCGACCTCGACCAGCGCATCCACCGGCACATCTACCGCTGCGCGCACAACCCGTTCCTCGAGGAGACGCTCAACGAGTACTACGTGTTGACGCTCCGCATCTGGTTTCTCGCCCTCGATCGCGTCGCGCGCCTGGACGAGGCGGTGGGGGAACACCGCGACCTGATGGAGGCGATCCGGGACGGAGACGGCCCCCGCGCCGAGGAGACGATGCGCAGGCACATTCAAGGTTTCGAGCAGGCGATCCGCCAGGTTCTCTAACCTGTCTCTGGCACTTCGACGTGAAGCTCGAAAAGTGACACGTCCACGTGAACGTACACGGGGATTCCGCCCTTCGATCGTGATGCGGCTCGCCGCGATATCGAACGAGAGCACGTTGAAGTCGTAAATCTCGACCTTCTCGGTGTCCAAGACCTCGTACGCGTCGACGTGGCGGATTGTCAAGGTGGAGTCGAACACCGCGTCTCTCGCCCGAGACGTCAACCGGGACGCGAATGGGATCACGAGATCGCGACCCTCGAAGCGGATGCGCGACACCGCGAACCAGGAGTCGTGGATCAGGTCGTGCAGACGATCCAGGTCAGTCGGATTGTTGAAGACGAAGGTCGTCGTCATCGAGTGCCTGGACCACCTACACGCGAACGATCTCGAGCAGCCCCGCGTCGAGTGCCGCGTCGAAGTCGGCGTCCTGGGTGCAGACAGCGGCATCGTGCGTCATCGCGGTTGCCGCAATCCACGCGTCCATGACCTTCATGTTCCGGCGGATCGCTTTGAGCGCCACCCGCAGTCGGGCGAGTTCGTCGCCGACCGCCTCGTCGATCACGAGAGGTCTGCCCAGTTGCCTGGCTCTCTCGAGCGTGCTGAGTCGCACGGCCCTCGTCGTGTGGTCTTCGGCGGCGAGAACGCCATGTCGCAGTTCCGAGATGGTGACGACGCTGACCGCCACCTCTTCGGGAAGGTCGCCGAGCGCGCGTCGCTGCTCGCGCGCGATGAAGACTGACGTGTCGAGCACTGCACGCACAACGCGGTCAGATCTCGTCGGTGGTATCAGGAAAGGCCTCAGCGAGCTCGGCGGCCAAAGCCGGGTCTGCCTGCGCAGGCACGATGAGCGCCCGTGCCCGCCTACCGTCCGTCCAGACCGGGCGGCTCTCGATCGGCACCAGGTCGGCGGCATCCCTCCCCGCGACCGTGACCCGCAGCCGCTCGCCTGCCATGACACGGCGAAGCACTGCCGACACGTCATTGCGCAGGTCGCGCTGAGGTATTCGCTCCACCACGCTAGCGTAGCGGAACTGCTACGGAGCAAGCGGGTTTCTCCCGAGAGCCGCTCGCGGCTGAGGTCGACCCGGTTCTCTTTCGACGCCTTCTCCGGCGACATGTGAGCTACGCCGGCTGCTCGTGGAAACCAGTGACCGACTGCAGTCGGCCTTCCGTGGAGAGCGTGCCGAAATCGACTCCGGTTGCCACTCGTGAGCCGCCGTCGGCGACGAGATGCCAGGAGAAGCGAACGCGGTCGTGGTGGGCGTCCGGACCGGTGGCGAGCTCGAAGCGATGGCCCGGAAACTGCTGCTGGACGCCCGCGATCATCGCGTCGATGCCGTCCCGTCCCTCGCCGGTGACGAGCGGGTCGACATAGCGGGCATCGTCCGCCCAGGTCCGGGCGACGAGTGCGCGACGTCGTTCCGGATCGGTCTCGTTCCACATCGAGATGTAGCCGTCGATCAGGGTTGCAACCTCCGTCATCGGAGCCTCCTTCGGTCGTCGGTCGATGGAGCCCAGCGTCGCAGGGAGGCGTCGTGCTGTCGATTACCTCGCGGGTAAGTGTCCTGCCCTCACGGCCGCGCTATCTTCCGGAGCGATGTCGGACGCCACCGCGCTGCCGACCGTGGGGACATTGCTGCGGGACTGGAGACAGCGCCGGCGCATGAGCCAGCTCGGCCTCGCTCTCGAGGCGGGCGTCTCCGCCAGGCATCTGAGCTTCGTCGAGACGGGCCGCTCTCGACCCAGCCCGGAGATGGTGCTCCACCTCGCCGAGCAGCTGGACGTTCCGCTGCGCGACCGCAACCTGTTGCTGCTTGCCGCCGGCTACGCGCCGATGTTCGGGGAGCGCCGATTCGACGAGCCCGAGCTGGAGCCCGTGCGGGAGGCGCTCGAGCAGGTGCTGGACGACGATCCGTATCCAGCGGTTGTCGTCGACCGCCACTGGGGCCTGGTCGCCGCCAATCGGGGGGTTGCGTTGCTCACCAACGGCGTCGCTCCACACCTGCTCGAGCCGCCCGTCAACGTCCTCCGCGTCAGCCTCCATCCCGACGGCTTGGCGCCGCGCATCTCCAACCTGGGCGAGTGGCGCACGCACCTGCTCGAGCGCCTCGGCCGCCAGGCCGTCGGGACGGGCGATCCGGCGCTCGCCGCACTCCACGACGAGCTTTCGGCCTTTCCCGGCGGCGAGCGAGCCCGTCTGCACAGGCCGGGCCCGGCCGAGATCGCCGTTCCGCTGCGGCTGCTCGTCGACGACGTGGAGCTTGCGTTCATCAGCACGGTCGCAACCTTCGGCACCGCCGTGGACGTCACGGTCTCGGAGCTCGCGCTCGAGTCGTTCTTCCCGGCCGACGCGGCGACGGCCGGGGCGGTTCGCCGGTCCGTCGCCGCACGCTGTCCGGGCTCCTCCCCGCTACGCCCATAGACGCTCGATCGGGCGGAGCGAGCGTCGCCACGAGAGGCCCGGGTTCGGCGCTCACGCGCCATCGCCTGGGCGGTGTTCGCCGGCCCGAGTACCGACGCTCATCCGGTTTGACGCACCTGCTGGAGTGGCGTACCGTCGAAGACCGTGCGCATCCTCGAGCTCTGGCGGTATCCGGTCAAGTCGCTCCAGGGCGAGCGGGTCGACTCGGTCGCGGTGACGGCCGACGGCCTCGAGGGCGACCGACGGTTCGCCATCTACGACCTCGGCACAGGGTTCGGGCTCACGGCCCGTCGCCACCCGGAGCTGCTCTTCGCGTCGGCGCGTCTGCAAGATGATGGGGCGGTCGACATCACGCTGCCGGACGGTTCGTCGGCGCGCGACGACGAGTCCTTGTCCGCGTGGCTCGGGCGGCCGGTAGCGCTGCGATCTGTCGATGCGGACGTGCCGCGCCAGTACGAGAATCCCGTCGACTTCGAGCACGAGCCGACCAGCGCGTGGGAACCCTTCAGCGGCGCTCCCGGCGCGTTCCACGACTCGCCGAACGCCCGGCTGTCGCTGGTGTCGACCGCGACGATCGGGTCGTGGGACCGGCGCCGCTTCCGCTCCAACGTGCTCGTGGACGGTGAGGGCGAGGACGCGCTCGTCGGCTCGCGCGTCGGCCTCGGGACCGCGGTTGTCGACGTCGGCATGCGCATCGAGCGGTGCGTGATGACGACCCGGCCGCAACCGGGCGGCATCGACCGCGACCTGCACGTCTTGCGCACCATCGCGCGCGAACGAGACGCCTGCCTGGCGGTCGGCGCGCTCGTCGCCCAGCCTGGGGTCGCCAGCGTCGGCGACACGCTGACGCGCGAAGCTGCGCAAGCCTGAGGCGAGGGGGCGGCCCGGTGGCCGCCCCCTCCGTCACGACAGGATCAGGCCAGCCAGGCCTTGACCTTGCCAGGGTTGGCGTCGATCCACTTCTTCGCCGCCTTCTCGGGCGTCATGCGGTCGCCGGCGATCAGCTTGGCGACGAACTCCTGATCCGAGTTCGTCCACTTGAACTTCCGCACGAACTTGACCGCCGGCGAGCCGCTCGATGCAAACTTCTTGCTCACGACCTTGTTGATGATCGTGACGTCGTAGGCACACCGGTACTGAGCCGGATTCCCGCCGGACTTCGCGTCGTCCTTGCAGCCCTTGGTGCGCGCGGGCAGCTTCACCTCCGCGAGGTCGTACTGCTGGAACAGGAATTGCGGCGTGTACCAGTAGAAAATCACCGGCTTCTTTTGCTTGTACAACTGCGTCCAGCGTGCGACCTGGGCGGGCTCGGCGCCCGCGGTGATGTGCTTGAAGTCGAGGCCGAGGGCCTTGATCAACTCCTTGTCCTTCTGCACGTAGGAGGGATCGCCGCCGAGGAACATCCCCTGCGAGCCCGACTCGGGCGACTTGAAGATCTCCTCCTTGCCCTTCAGGCCCCTCCAGGTCTTGAACTGCGGGTACTGCTTCAACAGGTACCGCGGGATGTACCAGCCGATGTGACCCTTGATCCCGCTCGGCCCGAGCATCACGACGCTCTTCTGCTTGGTGATGTACTGCTGGTACTGGTCGACGTGCTGCCAGTCCTCGAGGACGACGTCGACCCGGCCGTCCGCCATCGCCTGGAAGACGGGGATCTCGGCGATCTTCGTGATCTCGACGTCGCAGCCGAGGCGTTCCTCGAGCACGTACTTGGCCACGTAGGTATTGGCCGTCGAGCCGGACCACGCCTGCTCGTTCAGCCTGACGTCGCCGCACGAAGCCCCGCCGGCGGCGGCGCTCCCCACTCCGAGCAGCACGGGAACCGTGATCGTCAATAACCCCGCGACAATCCAGAACCGTCTAGACATGCATCCCTCCCTTTCGCTTTACCGAACAACTTCTCGCTTCGAACGCCGTCCCTGCGTCGTGCGGTCGAGCGCAATCCCGAGCGCGAGTATCGCCAGCGAGGCCACGACGCCGTGCCCGAAGGCGTTGCGCTGGAGGCCCTCCGCGACCTCGTAGCCGAGGGCACCCGAGCCGACGAGGCCGCCGATCACGACCACCGCGAGCACCATGATGATCCCCTGGTTGACGCCGAGCATGATCGCGTCGCCGGCGAGTGGGATCTTCACCTTCGCGAGCACTTGCCGCCGCGTGGCCCCGTAGGCGCTCGCGGCCTCGACCGCCTCGGGCGAGACCTCGCGCACGCCCGCGGCAACCAGGCGGATCACGACCGGGGCGGCGTAGAGCACCCCGGCGATCACACCCGGCACGATCGAGACGGGCATCAGGTAGATGAACGGGATGATGTAGACGAGCTGCGGCAGCGTCTGCAGGACGTCGAGGATCGGGCGCAGGACGGTCGCGACGCGCCTGCTCTCGCCGGCCCAGACGCCGAGTGCGAAGCCGATCGCGAGCGTGATCGCCGTCGCGACGAGCACTTGCGAGGCGGTCTCCATCGCGGGCGCCCACTCGCCGGCGAGCCCGATCACACCGAGCATCGCGAGCGTGATCACGGCCGGTCGCAGACCGCTCACCACGAAGGCGATCGCCGCCAACGCTCCGGCCGTCAGAAACCATGGCGCCTCGACGAGGAAGGAGCTGAGGGGCTGCAGGAAGTGCAGGACGAGGAAGTTGCCGACCGGCTCCGTGATCCCGAAGACGAAGGAGGTCGGGTCCTGGACGTAGTCGAGCACGCCCTGGATCTGCGACACCAGCCAGGTCTGCAGCGTCACCTCGCGGAGGTCTTCGCCGACCGTGTCGGGGTAGACGTCGCCCGCTCCGAGGGTCTTGCCGAGCACAACCGCGAGAGCGATGCCACCGGCGGTCGCGAGCGTCCCGAGCCGCAGCCGGCGGCGGCGCTCGTCGGTGAGGTGGCGCCGGGTCGGGTCGGTCCGGTCGGCGATGGCAGCCGTCGAGCGGTCGAGCGCCACCGCCAGCACCACGATCACGAGCCCGCCGAGCACTGCCATGGCCGGGTTCGAGTAGAGCCCGCTCGTGACGACGTCCCCCAGCCCGCGCCCTCCGATCAGACCCGCGATCACGACCAGCGACAGCGCAAACAGGATCGTCTGGTTGACCGAGAGCAGGAGCAGCCGGCGCGCGAGCGGGAGCTGCACCTTGACGAGCACCTGCAGGCGCGTGGCGCCGAGCGCCTGCGCGGCCTCGACCGCGTTGCGCTGCACGCCCCGGATGCCGAGCGCGGTGATCCTGACGGCGGGCGGGATCGCATAGATCATCGTCGTCACGACGGCGGCTCCCGGGCCGACCGAGAACAGGATCACGACCGGCATCAGGTACGCGAACGCGGGCACGATCTGCATGGCGTCGAGAACGGGTGTGATCGCGCGGTGGAAACGGGCGGAGCGACCGGCGAGCACACCGAGGGGCATGCCGACGAGCAGCGAGAGCGAGACGGCCGCGAGCATGAGCGCCAGGGTCTGGAGGCTCTCCTCCCAGAGCCCGGAACCGGCGATCGCAGCCAGCGCGGCGAGGACGCCCAGCGCAGCGCGCCAGCCGCCGAAGCGCAGCACGATCAGCACCCCGGCCGCGGTCACCCCCACCCAGGTCATGCCGAGCAGCAGGTCGTTCAGCCAGGTCACGAGGCTGTCGACGAAGTTGCGGAAACCCTCGAACACCGCGAAGACGGGGTTCCGGTCGGCCGCGCTGCGCTGGTCGAGCAGCCACGTCTGGAAGCCGTCCAGCTCGCCTCCCAGCCTGTCCCAGGACAGGGACGCCGGCCACGGGAAGTCGCCGCGCAGCGGAATGGAAGCCGCGACCAGCGCTACCACGACCGCCGCGACCTGACCCGGCCGGCTCCGCCACCAGCCGCGCCGCGGGGCGGCGGCGACGGGAGCTCGGGAGACGGCAACGGCCATCTCCTAAGCCCCCGCGATCGCCTCGAGCACCATCGTGCGGTCGACGACGCCGACGACGCGACCGTCCTCGATGGCCCGCACCGGACGCTCGCTGGCGGCGAGCACGGGCACGGCGTCCCTCACGGTCGTCCGGACGTCGAGCGCCGGCCCGTCCTCGCCTTCTCCGGGCCCCGGCGGTCGCATGATCCAGCGCAGGGTCAGAACGTGCGTCCGCGGGATGTCGCGCACGAAGTTGGCCACGTACTCGTCGGCCGGCTCTGCGACGAGCTGCTCCCCCGTCCCGAGCTGCACGATCTCGCCGTCGCGCATGATCGCAATCCGATCGCCGAGCCGGAGCGCCTCGGGCAGGTCATGCGTGATGAAGACCACCGTCTTCTCGGTCTCCTGCTGGAGGCGGATCACTTCATCCTGCATGTCTCGCCGGATCAGCGGGTCGAGGGCGCTGAAGGGCTCGTCGTAGAGCATTACCTTGGGATCGACGGCGAGGGCGCGCGCAAGGCCCACCCGCTGCTGCATGCCGCCGGAGAGCTGGTCGGGGAACTGGTGCTCGACGTCCTCGAGACCGACGAGGCGCAGCATTTCGCGCGCGCGCGCGAGCCGCTCGCCTTTGGGCACGCCCTGCACCTCGAGCCCGAAGGCGACGTTCTCGATCACGCGCCGGTGCGCGAGGAGGCCGAAATGCTGGAACACCATCGCGACCGTCTTCCGGCGCAGCTCGCGCAGCTCGGCGGCGCTCGCGCCCGTCACGTCGCGGCCGGCAATCGCGACCTTGCCGGCGGTCGGCTCGATCAGCCGGATCAGCGTGCGGGCGAGGGTCGACTTTCCGGAGCCCGAGAGCCCCATCACGACGAACACCTCGCCGGGCCAGACCTCGAGCGAGACGTCGCGCACGGCCACCGTGCAGCCGGTCTTCGCGCGGAGCTCGGCCCGGGACAGGTCCGCGTCCGGCGTCCCGATGATGCGCCCGGCGCGGGCTCCGAAGATCTTCCACACGCCCTCGGCCCGGATCAGCGGCTCGCGCGTCCGGTCGACGCGATAGCCCGGCCAGTCCGGCGGGCACGGGCCGAGCGTTGCCTCCGTCGCCGTCACCACCTTCAATCCTCTCGCGTGCGGCTGCGAAAGGGAAGGCCCGCGTTCATCTGAAATACCCGGTCGACAGACGCTAATATATCAGCGTGCGGAACGGCCTTCCCCCCGCCGCCCGAGCCGTCATCCTCGGCGCAGGGATCACCGGCAACAGTCTCGTCTACCACCTGGCCCGCCTCGGCTGGAAGGACATCGTCCTCCTGGACAAGGGCGCTCTGCCCAACCCCGGCGGCTCCACCGGCCATGCCTCCAACTTCATCTTCCCCGTCGACCACTCGAAGGAGATGACCGCGCTCACGCGCGACAGCTCGCGCCAGTACGAGGAGCTAGGAGTCCTCACGACGAGCGGCGGCATCGAGGTGGCCCGGACGGACGAGCGCCTCGAGGAGTTCAGACGCCGGGAGTCGTCGGCGACCGCGTGGGGCGAGCCCGGCACCGAGCTGCTCGCACCCGAGGGAGTGCTCGAGCACGTGCCCTACATCGACCCCGACGTGATCCTCGGCGGCTGGTACACGCCGGGCGTCGCGGTGGTCGATCCGCTCCGCGCCGGCACCCTCATGCGCGAGTACGCGCAGGAGCGTGGGGCCCTGACGATCGCCGCCGGCACGGACGTGACCGGGCTCGACGTGGAGAACGGCCGCATTCGCCGAGTCCGCACCGATAAGGGAGACATCGAAGCCGAGGTCGTCTTCATCGCCTGCGGCTGCTGGAGCCCGCGCATCGCGCGGATGGCGGGGGCGTCGATCCCGCTGACCCCGGCAGTGCACCAGTTCATCACCGTCGGGCCGATCCCCCTCTTTACCGAGACGGCGGGCGAGATCGCGTACCCGATCGTCCGCGACGTCGACACGAACATGTACGAGCGCCAGAACGGCAGCGACATGGAGGTCGGCTCCTACGCCCACCGTCCGATCCTGATGGAGCCCGAAGACATCCCCTCGATCGAGGAATCGGCCCTGACGCCCACCGAGCTTCCGTTCACCTCCGAGGACTTCGACCCGCAGCTCGAGCAGGCCCTCGAGCTCATGCCCGAGATTCTGACCGTCGAGGGCGCCGGCATCCGGCACGCGATCAACGGGCTGCTCTCCCTCACGCCCGACGGGATGCCGATCCTCGGCGAGACCCCCGAGGTGAAGGGTCTCTGGTCGGTCGCGGCGGTGTGGATCAAGGAGGCGCCGGGAATCGCGCGAGCCGTCGCCGAGTGGATCACCGAGGGCGCGTCCGAGACCGACGTGCACGGGGCGGACATCGCTCGCTTCCACCCGCACGCGCGCACGCACCGCCACGTGGCCGCCCGGTCGGCCGAGGGGTACAACAAGACCTACGGGATCGTGCACCCGGCCGAGCAGTGGGCCTCGAACCGCAACGTCCGGCTGAGCCCGTTCTACGAGCGTGAGGTAGAGCTCGGCGCGGTCTTCTTCGAGACCGCCGGCTGGGAGCGGCCGCACTGGTACGAGTCGAACGCCGGTCTCCTCGAGGAGTACGGCGAGCGCGTGATGCCGCGCGAGGCCGAGTGGGAGTCGCGCTGGTGGTCGCCGATCATCAACGCGGAGCACCTCGCGATGCGCGACCGCGTGGCGATGATCGACCTCTCCGCCTTCCACATCCTCGACGTCACCGGGCCCGGCTCACTGCCCTACCTGCAACGCATGGCGCTCGCGGAGATGGACGTTCCGGTCGGCCGCGTCGTCTACACGCCGATCCTGAACGGGCACGGCGGCTTCAAGGCCGACCTCACGATCATGCGGATCGGCCCCGACCTCTTCCGCATCGTCACGGGCGGCGCACACGGGATGGCCGACCGCAAATGGTTCAGCGACCACCTGCCCGAGGACGGCTCCGCGCAGCTCGAGGACGTCACCTCGGCCTGGTGCACCGTCGGTGTGTGGGGTCCGCGCGCGCGCGATCTCGTCGCCTCGGTGACGGCGGCAGACATGTCGCACGGGGGCTTCCCGTTCGCGCGCTGCCGCGAGGTGGAGCTCGGATCCGTGTGCGCGCTCGCCTCCCGGATCTCGTACGTGGGCGAGCTCGGGTGGGAGATCTATGCACCCATGGAGCAGGGCAAGGCGCTCTGGGATCTCCTCTGGGAGGCGGGGCAGGCGCACGGCGTCGTTCCGGCCGGGATCGGCGTCTACGGGACGACCGGACGGATCGAGAAGGGCTACCGCGCCTACGGGATGGAGCTCGAGTCGGAGTACAACGTCGCCGAGGCCGGCATGTCGCGGCCCACGGTGAAGGAGCACGACTTCAACGGCAAGGAGGCGTACGCGAGCCACCGCGAGGAGGAGCCGGCGACGCACCTCTGCACGCTCACGGTGGACGATCCGACGTCCTCCTCCGGCGTCAAGCGCTACATGATGGGCCGCGAGCCGATCCTGACCGCCGAGGGCGAGCGCATCGTCGACTCCAAGGGCCGCGGCTCGTACGTCACGAGCGCGGGCTCGGGGCCGTCCGTCGGCAAGCACATTCTGCTCGCCTACCTCCCGCCCGAGCACGCGCGGGAGGGCGATGGGCTGCTCTGCCAGTACATGGGGGAGCGCTACCCGGTGACGGTCGCCGTGGTCGGCAGCCGGCCGCTGTTCGACCCCGAGAACACGCGTATCCGCTCCTGAGATGAACGTGCTCGTCTGCGTGAAGCGAGTGCCGGAGACGGGCGCCCGGATCACGCTCACGCCCGACGCGCAAGAGATCGACACGAGCTACCTCGGCTTCACGATCAGCCCGCACGAGGAGTGCGCGGTCGAGGAGGCGGTGAGGATCGGCCAGGCGCACGGCGCTGCGACGACGGTGCTCACGCTCGGCCCGGCGGCGGCAGTCGAGCAGCTCCGCAATGCCGTTGCGATGGGTATCGGCTCGGCGATCCACCTCGAAACGGACGGCGACTGGGGGCCCGAGGCGACGGCGCGCGCGATCGTCGAGGCGGTGCGAAACGGAGGCTACGACCTCCTTCTCTTCGGCAACGAGTCGGCCGACAGCGGCGGCTACCAGGTCGGCATCCGCGTCGCCCACGCGCTCGACCTCCCCTGCGTGACCGGGATCAAGAGTCTCAAGCTCGCGGACGGCGTCGCCACGGTTCGGCGCGAAGCGGGCGGCGGCTGGGAGATCTTCGAGGTGCCGCTTCCGGCCGTCCTCACGGTCAGGGAGGGCATCAACCTCCCGCGCTACCTCTCGCTCCAGGGCAGGCTGCGGGCAAAGAAGGCCGCGATCGTCCGCCACGAGCCCGAGCGGGGCGCCGAGGGACTCGAGAAGATCCGCCTCTCCGTGCCGCGGGAGGAGGTGACGCCCGTCGAGATCCTCGGCGAGGGCGCCGCCGCGGCGCCGCGCGTCGCCGAGCTGCTGCGCGGAGTCGGTGCCTCGTGATCCTCGCGCTCGTCGAGCCCGGGGAGCTCTCGCTCGAGGCGGTCACCCTCGCCCGCGGACTGGGGCCGGTCGAGGCAGTGCTCTTCGAGGGCGATGCCGATGCTCTGCCTGTTGCCCGCGCGCACGTGGTCGAGCACGAGCGGCTGGACGAGTACGCGCCCGAAGCATGGGCCGACACGCTCGCTCAGCTCGTCGACCGCCTCGAGCCCGAGGCGGTCGTCGCCGCCGGCAGCGACCGCGGCCAGGAGGTGATGGCGTACCTGGCTGCGCGGCTCGACCTCCCGCTGGCCTCGAACTGCGTGAGCGTCGAGCCGGGCGACTCCTACGTCCTCACCCGCCAGCGCTGGGGCGGCAGCCTGCTCGAGGAGGCCCGCCTCTCGGGCTCGCCGAAGCTCCTGACCGTCGCCCCGCACGTCGTCGCCCCCGAGCCGGCAAGCTCGGGCGAGGAGGTCGAGGTCGAACGCTTCACGCCCACGCTGTCGGACAAGGACTTCCGGGTGCGCGTCGCCCGGCGCGAGCAGCCCGCCGTCGGAACGGTCTCGCTCACCGACGCCAGGATCGTCGTCGGCGGCGGCCGCGGCGTCGGCAGCGCCGAGGGCTTCGCGCTCCTCGAGGAGCTGGCGGCCCTCGTCGGAGGAGCGGTCGGCGGCTCGCGGGTGGTCACGAACCTCGGCTGGCGCGCGCACACCGACCAGGTCGGCCAGACGGGCGCACGCATCGCGCCCGAGCTCTACATCGCCTGCGGGATCAGCGGCGCGATCCAGCACATCGTCGGCTGCAAGGGCGCGAAGAAGATCCTGGCGATCAACAAGGACAGGGACGCGCCGATCGTGGCCCGGGCCGACTACGCCGTGATCGGCGACCTGCACGAGATCGTGCCGGCGGTCATCGCCGAGCTTCGCCGCTAGCCGGTAGGCAGGCACGGCGAAAGAGGACGGTTTTCCGCACTGCGACACCGACCGCGCGCCCGTATACCTGTCGCAGCATTCGCGATCGCGACAAGGAGGCGAAATGACAACGACCACCTTCGACACCGAGCGAGCGGAGGCGTTCGCGGGCCGCATGCTCGACACGCTGAACAGCGGCGCGCTCGCGGTGATGATCTCCGTCGGGCACCGAACGGGGCTCTTCGACACCCTCGCTGACGCCGGCGACCTGACGAGCGACGAGCTGGCCGAGGCCTCGGGACTGCACGAGCGCTACGTGCGCGAGTGGCTCGCGGCGATGACGACAGGCCGGGTGGTCGAGTACGAGCCGACGACGCAGCGGTACCGGCTCCCAGCCGAGCACGCGGCCTGGCTCACGCGGGCCGCATCCCCCGACAACCTTGCGGTGACCGCCCAGTTCATCCCGCTCGTCGGGACGGTCGAGGACGAGGTCGTGCGCTGCTTCCGCGAGGGCGGCGGCGTACCCTACGAGCGCTTCGGCCGCTTCCACGAGGTCATGGCCGAGGACAGCGACCAGACCGTTCTGTCCTCGCTCCTCTCGCACATCCTCCCGCTGGTCGAGGGAGCGGAGGAGCGCCTCGAGGCCGGTGTCTCGCTGCTCGATCTGGGGTGTGGGCGTGGTCATGCGCTGCTGGCGCTCGCCGAGCGGTTTCCGCGCAGCCGGTTCGTGGGCTACGACCTCTCGTCCGAGGCCATCGCCCACGCACGCGAGCACGCGGCCTCCCGCGCTCTCGGGAACGTGGAGTTCGCCGTTCGTGACCTGAGCACCTTCGACGTCGACGCGGAGCCCGGGTCCTTCGATCTCGTGACGACGTTTGACGCCGTCCACGACCAGGCTCGACCGCTGGCGCTGCTGCGGGGCATCCGCCGCTCGCTCGCCGAGGGCGGCGCCTACCTGATGCAGGACGTCCACGGCTCGAGCCACGTCCACGAGAACCTCGATCACCCGGGAGGAACGCTTCTCTACACGATTTCGACCATGCACTGCATGACCGTGTCGCTCGCGCAAGGCGGCGAAGGGCTCGGGACGCTGTGGGGGGAGCAGAAGGCGCGCGAGCTGCTCACGCAGGCTGGGTTCGAGGCGGTTGAGGTGCACCAGCTCGAGCACGATCCCTTCAACGCTTACTTCGTCGTGCGGGCGTAGCTCCCGGAGCTTCCCGAGCGCTGTCGTGAGGAGAGAACAAGGCTCGCTGAGACGAGCCAGGCGAAGCCGAGCACGGCGGCGAGCAGGAGGATCGCGTAGATCGCCGAGCGGTTGTCCGTCGGCTCGAGCATGGTGAGGGCGGACGCGACGGACGCGACGACCGCCGCAATCCCGAGCCAGCCCAGCCAGCGCGGCAGCAGGCTTCCGGCCAGTGCGGTCGGAACTGCGGCGCCGATGAGGAGCGCCAGGGGAACCGAGATGGCCGGCCGCCCGCGAGGTAGGACGCCACGAGCATGGCGGGGGCGTCCTGGGCGACCGCGGGCTCGGAGAGCACTCGCTAGAAGACGGCGGACAGCAGGAGGAAGACGGCGGCCGCAACGCCTCCAGCGAACGCGAGCGTGGGTAGGCCGCTGCGCTCTCCTCCGTCCCGGCGCAGGGCCGTCTGCAGGGAGGCAGAGAAGCCGAGCAGGGTTAGCGCCGCGAGTGTGTGGAAGAAGCTCGGCGCGCGGACCTGTCTCGTTGTCGACGAACTAGCGGCGGATCTCGTCGTTCGACGCGTCGAGCGCCGGGTAGTTGTCCGAGCCGAGGAGGCCACCGAAGACCAGGCCCCCGGCGAAGAGCACCACGGTCAGAGCACCGCTCGCTGCCCAGCACGCTCCCATGCTCGGCCTAGGGTGTCTGTCTCCTTGACCTTCAACCCCGTGCGTCACGAAAGAGCTTCGCAGACTGTCTGCCTTGACGGAGAACCCGCTCAGGCCTATTCTCGTGAAACACTAGTTTCACATCGTGGGCATACAGCAACATAACGGGACGCAAGCGATCGACAGGGCAGCTCAGCTGCTCGTCCGCGTCGTCGAGAGCTCGCGGCCACTCGCGGTTGGCGAGCTCGCCGAGACGAGCGGCCTGCCGAAGAGCACGACCTCCCGGCTCGTCGGAGCGCTCGAGCGTCAGGGTCTCGTTCAGCGCGTCGGCGAGCGCGGCGGCCTGCGACCGGGACCCGTCCTGCTTCGCTTCGCGCACCGCGGCGTTCCCGACGCGAACCTGCTCGACCTGGCCGACGAGGCCCTGCGCTGGCTGGCCGACGCGAGCGGCGAGACCATCAACCTGGCCGTGCCGGCACCCGCCGGAGTGGAGCACCTCGCCCAGCGCGAGAGCCGGCACTTCGTCGGCGTGACGAGCTGGATCGGCCGCCGCGTTCCGCTGCACAGCGCCGCGAACGGCAAGGTCTTCCTCGCCTTCGGCGCGGCAGCGATCCCCTCGCGGCTCGAGGCGCTCACGCCGCGGACGATCACCGAGCATCCGGCTCTCGAGGCAGCCCTCGAGGCGGTGCGTGCCCGCGGCTACGCGACCACCGTGGACGAGCTCGAGCTGGGGCTCTCGGCCCTCGCGGCGCCCGTGCGCGGGCCGGATGGAGAGGTCGTCGCCGCACTCAGCATCTCTGCCCCCACCCCCCGTCTTCCCCCCGACCGCGTCGAAACCCTCGCGCCCGTGCTCCTCGAGCAGGCGGGCGAGCTCTCGCGGCGCCTCGGGTACCGCAACGTCGAGCGAGGAGCTGCATGACACACGACGAGATCCTCCAGGGCCTCTACGACAACACCCTCGTCGGCAACGCGCCCGAGGTGAAGGACCTGGTCAACCAGGGCCTGGCCGACGGGCTCGGACCCGAGAGCCTGCTCTACGACGCGCTGATCCCCTCGCTCGAGGAGGTCGGAGCCCGCTTCGAGCGCGGCGACTACTTCGTGCCCGAGATGCTGATAGCGGCGCGGGCGATGCAGGGCGCCCTCGACATCCTGCGACCGCTGCTCGCCGAGACGGGTGCGAAGCCGATCGGCACCTACGTGATGGGCACGGTCAAGGGCGACGTGCACGACATCGGCAAGAACCTGGTCAACATCATGCTCGAAGGCGCCGGCTTCACCGTCTACGACCTCGGCGTCAACGTGGCGCCGGAAAAATTCGTCGAGCAGATCAAGGAGCACGAGCCCGACGTCGTCGGCTTCTCGGCCTTCCTGACGACGACGATGCCGATGTTCAAGGCCAACATCAACGCGCTCGAGAAGGCGGGGATCCGGGATCAGGTGATCGTGATGGTCGGGGGCGCACCGGTGACGCAGGAGTACGCGGACGCCGTCGGCGCCGACGGCTACGCGGCCGATGCCTCGACCGCGGTTCGTCTCGCAAAGGATCTCATCGCCCGCCGCCGAGCGGCCGTGGTCGCGTAGATGGACACCGTCCTCGAGTCGCGCACGAAGACGGTCGTCATCGGCACGGAGCATCCCTTCTGCATCATCGGCGAGCGGATCAACCCCACCGGCCGGAAGGTGCTCGCCGAGGAACTGAAGGCCGGCAACTACGACACCGTCGTTGCCGACGCGCTCGCGCAGATCGAGGCCGGAGCGGACATGCTGGACATCAACGCCGGCATCCCGCTCGTCGACGAGGCAGAGCTGCTGGCGCAGCTGATCCGACTCGTGCAGGACACCGTCGACGCACCCATCTGCATCGACTCCTCCGTGATCGAGGCGCTCGAGGCCGGTCTCGATGCCTATGACGGCAAGGCGCTCGTGAACTCGGTGACGGGCGAGGACGACCGGCTCGAGGCGATCCTGCCGCTCGTCGCCAAGCACGGCGCCGCGGTGATCGCGCTCGCAAACGACGAGACGGGGATTCCCGAGACACCCGAGCAGCGGCTCGAGATCACGCGCAAGATCGTCTCGGCGGTCGAGGATCACGGCATCAAGCGCGAGGATCTGCTCATCGACCCGCTCGCGATGACGGTCGGCGCGGCGACCGACGCCGTCGAGGTGACCCTGCGGACGATCCGGCTGATCAAGGAGGAGCTCGACCTCAACATGGCGCTCGGCGCCTCGAACGTCTCGTTCGGGCTACCGGAACGGCACGCCCTCAATGCGGCCTTCCTGGCCATGGGCTCGGCGGCCGGCCTGACGAGCGCGATCATGAACGCGCTCGCGCCCGAGTGCGTCCGCTCCGTGCGCGCCAGCGACCTCCTGCTCGGCAAGGACGCCTGGGGGACGCGCTGGATCTCGGCGTTCCGCGAGCGGCAGGCGGCAGCCGCCGCCGCGTCGTGAGCGTCGCTCGCCTGCAGCTCGCTCCCGTGGGGGAAACCATGTTTCCCCCACGAGCCCCCTTCTTACCGGTGGGGGAACCTCCCGGTTCCCCCACACCCCCTCCCCGCTCACAGGCGAAGAGCAGCCCGTGAGCGCGCCCGAGCCGATCGTCGAGCAGCCACCCGCGCAGCCGGATCGGGTGCGGCTGCGCTTCGAGCCCTCCGCCGGCGGCGGCGCCACGAAAGAGGCGCGCGTGCCCGTCGGGACGACCGTCTTCGACGCGGCGAGCTGGAACGGGATCGCGATCGACTCGACCTGCGGCGGCCACGGCACCTGCAAGAAGTGCAAGGTGCGCGTCGCCTCGGGCACGATGCCGCTGAGCACCGTCGACCCGCGCGCCTTTTCCCCCGAGCAGCTCCGTGGAGGCTGGCGCCTCGCCTGCCGCGCGCTCGCGCAGGAGGATCTCGTCGTCGAGGTGCCGCCGCTCGAGACGCGGCCAAAGGCGGCGCTCGTGGGCGTCGGCCGGCACGTGATCCTGCGCCCGGCGGTGCAGAAGCGCCTGCTCGAGCTCTCGGAGCCCTCGATGGAGGACCAGACATCGGATCTCGAGCGGGTGCTCGGGGCCATGGACGACGTCGAGCTGCGGGTCCCGCTCGAGCTCGCGCGAACGGTCGGCCGCACCCTGCGCGAGTCCGATTTCCGGGTGACGGCGGTGCTGTGCGACGACCTGCTGGTCGACGTGGAGCCGGGGGACACGACCGCGCGCCGCTTCGCGCTCGCCTTCGACCTCGGCACGACCACGGTCGTCGCGAACCTGCTCGACCTCGAGACGGGGCAGCCCGCGGCCGTCCGTTCGCTGCTCAACCGCCAGCAGCCCTTCGGCGCCGACGTGATCTCGCGCATCTCGGCGACGATGATGGATCCCGAGGCGCTCGGAGTGCTTCGGCTGCGGGCGCACGAGACGCTCGACGAGCTCACGTGCGAGGTGTGCGAGGAGGCGGGCGTCGCGCCGGAGGAGGTGTACGAGGTCGCCGTCACCGGCAACGTCACGATGATCCAGATCGCCCTGGGGATCGACCCCGAGCCGCTCTCGATGGCGCCCTTCGTGATCACGGCGCGCCGGCTGCCGCCGGCGACCGCGGCCGACTTCGGCATCCGAGTGCACCCTCGCGCCCCAGCCGTGCTCTTCCCCGCCCTCGGCGCCTACGTGGGCGGCGACATCGTGGCCGGGTTGCTCGCGACGGGGTTGACCCTCGACCGCCGCATCCGGCTCTTCATCGACGTCGGCACGAACAGCGAGATCGCCCTCGGGTCCAGCGCGCGTGCGCTCGCCACGGCCGCTCCCGCCGGGCCTGCCTTCGAGGCCGCCCAGATCCGTTGCGGGATGCGCGCGGCCGACGGCGCGATCGAGGGGGTCAAGATCCGAGACGGCGCGCTCGATCTGGACGTGATCGGCGACACCGAGCCGCGTGGGCTCTGCGGCTCCGGGCTCGTCGACGCCGTCGCCGAGCTCATCGCGGCCGGAGTCCTCGACCACTCGGGCAAGTTCGTGCCGAACGAGGAGGCACCCGCGGGCCTCGCCGAGCGGCTCGTCAAGATCGGTCAGGAGCGGGTCTTCGTCCTCCACTGGATCGGCGACGATCCCGCGGAGTCGATCTTCCTCTCCCAGCGCGACATCCGCGAGCTCCAGTTTGCGAAGGCCTCGATCGCCACGGGCTGGAACATCCTCTGCCGCGAGCTCGGGGTCGCCCCGGAGGAGATCTCGCAGGTGCTGCTCGCAGGCTCGTTCGGCTCCTACCTCTCGCCTGCCAGCGCCGTCCGGATCGGCCTCGTCCCCCGCCTGCCGCTGCCGCGGATCGTCTCTGCGGGAAACGTTGCCGGAGAGGGCGCGAAGATCGTCGCGCTGTCGGTGCAGGAGCGTGCCGCGGCGACCGCGATCCTCGACGAGGTCCAGTACGTCGAGCTCTCCGGCCGGGCCGACTTCAACGACCTCTTCATCGACCAGCTCGCCTTCCCGGCATGAGCGTCGCTTCGCCTCCGGCTCGCTCCCGCGGGGGAAACCATGTTTCCCCCGCGAGCCCCCTTCTTGCCGGCGGGGGAACCTCCC
>Ga0136622_10000187_pt1 | contig 23876 bp, 25 predicted proteins | sample AntDrymUQ4482106_2_FD_104803 | JGI IMG/M metagenome (GOLD analysis project Ga0136622, IMG submission 104803) | Polar desert sand microbial communities from Dry Valleys, Antarctica - metaG UQ448 (21.06) | ecosystem: Environmental > Terrestrial > Soil > Desert | place: Antarctica: Dry Valley...
AACTAGGCGGAGCCGGCTGGAGACGTGAACAAGCGGGAGTGCGATAGCGTCTCTGCTCGTGGCTAGATCTGTGCTCGTGACCGGAGGCAACCGGGGCATCGGGCGGGCGATCGCGCAGGCGTTCGTCGACGTCGGTGACGACGTGGCGATCACCTACCGTTCGGGCGAGCCCCCTCCGGGCCTACTTGGCGTGCGCTGTGACGTCACCGACCCCGAGTCCATCGACGCGGCGTTCGCAGAGGTCGAGGACAGGCAGGGACCGGTCGAGGTGCTGGTCGCCAACGCCGGCATCACCAAGGACACCTTGCTGCTGCGGATGAGCGATGAGGACTTCACCGATGTCATCGCCACCAACTTGACGGGCTCGTTCCGCGTCGCCAAGCGCGCGGCCAAGGGCATGCTGCGGCTGCGGCGGGGACGAGTCATCTTCATCTCCTCGGTCGTCGGTCTCCTCGGCAGTGCCGGCCAGGTCAACTACGCGGCCAGCAAGTCCGGGCTGGTCGGAATGGCACGGTCGATGGCGCGCGAGCTCGGCAGCCGCAACATCACCGCGAACGTCGTCGCGCCAGGATTCGTCGAGACCGAGATGACCGCTGAGCTTCCCGACGCCAAGCGCGCGGAGTACCTCGCTCAGATACCGCTACGGCGGTACGCCACCGCCGAGGAGGTCGCCGGCGTCGTCACGTTCCTCGCGTCGGACGCCGCTGCGTACGTCACCGGGGCGGTCGTGCCCGTCGACGGCGGACTCGGCATGGGCCACTGATACCGATCACAACGAGAAGGAGATCACTGGTGGGCATCGTGGAGGGCAAGAAGATCCTGGTCACCGGCGTGACCATGGACAACTCGATAGGTTTCGCAGTCGCGCGGGTCGCTCAGGAGCAGGGCGCACAGGTCGTGGTCTCCAACTTCGGGCGTGCGCTCGGCATCACTCGCCGTATCGTCAAGCGGTTGCCGACCGAGCCGCAGGTGATCGAGCTCGACGTCACCGACCAGTCGCACCTCGACGGCCTGGCCGATACGTTGCGGGGGATTGACGGCTTCGAAGACGGGATCGACGGCGCCTTCCACTCGATCGCCTACGGCAACCCCGAGACGATCCTCGGGGACAAGTTCCTCGGCGGCCCCTGGGAGGACGTGTCCCAGGCCATCCAGGTCTCGGCGTACTCGCTGATGTCGCTGGCCGTGGCGGCCAAACCGCTGATGGGTGCCGGTGGCTCGGTCGTCGGCATGACCTTCGACGCCTCGGTCGCCTGGCCGGCCTACGACTGGATGGGCGTGGCGAAGGCCGGCCTGGAGTCGTGCGCGCGCTACCTCGCCCGCGACCTGGGCCCGGACGGCATCCGGGTCAACCTGGTCGCCGCCGGCCCGCTCAAGACGCTCGCTGCCAAGGCGATCCCCGGCATGGAGGCGATCGAAGGCGTGTGGGCCGACCGCGCGCCGCTGGGCTGGGACAACACCGACAACGACCCGACCGCACGTGCCGCGGTCGCGCTGCTCAGCGACTTCTTCCCAGCGACGACCGGCGAGATCGTGCATGTCGATGGTGGCTACCACGCGATGGGCATCTGACCACACGCATCAGGGGGCACGCTCGTTCGCTTCAGCCGTGCCGCTCCACCCGTGGGGCTTACGTCACCGGCGGTGATACTTACGTTTCGGCGCCGACACGCCGCCTTGTGAACGAAGGTGCGTAAGTCCCACGGTGGAAGCGGTGAACACAGACGCGCTCCCCAGCCCGGCGTGGCTGAGGAGCGCGTCGTTGAAGTGGTGGAAGCTCAGTGCTTGAAGGCGTCCTTCACCTTCTCGCCTGCGTTCTTGAGGTCGGCCTTGGACTGGTCGCCCTTGCCCTCGGCTTCCAAGCTCTCGTCGTCTGTCGCCTTACCGGTCGACTCCTTGGCTTTGCCTTGGAACTTCTCGCCGGCATTGTCGATCTTGTCTCCGATGCCCATGGTGGCTCCTTCGTCGTAGACGATGTGGTGTTCCTATTGGACCACGATTCGTTCTGCGACGCAGGTGCAGTTCAGCCAGGCGACCGGCCCGAGCCCGGTACGAAACCCGCCGCCGCGTCTCCGGCCTCGACCTCCTCGCGGGTGATACCGAGGAGGTACACGATCGCGTCGAGGTACGGCACGGTGACCGACGTGTCGGCGGCATCGCGCAGGGCAGGCTTGGCGTTGAACGCGATGCCGAGACCGGCGGCACCGATCATGTCGATGTCATTGGCCCCATCGCCGATGGCGACGGTGTTGGCGACCGGAATCGATGCCTGAGCGGCGAAGCCGCGCAGTGCGGCGGCCTTGCCGGCGCGGTCGAGGATCGGACCGGAGACGCGGCCGGTCAGCTTGCCGCCAGTGACCTCGAGGGTGTTCGCCGCCCAGAAGTCGATGTCGAGGTCTTGGGCGATCCGCTCGATGATCTGGCTGAAGCCGCCGCTCACCAGCGCGAACCTGTACCCGAGCCGCTTGAGGGTGCGGATCATCGTTCGCGCCCCGCGGGTGTAGACGATCGACCGGTACACCTCGTCGAGCACTCCGGCGTCAGCCCCCGCCAGGAGTGCGACCCTGGCCCGCAGCGACTCGGCGAAGTCGAGCTCCCCGCGCATCGCCGCGCCCGTGACCGCCGCGACCTCCGGTTCACAGCCGGCGTGCGCCGCGAGCATCTCGATGACCTCACCCTCGATCAGGGTGGAGTCCACGTCCATGACGACGAGGCGTTGTGCGTGCCGGCTGATGCCGAGTGGCTGGACCGCGATGTCCACGCCCTGGCGGGCGGCTTCCCGGCTGAGCGTGATGCGCAGCAGGTCTGGGTCGGCGCCGGAGACGTCGAGGTCGATAGCGGTGACGGGGTAGCGGGCCATCCGAACGATGCGGTCGATGTTGGCGCCGGTCTCGGCGATACACGCCGCGATGCCGGCCATAGCCGACGGCAGCAGCGGGGCACCGAGCACTGTGACGTGGATGCGCCCTAGTCGCCGGGCGCGGTTGTCGCCGGTCCCGTAGCCGAGGTCGAGGTCCATCGACAGCTCGGTGGCCACCGAGCGCACCGCCGCCTCGAAGCCCGCTCGATCGACCGGGTCCGTCAGAAGTGCGGCGAGCACGAGCCGGCCCCGGAGGACGAGCTGCTCGATGTCGATGACCTCGATGTCGAGGTGCGCGATCGCCGCGAACAATCGGTGCGTCACCCCGCGCTGGTCCGCGCCGATCAGCAGGACCGAGACCGTTGGGTCTGTGAACGTGACAACCGGTACGTGGCCAGCAGGTCTCGTCACGACGGCGGCTCGCGATGGGGACCGGTGCTCGCCGCACTGGCCAGGGCATGCCTGGCCGCCGCGGTCAGCTCGAGCAGAGCGTGGTGCCGCACGTCGAGCTCGTACGACGTGCCCGCGCCGCTCGGCGCCTGGGTTGCGAGGTCACCGATGCGCAGGCAGCGCAACGCCAACGTGGCGAGCTGCTCGGCGCGTACCGGGTAGCCGGGCGCCAGCACCGGCAGGGTCTTGGCCCGGAGGCCGGCGAGCGCGTCGGCTAGCTCGGGCCGCCAGCGTGCGACGTCGAGGTCGGCGAGGTCGACAGCCGCTCGGGCGAGGGCGAGGCGCAGCGCGCGCTCGGCATCGGGGACGTCCGAGCCGCTGGGTGGGGGCGCAGCCACGTGGCAGTGCCAGAAGACACCGCGACCGACGACTTCGGGTACGAGGCCGACGCCTGCACCCTCGATGAGGACCGCTTCGCCGGCGTCGACGGCGGCTTCGTTGAACACCGGGGGACCGGCTAGCCCGGCCGGGTCTCCGGGCGTCACAAGGGCCGCCCGGGCGGCTGTCGCACCCTGGCTGCGCAGACGCCCCCAGGCGATGATCAGTGGCGTGGGACCTGAGTCGTCGAGCCCGAGGACGTCGTGCGCGGCATCGCAACCGACAACCGCGTCGCGAGCATCGTCGAGCGACGTCTGGCCGGCCAGCCAGGCGTTGAACCACGTGGCCCAGCGGAGCGAGGGTTGCAGAGTCCACACCCACGTCAGCCTAGCGAGCCGGTTGACGTAGGTTTACGGTGTCACCGCCGACGCGTCCAGGAGAGTGCATGAGCCCCGTCCTCGAGCTCGTCGACGTCACGGTTCGCCGCGGCGGCAAGGCGCTGCTCGACGGGGTGTCGTGGACGGTGGGCGCGGGCGAACGCTGGGTTCTGCTCGGCTCCAACGGCGCCGGCAAGACCACCCTGCTGCAGATCGCCAGTGCGATGATGCACCCCACCGCAGGCAGGGCCGTGATCCTGGGCGAGACGCTCGGCACGGTCGACGTGTTCGAGCTCCGCCCTCGCATCGGTCACCTCAGCCCCTCGGTCGGTGAGCTCATCCCGCGATCCGAACGGGTCGCCGACGCCGTCGTGTCGGCGTCGTACGCGGTCCTGGGGCGGTGGAACGAGACGTACGAGGAGGAGGACCACGAGCGTGCGGCGGCGCTGGTGCGTGAGCTGGGAATCGGCCATCTCGCCCACCGCACCTTCGGCACCCTCAGCGAAGGCGAGCGCAAGCGGGTCCTGATCGCGCGGGCGATGATGACCGACCCCGAGCTGCTGCTTCTCGACGAGCCCGCAGCCGGCCTGGACCTCGGCGGACGCGAGGACTTGCTCGCGACGCTCAGCATCCTGGCGCTGGACGAGGCGTCGCCGGTCACGGTGCTCGTCTCCCACCACGTCGAGGAGATCCCCACCGGGTTCACCCACGTGCTCATGCTCCGCGACGGCAAGGTGGTGTCGGCGGGCCCGATCGCTGCGACGCTCACCGCCGCCAACCTCAGCGTCACGTTCGACATGTCCTTGCAGCTCGAGCACCATGGCGACCGCTACTCCGCGCGCCGAGCGCCGGGCGCGCACCGGCTGGCGTAGGCGGCTCCGCGCGACCGCTGCTGGAGTGGAACGCTGCTGGACTAGGGTGGGCACGTGCAGGACTTCTTCGACTGGCTCGGCGACAACAGCTGGCTGGCGTGGGCGAGTGCGGGGCTCCTGCTCGCCGTTGCGGAGCTGGTGAGCCTTGACCTCGTCCTGCTGATGCTGGCCGTTGGCGCGTTTGCCGGGGCCTTGGCCGCCATCCTCGGGGCACCGCTGGCAGTCGAGCTGCTCGCGGCGGCCGCGGTGTCGGCGGCGATGCTGATGATGGTCCGGCCCTCGATGGTACGCCGGTTGCACCGCGGCACCGACCTCGTGTCGGGGCAGGCGGCACTGATCGGTCGCAAGGCCATGGTGACCTCGACCGTCGACGCCCATGGCGGGCAGATCAAGCTCGCCGGTGAGGTGTGGTCGGCACGCGCGTACCAACCGGACCAGAGCATCGACGTGGGCACGCAGGTGGAGGTTTTCGAGATCGACGGCGCCACTGCCGTGGTCTATCCAGAGTGATGACTGACGGGTTCGTCCCCGTCGATGAAGGGATCCAATCATGGGGGTGACCATCTTCTTGGCCATCGTGTTCTTGCTGGTCGTTGTGGCGTTGTCCAAGACGATCAAGATCGTGCCTCAGGCGCGGGCCGGGATCGTCGAGCGGTTCGGCAAGTACCGGACGTCCCTGTCGGCCGGCCTCAACGTCGTCACGCCGTTCGTGGATAAGGTGCGCTACATGATCGACCTGCGCGAGCAGGTCGTGTCGTTCCCGCCGCAACCGGTGATCACCGAGGACAACCTAGTGGTCTCGATCGACACCGTCATCTACTTCCAGGTCGGCAACGCGGTCGCGGCGACGTACGAGATCGCCAATTACATCCAGGCCATCGAGCAGCTGACGATGACCACGTTGCGCAACATCATCGGCGGCATGACCCTCGAGCAGTCGCTGACCAGCCGGGACCAGATCAACACCGCCCTGCGTGGGGTCTTGGACGAGGCGACCGGCAAGTGGGGCATCCGCGTAAACCGGGTCGAGCTCAAGGGGATCGACCCGCCACCGTCGATCAAGGACTCGATGGAGAAGCAGATGCGCGCCGACCGCGACAAGCGCGCGGCCATCCTGACCGCCGAGGGCAGCCGACAGGGTGCGATCCTCACCGCCGAGGGCGAGAAGCAGGCGGCGATCCTCACCGCCGAAGGTGACCGCGAGGCGCTGATCCTGCGGGCGCAGGCCGATCGGGAGGCGCAGATACTGCGCGCCCAGGGCGAGGGGCAGGCGATCCAGACCGTCTTCCAGGCCATCCACGACGGTTCGCCGGACCAGTCGCTGCTGGCCTACCAGTACCTCCAGATGATCCCGAAGATCGCCGAGGGCGACGCCAACAAGATGTGGATCATCCCCAGCGAGTTCGGCAAGGCACTCGAAGGCCTCGGCGCGGCCGTCGGGTCGATCCCCCTGCACACAGACGGACCCGTCCAGCGGGTCGAGGTCGACACCGCGCCACCGCAGCTCACCGGCGAGGCACAGACGCGCGAGACACAGGACGCTGTCGCCGAGGCACTCGCCGCCGCCCGTGACGCCGCGACGCCAGAGGTAGGCCGGTCGGCGCCCGGGAGCGCACCGGCGGAGCCGCCGGGCACGCCCACGCCGCCACAGTGATGCGCGCGCGGCGGACGTGGCGTGGCCAGTGAGCAGCACCGCCACGGCACCGTGGCACCGCCGTACCCGGTCGGTCTGCTGCTCGACGGCAGGCGGGTGGTCGTCGTCGGCGCCGGCCATGTCGCGCAGCGACGAATGACAACCCTCCTCGGGTCTGGCGCTGCCGTGACGTTGGTGTCGCCGGCGATCCATCCTGAGCTGCGCGCGCTCGTCGACGACGGCCTGATCGGTTGGCAACCACGCCGGTACGCCGACGGTGACCTCGACGAGGCGTGGTACGCCATGGCCGCGACCGACGACGCAGCGGTCAACGCCGCCGTCGCCGCCGAGGCCGACCGCCGGCGGATCTTCTGCGTCCGCGCCGACGACGCGTCGGGTGGGACGGCGTGGACGCCGGCGTCTGCCCAGCACGGCTCGATCACCGTCGCCGTGCTGGCGGGCCGCAACCCCCGACGGGCCGCGGCAACGCGCGACGCGCTCCTGGCGGCTCTGCGCGCCGGTGCCGGCGACGAGCCGCCGGACGGCGATGGCTGAGGTCGTACCCGTCGCGGACCCCACCGACCCGCGGCTGCGTGACTACGTCGACCTGCGCGACGTGCAGCTTCGCAAGCTGCTGGAGACCGAGCGTGGGCTCTTCCTCGCTGAGGGGGAGAAGGTCGTACGCCGTGCTGTCGGGTCCGGCCACAGCGTCCGCTCGTTCCTGATGGCGCCGCGGTGGCTGGATGCCCTGCACGATGTCCTCTCCTCGACCGGTGCGCCGTGCTACGTCCTTCCCGAGGCGCAGATCGAGAAGGTCACCGGCTTCCACGTCCACCGCGGTGCACTTGCCTCGCTGGATCGCCTTCCGCTGCCCCCGGCCAGCGCGGTCCTCGCTGGAGCCGACCGGATCGTGGTCGTCGAGGACGTGGTCGACCACACCAACGTCGGCGCCATCTTCCGGTCGGTGGCTGCCCTGGGTTTCGACGCGGTGCTGCTGTCGCCACGGTGTGCCGACCCGTTGTACCGGCGCGCGATCAAGGTCTCCATGGGTGCGGTCTTCACGCTGCCGTACGCCCGCCTCACCCACTGGGGCGACCTGCCCGAGCTGCTGGCGCAGCATGGGTTCACCACGGTGGCGTTGTCCCTGGCTGCGGGTTCGACAAGCCTGGACGGCCTTACGGTGGGCGGCAAGGTCGCCCTCCTGGTCGGTTCAGAAGGCGACGGCCTCAGCCCACACTGGACCCACTCCGCCGACCATCGAGCGGTGATCCCGATGGCGGCCGGGATCGACTCACTCAACGTGGCGGCGGCCGTCGCCGTTGCGTGTTGGACGCTAGGGCGATCCCGCGCGAGGCGAGACGGGCCAGTCTGAGGGAAAGGTCCCGGCAAGCTCCGCCGCCTCCTTGTACAGCCTCTTGCGGGCCCGGATCGGAACGCGGTCGCCGAAGACCATCCCGTTGAGATGGTCGGTCTCGTGCTGCAGGCACCGCGCGAGAGTGCCACCCTCGCCCATGTGGGTCACGCGGGCGCCCGTGTGGTCGGTGCCGTCGACACGGGCCCAGTCCGGTCTGGCGCACGGGGTGAACGCACCCGGCAAGGACAGGCAACCTTCGTCGGCGTCGTCGAGGTTGCGGTCACTGCCCTCGGGCAAGGTGAGCTCGGGGTTGCACACCGCACCGGTGACGCGGCGGTCGTCACCGTCGGTGCAGTCGAAGACGAAGACCCGGAGGTCGACGCCGATCTGGTTCGCTGCCAATCCCGCCCCGTCCGCTGCGTACATTGTGGCGAACATGTCGGCGACGAGGGTCACGAGCTCTTCGTCGTACGCTGTCACGACCTGAAGCGCACGGTGCATGACCGGCTCACCCCAGCGCACGATCGGACGCACGGTGCCGCCGTCGGGGACTGCGACAGCAGGTGAGTCGGACAACGCGGACTCCTTGTGTGGGGCTGGACGTGAACGCGCGTCAGGTGCCGGCGGCCGGACGCACGCCGAGCGTATCGGAGGTCCGTCGGCCCGGTAGCCGGGTCAGGTGCAACTGCCGTTTACAGTAAGGTGGCCGAAGCCACAGGTGGCCAACGACTGGGATCGAGTGCGAGGAGCAGCCGTGCCGACCAACTCCACCGGCTCGCCGACATCCCCTGCCTGGCGGCCTACCGCCATGGGTTGTCGGCCTTGCGGTGCTCAACCGGGTCGCAGGTCTGAGCGTCCTGGACCGCTGGGGGGTCCGGCGCCCGGCCGAGCGCGCTGTCTACCACAGCACGAAGACGGGTTTTCGTACTGCGGGTGCGGTCAACCGGACCTTCCACAAGATGCGTGCGTCCGGTGCTGCGGCGCGTCCGTCCGCTGCGCCAGGTACGGGAGTGTTCGACCTCGACCCGACCGAGGACCAGCAGATGATGGTCCAGGTCGTTCGTGACTTCGCCGCAGACGTGCTGAGTCCGGCTGCCGCGAAGGCCGAAGCAGCGACCGAACCATCGAGTGAGGTTCTCGGCCAGGCAAACGAGCTCGGGGTGACGCTGATGTCGTTGCCCGAGGAGCTGGGCGGCCTGTCGGCCGAGCGCTCGGCGACGACGGGTGTGCTGGTCGGGGAGGCGCTTGCACATGGCGACATGGGCCTGGCGGTGGCGTGCCTGGCACCGACGGCTGTCGCGACGGCAATCTCCCTCTGGGGGAGCGCGGAGCAGCAGCAGACGTACCTCTCTGCCTTTACCGGCGACGAGGTTCCGGCGGCGGCACTGACCATCGCCGAACCTCGACCGCTCTTCGACCCACAGCAGCTGCGCACGACAGCGACGAAGGTCGCCGGCGGCTACACCCTCACGGGAGTCAAGTCAGGCGTCGTGCGCGGTGCGGCAGCGGAGCTCTTCATCGTGGCCACGGCAGTCGCCGGGGCCGCCCCGGCATTGTTCGTCGTCGAGTCGTCCACCCCGGGCGTGCGGATCGAGGCGGAGCCGTCGATGGGACTGCGCGCAGCGGGCCTGAGCCGGCTGCTGCTCGAGGACGTGGTGGTCGGAGCGGACGCCCTCCTGGGGACGGCTGTGCCGACTCCTACGCCGAGTGTGTCCGGCTCTCTCGGCTCGCCTGGTGCTCGGTCGCCCTCGGAACCGCCCAGGCGGTGCTCGACTACGTCACGCCGTATGTCACCGAGCGCAAGGCGTTCGGCGAACCGATTGCCTACCGCCAGTCGGTCGCGTTCTGCGTCGCCGACATCGCCATCGAGCTCGAAGGCATGCGACTGGCGACCTACCGCGCGGCTTCGCGCGTCGACCAGGGCTTGCCGTACGCCCGCGAAGTCGCCATCGCCCGGCGGCTGTGTGCGGAGTACGGCATGAAGATCGGCACCGACGGGGTCCAGCTGCGCCTGCGGATCGGACTCGGCCGCGATCAGCGCCACCGCGGTCCTGCGCCGGTGACCACTACGTGCTCAACGGCGAGAAGATCTACGTCACCTCCGGTGCCCGCAGTGACGCGGTGGTCGTCTGGGCGACACTCGACAAGTCCATGGGCCGCGCCGCCATCAAGTCGTTCGTCGTTCCCAAGGACCTCCCGGGCATCCGCGTGGATCGCGTCGAGCACAAGCTCGGCATCCGTTCCTCGGACACCGCGACGATCATCTTGGACAACTGCCGTGTCCCGAAGGAGAACCTGCTCGGCAACCCGGACATAGACGCGGGTTTCGCCGGGGCGATGCAGACCTTCGACAACACCCGGCCGCTGGTCGCGGCCATGGCCGTCGGTTGCGCACGGGCGGCACTTGAGCTCACTCGCGAGATGTTGACCGGCGCCGGCGTCAGCATCGACCACGACCGACCCGCACAGCTGCAGGTCGCGGCGGCCGCGACCTTCCTCGCGATGGAGGCGGACTGGGAGGCGGCGTACCTGATGACCCTCCAGGCGGCCTGGCTCGCCGACAACTCCCGGCCGAACTCCGTACAGGCATCGATGGCCAAGGCGAAGGCCGGTCGTGTCGGCAACGAGATCACCCTGAGGTGCGTCGGGCTGACCGAACCTTGGGCTACGGCGAGAACGAGATGTTGGAGAAGTGGGCACGCGACTCCAAGATCCTCGACATCTTCGAGGGCACGCAACAGATCCAGCAGCTCATCATCGCCCGCCGGGTACTCAGGCTCTCCTCCAGTGAGCTCAAGTAGGCTGCAACGCCATGACCGAGCAGCTACCGCCGTCGCGCGACGTCGAGTACGAGGTGACCCGCCTCCTGAGGCGATCGCGCCAACGGGGCATGCAGGTCATCGGTGCGGTGCATCCTGAGCTCGACTTCGCGACCTACCTGCTGCTGGTGGCCATCCATGAGTCCGCTGACCCCGAGCGCGTGGGTGTGCGCGGGAGTGAGCTCGCCGAGATATCTGGCGTCCACAAGTCGACGGTCAGCAGGGGTCTGACCACGCTGGAGGAGCTCGGGCTCGTCCAGCGTGTGACGGACCCCACGGACGGTCGTGCACGACTGGTCGCGGTGACCCCCGAGGCCGCCGAGCGGATCGAACGCGTACGGGCGCAGCGGCACGCGAGGCTGGCCGGCGTCCTCGCCGACTGGGAGGCCGACGACCTCTCCCGGCTCGCGCATCTGCTGGAGCGTCTCAACACCGCTCTCGACGGCTGAGCCCGCTCCGCGGCGAGACCCAGGCACGCACCGGGAATGCGCCCCGGTGTCGCGAGTGTTGGCATGAGGAGTGCAGCCACCGCTGCGTGACGTCGAAGCCTAGGAGCCACCCCGTGCCCCAGATCCCCACCATCACACTGAACAACGGAGTCGACATTCCCCAGCTCGGCTTCGGGGTCTGGCAGGTCGTGCCCGACGAGGTCGTCGGTGTGGTGAGCGCCGCCTTCGAGGCGGGCTACCGCCACATCGACACAGCGGCGATGTACCAGAACGAGGAGGGCGTCGGCGAGGCGATCGCAGACTCGGGCATCGATCGTGACGAGATCTTCGTGACCACCAAGCTCGACAACGACGCCCACGGGTACGACGCGACGCTCGCGGCGTTCGACGCGAGCCTGGGTCGGCTCGGCCTGGATCGGGTCGACCTGTACCTCATCCACTGGCCGCTTCCGGCGCGTGACCTGTACATCGACTCCTGGAGAGCCTTCGAGAAGATCTACGCCGACGGCCGTGCGCGCTCGATCGGTGTCTCGAACTTCCAGCCCCATCATCTGCGCCGGCTCATCAGCGAGACGACCGTCGTGCCGGCGGTCAACCAGATCGAGGTCCACCCGAGCCTGACCCAGACCGACGTCCGCGCCGTAAATGCCGAGCTCGGCATCGCCACCGAGGCGTGGACACCACTCGGCAACGGCGACTTCGAGGCAACGACGGTCACGGCGATCGCCGATCGTGTCGGCAAGAGTCCCGCCCAGGTCGTGCTGCGCTGGCACCTGCAGCTGGGCAACATCGTCTTCCCGAAGTCGGTGACGCCGGCGCGGATCAAGGAGAACGCCGACCTTTTCGACTTCGAGCTCACCGACGCCGACATGGCCTCGATCGGTGCGCTCGACGCGGGCAACCGAACCGGCCCGGACCCGGACAGGTTCTCTGCCGCCTAGGCGCGTCTGAGAGGCTGACCCCATGAGCACTGAGCTGACCAAGCCCGAGATCGACTTCCCCGGTGGCGACGAGCCGACAGAGCTGGTGACGACCGACGTAGTCGTCGGCGAGGGAGCAGAAGCCGCGCCGGGCGACCGCGTCGAGGTGCACTACGTGGGGGTCGAGTTCGACTCCGGCGCGGAGTTCGACTCGTCGTGGAGCCGCGGGGAGTCCATCACCTTTCCGCTCCAGGGACTGATCCAGGGTTGGCAGGACGGCATCCCCGGCATGCGCGCCGGTGGCCGACGCCAGCTGGTGATCCCGCCGCACCTCGCCTACGGCGCGGCGGGTGCGGGTCACCAGCTGTCGGGCAAGACGCTGATCTTCGTGATCGACCTGCTCGCCGTCCGCTGAGGTACGGTCGTCCACGTGCGCAGAGCCTTGACCGCCTTCGGGCGCCTCGGCGCCCCGGCCGCCGTGCTGATGGCGCTGACGGGGTGCAGCGAGGGAAGCAGTGATCCCGAACCACGTGCGTCGCCGTCGGCTGTCACCTCGTTGTCGAGCGTCAAGGAGATCCCCGGCATCGTCATGATCGACAAGACCTGGGACTCCTACAGCACAGCGAAGATCACCGAGGTCGGTGCGGCCGCCTCGGGGCAGGGCATCGACGTCAACTATCTCGCCGGCCCGGAGGCGTGCAGCGGTTTCGCCGGTTACGCGACGCAGAAGTCCGGATCGACGATCCAGGTCACCATCGTCGAGGGCACGGACAAGGGCTGCAAGGGTGAACCGACCAACCGGGCGACCGTGTTGCCGGTGCAGGACGGCGTCGGCGACAGCACCGTCGAGATCTCCGCCTACTCTGCTGCTGCCGTCGCCATCACATGAGCGGCCGTGCCACCAGATCCGCCACCGCGTCCAGACGCCGGGCGACGCGCTTGGATGAGACGGGGTACGCGGTGCGCAGCCGTTGGGCGAAGAGACTGACCCGCAGCTCCTCCAGACCCCAGCGGGCAGCGGTCACCGCTGGGGCGTGCCGAGCGTGGGCGGGCAGCTGCTCGCCGAGGTCGTGGTACCGGCCCTCGAGATCTTGAACCACGGCTGCGTTGAGGGCGTCCGCCACGACATCGACCGGCTCGGTGATCCGGCTCCGGGCGGCTCGCAGGTATCTCGGGAGCTCGGCGAGCGGTGCGGCGCCGACCTCGCTGACGAAGCCAGGGAAGACGAGCCAGGAGATCTGCACGCCGATGTCGTCGACGATCGCCGCGTACGCCGGTGCGGCGACGTCCATGACGTGCTGCAGGTCGCCCAGCTGGTCGAGCACTTCGCCCGCTTGCAGCAGCACACGTCCGGTGGCGTCGTGGATCTCCGTGCGGACGACCTGGACGAGGCGGGCGAAGTCGTCGGCGTCCCACACCGGCCCACCGGCGTCGTCGACAAGCTGGTCGACCGCTGCCGCGACGCAGTCCTCGGCGAGGTCAAGCAGCGTCGGGTAGGGCGCGGTGGCGAGCACCAGCTTCGTCCGGTTGGACAGGCTACGGAGCAGCCGCGGTACCGGGCTGGGGACCGTCAGCATCAGCAACCTGCGCAGGCCAGTGCGCATCGAAGCGAGCTGGTGCGTCCGTGACTCCACGACCCCGACGTCCACCGCGTCCGGCCGGGCGACCAGCGTCGGGTAGGCCACGACCTGGTGACCCTTGCTCGAGGTCTCGATCTGCCGGGGCAACGCCCCGAACGACCACGACGTCAGGCCGGTGCGCTCGATGCCGGAGGCGGCCTCGGCGAGTGCGGTGCGGACCTGAGGACGGAGGTCGCGCTTGAGCACGTCGAGGTCCTTGCCGCGGCCGACCTCGCGCCCGTCGTCGACGATCCGGAAGGCCACCAGCAGGTGGTCGGGGACGGCTGAGGGGTCGAACGCATCGGCGGGCACGACGACGCCGGTCAGGCGGCGGAGCTGATCGGTGACCGACGCCACCAGGGGTCCCTGTTGCTCCGGTTCGGCCGCGAGCACCCGCTCGGCGAAGCTGCGGGCGGGAGCGAACTGCTTGCGCCAACCCTTCGGCAGGGTCTTGATCAATGCGGTCACCAGCTCGGTGCGATGACCCGGCACCTGCCACAAGAACTCCGCCGGGTCGAGCTGGGGCAGCGCGCTGAGCGGTACGTCGACGGTGATGCCGTCCTCGTCGGCGCCCGGCTCGAATGCGTAGGTCAGCGGCAGGTCGAACGAGCCTGAGGACCACCGGGAGGGGTACGCCTCCCGGTGGTCCTGCCCGTCGGCGTCGCCGCGTACGAGGTCGGCTGGGTCGAGGTCGAGAAGGTCGGGCTGGTCGCGACCGGTCCGCTTCCACCAGGTGTCGAAGTGTCTGCCGGAGACGACGTCGGCGCCGATGCGCGAGTCGTAGAACTTGACGAGATCCTCGTCGTCGACGCGGATGTCACGTCGGCGGGCGCGCCGCTCGAGGTCCTCTACATCGTCCAGAAGTGATCGGTTGCGAGCGAAGAACGGGTGCTGGGTGCTCCACTCGCCCTCGACGAGCGCGTGCCTGATGAAGAGCTCGCGCGACAACTCGGGGTCGATCGCCCCGTACGAGACCGGTCGGTCGACGACGATCGGGACGCCGTAGAGGGTGACGCGCTCGCGGGCGACGACCGAGGCGCGCCTCTTGGACCAGTGCGGCTCGCTGTAGTCGCGGCGGACCAGGTGGCCGGCGAGGTCCTCGATCCAGGCCGGGTCGATCTTGGCGACCGTACGCGCCCACAGCCTGCTGGTCTCCACAAGCTCGCCCGCCATCACCCAGCGGGGCGGCTTCTTGGCCAACCCCGAGCCAGGAAAGATGGCGAAGCGCGCCTGCCGGGCACCGATGTACTCCCGGCCGGTCATCTCGGCGAGCCCGATGTGGGAGAGCAGGCCGGCCAGCAGCGACTGGTGGATGACGTCCGACGCGGCGGGTGTGGAGCTGGTCGACAGCTTGAGCTCGGCGGCGCTCTGGCGCAGCAGGGCGTGCACGTCCTGCCACTCGCGCACCCGCAGGTAGTGCAGGTACTCGTCGCGGCACATGCGTCGAAAGGCACTACTCGAGAGCGCCTTGCGTTGCTCGCGTAGGTAGTCCCACAGGTTCAGGTACGCCGCGAAGTCCGAGTCGGGGTCGAGGAAGCGGCGATGCACCGTGTCGGCCGCCTGTTGGTGCTCGGCGGGGCGTTCGCGCGGGTCCTGGATCGACATCCCCGAGACGATCACCAACACCTCGCGCAAGCACCCGTTGCGTGCAGCCTCGACCAGCATCCTGCCCATCCGCGGGTCCAGCGGCAGCTGGGCGAGGGTTCGTCCGACGGCGGTCAGCCGGGTCTTACCGCCTTGCGGGTCGTGCTCGATCGCGCCGAGCTCGGTGAGCAGGTCGACGCCGTCGCGCACGGACCGGGCGTCGGGTGGGTCGAGGAACGGGAAGTCCTGCATGGCGCCGAGGTCGAGTGAGGTCATGTGCAAGATGACCGATGCGAGGTTGGTGCGCAGGATCTCCGGATCGGTGAACTCCGGGCGCCCCTCGAAGTCCTCCTCGCTGTAGAGGCGGATGCAGATGCCGTCGGAGGTGCGTCCGCACCGTCCGGCACGCTGGCGGGCGCTGGCCTGCGAGATCGGCTCGATCGGCAGACGCTGCACCTTGAGCCGGGCGTTGTAGCGCGAGATACGCGCGGTGCCGGCGTCGATGACGTAGGAGATACCGGGCACGGTCAACGAGGTCTCGGCGACGTTGGTTGCGAGGATGACCCGACGGCTGGTGTGACGTTCGAACACCTTGTGCTGCTCGGCCACCGACAGCCGCCCGTACAGCGGGAGCACCTCGGTCCCGCGGAGCGGCTTGCGGTTGTTGACGTGCTGGCGCAGGTGGTCGGCGGCATCGCGGATCTCCCGCTCGCCGGACAAGAACACCAGGACGTCGCCGGGGCCATCGGCGGCAAGCTCGTCGAGCGCGTCGGCGATCGCCTGCAGCGGATCGCCGTCCTCGCGCTCGCCGATGGGGTGGTAGCGGACCTCGACCGGGTAGGTCCGCCCGCTGACCTCGATGATCGGCGCGTCGTCGAAGAGTTCGGCGAAGCGCGCCGGGTCGATGGTCGCCGAGGTGATGACCACCTTGAGGTCCCGGCGGCGGGGGAGGAGCCGCTTGAGGTAGCCGAGCAGGAAGTCGATCGACAGCGAGCGTTCGTGCGCCTCGTCGATGATCAGCGTGTCGTACTGGCGCAGGAACGGGTCGCTGCGGATCTCGGCGAGCAGGATGCCGTCCGTCATGACCTTGACCAGGGTCTCGTCGCTGGTGCGGTCGTCGAAGCGGACGGCGTACCCGACGGCTCCGCCGACCTCGGTGCCGCACTCCTCGGCGATGCGGGCCGCGACCGACCGGGCGGCGATGCGTCTGGGCTGGGTGTGCCCGATGGCGCCTCGGATGCCGCGCCCCAGCTCGAGCGCGATCTTGGGCAGCTGCGTGGTCTTGCCCGATCCGGTCTCTCCGGCGACGATGACGACTTGGTGCTGCTCGAGGGCGGCGGCGATGTCGTGGCGCCTCGCGCTGACCGGCAGCTCGGCCGGGAACGCCAGCTCAGGGCGTACCCCCTCCCGCCGTGCGATGCGGTGCTCCGCGCCGGCCAACGATGCCTCCAGCTCGGTGACCAGGCTGGCGCGTTCGTCCGGCGCGCGGCGTGAGCGTGCCTTGTCGAGGCGGCGCAGGAGCCGACGTTCGTCCCGCAGGCCCACGGCGCCGATGCGACGGCGCAGGGCGGAAAGGTCGTGCGTGCGGGAGGCGGACATACGTACCTCAAGTGTGCCAGCCTCAGGGCAGCCCGAGGGCATCGGCGAAGAGTGCGTAGCCGACGAAGGCGACGACGTCGAGGACGGTGTGCGCGATGACGAGCGGGGCGATGCGACCGGTCCGCTGGTAGACGTACCCGAAGACCAGGCCCATCACGAAGTTGCCCACACCCGGGCCGATGCCCTGGTAGAGGTGGTACGCCCCCCGCAGCGCGGCGCTGCAGACGATGGCGGCGACCGGCGACCAGCTCAGCTGCCGCAGGCGGGTCATCAGGTAACCGACGGCGACGACCTCCTCGAGCACGGCGTTCTCGACCGCGGCAAACACCAGGACCGGGACCGCCCACCAGTAGGCGTCCAGGCCGCTCGGCACCACGGTTGCCGTGATGCCGATCTCTCGGCCCACCAGGTAGAGCCCGATTCCGGGTAACCCGATCAGGGCCGCCAGCGCGGCGCCGACCCCGAGGTCGAAGCCAGGCCGGGCGGGGGAGAGACCCAGAACCGTACGCGGCCGGTCACCGGAGCTCGCTAGCAGGAAGCAGGCGAGGACGACGGGCACGAGCGCGAAGGCGATGCCGAGCAGCTGGTAGGTCAGGTCGAGGTACTCGCGGGGGCTGGCCGAGGCGTTGAGAGTCGCGGTCTGGTCCCGCAGTGGGCCGGCGGTGAGCTTGGCGAGCAGGCTCACGAATGCATAGACCGCCGACTGGCCGAGGCTGAGTGCGAGGACGATCCAGATCTCGACCCGCACCCACCTGGGCTGCTGCGCCAGCGACACTCAGAGCTGCTCTGCGTCGAGGGTGTTGCAGGAGTTCATGGTGCCGCCGTCGTAGCCGGCCAGGAACCAGCGTTGACGCTGCTCGCTCGAGCCGTGGGTCCACGACTCGGGGTTGACCCGCTGGCCGGCGCTGGACTGGATGCGGTCGTCGCCGATCGCCGACGCCGCCGACAGCGCGGAGTCGATGTCGTCCTGGGTGAGGGGTTCGAGCAACGCCTGTCCGCTCTCGTCCTCGGTGGATGAGGCGTTGTTGGCCCATACACCGGCCAGGCAGTCTGCCATCAGCTCGATACGTACCGACCCGCTGTCGGCACCCTCGCGGTCCTGCTGCGCCGCACCGAGCACGCCGAGCAGCTGCTGCACGTGGTGCCCGTACTCATGGGCGACGACATACATCTGGGCGAAGGTGCCGCCGTCGGCGCCGAAGGTGGTGGTGAGCTCGTCGAAGAACGCCGCGTCGATGTAGATCATCTCCTCCGGAGGGCAGTAGAACGGCCCGGTGGCAGCCGAGGCGGTGCCACAGCCGGACTCGGTGCTGCCGGAGTAGATGACCGTCTTGGCCTCGCGGTACTGTCGGTCGGCGTCGGCGGGAAGTGCCTCGCTCCAGTAGTCCTGCACGCTGTTGACCGCGCCGATGACCCGGCAGGTGTCGTTGGCGTTGGCGTCGGCCCCGGTCTGGCACTGAGAGAAGTCCATGCCTGACAGGCCACCGCCGGCGCCGCCCTCGATGATGTCGGTCGGGTCGAAGACCAGCCCGCCCGAGCCGTCGGGCCCGCCGAGGACGTTGCCGCCGAAGATGAGGCCGAGGATCAGGAGCACGACGCCACCGGCGCCACCGCCGATGACCGCGCCTCCGCGTCGCCCGCCTCTGCCGCCCCCGGTGACCTGGCTGGTGTCCAGACGCGCTTTCCCGCGGAAGCTCATGGCGAGAGTGTAGGTGCCTTGCCCGGCCACCGCTCTGGCCGTACGCCGCGCTCCGGCTGCGGCTAGGGTTCGGGGCGTGAACGACGTCGCCCCTACCCCGGCACTGCTGGCACCCCTGGTTCCTGGGAGCGGCAGCGAAGCCGACGAGCGCCGCCGCCAGGGGTTGCGCCGGATGAAGGCCGTAGCCCTTTCACTGCTGTTGCTCTCGGCGGTGGTGTACGTCGTCACACTGCGCGGCGACGGTGTGGTGATTGGGTACGTCAACGCCGGGGCCGGCGCCGCGATGGTTGGTGCCATCGCCGACTGGTTCGCCGTCACGGCCTTGTTCCGTCGGCCACTCGGGCTGCCGATCCCGCACACCGCTTTGATACCCAACCGCAAGGCGGCGCTGGGGTTGAGCCTGCAGGAATTCGTGACGGACAACTTCCTGTCCGAGCAGATCGTCCGCGACCGGATGCGCTCCGCGCAGGTCAGCATGCGGATCGGCAGGTGGCTCGCCGACCCCCTGCACAGCGAACGTGTGGTGACCGAGGGGTCGAAGATCGTGCGTGAAGCCCTGGTCCGGGTCAAGGACGAGGACGTCGCTGCCCTGGTCGTCGAGGCCATCATTCCCCGGCTGCTGGAGGAGTCGCTCAGCCCGGTTGCTGGGCAGCTCTTGGGCGAGGTCGTACGCGATGGCGCGCACCACGGCCTTGTCGACCTCGGCCTGGCCGAGCTGCACCGTTGGCTGGTGGAGAACGAGTCGTCGATCGGCGAGATGATCGCCGAACGAGCTCCCTGGTGGACGCCGGTGTGGCTGGACGAACGGGTGGGGGACCGGTTGCAGCGCGAGGCGGTCTCGTTCGTCAAGGACGTACGTGGCGACCCCGACCACCGGGCGCGCCAAGCGTTGGACAACTTCCTGCTCGAGCTCTCCGAGGACCTCCAGCACGACCCTGACACGATCGCGCGGGCTGAGCGGCTCAAGCGGCGCGTCCTGGCTCAGCCGCAGGTCGCCACCACCACCGTCTCGTTGTGGAACGCTCTGCGCCGGGCACTGGTGGAGTCCCTCGGCGATGCCGACGGCCCGCTGCGACGCCGCAGTGTCGCCGAGGTGACGGCGTTCGCCCGGCGCCTGACCGACGAGCCGGCGCTTCGCGACCGGCTGGACGGATTCCTCGCCGACGCCGCGGCGTACCTGATCAGCAACTACGGCGACGAGATCGCGACGATCATCTCCGACACGGTCGACCGATGGGACGGCAAGGAGGCGGCGCGTCGGATCGAGCTGCACGTCGGCCGAGACCTGCAGTTCATCCGCATCAACGGCACCGTCGTCGGCGGCCTCGCCGGCGTCGTCATCCACGCCTTGGCGTCGCTGGCCTGACGACTCGCCGTCGCGGGCGCGACGCGAGTGCCTCATGGTCACGCCGAGTGTGCATAAAGTGCCCACTCGCAGCCGCTCTGGTGGGCACGTCGTGCGTCCATGAAGCGCAAGGAGATGGCTCTCCTGGGCACCGCACGGCTCACGGTCAACCCTGACGCGCCCGCCATGGTGAAGACGCAGGTGAAGCAGAATCTCGGCGGCCAGGACCCCGAGCGCGCTCAGACCGGGGTGATCCTCACCCACTTCGACAAGGAGTGGGAGACCGGCCGCATCGGGCAGTGGATCCGCGCGTACCGTCCAGACCTCCTGCCCTGAGAGCGGCAACCACCCCGGAACGGCGCGGTGAGACCCGAAGGCGCGCCGCGGTCATAATGAGAACATGGAGAAGCTCACCAGCAAACAGATCCTCGACTCCCATCTCGACGACTGGCGCAAGCTCGCCCAGGCCCTGCACGCGCGGTTCATCACCGGCGACTTTGTCACGGGCCTCACGTTCGTCACCGCCGTCACCGAGGCCGCCGAGCAAGCCAACCACCATCCAGATGTGACGTTGACGTACCCGCTTGTGGACGTGAAGCTGATCAGCCACGACGTGTCCCAGGTCACGCAGCGCGACATCGACCTCGCCCGGCGGATAAGCGAGATCGCCCGCGAGCAGGGGATCGGCGCGGAGCCGAACGCCTGTACCGAACTCGAACTCGCGCTGGACACCGCCGACCTCGCCGCCGTCGGACCCTTCTGGGCCGCGTTGCTCACCGGGAGTCCCGCCTCAGTCAGGGGGGACGACGTTGCCGATCCCAGTGGGCGGGTGCCGTTGCTCTGGTTCCAGCACACCGACGAACACGAGACGCCGCGCCAGCGCTTCCACATTGACCTGTGGGTGCCGCACGACGTCGCCGAGCAGCGCATCGCGGCCGCGGTCGCCGCGGGTGGGCGAGTTCTCGACGACGAGAATGCCCCATCGTTCGTCGTCCTGATCGACCCTGACGGCAACAAGGCCTGCGTCTGCACGTGCCTCGACCGTTGAGACCCGGAGCGGCAGCCGCGTAACCCCGGGGGGACTTGAACCGGCTGCTTTCGCCACCGAACACCCGCGAGTCAACGTGGGATTTGGGCTTTCACCCAGACCGCGGACCGGCCCCGTCCTTCGGGTTTCACCCGGCCCGTTACGGGCGTCGCCGCCATCCTGGAGCGGGTGGCCAGCTGGACTGTCGAGGGTTGGAAGACCTGGGTTTGCCGCGACTATCGAACACGAACTCTTACGGTCTTCCCGCTGAGCCGATCGGAGCGGGCGCTCTGCCGAGATCTCCGCGCTCGGACCGTAGGGGTCTCCCCCCACGGCATGGGGCATCTCAAGTTTGAGCCGACGACAGGCAGGTCCGGGCGATCGCTTCGACGTGCCGGACATCCGTGCCGCAGCAGCCGCCGAGGATCGTGAGGTTGGGCAGCTTGTCGCGTATTGCTGCGTATTCGGCGGCCAGCTCGATCGGGTCACCTGCGTCTAGGTGCTCGGCGTTGTCCAGCTCGGCGTGGCTCATCCGCGACGCGTTCGCCCGGAGGCTGCGTAGTCTTTGCGTCCACTGCTGGTTGCGGTCGAGGAGGTGCGCGAAGTGCGTGGGGTGTGCGCAGTTGACACCGTAGTAGGTCACCCCGGCGTTGGTCGCGTCGTCGACGGTGCTGACGGCGTCCTCCAGCGTCGATCCGTCGGGGAGGTGTCCGTCGGTCTCCACCGTGAAAGAAATGGCCACTGGGACATCCGCGGCCCCGGCAGCGCAGGCTACCCCGATCGCCTCGTTTGCGTACGTCATTGTCATGGCGTGCACCAGGTCGACGTCGGTGTCTGCGAAGGTCTGTACCTGGACGGCGTGGTACTCCTGAGCCTCTGTCGCCGACATCCTGGAGGCTGGTTGGTAGCCGTCGTCCCGCGGCCCGAGAACGCCGCTGATCACAACCGCTACGTCGGGATTTGCCTCGCGTACCTCGACTAGCAGTTGGACAGCCCGACGGTTGATGTCCGCGAGCGCGGCATCGTCGTACCCGAGCTGTGTCGCCCAGTCGTGGTTGGCCCGCCAGGTGGCGGTCTCCAGCACGATTCCCGCGCCGTGCTCGCGCGCAACCTTGACGTGCGCATCGAAGTACCGGCGGAGCGCGGTACTGCCAGCCTCATCGTCTAGGAGGACGAAGGAGGCGAACTCCGGCAGTTCCAGCCCGTGGTTGAAGATGAGGTCAGTCTCCAAACCGCTATCCGTCAGAAAAACAGAGCCCTGCAGCTGCGGTAGCTCTGTCCGGTAACGAGACATCGGACCTCCTTTCGGTGGCTCGGCCGCGACTCTATCGTCAGGAGCAGTCATAAGGCGCCCTTCGCGATGGCGCGCCGGGTACAGAGGTGCTAGCCGTGACGCTCGGGTCGGCCTTCTCCTGGCAGGGCTTCGCCATCGCCGAGGAGGGGCAGTCCCGGCTGAGAGTGGTGTGTGCCAGCAGCGCTTCTGAACAGCCAGGCAGAGGTCAGGCTACTCACCGAGTCCGCGGTCACTCCATGCCGCGGGGCAGCGGACCCAAGAATCGAACGCTCGTTAGCAGTCCGTTAGCAAACGGCCGCGAAACGATGAACCGCAGGCCGTCTGGCCCGCGCCTTCCTTGGTGTCCGAGGGGGGACTTGAACCCCCACGCCCTATTACGGGCACTAGCACCTCAAGCTAGCGCGTCTACCTATTCCGCCACCCGGACAGGGTCGCTGCGAGGTTGCAGCAGCCGGGCAACTGTAGCAAGGACGGCAGCGCAATCTCACAGCAGGAGGTGCAGGATGGGCCCATGAACCGGGATCCTTCGGAGCAGCAATACGACCCAGCAGCGGAGGTCGTCGGCATCTGTCAGGAGCTGATCGGTATCGACACCTCCAACTACGGCGACTCCTCAGGGCCGGGGGAGCGCAAGGCAGCGGAGTACGTCGCCGCACAGCTCGCGGAGGTCGGCATCGAGGCGGACATGATCGAAGCCGCACCGGGACGGGCCAACGTCGTCGCACGCTGGGGGGACCACAGTGGCGGCCAGCCTCCGCTGCTCGTCCACGGCCACCTCGACGTCGTACCCGCGCGGGCCGACGACTGGACCCTCCCGCCGTTCGCGGCCGAGATCTCCGACGACTACCTCTACGGGCGCGGTGCCGTCGACATGAAAGACTTCGACGCCATGGTCCTGTCGACCGTGCGCGCCCGTCAGCGCGCCGGCGTCCCACCCAAGCGCCCCGTCGTCCTGGTGTTCACCGCCGACGAAGAGGCCGGCAGCGGGTACGGCGGCCACTACCTCGTCGACCATCACGCCGACCTGCTGGCGGACTGCACGGAGGCGATCGGCGAGGTCGGAGGGTTCTCCGCAGACATTGCCGGGCAGCGTCTCTACGTCATCGAGTCGGGCGAGAAGGGCCTCGCGTGGATGCGGCTCACCGCCGAGGGTGCCGCCGGGCACGGCTCGATGCGCCATCCCGACAACGCCGTGACGGCGATCGCCGCGGCGGTCGCTGCCATCGGGGCGTACGAGTGGCCGGTCGAGCCCGGACCGTCGATGCGGCAGCTGCTCGCCAAGGTCAGCGAGCTCACCGGGATCGACGGCGAGCGTACCGACGACCTGCTGGCGGCGTTCGGTCCCGCGGCACGGATGATCGGAGCCGGCCTGTGCAACACCACCAACCCGACGATGCTGTCCGCGGGTTACAAGGTCAACGTGGTGCCGGGTTCGGCCGATGCCCACGTCGACGGGCGCTACCTGCCAGGCGATGCAGACACGTTCGTGGACCAGGTGCGTGCCATCGCCGGCGACCACATCACCGTGGAGGCACAGAGCTTCCAGCCTGCCCTCGAGATCGGCTTCGAGGGTGACCTCGTCGACGCCATGACCGCCGCTCTGCACGCGGAGGATCCGGACGCCCACATCGCGCCGTTCCTCATGTCGGGGGGCACC
>Ga0136622_10000188_pt1 | contig 23831 bp, 23 predicted proteins | sample AntDrymUQ4482106_2_FD_104803 | JGI IMG/M metagenome (GOLD analysis project Ga0136622, IMG submission 104803) | Polar desert sand microbial communities from Dry Valleys, Antarctica - metaG UQ448 (21.06) | ecosystem: Environmental > Terrestrial > Soil > Desert | place: Antarctica: Dry Valley...
AGCCAGCGGGGCGCCTGGCCGCACGAGCGGCCATCCGTGTCGTACAGCCCCACCTGCTCCTCGCCAGCGCCGGGCCCGTCCATCCGCCCACTGTGCCGCATCGGAACGGGCCGCCGCCGTAGGGTTGAGCCATGACGGTACGTCGCGTGGTCGGCACCGAGGTGGAGTACGGCATCTCGGTGCAGGGTCAGCCGACGGCCAACCCGATGGTCGCCTCGACCCAGATCGTCAACGCCTACGCGAGCGCCAACGGACTCGGCCGACGCGCCCGCTGGGACTTCGAGGAGGAGAGCCCGCTGCGCGACGCACGCGGCTTCGACCTCAGCCGGGACAGGGCCGACGCGAGCCTGCTGACCGACGAGGACCTCGGCCTCGCCAACGTCATCCTCACCAACGGCGCCCGGCTGTACGTCGACCACGCCCACCCTGAGTACTCCAGTCCCGAGGTGACCAACCCGCGGGACGCGGTGCTGTGGGAGAAGGCCGGCGAGCAGGTGATGCGACGGGCCGCCGAGCTCGCCGCGGCCATCCCGGGCACGAACCCGATCCTGCTGTACAAGAACAACGTCGACAACAAGGGTGCCTCCTACGGGACGCACGAGAACTACCTCATGATGCGCGACGTCCCCTTCGCGGCGATCGTCGAGCACCTGACACCGTTCTTCGTGTCCCGGCAGGTGGTCTGCGGGGCGGGACGCGTCGGTCGCCAGCAGGACGGCAGCGAGCACGGCTTCCAGATCAGCCAGCGCGCCGACTACTTCGAGGTCGGTGTCGGCCTGGAGACGACCTTGAAACGTCCCATCATCAACACTCGCGACGAACCACACGCCGACCCCGCGAAGTACCGTCGTCTGCACGTCATCGTTGGTGACGCCAACTGCTCGGAGATCTCGACCTACCTTAAGATCGGGACCACTGCGCTCGTGATCGCGATGGTGGAGGCGGACTTCCTGTCCGGCGGGCTCGAGCTCGTCAAGCCCGTCCAGGCGCTGCACGAGATTTCGCACGACACGACCCTGACCCATCAGGTCGAGCTGGCCGACGGGCGCCGGATGACCGCGTTGCAGCTGCAGTGGGAGTACCACACGCAGGCGCGCAAGTTCGTCGAGCAGGACGCTGCGACGTCCGACGCCGAGGCCGACGTCCCGGCGGTGCTGCAGACGCTCGACGTGCTCGACCGCTGGGAGTCGGTGCTCAGCCGCTTGGAGTCAGACCCCTGGCAGTGCCGGACCGAGCTCGACTGGGTCGCCAAGCTTGCGCTGCTGGAGGCGTACCGCGAGCGGGACGGCCTGGACTGGGACAACGCCAAGCTGCAGCTGATCGACCTGCAGTACGCGGACCTTCGTCCGGACAAGGGTCTGTTCCACCGGCTCGTCCGCTCCGGGCGCATGCAGCGGCTGCTCACCGATGAGGAGATCAGCCGCGCGGTCAGCGAACCGCCGCACGACACCCGCGCGTACTTCCGGGGTACGTGCCTCTCGCGCTACCCGGGGGAGGTGGCAGCGGCGTCCTGGGACTCGGTCATCTTCGACCTCCCTGGGCACGACTCCCTGCAGCGAATCCCCACTCTCGAACCCCTTCGCGGCACCCGCGACCACGTCGGCGCTCTGCTCGATCGCAGTCCGACGGCGGAGTCGCTGATCGAGGCGATCACCGCGCGCTAGGCTCACAGCGACGACGCACGGCGGGACCTCCCGGCGGGGACGTCGCAGATTCGCTCGTACCCAGGAGGCCACTCATGACCCGAGACGGTGGACAGCAGCACAAGACCTCGCGTAGGTCGAGCGAGGCCGAACAGGACACCGAGGTCGAGCCGACCGAGGACGTGACACAGCGCAAGGAGCAGCTCGACGACGACGTGGACTCCATCCTCGACGAGATCGACGACGTTCTCGAGGAGAACGCCGAGGAGTTCGTGCGGAGCTTCGTGCAGAAGGGCGGGCAGTGATGCTGCCAGCGGACTACCTGACCCCAGGCTCCTCCTCGTTCAACGACTTCCTCGCCAAGCAGGCACCGCAGCTGTTGCCCTCTGCCCGCGCCGGCGGTACGCAGTCCGCTGCCGACCTCGCACCGCACGGCACGACGATCGTGGCCGCGACCTTCCCCGGGGGCGTCGTCATGGCCGGCGACCGCAGGGCCACGATGGGCAACGTGATCGCCCAGCGGGACATCCAGAAGGTCTATCCCGCCGACGAGTACTCGTGCGTCGGTATCGCCGGCAGCGCGGGGCTCGCGGTGGAGATGGTCCGCCTCTTCCAGGTCGAGCTCGAGCACTACGAGAAGATCGAGGGCGCGACGATGTCGACCGACGGCAAGGCCAACCGTCTGTCGACCTTGATCCGGGGCAACCTCGCGATGGCAATGCAGGGACTCGCCGTGGTCCCGCTGTTCGCGGCGTTCGACCTCCAGGTCCAGACCGGCCGGATCTTCTCCTACGACGTGACCGGCGGTCGCTATGAGGAGCAGGCCTTCCACACCGTGGGCTCGGGGTCGATGTTCGCCCGCGGTTCGCTCAAGAAGCTCTACCGCGAGGACCTCACCGAACGCGACTGCATCACCGTCACCGTGCAGGCGTTGTACGACGCGGCCGACGACGACTCCGCCACAGGTGGGCCCGATCTGACCAGGCGGATCTTCCCGGTCGTCAACATCGTCACCGCCGACGGCTATCGAGCCGTGTCCGAGGAGGATGTCGCGGTGATCGCCGATGAGGTCATCGGCGCCAGGATGGTCCGTCCCGACGGACCCGCGGCATCGTTGACCTGAACCCCACCCACCGACCCCAGCCGACCTAGCCGCCACCCACAGGAGCAACCTCGTGACCGCGCCGTTCTACGTCTCGCCCGAACAGCTGATGAAGGACCGGGCCGACTTCGCCCGCAAGGGCATCGCGCGCGGACGCAGCGTGATCGTCGTGCAGTACGCCGACGGGATCGCGTTCGTCGCCGAGAACCCGTCGCAGGCGCTGCACAAGATCAGCGAGATCTACGACCGGATCGGGTTCGCCGCCGTCGGCCGCTACAACGAGTTCGAGAACCTCCGCATCGCCGGTGTGCGACTGGCCGACCTGCGCGGCTACTCCTACGACCGCAGCGACGTCACCGGCCGCGGGCTCGCCAACGCGTACGCGCAGACGCTGGGCACCATCTTCTCCTCCGGAGGTGAGAAGCCGTACGAGGTGGAGCTCTTCGTCGCCGAGGTCGCCGACGCCAGCGAGGAGGACCAGATCTACCGGTTGACGTACGACGGGTCGGTCGCCGATGTGGCGACCCACGCGGTGATGGGTGGGCAGGCCGAGCAGGTGGAGGCGTACCTCGCAGAGCACTACACGCCCGGCCTCGGGCTCGACGCGGCGATCAGACTCGCCGCGGCCGCGCTGGCCAGCAACGACGGCGAGGAGGCCCGCGTCATCGAGCCGGGCACGCTGGAGGTCGCCGTGCTGGACCGCACGCGCGCTTTGCCGCGCAAGTTCAAACGGCTGCCTGAGGCCGCGATCGCCGCGGCGCTCGCCGATGCTTGAGCCGTCCGCTCCCGACGGGGTGTGGGCGCCGGTCACGGAGTCGCTGCTCCACGACGGATGGCACCGGCTGCTATCGCGCACCTACGAGCTGCCCGACGGCCGGCGGGTCGAGTGGGAGCTCGACGCCTCCGCGGACTGCGTCGTGGTGCTCCCGCTCACCCCCGAGGGGGAGGTCGTCTGCATCAGCCAGTTCCGGCCGGGGCCGGACCGGCAGATGCTCACCTTCCCCGGCGGCATCCTCGACCCGGGCGAGGGCGTCCGGGACGCTGCGATCCGCGAGCTGCGCGAGGAGACCGGCTACACCGCCGACTCGCTGGAGGTCGTCGGGCACCTCGAGCGCGGCTCGTCGACGCAGAAGTCGTACGCCGCCGTGGCCAGCGGCTGTCGGCCGACCGCTTCGCAGGACCTGGACGAGTGGGAGGACTGCACCCCGATCTTGATGAGCGTGGAGGACGTGCGGCGAGTCCTGCGCGCCGGGGGGATGACCGGCAGCCACCTCGTCTACTTCGCCCTCGACCACGCCGGGCTGCTCGGCTGAGTCGATTCCTCGGTCGCCGCCGGTCGCGGTGCCAGCCCGCTCCACCCGGTCACCGCCTAGTCTTGGACCGTGGACCGGCGGATCTTCGGCATCGAGAACGAGTACGGCGTCACGTGCACGTTCAAGGGGCAGCGCCGGCTCTCGCCCGACGAGGTGGCCCGCTATCTGTTCCGGCGGGTCGTGTCCTGGGGACGCAGCAGCAACGTCTTCCTGCGAAACGGCGCCCGCCTCTACCTGGACGTCGGCAGTCACCCCGAGTACGCCACTCCCGAGTGTGACGACATCGTGGAGCTGATCGCCCACGACAAGGCGGGGGAGCGGACGCTCGAAGGCTTGTTGGTCGATGCCCAGCACCGGCTGCGCGAGGACGGCATCCTCGGCGATGTCTACCTGTTCAAGAACAACACCGACTCGGCCGGCAACTCCTACGGATGTCACGAGAACTACCTCGTCGGACGCGACGGGGAGTTCAACAAGATCGCCGACATCTTGATCCCCTTCCTGGTGAGCCGACAGATGATCTGCGGTGCCGGCAAGGTGCAGCAGACGCCGCGCGGCGCCATCTACTCGGTGAGCCAACGCGCCGAGCACATCTGGGAAGGGGTCTCCAGCGCCACGACCCGGTCACGCCCGATCATCAACACCCGCGACGAGCCGCACGCCGATGCCGAACGGTTCCGAAGGCTGCACGTGATCGTCGGTGACTCCAACATGAGCGAGACCACAGCCCTGTTGAAGGTCGCCAGTACCGACCTGGTCCTGCGCATGATCGAGGGCGGTGTCGTGATGCGTGACCTCACCCTCGACAACCCCATCCGCGCCATCCGCGAGATCGCGCACGACATGACCGGGCGACGCAAGGTCGGTCTGGCCAACGGTCGAGAGCTGTCGGCGTTGGAGATCCAGTCGGAGTTCCTGGCCAAAGCAGGCGACTTCGTCGACCGGCACGACCTGCGTACGCCCACCATCGAGCGAACCCTGGACCTGTGGGAGCGCACCCTCAAGGCTGTCGAGTCAGGGGACCTGTCGCTGGTCGAGCGCGAGATCGACTGGGTGATCAAGTTCAAGCTCCTGGACCGCTACCGCAGCACGCACGGCCTCAGCTGGTCCGACCCGCGCATCGCCCAGCTCGACCTGGCGTACCACGACATCCATCGCGACCGTGGCCTCTACTACATGCTCGAACGCAAGGGCGCGGTTGCCCGCGTCACGACCGACCTGCAGGTCTTCGAGGCCAAGACGAGGCCACCTCAGACCACGCGCGCCCGTCTGCGCGGCGACTTCATCAAACGCGCCCAGGAACGGCGCCGTGACTTCACGGTCGACTGGGTGCACCTCAAGCTCAACGACCAGGCGCAGCGGACCGTGTTGTGCAAGGACCCGTTCCGGTCAGAGGACGAGCGGGTCAACAAGCTCATCGAAGGCATGTGAAGGGTACGACTGCCGTCGGCGCGCCGGGCTGCCCAGGGTTTCTCAGGCGCGGCGGATACGATGGCGCAGGCACCACATGACGCGACCGGGCCGCGGTCACGTACCACCGATCATCGAAATGGGTTAGTTCGTGCGTCGTTTGCTCGTCGGGTTGTTCGTGTCCGTCCTCACCCTCACCGCCTGTGGGGGTGACTCCGAGGGCTCCGCCTCGACCTCACCGGCCACGTCGTTGTCCGGTGTCACTGTCAGCGGTGACTCCGGCGAAGAACCGACCGTCGAGGGCGTCAAGGGATTCGAGACCTCGAAGGTGGTCAGCGAGACGGTGAGCGAGGGCGACGGCGAGCTCGTCGCTGACGGCGACACGGTCAACGTCGACTACGTCCTGTACGACGCCAGCACCGGCAAGTCGTTGCAGACCACCTATGACACCGCTGAGGTCGCACTGCCGATCGACGAGACCGAGGACCCGCTGCTCGCCGGTTCCATCATCGACAGCAAGATCGGTGGCCGCCTCATCATTGCGGCCCCGGCAAGTGACTTCTACGGCGACTCCGCCCAGACAGCAGGGCTCAGTCCGGACGACACGCTCGTGCTGGTGACCGAGCTGGTCTCGAAGTTCGCCGCACCCAAGCCGACCGGGACGATCAGCGACGTGACGGTGACCGGGCCCCCGGGCAAGGAGCCCTCCGTGGAGGCCATGGACGACCTTTTCGTCGCCAGGACGCAGTCCAAGGTCCTGCGCACCGGCAAGGGAGTCACGTTGCGCGCCGGGGACAGCGTCGAGGTCGACTACGTGGGCGTCGACGCCCGCACCGGCGAGACCTTCGACAGCTCCTACGAGAGCGGCACGCCGGCCACCTTCACCCTCGACGATGCGGTCATCAAGGGCTTTTCCCAAGGGCTTGTCGGCAAGAAGGTCGGCAGCCGGGTCCTCATCACCGTGCCCTATTCCGCCGGATACGGGCCCGAGGGCAATCCGCAGGCAAATATCGAAGGTGGCGACAGCCTCATCTTCGTCATCGACATCTTGTCCAAGCCCAAGGCGGCCCCGGCCAACTGAGGGTGACCCGACAGGAAGGGTTGGTGTGTCCGCACGCAAGAGCGAGCGACTGATGAACCTGGTCATCGCGCTTCTCGTCACGCCGCACTACCTGAGCAAGGACCGGATCCGACAGGTCGTCGACGGCTACCGCGGCCAGACCGACGAGGCGTTCGACCGGATGTTCGAGCGAGACAAGGACGACCTGCGTGACATCGGCGTCCAGATTGAGCTCGGCACCTTCGAACGCGGTTTCGGCGACGACCTGGGCTACCGCATCGTGCGCGATGAGTTCGAGATGCCCGAGCTCGTCCTCGAACCCGACGAGGCCGCCGTGCTCGGCCTGGCCGCCCGCGTCTGGCAGCACGCCCGGCTCGCCTCGCAGACCTCGAGTGCGTTGCTCAAGCTGCGCGCTGCCGGCCTGGCGGTGGACCCCGATGCCTTGTCGACGCTCGACCCGCGGCTGGCCGCCAGCGAGGCGGCGTTCGAGCCGTTGTGGGACGCCGTAGTGACCCGGACACCGGTCGAGTTCAGCTACCGCCGACCCGGCGCGGAGGCCAGCTCACGTGCGGTCGAGCCGTGGAGCGTGCTGTCGTGGCACGGCCACTGGTACCTCGCCGCCCATGACCGCGGCCGCGGCGAACCCCGGATGTTCCGTGTCTCACGCATCGACGGTGCTGTCTCCGCGGCCGGTTCGCCCGGTGAGTACGACATCCCCGCCGACATCGACGTCAAGGCGATGGCGATGTCGCTGTTCCCCCCACCGCCCAGTGCGGCCGCCAGCGTACGCGTGCGCGCTGGGACCGCACTCGCCCTGCGCCGGCGTGCCACACGGTCGCGTCCTGCCGATGCCGGCTGGGACGAGATCGACGTACCGTACGGCTCCGTCTCCGAGCTCGCAGCGGAGATCGCCTCCTTCGGCGCGGACGCGGTCGCCACCGCACCCCCGGAGCTGCGGGACCGGGTCGTGGCGCACCTGCGCGGCATCCTCGAACCGGCGGTGGGCTCATGAGCACCGCAAAGGACCAGGTCACCCGCATGCTCGCGCTGGTGCCCTATCTCCGCGGCAATGACGGCGTGCCGGTCGCGCAGGTCGCCCGTGACTTCGGTGTCCCGACTCGGCAGATCATCAAGGATCTCAATGTTCTGTGGTTCTGCGGCCTGCCCGAGGCGGTCACCGGTGAGATGATCGACGTCGACATGGACGCCCTGCGGGCGGACGGCGTCGTCTACATCGACAACGCCGAGTTCCTGCCGCGTCCGGTGCGTCTGACCACCCACGAGGCGGCGGCCCTGGTTGTCGCACTCCGGACGTTGCGCAGCTCAGCTGACGACGCCGAGCTCGCTGCGGTCGACTCGACGTTGGCCAAGCTCGAGTCCGCGGCCGGCGACGGCGCGCTGGCGAGCTCGTCGGTCGAGGTCCACGTGGAGTCCGTCGACCCCGCGACGCACCGCACCCTGGCGACCGCTCTGCGCGAGCAGCGCCGTGTCGCCATGAGCTACCTGGTGCCCTCCCGCGATGAGGAGACCGAGCGTGAGGTCGATCCGATGCGGTTGCTGACCGCAGAGGGCCGGCTCTATCTCGAGGCATGGTGCTACCGCGCCGACGACGTGCGGTTGTTCCGCCTCGACCGGATCAGTGCTGCGAGCATCCTCGACGTCGCCACGACAAGCCACGCCGACCGGCAACGGGACCTGTCAGCGGGCTTGTTCCAGCCACTCGAGGGCGGGCCGTCCGCAACCCTCGACCTGGCCCCCAACGCCCGCTGGATCGTGGAGTACTACCCCACGGAGTCGACGCAGGAACGCTCTGACGACACGTTGCGCGTCGTCATCCGCGCCAACGACGAGCAGTGGCTGCGACGCTTCGTCCTGCGCCAAGGTGGCCAGGTCCGGGTCGTCGCGCCGGCCGACCTCGCCGAGCGTGTATCCGCGGACGCCCGTCTTGCGCTCGACGCGTACGATGAGTGATGTACGTTGCAATTCTGGCCCAGCCCCGTCAGGGTCGGTATCGAACCACTTCTGAGACAACGTTGGTCCGACCCACTGAATCGACACCATGCCAACCCTGAGGAGACAGCGTGTTTGGTAGAGGAATCGGCGCACCCGAGGTCCTGCTGATCCTGGCAGTCGTGATCTTGCTGTTCGGCGCCAAGAAGCTCCCGGACCTCGCACGAGGATCGGGTCGTGCCCTTCGCATCTTCAAGTCCGAGACCAAGGGTCTGATGGACGATGACGAGAAGGACAAGCCGACCTCGCGCAACGACGAGCTCGAGCCCGGCGTCCAGGCCGAGATCGGCGAGCCGGTCGCGCGCCCGGCCGAGATCGGCGAGCCGGTCGAGCAGCCCAAGCGGCACGACCAGGTCTCGTAACCTCACTGCGTGGCCATCTCATCCTGGCGGCCGTTGCGTCGTCGCGTCGTGGCAACGGCGTCAGCTGGCGGCAGCATGCCGCTCCTCGAGCACCTACGTGAGCTTCGCGTCCGCATGTTTCGGAGCATCCTGGCGATATTTGTCGGGATGATCCTGGGCTATATCTTCTACGAACAGATCTTCGCCATCCTCAAGGCGCCGTTCGAGAGCGGCCTTCAGTCGCTTCTCGCCGGCGGGAACGAGGTCGACGCGTCGCTGAACCTCGTCGGATCACCCGGCCTGGCATTCATCTTGCAGCTCAAGACCTCGCTCGTCGCCGGGATCGTGATTGCCAGTCCCATCTGGCTGTGGCAGGCGTGGGCCTTCGTGGTCCCGGCGCTGCGCCAGAAGGAGAGATTCTGGAGCGTCGTCTTCGCTGCCATCTCCGGCCCTCTGTTCATCACCGGCATCGCCGTTGGCTACTGGGTGCTGCCCAAGGGCCTGGAGATCCTGATCGGCTTCACCCCCGGCGGCCTGGACAACCTGGTCAGCATCAACGACTACATCAACTTCGTGCTCCGCATGTTGCTCGTCTTCGGTATCGCCTTCGAGATCCCGTTGTTCGTGGTGCTGCTCAACCTTGCCGGTGTCGTCACCGGCAAGCAGCTGGGCTCGGCGCGCGCCTGGATCATCATCGGTACCTTCGTCTTCGCCGCGATCGGTACTCCGTCGACGGACCCGATAAGCATGCTGTTCCTGGCAGTCCCGATGACCTTGTTGTTCTTGATATCTGAGGTGATCGCTCGGCTCGTGGACCGGCGGCGACAGCGCAGTAGCGGCGAGGACTTCGATGCGTACGCCGACGACGAGGCATCACCTCTGCACATCGACCGCCGTCCGGAGGACGAACGTCCGAGCAGCATCGACGACACGTAGGCTTGCGCCATGACCACCCCGGCGGAGCGTTACGCCAGTGCCCGGGCCGGTCGGTCGCACCCCCACGTCGCCGAGTTCCGCGGGCTGTACGACTTCGGGCTCGACCCTTTCCAGGAGCGGGCATGCGACGCGCTCGAGGACGGTCACGGTGTCCTCGTGGCGGCACCCACCGGATCGGGCAAGACGCTGGTCGGCGAGTTCGCCGTCCATCTCGCGATCGCACAGGGCCGCAAGTGCTTCTACACGACGCCGATCAAGGCACTGTCCAACCAGAAGTACAACGACCTCGTCGACAGGTACGGGACCGGCAACGTCGGACTGCTGACCGGCGACAACACGATCAACGGCGACGCGCCGGTCGTCATCATGACCACCGAGGTGCTGCGCAACATGCTGTACGCCGGCTCGCGCACCCTCGAGGGGTTGGCGTACGTCGTGATGGACGAGGTGCACTACCTCGCGGACAGGTTCCGCGGTGCGGTCTGGGAAGAGGTCATCATCGGGCTTCCCGAGTCCGTCGCGGTGGTGTCGCTGTCAGCCACGGTCTCCAACGCCGAGGAGTTCGGGGACTGGCTCAGCGAGGTACGCGGGGACAACGTCACGGTCGTCGAGGAGCGCCGGCCGGTACCGCTCTTCCAGCACGTCCTCGTGGGACGGCGCATGTACGACCTCTTCGAAAACGCAGGCAACGGCACCGTCAACCGTGAGCTCGAGCGGATCGCCCGAGACGACGTCCGAGCCGTGCGGCTCTCGCGCGGGGCGAAGGGCAAGAGCACCGGTGGTCGCAACCGCAACGGGCAGTCGTACGGCGCGATGCGGCACCGGCAACGGCACTTCACACCGAGCCGCGTCGACGTGCTCGAACGCCTGGACGCCGCCGCGTTGCTGCCCGCGATCGTCTTCATCTTCAGCCGGGCCGGCTGTGCGGCAGCGGTCCAGCAGTGCCTGAGCAGCCGGCTGCACCTGACGACTCCCGAGGAGGAGCGGGAGATCCGCGCCTACGTCGAGGACCACTGCGCCGACATCCCCGCCGGGGATCGTCATGTGCTCGGCTACCACGACTTCGCCGAAGGACTTGTCCGCGGCATCGCCAGCCACCACGCAGGGCTCCTACCCACCTTCAAGGAGTGCGTCGAGGAGCTGTTCAGTCGCGGCCTCATCAAGGCGGTGTTCGCCACCGAGACCCTGGCGCTCGGCATCAACATGCCCGCGCGGTCGGTCGTGCTGGAGAAGCTGTCCAAGTGGAACGGCGAGACCCACGCCGACGTGACGCCGGGGGAGTACACCCAGCTGACCGGGCGCGCCGGACGCCGCGGCATCGATGTCGAGGGTCACGGCGTGGTGCTCTGGCAGCCCGGTCTGGACCCGCGGCAGCTGGCCGGCCTGGCGTCGACCCGTACCTACCCGCTTCGGTCGTCGTTCGCCCCGTCGTACAACATGGCGGTCAACCTCGTCCACCAGGCCGGTCGCGAGCGGGCTCGAGGCATGCTCGAGCAGTCCTTCGCGCAGTTCCAGGCCGACCGCGCCGTGGTCGGCCTGGCCCGTCAGGTTCGCAAAGCCGAGGAGGCGCTCGAGGGTTACGCCGAAGCCGCGCAGTGCGACAAGGGAGACTTCCTGGAGTACGCCGCGCTGCGCCGCCGCATCGGTGACCTGGAGGCCGCGGGTGCGAAACGCCGCAAGAGCGCTGACCGGGACACCGTCATATCCTCGCTGGACGCGCTGCGTACCGGTGACGTCATCAGCGTTCCGGCCGGCCGCTGGGCAGGCCTGGCCGTGGTCATCGACCCCGGGATCGGCTCGGACCGCGGCGGTCCACGCCCGTTGGTGCTGACAGCCGACCGGCACGCCCGCCGGCTGGCTCTCGTCGACTTTCCTACGCCGGTGAACGCCATCACGCGGATGCGGGTGCCGCGGTCGTTCAACGTCCGCAACCCGCAGGCCAGGCGCGACCTCGCGTCGTCGCTGCGGCACAAGACACATGGTGGCGTCCCCGCGGGCGAACGCTGGAAACCGCCGACGCGGGCGCAGGCAGGCAACGACCCCGAGGTCGAGCGGTTCCGGGGCCAGCTGCGCGAGCATCCCAGTCACTCCTGCGAGGACCGCGAGGACCACGCCCGATGGGCAGAGCGCTACCTCAAGCTCGAACGCGACACCCAGAACCAGCGCCGGCGGATCGAGGAACGTACCAACACCGTCGCCCGACAGTTCGACCGTGTCTGCGAGGTCCTCGACGAGCTCGGCTACCTCGACGGGGACGAGGTCACCCCCGACGGCCACCGGCTTCGGCGCTTGTACTCCGAGCTCGACCTGGTGGCCGGCGAAAGCATTCGCCGAAGGTCATGGGACGGGTTGGCACCGGCCGAGCTCGCCTGCGTGCTCAGTGGCCTCACCTTCGAGTCACGCAGCTCTGACGACCCGGAGTCACCCAGGTTTCCCCGCGGTGGAGCGCAGGAGGCGGCCACGGCGACGATCCGCCTGTGGACCGACCTCGAACACGTCGAGCGTTCACACAAGGTGGCCTTTCTGCGGCGGCCGGACTTCGGGTTCGCATGGGCGGCGTGGCAGTGGGCGAGCGGGGTGGCCCTCGATGAGGTGCTCAGCGACAACGACTTCGCCGCCGGTGACTTCGTCCGGGCGGTCAAGCAGCTTCTCGATGTCACCGGGCAGGTCGCCGACGCGGCGGGGCCGGGACGATTGCGCGACAACGCGCGCGCCGCCTCAGACCTGCTGCGCCGGGGCGTGGTCGCGTACAGCTCGGTCTCGACGCCGTGACGCCCGGCGGGTGACCTGGGCGACGATCTACCGGGCGTTGTCCACGCTGGGCGAGCTCGAGATGGTGACCCTTCCCTTGGTCGGCCGATTCGAACGTGACTTCGACTTCCGTCTCGAGCCTCTGCACGCGGCGCTGCTCGGGACCTGCGCCGACTGTCGGGCCACTGGGCCCGCACCCGGCGACGCCGCTCCTGGCCGACACCAACACACCTGAGGATCAGGTGACGGCGTCCAGTGCGGCCAGGACGCGCTCGGAGGCGCCACCCAGCCCCCACTTCTCGGCGAATGCCTCGAAGGTGGCGCGCTGCGCGTCCTCTATCGCGTGCAGCCGAAGATCGGTCCCGGTCACGTCGTCGATGTCACAGGCCACCGAGACCACGCGCACGGCGGCATCGAGGTACGCCGCGCCGTCGACGATGTTCGTGCGTACCCGCGGAGTCATCGTCGTACGCCAGTTTGCCGCCGCCGCCCTGATGCCGGCCAGATCGCCGTGGTCACGCAGGAGGGTCGCCGCGGTCTTGTCGCCGATGCCGGCCACACCGGGCAGCCCGTCGGACGGGTCCCCTCGCAACACGGCGAAGTCGACGTACTGCCCCGGCTCGACCGCGTACTTCTCCCGAAGGACGGCTGCATCGATGCGTTCGTGCTTGCCGACCCCTCGCGCGGTGTACAGCACGCGCACCGGCTTGTCGTCATCGACGAGCTGGAACAGGTCACGGTCGCCGGTAACCACGTCGACAGGCCCTTCCCAGGTCGTGGCGAGAGTGCCGATGACGTCGTCGGCCTCGTACCCGTCGCACCCGACCACGGCGACACCGAGCAGGCGCAACGCCTCGGCGATCACCGGCACCTGCACCTCGAGCGGGTCCGGTGTCTCCTCGACGTCAGACCCGCCCGGGACCGTCTCGGCGACCCGGTGTGCCTTGTAGGTCGGCAACAGGTCGACCCGCCACTGCGGACGCCAGTCGTTGTCCCAACAGGCGGCCAGCGCGTTCGGGCGGTAGGCCGACGCGAGGGTCGCCACGAAGTCCAGGAGTCCACGCACGGCGTTGACGGGCGTGCCGTCGGGGGCGCGCAGCGAGTCCGGAAGCCCGTAGAAGGCACGGAAGTACAGTGAGGCGGTGTCCAGGAGCATCAGGCGCTGGGGGCGTTCGTCGGTCACGCGAGCAGGATGGCACAGCCGCTTCCGCCAGGCCCGCCGTTCGGCGGTATCGTCGTCCGCGTGAGCGACGAGATTCGGAACCGCATCCGCCGTACCCAGCGGCGCACAGCAGCCGCGGGCATCGACGCGCTCCTGGTCTCTCCCGGCGCCGATCTTCGCTACCTCACCGGCTACGACGCCAAGCCGCTGGAACGCCTGACCTGCTTGGTCCTGCCCGCGGACGGTGACCCCGTGCTCATCGTGCCGCTGCTGGAGCGGTCGGCGGCCAAGGCCGCTGCGGTGGAGGGTCTCGGCCTGAGCATCGCGACCTGGCAGGAGACCGAGGACCCGTACGCGCTGACGGCGAGCCACCTGCGCGGGATGACCTCGGTGGCGGTCGACAACCACATGTGGGCGGAGAAGGTGCTGCAGCTGCGCGCGGCACTTCCTGACGCCGAACAGGTCCTCGCTGGCCCTGTGCTACGCGAGCTCCGCATGCGCAAGACGCCAGCCGAGGTCCACGCCCTGCGCGACGCAGGCGCGGCCATCGACCGGGTGCACATGCGCATGGGGGAGTGGCTGCGGGTAGGGCGGACCGAGCGCGAGGTGGGCGCGGACATCGCCGGCGCGATCATCGACGAGGGGCACGTCCAGGTCGACTTCGTCATCGTCGGCTCCGGCCCGCACGGTGCTTCGCCGCACCACGAGGTGTCGGATCGGGTGATCCAGGCAGGGGAGACCGTCGTCGTCGATATCGGCGGCACCACCGCCGCGGGCTACTGCTCGGACTCCACCCGCAACTACGTGGTCGGGCACCACCCGCCTGATGACTACGCGGAGTACTTCGCCGTGCTGCGTGCGGCGCAGGAGGCACAGTGCACGTACGCCCGGCCAGGTGTCACCGCCGAGTCCGTGGACGCGGTCGGCCGAGAGATGATCGCGGCGGCGGGATTCGGGGCGGCGTTCATCCACCGCACCGGTCACGGCATCGGGATGGAGACGCACGAGGACCCGTACATCGTCGAGGGCAACGATCTCGTGCTCGAGGAGGGGATGGCGTTCTCGATCGAACCAGGCATCTACCTCGAGGGGCGTCACGGTGCCAGGATCGAAGACATCGTCGTCTGCACCGCCGACGGCGCCGAGCGGCTCAACGACACCCCCCGCGACCTCGTGACGCTGGGCTGAACCCGTCGTGGAAGAGATCGACGACACGATCCTCAGGCTCCTCTCGGCTGAGGGCAGGATCTCCTTCACCGACCTCGGCAAGGCCACCGGGCTGTCCACCTCGGCGGTCCATCAACGCGTCAAGCGGCTGGAGCAGCGGGGCGTCATCACCGGCTACCGGGCGACGATCAACCCCGAGCACGTCGGGCTCTCGCTGACCGCGTTCATCTCGGTCCGCCCGATCGACCCCGCCGAGCCTGACGACTATCCCGAACGGCTCAGCGGCATCGCCGAGATCGAGTCCTGCTACTCCGTCGCCGGAGACGAGAGCTACATCCTCAAGGTTCGGGTCGAGAGTCCGGCCGCCCTGGAGAAGCTGCTCGCGCGGATTCGCTCCGAAGCCAACGTCTCGACACGCACGACGATCGTGCTGTCGATTCCCTACGAGGGCCGGCCGTTGGGCGCCACCTGGCCCGCCGCCGAGTAGTCCCCACGATTTGGTGAGTTGCGCGGCGTTTCTGCGGCGAAAACGCCACCGAAGTCGCCACATCGTGTGGACTCAGTCCTTCTGCGACTCCGAGGTCTCGCGGCTGGCGCGCGCGGCGCGCTCGGCGGCGTCGACATCGCTCGCCGCGTGCTCGGCCCACCATCGCTGGCCCGACTCCGGCAACGTGTGGATCGGGTCGTGGTACTCGTATGTACGTGTCAACGCCTCGGGGTCACCAGCCTCGATCGAGGTGCGGTAGTTCTTGGTCCAGTACGACACCCCACGCTCACGGTCGTACTCCGACAGCTGGTGCACCCAGCGCTTGCCGACGTAGGGCACGTCACACACGATGCGCGGCGTGGCAAAACCTGGCAGGTAGCCCATGATCGCGTGCTGCAGGCGCTGCGCCTTGTCCACCGACGTACGCCAGTGCTCACTGAAGGGGATCATGTCGCACATGTAGAAGTAGTACGGCGTGATGCTCGCGCCGTCGAGCAGACCGAAGCACAGGTCGAGCAGGTCGTGGGCGTCGGCGTTGACGCCCTCGAGGAGCACCCCCTGGTTGCGGACGTCGCGGATCCCGGTCTCCAGCATCGCGTGCGAAGCGCGGGCGACCAGCGGCGTCAGGGAGTTGACGTGGTTGACGTGGGTGTGGATCGCGATGTTGACACCGCGAGCGCGGGCGGTGGTGGCCAGGCGCTCCATGCCCGCCCGGACGTCGTCCTGCAGCCAGTGCTGCGGCAACCCCATCAGCGCCTTGGTGGCGAGGCGGATGTCGCGGATGTTCTCGATCTCGAGCAGCTTGGCGACGAAGTCCTCGACTCGGGCCCACGGCATGTTGGCGACGTCGCCACCGGAGACCACCACGTCGCGCACCGACGGTGTACGGCGGAGGTACTCGTGCATCGAGTCCAACCGGTCGACCGGCTTGAGGGTGAACTTCAGCTTGTCGATCACCGGCGTGGAGTTGCCGACGAGGTCCATCCGCGTGCAGTGCCCGCAATACTGCGGACAGGTCGGAAGGATCTCGGCGAGCACCTTGGTGGGGTAGCGGTGGGTGAGCCCCTCTGCGACCCACATGTCGTGCTCGTGCAGCGAGTCACGGGTGGCGTGCGGGTGACTCGGCCAGTCCGTACGCCGGTCACTGAAGACAGGGAGCATGTAGCGGCGAATCGGGTCGGCGTACAAAGCGTCGGTAAACCCGGCCGCGTCGGGGGCGAGGTGGGGGACCATGGTGTTGACCATCTGCGGAGGCATCAACATCGACATCGTCGCGCGCTGCTGCTGGTCCCGCTCGAGGTCGGCGAAGAACTCCTCGTCGACGGCGTCGCCGAGCACGGCACGCAGCTGCTTGAGGTTCTTGACGCAGTGCGAACGCTGCCACTGCACCGACTCCCACTCCGCGGTCGTCACGCCCTGCCAGGCAGCGAACCGGGTCCAGTCCGGCTCGACGAGCGGACGGTAGCCATAGTGGTACGGCTGGTGCGTCGAGTCGCCCAGGTCAGCGCCGGCTAAGGCGGAGCCGGCCGTCTCGAGATCTGTAGCTGTGGACATGGGAGCTCCTCACCGACGGGTAGTCTCTCCGGGCGCGTCCAGAGAGCACTTGTGCCGCACGATCCAAGGACATTGTGCGGCCCACGGACAACTGTACGAAACATTCTGCTGCCAAGCCACTCAGCCACGCCAGGATCTACGGTCACAGACTCGCACCTCCCGACCTCACGCCGACCCTACCGGCCTCGTACGGCACGCGACGAGATCACGCTGTACGCCGCGGCGGCGCGCCGGCCCGGGACCCGCTCGGCGTGTCGCGGTGCGACACGCCGAGAACTCGACGAAGTGCCGGGAAATCTGCGTCTGGGGGTGTCTTGCCTGACCTGCGGTTTTAGCGCGTCTGTGCAGGTCAGAGCGATGTTGACAGGACCCCCGCAGACGGGCAGAGTCGGCGCAGTCGGCCCACACAGGTGGCCGACGGAACGGCTTGTGTCTCTCGTCCCTTGCATCCTTTCCAGAGTCTGGTGCACGTTGAGAATCTGTCGCTCCGTCATCTGTGCATGGGTCGCGTCAGGAGCCCTGACATCCAGTAGACAACGGTCGCTGGCTCGCATCCACCGAGCCCGTCTCCGGTCCGAAGGGTGTCGGGCTCCTGCCTATGTACGGCCCGCTACGGTTGGGGCGTGACCACGACCTCCGCATCGGTGCGCCTGCTCGGTGCCAGCGTCGGTGGCGTCGGCGTCGCCTTCGGTTTCGCGCCGTTCGAGAGCTTCTTCGCTGTCGTGCTCGGTCTGGCCGCGCTGATCGCCTCGATCCGCGGTGCCACTGCGCGTCGTGGAGCGCTGCTCGGCGCAGTCTTCGGGGCCGTCTTCCTCACCATCCTCGTCTCGTGGTTGCACGTCCTCGGAATCGGCGTGCTCGCCGCCCTCGTCCTGGTCTCGGTGCCGTTCTATGCCGCGTTCGGAGCGGTGTTCGCCACGGTGTCCGGTACGCGCGCATGGGTTCTGTGGGGGGCCTGCCTGTGGGTGGGCACAGAGTTCCTTCGCAGCGTCGTGCCGTTCGGTGGTTTCGCCTGGGGCCGGTTGGCGTTCACGACCGTCGGGACGCCACTGGACTCCTATGCGCGGTGGCTCGGTGTCGCTGCGCTCAGTGGCGTGGTGTTCGTGCTGGGCGGTTGCCTGGTGCTGGTCCTGGCTCGCGCAAGCTCCGCTCCGGTGCGTGTCGCGGGTCTCGTAGGCGCGGCTGTCGTCGTTGCCGCCGCACTGCTGCTGCCCACAGGTGTGGCCGACCCCGGCCGTAACCTGCAGGTCGCCATCGTGCAGGGCAACGTTCCCGGCACCGGCGCCAACGGGGGCTGGGAGCAGCGCCAGGTCCTCGACAACCACGTCGCCACGACGATCGCGTACGCCCAGCAGGTGAGCACGGGTGCGACGCCGCAGCCAGACGTGGTGTTGTGGCCCGAGAACGCTTCAGACATCGACCCGCTCACCGACACCTCGGCCGGTAGCGACATCTCAGCCGCCGCCCAGGCGGTCGGCGCCCCCATCCTGGTCGGAGCGATCCTGGACGGACCCACCGCCGCGACAGCACAGAACGTCGGAATCGCCTGGGACCCACGCGACGGCGCCGGTGACCGGTACGTCAAGCGTCACCTCGTGCCGTTCGGGGAGTACGTCCCGTTCCGCTCGGTGGTGACCAAGGTCCTGCCGTACGTCGGCCGCGAGATCCCGCGGGACATGCTCGCGGGGGACTCACCGGGCGCGGTCCCCATCGCCGGCACCGTCCTCGGCGACATGATGTGCTTCGACGTCGTCTTCGACCCACTGGCCCGCGATGTGGTCCGCGGCGGCGCGCAGCTGCTTGTCGTCCAGACCAACAACGCCACCTACACCGGCACATCCCAACCCGAGCAGCAGTGGCAGATCGCCCGGATGCGGGCCATCGAGGCGGGTCGGCAGATCGCGGTGCCCTCAACCAACGGCATCAGCGCGATCGCCGACGCTGACGGCGACGTCGTCGCGCGGGCGCAGTCAGGGGTGGCTCAGGTGCTCACCGAGCAGATCACGACCGGGCACGGCATCACGTGGGGGATCCGGGCAGGTGGCTACCTGGAGTACGCCCTCACGGCGGTCGGCGTCATTGCTCTCCTTGCCGCCGTGCGGCGCCGCCACCGCAAGGTACCCATCCCGCTCGATCATGCCGCTCAGCCGGCGCCGAGCACGGGCAGGGCGACGGCCAGCGCGTGAGCCCGTCGGACTCCACCCTTGTCATCGTGCCGACCTACAACGAGGCATCCAACCTGCGGCCCGTCGTGCAACGGATCCGGGCGGCAACACCGACGGCACACGTACTCGTCGCCGACGACGGCTCCCCGGACGGCACGGGCACGATCGCGGACGCGATCGCGGCTTCGGACGACCACGTGCACGTCCTGCACCGGCGGAGCAAACAGGGCCTTGGTGCCGCCTACCTCGCCGGTTTCGCCTGGGGCGTCGAGCGCGGTTTCGAGGTGCTGGTCGAGATGGACGCCGATGGCTCGCACCAGCCCGAACAGCTCGGGGCACTGCTCGAGGCGATCGATGCCGGCGCCGACCTGGTGCTCGGCTCGCGGTGGGTCGCCGGTGGCTCGGTGGTCAACTGGCCGCTGCATCGCAAGCTGCTGTCATTGGGCGGCAACGTCTACACCAGGCTCGTCCTGGGGCTGCGTCTCGGTGACGCCACCGGCGGGTACCGCGCCTTCCGGCGCACTGCCCTCGCCGAGCTGAACCTCTCCGAGGTCGCCTCGCAGGGCTACTGCTTTCAGGTCGACCTCGCTCGCCGAGCGGTTGGTGCCGGGCTAAGTGTCGCCGAGGTGCCCATCACCTTCGTCGAAAGGACCCACGGCGAGTCGAAGATGAGCAGCAGCATTGTCCGTGAGGCGCTGTGGCGGGTGACGCTGTGGGGCTTGCAGGCTCGTGTGGGCCAGTTGCGCCAAGTATCCTTCAAACACAGAGTTTTCCGCGCGGGAGACGCCGAGGCCACCTCGGCAGATGCAGCCGGAGAGGGAGCTGGTCGATGATGCGTCGTCTCGTAGCCGCAGTCCTCTTCGCAATGCCGCTGATCGAGCTGGCCGTCGCCGTCGCCGTCGGCAGGGCCGTCGGCGCCGGTTGGACGGTGTTGAGCCTCGCGGTTCTGACCATCGCCGGGGCGATCGTGGTCAAGAGTCAGGGCTCCCGGGCATTTCGTGAGTTGCGCGATGCAGCCCGAGCGCGACGCACACCGGCACTTGACCTGCCTGACCGGGCAGTGGTGGTAGCCGGTGGGCTCTTGCTGTTCATGCCCGGGTTCGTCACCGCGCTGCTGTCGCTGCCGTTCCTGCTGCCCGGCACCCGTCCGCTGATCCGCGGGTTCATCTCCCGCTGGTTCGTCCGCCGCGGGTCGATGCAGATGTCCGCGGCGAGTGTGCGCGGCACCCACGCCGTACCGCCGCGGCAACCTCGTACCTCCGACCCCCGGGTCGTGCCCGGCGAGGTCATCGACGAGTCCTGAGCGGGTAAATAACGAGCCGAACCCCACGCCATCGGGGGGAAGACGTGGGGTCGGCGATCATGGACCGCTCAGGCGGTGCGCTTGCGCTTGCTGGTGCGGCGGTGCAGGTGCACGGGTCCGATCTCGCCGGCGCGCAGCAGCTCAAGGCGCTCGGTCAGGATCTCTTCGAGCTCGGGGATCGAGCGGCGTTCCAGCAGCATGTCCCAGTGGGTGCGAGCCGGCTTGGCCTCCTTGGCCGTGGACTCGATACCCGCGGCGTGCTTGGCGACCGCTCCACAACGTGGACACTCCCACTTCATGGGGACCTCGGCGTCGTCTGCCATCGTGAGGGTGAACTTGTGCTCTTCGGGGTGACGCGTGCAGGTGTAGACCACTTCTTGGCGAGGGGCCATCTCGACACCGCGCTCGTCCTCAAAGCTCTGCGTCCCGAGTCGTGCCCCACGTAGTGAGCGTTCAGCCATGGCGTCTTCTCCTCGATGGTCCGGGTCGCCGGATCACAGCGGCCTGTCGACTGCACTGGGCTGCTCAGCGTGAGCTGCCACATGCTCTCGTTACTGGTTAACGTACTTCGTCCGTGTGAGATTCCCCTGAGAGCCTCGCCCGGCTGTGGAGTCAGACCACATGCGGTGGTGTGTTGCCCGCTTCCATGATGGCCCTGCGTGCGTCGACCCGCGACAGCAAGATGAGCCCGACGGCGAAGAAGACGACGAGGGCGGCGATCGCCGGACGGTAGGAGTCGGTCAGCTGGTAGACCAGACCGAACACCAGCGTGCCCAGCCAGCTCGTCCCTCGCTCGCAGGCCTGGTAGAGGCTGAAGTACTCCGCCTCGCGGCCCCGTGGGATGAGCTGAGAGTAGAACGACCGCGACAATGCTTGGGTGCCACCCAGCACCATGCCGATCGCGACCGCGAGGATTCCGAACGGCAGCATCTGCCCTGCAGGCATGAAGTACGCCGAGATGACGACAGCCATCCAGATGACGAGCCCACCCATGATGGTGAGCCGGCTCCCGATCCGCCTCGCGATGCGCCCGAAGATCAGCGCCCCCGCGAAGGCGACGAACTGCACCAGCAAGATGGTGGCGATCAGGAATCCGGTCGTGAACCCCAGCTGCTTCTGGCCGTACACCGACGCCGAAGCGATGACCGTCTGGATTCCGTCGTTGTAGAACAGGTACGCCACCAAGAAGAGCAGGGTCTGGGGATATCGGCGGGTCTCGGCCAAGGTCGTGAACAGCTGGCCGAAGCTTCGGCGTACCAGCCCACCGTGGACCTGCAGGGCCGGTGTCGCGGGACGGTCGCGGATCCCGCGGTACGGGATCCAGGTGAAGACACCCCACCAGACGCCCGCCGACAGGAGGCTGACGCGTACGGCCATGGCGGTGCTGAGACCGAACGTGTCGTGAAAGGTCACCAGTGTGAGGTTGGCTGCCAGCAGCAGCCCTCCCGCGAGGTAGCCGAGCGCCCAGCCACGCGAGGACACCCGGTCTCGTTCGTCCGGAGTCGCGACCTCGCAGAGGATTGCGTCGTACACCACCAGCGAGGCACCCAGCGCGAGGTTGGCGACCAGCAGCAGCGCGACGCCCAGCTGCCAGCCCGTGCCAGAGATAAAGAACATGGCGGCCGCAGCGGCACTGCCGAGCCAGGCGAATCGCGCCATCAACGTGCGCTTGCTGCTGCTGCGGTCCGCGACGGCGCCCACGACCGGGAGGACGAAGGCGGAGAGCAATGTGGTGAACGTGATGGCGTAGAAGACCAGTGACCCAGCCGACACGCCGACGCCGAGAACACTGAGGTCCTGGGTGCACGGGTTCGCGACGGTGCCGACCCGACCACATGCTGCCCGCTCGGCGACGCTGGTGAGGTACGGGGCGAAAAGCACCGCGCCTGCAGTGGTGACGTAGGCGGAGTTGGCCCAGTCGTAGAAGTACCACGCACGCTGCTCACGCCGGTCGCTCGTGCCGGCGCGAGGATCGTCCCGGAGGGGCTGCTCGGTCATCGCGCGCCGCGCTCGCGTCGACGTTCGGCCAGCAGATCGGCGAGCAGGTCGATGCGGTCCGAGACCACACCGTCCACGCCGAGATCGAGGAGGCGCGCCATCTCGGACGGCTGGTCCACGGTCCAGGCGTGGACCTGCAGCCCCAGCGCGTGCGCGTTGGCGACGAACCGCGACGTCACGACGACCAGCCTGCCCCAGTGGGGAGGCACCTGCACGCAGACGCCGCCGTTGCGCAGCCCGGTCCGTCGCAGGTACGGCAGGGGGAACGCCCGCAGACATGCGACCTCCCATGGAGAGAACGCGGTGGCGATGTCCGGGGCGAGTGCGCGCAGGCTCCGTAACCGACGGTGGGAGAACGACACGAGACAGACACGGTCCTGCGCGTGGCAGGACCGTACGACGTCCACCACCGGTTCGACGACTCGGTCGTCCTTCACGTCGATGTTGAACCTGCAGTCGACGAACTCCTCCAGGAGCGCGGCGAGCCTCGGCACCGGCTCCCTGCCACCGATCAGCGCGTGCTCCAGCTGTGCGGAGGACAACCCTCCGATCAGGGCCGGGGCGCCTGTCACACGTTCGAGGTCGGGGTCGTGAAAGGCGAAGACATCCCCGTCGGTCGAGGCGTGAACGTCGGTCTCGAGGTAGGAGTACCCGAGTGCGACGGCGTTCCGGAAGGCCGCCGCAGAGTTCTCGATGCCGACGTTCGGGGCGTACGTGGCCCCGCCACGATGCGCCATCGCGATCGGGAGCGGTGCGTCGAGGTACGCGGACGCCGTCATCAGTCCGTACGTCCCGCACCGCGGCCGTGGACGCCGGGACATTCAGCCATTGCCGCAGACTAGCCGGTCACCAGTGCGCCACCAGCAGCCCGAGCGCGCCCGCGCCGATGGCCAGCAGCGGGGTGCCGAACGCGTTGGCCGCCGCGGCGAGGTATCTGCCTCGCTGCAGCAGCCGGACCGTCTCAAAGCTCGCGGTGCTGAAGGTGGTGTAGCCACCGCAGAAGCCGGTGCCCGACACCAGCACCGCCGTGGTCGGCGCGTCGCCGAACACGGCGAGACCGACCAGGAAACCCAGGACCAACGATCCTGTGACGTTGATCAGGACAGTCGGCCACGGGAAGCTCACCGCCGCACGAGATCGTGCGGCCTCATCGAGCACGAACCTGGCCAGCGCTCCAGCGCCACCACCCAGGACGACCAGGAACACGATCACCGGGTACCTCCTCGGCGGGGCAGCCTGGCGGCGAGGGCAATCCCGGCCACGGTCGCCACGAGACCGGCGAAGACGCTCGCGGCGAGGTAGCTCACCCCCATGGCGATGTCACCGGAACGCAGCAGCAGATCGCTCTCGATGGCCAAGGCGCTGTAGGTCGTCATGCCACCGCAGAAGCCGGTGCCGCCGAAGAGCCTCAGTCGCTGAAGCCAGGGTG
>Ga0136622_10000191_pt1 | contig 23707 bp, 20 predicted proteins | sample AntDrymUQ4482106_2_FD_104803 | JGI IMG/M metagenome (GOLD analysis project Ga0136622, IMG submission 104803) | Polar desert sand microbial communities from Dry Valleys, Antarctica - metaG UQ448 (21.06) | ecosystem: Environmental > Terrestrial > Soil > Desert | place: Antarctica: Dry Valley...
GACGAAGATCATCGGCCGCTGAGGTCAGCCCGAGTCGCGCACGCGGCCTGAGCGTTAGGCGTGTAGCGGCCAGGAGCTCTAATCAGCTCAGCGGAGCCTCATCGAGCGACGGCGACCCTGCGCGTCATTACTATCGTGGGACATCGGGGGCAGTAGCTCAGTTTGGTGGTAGCGCCGGTCTCCAAAACCGGAGGTCCCAGGTTCGAGTCCTGGCTGCCCCGCTCCAGGGACGCCTTGCTAGCCAAGCACCTCGCTAGACTGCTAGCAGGAGAGAAAGCGTCGGTACGGAGACCACATGAGCTTTCTCGATCGCATCAGCCGTGTCCTTGACGTAGCGCTCAACGTGCGGCATTACTGGGGTACCTTGCGCTAGCTCGCCGCGGATGTGGCGGAACCGGTAGACGCACCAGCTTTAGGTGCTGGCGAGGGAGACCTCGTGGGGGTTCGAGTCCCTCCATCCGCATCAGCTTTCGCGCAGCCACGAGCCCAGGAACGGATCGACGAGCCGCCATCCGGTGCGCGTCGCCGCGTCATCGACGAGGTGGCCGTCGCCCAACAGCCGCTCGACGGCCGCGCGGGCAGATCCCCCCTTCGGCAGGCCGAAGCGTACGTCGGCCTCGTGGCTGCCCAGAGCGACGGTCCGCTGCGCGATGACCTTCAAGACGCGACGTTCGAGCGACGTGCAGGACTCCCACAGGACCTGGACCTCGCCGCGTCCCTCCAGTCGGGCGGCCTGAAGGGCGTCGATCCAGGCTTCGATGTCGCCCCGCTGGCCGGCGTCGAGGCGCTCGTACAGATGATGGGCCAGCAGCATCGCGCGCTGCGGATGTCCTTCGGCGGCGTCGAGCAATGGGCCGAGCGCCTCACCCGGGTCGCGCCGACCGTCGGCAAAGCGCGCCACGATGTAGTCGGCCAGGTCGTCCGGCGGCAAGCGCCCGACCTCGACGGGAGCAGCCTGCGCGAAGAAAGCGTGCCGCCGGTCGCCGAACAGCGCGCGCATCAGGCCCGGATGCGAGCCCGAGAAGATGTAGGCCGCCGCATTGCCTTGGCCCTCGAGCTCCGAGCGGAACACCCCGGGCAGCGCGGCATCGATCCGCACCACCTCCTGGAACTCGTCGAAGGCGATCACGCATGGGCGGCCGGTTCGCTCATGAATGCGACGCGGAAGCGCCAGCCGATCCAGCAGGCCCGGCGCGCTTATCTGGGGCGTCGCCTTGACGCCGACACCGGCCGGCGCTGCGCTGACGGTCGGGTTCAGCGTCCTGACCAGACCGTCATACCACCGGCGCAGGCGGGAGTCGAGCTGCGCGGTGTAGGCGCGCTCGATCCGCTGCGCGACGTCTGCTGCAGTCACGCACCCGAGGAAGCCGACTTCGATTGGGATCGCCCCGTCCCTCTCCAGCGCGGCGAGCGTCGCTCGCAGCAGCGACGTCTTGCCGTATCGCCGGGCACCCTCCAAGCGGCTGTTGCGGCCGTCCAACGCGCGATCTCCCAGCAGCCGCAACTCGCCGGCCCGATCGATCAGCCCGCTCGGGTCGACCGGCTCCTCATATACGAACGGGCTAGCCAAGGTGTTCTAGCTTAGCACCGTATGGTGTCAGATTCCGCCACCGGGCGGTGCCATGATCGTCACCTTGCGGGAGCGCGTGTGCCGCTTCTAGACTCGCGCTACCGATCCCCGCGGCGGTGGAGGAACGGCAGACTCGATGCACTCAAAATGCATTGCCCGAAAGGGCGTGTGGGTTCGAATCCCACCCGCCGCACTCCGCGAAGCGCTCCCTAGCGTGGTGCGCGCGTCGTCACCGCCGGGTCCTCCGGCGTGCGCGTGATCACTTCGTCGAAGTTGTAGAGGGCTCCCGGCTGGCCCGTGCCCGGCTTGCCGAAGCCGAACCCGAGCGACTCGAAGAACTGCACGTGCCCAAGCGCGGTGCGGAAGCCTGGCGCGCCCTTGATCGGCGAGTCGGCGGAGTCCTCAGGCTGGCTGTAGCGCATGAACGCGCGATCGAGCACGGGCTTGCCGTTGGCCTGGCGCGCCACCGCGCGATGGACGGCCTCGACGCCCATGAACTCCGCTGCCTGGCGCGCCAGCACGGCCTTCTCGCGGTTCGCGAAGACCGTCGTCGCGAGCAGGTACGCGTTGATGAAGACCGTCGAGGCGATCTCGATCGTCTCGAGCAGGGTGGCGCGCGTGGCCAACACGGCGTTCGGGATCCAGATCTGCTTGGTCAGTGGCTTGGCGCCGATCTCCTTGCCGATCAGGGCCTGGTAATGGAGGAGATCCTGGCGCGCGGCGGCGCCGAAGTTGCGCTGCGTCGCGGGGTCGCGCGGAAACAGGCGCGCGCCCTGCTCGTAGGCGAGCGTGTTGAGGATCACGCCGGCCACTTCGGCCGTGGCGATCACGTTCATCAGCTCCTGGGAGTTCTCACGATGCTTCGAGTAGCGAGCGCGGGCCGGAGCGTCCTCGGCGAGGCCCAGCATGCCGATGCCGCCGAGGGTCGCGGCGGCGCCGGCGACGAGCTGGCGGCGCGTGGGCGCTCGCTCCTGATCGACCGCCGTGGACACGTGTTGCGGGAAGTGGCTCATCTGATTCTCCGTTGACGGGAGCGCTCTGCTCGATCGGGTTCAGAAGGCCGTTCTAGCGACTCTGGCAGGCGGTCCACCCGGCTGTGGCGGGCGGACCCCGTGGCCAGGGCGGTAACTGCGCGAAAATCTCTCACGGGCCTGTTACGCCCGGCGCTTGCGGCGTCGGGGACATCCTCTACGTTCCGTGCAGTCGGCCGCATGGGAGCAGCTGGTGACCACACTGACAGGGCGCGCGAATGCATCTGGCACGGGGTCGGCGGCCCTTGCGATGCTCGCGCTGGCGCTCGCCGGCGCCGCTCCGCACGACGCCGTGGCGCAGGTCCCGGTTGGGCCTCCGCCACTGCCCCCACCACCCGCGCCGCCCGGGTCCCTGCCCGACCCCGCGCCTGCGCTGTTCCCGCTGCTGACCGTGGTCGAGAGCGGCGGCCGGCTCACCACCGCCGGCGCGAGGCTCGCGCTCCTGTCGGTGCGCGCGCCGGCGGGAGCGACCGCGGCGCTCCGCTGCCGCGGCGCGGACTGCCCAGCCCGCACGGAGCGCAGAGCGGTGTCGGGGGTCACGCGCTTTCGCCGCTTCCAGCGCTCCTTCCGCGCCGGCACCGTGCTCGAGTTGCGGATCTCTAAGCCCGGGGCGCCGGGCAAGTACACGCGCTTCGAGGTGCTCCGCGGCCGCGAGCCCGCCCGCCGCGACCGCTGCATGATGCCGGACACGAGCGCCCCCGCGCCCTGCCCCTCGCCGATACCGCCGCCGGCACAGGTGGCCTCGCTGTCGAGCGCCCAGGGGCTCAACGCGCAGGGCTACGTCCTGATCCGCGCGAACCGCCACTCGGAGGCCGTGCCGCTGTTCGTGACCGCCGCGAGCCAGGCGACGCTCGCCGACCGCACATACGCGAGCTCGCTGTTCGGGCTCGCGCGCTCGCTGCGCCGGCTCGGGCGCGCCCGCGACGCCCTCGTCGTCATTCGCCGGCGCCTCCAGTTCCCGCCCCGCACCGCTGACGCGGTCACGGAGCTGAAGCTCGCCCGCCTGGCGGCCAAGCGCGCTCGCGGAAGCTCCACGAAGTAGCTGGGTCAGTGCGAGTCGATCGCGGCGCGCAGGCCGTCGAGCGACTCGGGGTTCTCAGCGCTCGACATGTCGCCCGGGTCCTCGCCCATCGCGACGGACCGCACCGCGCGGCGCAGGATCTTGGCCGAGCGCGTCTTCGGCAGCGCGTCCACCAGCAGCACGCGCGACGGCTTGAACGGCCGGCCGAGCTCGCTCGCCACCAGGTTCGCAAGCTCCTCGGCGATCTCCGGGTCGGCGTCCGGCGCGACGACGAAGCACCAGACCGCCTCGCCCTTGGTCTCGTCGGGCACGCCCACAACCGCCGACTCGCTGACCTCGGCATGCGACACGAGCACCGACTCCACCTCGGCCGGTCCGAGGCGCTTGCCTGCGACGTTGATCGTGTCGTCAGAGCGCCCGAGGATGAACCATTCGCCGTCCTCGTCCACGAGCGCCCAGTCGCCGTGGCGCCAGACCCCCTCGAACGTCGACCAGTAGGTCTCGATGTAGCGCTCGGGGTCGTTCCAGATGCCGCGGGTCATGCCTGGCCAGGGCTGCTTCGCGACGAGCTCGCCGACCTCCTCGCGCAGCGACTGGCCGTCGGGACCGAAGACGTCGAGGTCGACGCCGAGCGACGGCCCGCCGAGCGAGGTCACCTTGAGCGACTGGATCGGGTGCGGGCCGAGCAGGCATACGCCGATCTCGGTGCCGCCCGAGATGTTCATGATCGGCACCTTCCCCTCGCCCACCACGCGCATCAGCCACTTGTAGGGGTCGGGGTTCCAGGGCTCGCCGGTCGAGCCGATCGTGCGCACCGACGAGAGGTCGTACTTGCCGGGCCACTCGTCGCCCTTGCCGCGCAGGGCGCGGATCAGGGTCGGCGAGACCCCGAGCTGGGTGACGCCGTGCTTCTCGACCGATGCCCACAGACGGTCGGGCTTCGGGTAGTCGGGCGCGCCCTCGTAGACCACCATCGCGGCGCCGTTGGCGTGCGCGCCGACCAGCGAGAACGGGCCCATGATCCAGCCCATGTCGGTGAACCAGTAGAGGACATCTCCCGGCCCGATGTCCATCTGGTAGGCGGCCTCAGAGGCGACCTTGACGAGGAAGCCCGCGTGCACGTGGACGGCGCCCTTGGGGCGCCCGGTCGTGCCTGAGGTGTAGGCGAGCAGGAACGGGTGCTCTGAGTCGAGCGCCGGCGGGTCGAGGTGGACGTGGTCGTGGGGGGCGACGAACTCGTCCCAGGTGACGTCGCGGCCCTCCTTCATCGGCACGTCCTCGCCGAGGTTCTTGAAGACGATCACGCGCTCGACGCTCGGCGAGCGCTCGACCGCCTCGTCGGCGACGTCCTTCATCATTCCCTTCTTGCCGCGCCGCCAGGTGCCGTCGGCGGTGAACAGGGCCTTTGCGTCGGCGTCCTGGAGGCGCGCCGCGACGGCGTTCGCGGCGAAGCCCGAGAAGATCGGCATCCAGATCGCCCCGATCTTGATCGTCGCGTAGGCGGCGACCACGGCCTCGGGGATCATCGGCATCAGGACGGCCACGCGGTCGCCCTCGCCGACCCCCATCTCCATCAGCCCGGCGGCCACCCTGTCGACCTCTCGGTGTAGCTGCTTGAAGGTGAGCGTGCGCACCTCGCCGGTCTCCGACTCCCCGATCACGGCGAGGCGGTCCTTCGCCTCGTCGTCGTGGGCGAAGCGATCGACGCAGTTCCAGACGAGGTTGAGCTTTCCGCCGACGAACCACTTCGCCCACGCGGGGCCGTCGGAGAGGTCGAGCACCTGCTCGTAGGGCGTCGAGAACTCCGTGCCTACGTCCTTTGCGACCTCGTCCCAGAACCACCCGAGATCCTCGACGGAGCGGCGGTGGAGCTCCTCGAGCGAGTCGATCCCGAGCTTGCGCATCAACGCCGTGACGCGCGCACGCTCGATGTCTTCCGGGCTCGGCTCCCAGGCAAGCTCGTTCATGGCGCCATCGTAGTGGCGCCGATCAGATCGGAGCGTCGCCCGGAAGACGGCGGCGAACTCGTCGTAGGTGGTCACCGCGCGCCCGGTGACCACCTGCACGGCGTCCGACACGTCAGCCGCGTGGCCCTCGCGGTAGACAGGTCCCTGGCGGGCCTTGAGAGACAGGCTAGTTTCGGGGTCGGTCGTCTAACCTCGCCCGCCGTGACCTCCCCAGTGCCGATCGTCGGAGGCACCGGCGCGCTCGGCTTCGGGCTGGCGCTTCGGCTCGCGCGCGAGGGAGTGCCGATCGCGCTCGGCTCCCGCCGGCAGGACGCGGCGCGGGAGGCGGCCGGGCGCCTGCGCGAGCGCGTGCCGGGCGCCTCGGTCGAGGGGCTCGCGAACGCCGATGCCGCCGCTCGCGGGCCGATCGTCGTGCTGTCGGTTCCCTTTCGCGCCCAGTCGGAGAGCCTGACCAACCTAAAAGCTGTACTCGCTCCGGGCCAGGTGCTTCTCGACGTGACCGTGCCTCTAGCGGCAGCCGTCTCCGGCCGCGCGACGCGGCTGCTCGGGGTGCCCCAGGGCTCGGCAGCGCAGCAGGCGCGCGAGATGGCGCCCCAGGAGGTCGAGGTCGTCAGCGGGCTGCACACGGTCAGCGCGCGGACGCTGGCCGACCTCGAGCGACCGCTCGAGGAGGACGTGCTGCTGGCGGGCGACGACCTCGACGCCAAGGCGCGCGTGGCGACGCTGCTCGGCGCGATCCCGGGCCTGCGCCCGATCGACTGCGGGCCGCTCGAGATGGCACGCCTGATCGAGGGGCTGACGCCACTCCTGATCTCCGTCAACACGCGCTACAAGGCCCACGCCGGCGTGCGGCTGATGGGGCTCCCGGACCCACGGTGGTAGTCGTTCTCGCCGGCGGGACCGGCGGAGCGAAGCTTGCGCGCGGCATGCTCGACGTCGTCGGCGCGGAGCGGCTGTGCGTGATCGCCAACACCGCCGACGACATCGAGGCATACGGCGTGCACGTGTCGCCAGATCCCGACCTCGTGACCTACTGGCTCGCCGACCTGATCGACGAGCGCGGGTACGGGATCCGCGGCGACAGCTTCGGCGTCATGGAGGCGCTCGAGTCGGCCGGAGAGCCGGCGTGGTTTCGCCTCGGCGACCGCGACCTCGCGATGTGCCTGATCCGGACTGAGCGCCTGCGCGCCGGCGAGCGCCTCACGAGCGCGCAGGCAGCCGTGGCGAGCGCGCTCGGGATGGGCGCCCGCGTGCTGCCGATGTCCGACGATCCGGTCCGCACCCACGTGCGCAGCGACGGCCGGCTGCGTCCGTTCCAGGAGTTCATGACCCTCGACGGCGGGGCCGCGCCGATCGAGGGCGTCGAGCTCGCGGGCATCGAGCGGGCGCGGCCGAGCCCCGAGGCGCTGGCGGCGATCGCGGCGGCCGAGGCGATCGTGATCGGGCCCTCGAACCCGATCATCTCGATCGGGCCGATCCTCGCGATCCCCGGGCTGCGCGCTGCGCTCGTGGCCGCGCGCGCCCCGGTCGTCGCCGTCTCACCGTTCGTGGGCGGCCGAGCGGTCAAGGGGCCGACGGACGCCTTCATGGCTCAAGCGCGGCTGCCGCTCGGCGCTGAGGGCGTCGCACGGGCCTACGCGGGCGTGCTTGACGGCCTCGTGGCCGAGGAGCCCGCGCCGGGCGTCGAGGTGCTCGAGGCAGATACGCTGATGGCCTCCGCGCAGGCGCGCAGGCGCGTGGCGGCGCTGACGCTCGAGTTCGCCGCCTCGCTCCCTCGAGCGTGACCCGAGCGGCCCGAACCCCCGACCGACACCGGACCATGCGAACGCTCGCGATCGTCCCCGTCAAGAAGCTCGACGCCGCCAAGCAGCGCCTAGCCGCGCTGCTCGGTGCCGGAGCGCGCGAGGCGCTCGCGCAGGCGATGTTCACGGACGTGCTCGCCTCGCTGCGACGCGTCGAGCGGCTCGCGCGGGTGGCGGTCGTCACGGGCGACGCGACCGCGATGGCGGCCGCGCAGGGCGAGGGCGTCACGGTGCTCGACGACCCCGCGCCCGCCGGGCAGTCGGCGGCAGTCGCGATCGGCATCCGCCACGCGCTCGCCAGGGGCTACGAGCGCGTGCTGTGCGTGCCCGGGGACACGCCCCTGCTCGACCCCGCCGAGGTCGACGCTCTGCTCGCGCTGGCTACGCCCGAGCCGGGCGTGACGATTGTCGCCGACCGCCACGGCGAGGGCACGAACGCGCTCGCGATCGTGCCGCCGGGGGCGTTCGAGCCGAGCTTCGGGCCGGACAGCCTCGCACGCCACATCGCCGCCGCCGAGGCCGCCGCTCTGCCCTGCCGGATACGCGCCTGTGCCTCGCTCGAGCACGACGTGGACACCCCCGAGGACCTCGCCGAGCTGTGGACCGAGCTCGACCGCCATCGCGGCCTCGCCCCCCGGACGCGCGGCGCACTACGTCAGCTCGACCGGGCGCGTGTGGCGGGGTCGACCTCGATCGCCGAGATCAGGGTTCGCTCCTCGGTCGAGGAGCTCCACCGCTGGACCGAGACTCCCTGACGCTGCGCGCGCTCGCGGGGTTGCCCGAGGTGCGCCCGGGCGACGACCTCGCGGCGCTGCTGGTCGAGGCCTGCCCCGAAGACCTCGCCTCGGGCGACGTGCTCGTGGTCGCGCACAAGGTGGTCTCGAAGGCCGAGGGGCGCCTGCGTCGCCTGAGCGACGTGGACCCGGGGGCTCGTGCGCTCGCGTTGGCAGCGCGACTCGACAAGGACGCGCGCATGGTTCAGGTCGTGCTCGACGAGTCGGCGTCTGTGCTGCGCGCCGAGCGCGGTGTGCTCGTGTGCGAGACGAGCCACGGCTTCGTGTGCGCGAACGCCGGCGTCGATCGCTCGAACGCGGGCTCGGACGACGAGCTGGTGCTGCTGCCGGCCGACCCGGACCGCTCGGCGCGCGCGCTGCGCGCCGCGATCGCGAGCGCGACCGGCGCGCGCCCGGCGATCGTGGTCTCCGACTCCTTCGGGCGGGCCTGGCGACTCGGTCAGACCGACGTCGCGATCGGCGCGGCGGGGCTGCGGGTGCTCGACGACTGGCGCGGGCGCCTCGACTCGGTCGGGCGTGGGCTGCGGGCGACCGCGATCGCCACCGCCGACTCGGTCGCGGGCGCGGCGGACCTCGCGCGCTCGAAGGACAACCGCCGCCCAGCCGTGCTCGTGCGCGGCCTCGCGTGGCTCGTGAGCGAGGACGACGGGCCGGGGGCGGCCGCGCTCAGGCGCCCGGCCGCCGAGGACCTCTTTCGCTGAGGTACGCGCGCGCCGCCATATGCGCTGCGGCTACGGTGCGCGGATGCAAACCGTCGCCAGTCGCCTGCGTCGCCGTCTCCCGCTCCTCACCGCCGCTGCGGTCGCGACCGCCGGCATGCTCGCGACGGTGGCCCCGGCCTCGCACGATCCTCGTCCGACGATCGCCTCGTACACGCTGCCGGGCCAAGCCGTGTTCCCGGAGGGGGTCGCGGTTCAGGACGACTACTACTACGTCACGAGCACCGCCACCGGCACGATCTTCCGCGGCCGCCTCGACCGCCCGCGCGCAAGCGTCTACCTGGCCGGCGGGGCGAATGGCCGCACGACGGCGATCGGGCTCGAGGCGGTGCGCAAGCGGCTGATCGTGGCCGGTGGCGCGACGGGGCGCGTGTTCGTCTACAGCACCGCGACGCGCAACTTCGTGCGTGACTACACGACGGGCCCAGCCCCCGGCCGGCCCACCTTCGTGAACGACGCCACCGCCGCTCCGAACGGCGACATCTACGTGACGGACTCGCTGCGGCCGATCCTCCACCGCATACCCGCCGACTCGATCCGCCACCGCAGCACCAACACCGACGCGCTGTCGGTCTTCCTCGACCTCACCGGCAGCGCATTCCAGCAGCAGCCGGGCAACAACGCCAACGGCATCGAGGCGACGCCCGACGGGCGCTACCTGCTCGTCGTCCAGTCGAACACCGGCAAGCTGTTTCGGATCGGGATCGCCGACCGCTCGGTGACCGAGGTCTCGCTCGGCGCGGAGACGTTGCGAAACGGCGACGGGCTCGAGCTCCAGGGTCAGCGACTCTACGTCGCCCGCAACCGCGACGGGATTGTCGTGCGCGTCGACATGAGCCGCGACTACGCGTCGGGCCGCGTCGTGCGCGCGATCACAGGGTCTCCCTTCGGCTTCCCCACCACGCTCGCCGGGTATGGGCGCCGCCTGCTCGTCGTCAACTCCCAGCTCGACCGGAGCGCGATGGCCGGTCAGCCCGCGCCCGCACCGCCCGTCGAGCCGTTCACCGTCTCGAGCGTGCGCAGGCCCTAGGTGAACGCCTCCATCGAGTAGCAAGCCACAGCGGCCGAGGAGGGAGCATGAGCGACACCAACTACGACTACGTCGTCGTCGGCGGCGGCTCGGCCGGGAGCGCGCTCGCCAACCGGCTGTCGGCGGACCCAAGCAACCGCGTGCTGGTGCTCGAGGGCGGGCGGCCCGACTACCCGTGGGACGTCTTCATCCAAATGCCCGCGGCGCTCGCGTTCCCCATCGGGAGCCGCTTCTACGACTGGAAGTACGAGTCAGAGCCCGAGCCGTTCATGGGCGATCGGCGCATCTATCACGACGTCATAGCTCGGCTTCGGGTCGGGGTTGCGCCAGAGTCGCTCGGGGTGCATCGCGAGATATCAGTACGCGGCGAGCACGCGGTAGAGCGTGTCGCGCTGGGCCGCCGGGCGCCCGGCGGCGTGGGCTGCGCCGATCAGCTCGTCCGGGGTCAGCAGCGTGCCGTGCTCGGCGCCCGCCATACGCGAGATCGATTCCTCCATCAACGTTCCGCCGAGGTCGTTAACGCCCCAGTCGAGCGCCTCGGTGGCGGCGTCGAGGCCCATCTTGACCCAGCTCGCCTGCAGGTTCGCGATCGTCTTGCCGAGCGCGAGCCGAAACACCGCGGTGTGCTTGAGGTTCTCCGCACGCGAGATCTCCTCGATCCCGTGCGTGCGCCCGAGCAGCGTCTGGTACGGGACGAACGACAGCGGCACGAACTCCGTGAAGCCACCCGTCCGCTCCTGGAGCGCTCGCACGACGCGCATGTGCTCGGCGAGCTCCGAGGGCTCCTCGACGTGGCCGAACATCACGGTCACCGTCGAGCGCAGGCCGGCCACGTGCGCGGCCTCGATGATCTCGACCCAGCGCGCCACCGGCAGCTTGTTGGGCGAGATCCGCTCGCGCACGCCGTCGTGGAGCACCTCGGCAGCGGTGCCCGGGGTCGAGTCGAGCCCGGCCGCGCGCAGTCGCTCGAACACCTCACGCGGCGAGAGCCCTGACGTCGCGCACATGTGGTCGACCTCCATCGCCGAGTAGGCGTGCAGGTGCACGTCGGGCGCGATCTCCTTGGCGAGTCGCAGCCAGCCCTCGTAGTCCGCGAGCCGCCAGTCGGGATGGATACCCGACTGCATGCAGATCTCCGTCGCGCCGAAATCGAGCGCATCCTCGACGCGTCGCACGAACTGATCGCGGTCGTGCTCGTAGGCGTCGGGTGAGCGCCTGCCCTGCCCGAAGCCGCAGAACGCGCAGCCGACTACGCACACGTTCGAGACGTTGATGTTGCGGTTGACCACGAACGTGACGGTGTTCCCGGCCAGCTCCGCGCGCAGCTCGTCGGCGGCCTGGCGGATGTCCTCGATCGCCTCGGGCCGGCGCTCCGCGAACAGCGCGGTCAGCTCGTCCGCCGACAGGCGCTCGCCCGCGCGCCCGCGAGAGATCGCCGCGGGCACGAGCTCGGTGCGAAGCGAGCGTGCGTCGCCGCGGCCCGACCCTCGACTCGGTATGAAGCTCCAATAGCGGGCCTTGACCACGTCGAGCACGCCCTGCTCGAGCCACTCGGGCGCGAGGTAGCGCGGGTAGACGCACAGCCGCTCGGTCAGCGCGTGGCCGCGCGCGGCGAGCTCGCGGCGCATCCGGTGCGGCGAAGGAAAGGGGTGCTCCGGCGAGATGTGGTCGCCGTTCGCCGACAGGCCGCCGAGGTCGGTCGCTCCCTCGTCGACGAGCACCGGCCACCAGTCCGACAGGTTCGGCGGGATCTGGACGCCGACGTCCGGCATCAGCTCGCGCGAGGCCCGCACGAGCTCGCGCATGTCGTCGAGCGAGACCGGCGTCGCCCACGCCGGCGCGGGCGGGGGCTCGAAGGCGCGCTGGGAGCGCTGCGCCGAGTCGGCGATCTCGCCGAGCTCCTCCCCGTAGTAGGACGGATGCGGGACGTAGCTCTGCAGGATCACCTCCTGCAGGTGGCCATGCTCGGCGTGGATCTCGGCGAGCGCCTCGAGCGAGGCGAGTCGCTCGGCGCGCGTCTCCCCACTCCGACGAGGATGCCGCTCGTGAACGGGATCCGAAGCTCGCCGGCGGCCCTGATCGTCTCGAGACGGGCGGCCGGGTGCTTGGTCGGCGAGCCGGCGTGGACGGTCTCCATCAGCCGCTCGGAGATCGACTCGAGCATCAGCCCCTGCGAGGCTGTCACCTCGCGCAGCCGTGCGAGGTCGGTGCGCGGCAGCACGCCGAGGTTGGTGTGCGGCAGCAGCCCGCGTGCGAGCGCGCGCTCGCACGCCCACGCCACGTAGGAGGTGAAGTCGGCGTGGCCGTGGCGCTCCAGCCGCGCCGCCACCTCGGCGTTCACCTCCGGGCGCTCCCCCGTGAGCACCAGCAGCTCCTTGGCGTTGCGCCGCACGGCCTCGTCGAGCAGGCGCTCGACCGCTTCCGGTGCGTGCAGGTGCGCGCTGTGGGTGGCGAACGCGCAGTACTTGCAGTAGCACCGACAGGTGCGCGAGAGCGACAGCGTGAAGCTGCGCGAGAAGGTCACCCGGCGCATGCCGGCGAGTCTAGGTGGCCGCTGCGTGCCTACCGAGCACTCGACGCGGCCAGCGCCGCCACCGCCTCGGCCGCCCGCGCCATCAGGTCGAGCGGGTCCTCGTCGGGCGAGGGGTAGACGGGGCGCCCGAAGGCGACAGTCGTCTTCCCGCGCTGGATCACGCCGCGCCCCTTCGGCATCAGCAGCGCCGTCCCACCCACGTGGACCGGGATCAGCGGCACGCCGGCGGCGACGCAAAGGCGCGCGACCCCGGAGCGGAAGCCCTCCATGCCCGATGTGCGCGTGCCCTGCGGGTAGAGCAGGACGTTCCAGCCCTCGCGCAACAGCTCGGCGGCATCCGCGAGCCCGCGCGACTCGCCGCCGCGGTCGAACGGCACGGTGTTGATCCAGAGCCCGGCGGCGACCGCGTAGCGGCGCCTGCGGTAGAAGCGGTCGCTCGCGGCGCCGATCACCGTGCGCGTGCGCCAGGCGCGCGGCAGGGCGGCGAGCACGAGCGGAGTGTCCATGTCGCTCGCGTGGTTCGGGGCGAGCACGGCCGGCTGGGGCACGTGCATGAGATCGGCGGCGCCGATCACGCGCGGGTGGGCGACGAAGCGGGTCACCGGGAAGAGGACCGTCTGCTGGAGGGCCTCGCGGGCGAGCGCGGGGCCGGGACGGCGCAGCCACGCCTGGTCAGGCACCTCGACCCCCTCAGACCAAGGGTCGATGCCGCTTGCGATTGTGCGCCAGCGGGCGGGCACGCGCGTGGCGCGGCCGGGCTTACCTCCCGCTCCGGCGAGGCGCTCGAGCGCGCGCCCGCCGGCGGCGAACCTCACTCGACCTCGCAGTAGAAGAGCGGCGGGCAGTGGAAGTGGGTGAGCGAGGGGCTGCGTCCCACCACCTGCTCCGCCATCTCGAGCGCATCGCGCATCGTGTCCGCGCGGCGGAAGCCCATCCGCCGGCACGCCTCGGGGTGGCCGCCGACGAAGATCACCTCGCCGACGTGCTCGAGCGCGTGCGCGCCCCAGTACCACATGTAAAACGGGTGTGCGCCGTGGTAGGCGTAGCTCGTGCGGAAAAGGTGGCGGTACCACTCGTCCTCGGCGTAGGAGCGCTCGAAGCGCCGCTCGACCTCCGCCGGGTCGGTCGTCTCGGCGAGCACTTCCTCGTAGAAGTCGATGTAGGAGGGGTGGTGCACGGGGTGGAAGTCGCGCTCGACCGGGTGGGTGAAGATCAACACGCCGCCGGGGCGCACGAGCGGCTTGCCCTGGTAGAGGTTGAAGAAGTAGCCGAGCGCCGTGCTCATCACGAGCACCGGGTTCATGATCGAGTTGACGTTGTAGGGGGAGATATAGGGGATCCCCGCCGTCACGATGTCGGCCTGGCCGCGCACGAGCACCGACTGCTGCGCGGCGCACAGGTCGAGCGACACCTCGTGCGCCGCGTCGGCGGCGCCGGCGCTTACGCCGATCACCCCGTACGGCGAGGCTGTGCGCTGGAAGAGCGTCCGGCGCATCCGCGCGGGCGCACGGTCGGTAAGTCGCTTGACCCCGGCGAAAATCGCCTGCTCGCGGCCCGACCAGCGGGCCTCGGGCTTCGCGAGGAAGCCGAGCGGATCGGCGTACATCTGGTTGTTTAGGGTCGCCTCGACGTGGAAGACCGGCACCGCGGCCTCGACGACGTCGCCCTGGCGGAAGGCGGAGTGGTGGAGCGCCGAGTGATCCGGGTCCATGAAGGAGCGCGAGTGGCGCAACGAGTGCACGTTGTGGTGCGCCGAGATAGAGCGGTAGCTGCCGAGCCCGATCGCGGGCGACTTCTTGCCACCCTGGAGCGTGGCGGTGATGACGTGCACGTAGACGAGCAGGTCAGACTCCGCGGCGCGGCGGTTGAGCGTGACCGGCTCGCCGTCTGAGGTCGGGCCGAGCTCGACGTTCCCGTCTGGATCCTCGGCGTCATGGTTGTAGAGGCGGTCGGGATGGAAGGCGTCGAAGACGGCGGAGCCGACCGTCCGCCGCAGCTCGGCGGGGGTCATGCGGCGGTGGATCGCGAGCGCGGCGATCAGGTGGATGTCCTCGACGCCGGCGCGGTAGGCGCGCTCGAGCACCTGCTCGATCACGCGCTGGCGCACGTCGGGGAGCTGCATCGGCGGCAGCGGCACCGACAGGTCGTCGAAGGCGATCGTCAAGCGCATGCCCGGGCGCAGCAGCGAGTCGAGCGGGTCCATCTCATGCGGCGCGTCGAGCGCGGCCGCGATGCCGGAGTCGACGTCGGCGAGGCCCTTCATCGGCGGCGGCGGGTAGACGACCCGCGAGCCCACCGGCAGGCGCTCGAGCCGGAAGGACTCGCCCGCCTGGAAGACCGTCGGCGGCGACTTGTCGGTGACCTCGACGACCGACGCCTCGCGCTCGGCCGCAGGACGACGGCGCGCGAGCCCGCCGAGGCGCTCGACCACCGTGCCCCGCACGGGCTTCGCCGGCCGGCCGGTGACGCTCACGCCGCCTCGCGCAGGTCGAAGACGGTCTTCACGCGCCCGCTGCGGGCCGCGCGGGGGGCCTGCTCGAGCGCGGAGCGGAACTCGCGCAGGTCCCACCCGCGCGCGACCAGCCGCCCGGGGCGCAGGCGCAACGCGAGCTCGATCGCGTCGGGGAAGTCGCGCTGGTAGCCGTAGGCCCCGCGCACCACGATCTCGCGCTGCCAGGCGATCGCGAGGTCGGCCGAGATGGTGCTCGGCATGCCCGCAAGCACGACGGTGCCGCGCGGCCGGGTGGCGGTGATGGCCGCCTCGATCGACGCGCCGGAGCCGACGCAGTCGAGCACGGAGTCGAAGCCGCCGAGCAGGAGCTCGCGGCCCTGGTGGCCGACCAGCCGCCGGGCGCCGGTGATGCGCGCGCCCTCGAGGTGGAAGGACTCGGGCGCCGCGGTGTGGTCGGCTCCGAGGCGGCGGGCCTCGTGCGCCTGCCCCGGGTGCTTCGCGACCGCCAGCACCGTCGCGGCGGGAGCGAGCTCGCGCAGCGCCGCCACCGCGAGCAGGCCGATCGTCCCCGCTCCGATCACGGCGATCGCCTGCCCGGCGGCGGGCTCGAGCTCGCGCACCATGTGCATCGCGCAGGCGAGCGGCTCCACGAAGAGCGCGTCCTCGTCGCTCAGCTCATCGGGCACCCGGTGGAGCTGCGAGTCGTGGGCGACGAGCCCCTCGCTCCAGCCGCCGCCCGTGTCGCGGCAGAAGCCGACCTGAAGCCCCGCCGAGACGCTGCCGTCGACGACGTTGCGACAGAGCGCCTCGAAGCCCTCGGAGCACTCCGGGCACGGCGGGTCGATCGCGCGCGCGGTGCACCCGAGCGCCGGCTCGACCACGACCCGCTCGCCCCGCCGCGGTCCCGATGCGACCCGCCCGACGACCTCGTGACCGGGCACGAACGGCCCGGAGGTGACCGAGGCGAGATACGGCGACGCGGCGCCAGACACGAGCGCCTGGTCCGAGCCGCAGATGCCGGCGAGCAGGGGACGCACGGACATCCAGTCACTCGCGGGCAGCCGCGGCGGGCGCGTCTGCGTGAGCCGCAGCGCTCCAACGCCCGATCGCCGCGACACGCGCGCCGCGACGTGGCGCGCAAGCGTCGGTGTGTACTCGAGCGCCAGCACAGCCAGGGCTCCGCCTCAGGCCTCGATCGCGGCCGGTGGCGCGCTGCGCGCCCCGGGCTCGGTCTTCCACTCGAGCAAGGCCCAGCCGCGGCGGCGGGCCTCGCGCGCGAGGCGGAAGTCCGGGTTGACGGCGTAGGGGTGGCCGACGGCCTCGAGCATCGGCAGATCAGACACCGAATCGCCATAGGCGTGACAGTCCGCGAGCTCGACACCGTGCTCGACGGCGAGGCGGGCGGTCAGCGACGCGCGCCCGTCGGCGGACAGCGGCGGCTCGGCGAGCTCGCCCGTGAAGGCTCCCCGGCGCTCGATCAGGCGGGCGGCGATCAGCTCGTCGGCGAGGTGCTCGAGCGGCTTGACGAGGAAGTCGAGCGCGCCGGTCAACAGCACGACGCGGTCGCCGCGGCGGCGGTGGCGACGGATCCGGCGCACGGCCTCCTGCTGCACGTGCGGCAGGATGAACTCGGACAGCACGCCGGCCGCCTGCTCGCGCAGCTCGGCGGCCGGGAGATCGCGGTAGTTGCGGTAGAAGCGGCGGTTGAAGTCGACGCGCGAGCGGCGGTCGGAGGCGATGTAGCCGGGCGCTCGCGCGGCGAGGCCAAGCGTCCACAGCAGGCGGTCGGGTACCGGCATCTCGCGCGTCCGAAGCCAGGCGTAGAAGTGTGCGACGGTCGTGTCGAGAACGACGCCCTCGACGTCGAAGAAGGCAAGCGCGGGCGGCCCCTCAGCGATCGCGCCGAGCTCGTCGCTCGCGACCCGTGGAGCGCTCGACGCCTGCCAGGGGCGGATCACCGCGCGGAGCGCGGGCAGGTGGATCTCGGTGAGGTAGCTCGGCCAGTCGATCCGCTCGACGTCGAAGGAGAAGCGCTCGGCGTCGTCGGGGTGCAGGGAGTCGAGCAGCTCGCGCGTGTAGCGGTCGTCGAACATGCAGTCGAGCTCGACGTAGGGGCCATAGATCTGCGCCAGGCGGCGCAGGCGCTCGAGTGCGCGGCGCTCCTGGTGCAGGCGCCGCTCCACGGCCTCGCCGCCGAGGAGGGGGATGCGCGCCGCCAGCCGACGTCCGATCCGGATCGCCTGGTCGCCGCGGTCGAGCGCCTTGAAGACGCGCGTGCTCGTGGAGTACTTCCAGTCGGGCACCTCGACGGGATAGCCGTCGTCGTCCGGCAGCGGGCGCTCGCGAAAGTAGGAGACGATCTCCTCGGCGGCATCCTCGAGCAGCAGCGGGTTGCGGGCGCCCGAGGCCACGTTCATTGTGCGCGGGCCGCCCTCTGGTGGATGCGCGGCTGCGGCGATGCAGGCGTTGGCGACGATGTCGACCGGCACGAGGTCAAGCCGCACCGAGCGATTGCTCGGGAAGCGGGTGATGATCCCGCGCCCGTAGGCCAGGATGATCGGGTCGGCCACCTTGACTCCCTCGATCCAGCCGGGGAAGGGGTCGCGCAGCGCCGACTCGATGATCGTCGGGCGAACGATCGTCAGCGAGGACATGCCCTGGGCGAGCAACGCCCGCTCCGCCAGCGCCTTGGACAGGCCGTAGGCGTCCGACCACCCGAGCGCGCGCGAGCGCTCGCGGCCGCGCTCGGATAGCTGTGTGCCTGCCCACCTGCGCCGGGCCTGCTCGGCGCGCGCGCCGATCGCCGGCGCACCCGCCGGGCCGACCTCCTCGCGAGCCTCGGCGACGAAGCGGTGCTGATGCTCGGGCAGGCGCGACTCGATCTCGATGTCGCGCCGCCACGCACGCGCGACGTCGAGCTCCGCGCCCATGTCCACGGCCGGCTCTGCCGGAGCCTGGCCGGACGGACGCTCGAGCACGAGGCCCGTGCGCATGCCGGCGGCATACGCCGTGGAGACGTGCACGAAGTTTGGCTCGGAGCCCGACCGGCGCAGCGCCTCGACGATCGCGAGCGTGCCGAGCACGTTCAGCTCGAGCATCTCGTCGAGCGGCTGCTCGAACGACACCGAGGCCGCGCAGTGGATCACGGCGTCGACGTCTGAGAGGTCGAGCGGAGCCTCGCGCCCGAGGCCCGGGGCGGTGACGTCGCCCGCGAAGGCAGACAGCCGCCCGGTCTCGAGCGTCAACTCGGTCTCGACGCTTCGCCCGCCGTCGAAGGCCCGTGCGCCGAGCACCTGGTGCCTGAGCCGCTCTGTGGCGGCCTCGTCGCTCGGAGCGCGCAACAGCAGGCGGATCGCTCCAAGCTCCGGCAGCTCACGCAGGCAGGTCGCGAGCACGGCCTTGCCGAGGAAGCCCGAGGCGCCGGTGATGAAGAGCGTCTTGCCGGTCAGGCGCTCGGCGATCGTCTGGGATGGGCCGGGCACGGAAGCGCGGACCTTAGCGCCTACCCCCCGAATGGGGGGTTCTGCAGGGCCTCGCCCAGGCCCTCACGCTCGCGAGGCCGGCGGCATCCGGAGCGCAAGCGCGTCGTTGAGGCGGCCCGACCGGAACGGCTCCCTGTCGATCTCGGCGCGCTCGTAGCCGGCCGATCGGATCGCCGCCTCGAGGGCCGTGCTCTCGCCCGGCTCGAGCGCGCGCTCGAGCTCCGGCGCGCCGACCTCGAGCCGGCCCAGATCGCCGTGGTGGCGCACGCGCAGCTCCCGGTAGCCGAGGGCGCGGGCAGCGCGCTCGGCGCGGTCGACGCGGTCGAGTGTCGACGGATCGACGGGCGTCCCGTAGGGCACGCGCGAGGCCAGGCACGGGCTTGCGAGCTTGTGCGCGCTCGGCAGCCGCAGCCGCTCGGCGAGCGCGCGCACCTGCGCCTTGCCCACGCCGGCCTCGAGCAGCGGGTGCACGACGGCGTGCTCGGCGGCGGCGCGCAGGCCGGGGCGCCAGTCGCCGGTGTCGTCGGCGTTCGCCCCCGACAGCAGCGCGGCGTATCCGCGCCTCGACGCGAGCGCGGCGAGCGTCTCGTAGAGCTCGCTCTTGCAGTGGTAGCAGCGGTCGGGGTCGTTGCGGCGGTAGCCCTCGCGCGCCAGCTCGTCCGTGGTGACGGTCTCGTGGCGGATCCACGCCGCCGCGGCCACCGCGCTCGCTCCGGCGAGCTCGCCCGCGGCGAGCGCCGGTGAGACGGCCGTCACGGCCAGCGCGCGGTCGCCGAGCGCGCGCGCGGCCAAGGCGACGACCAGCGACGAGTCGACGCCGCCCGAGAAGGCGACGACGCCGCTGTCGAGAGCGGCGATGCGGTGCTCGAGGCCCTTCTGGAGAGCGGCGAGATGCCGGCTCATCGCCTCACCTCACGCTCCGCGGCGGCAAGCGCGGCCGCCCACACGGACTTCACGGTGCGACCGCTGCCTAGCGCGACCCGCATGCAGTCGTCGTGCTCAGGCGCGAGGTTGAGCAGCTCGCCACCGAGGCGCCCGACCTTCACGCGCACCGGCTCGCCGTGCACGCGCACGACCTCGAAGTCGCGTTCGAGCTCGACGCGCTCGAGGTGCGCGATCCGCAGCCCCAGTGCCGTCGTCGTGCGCAGGATCGCGTCGGCCACGGGGCGCTCGGCCTCAGGCCGCGCGAGCGCGGAGATCACGAGGCCGGGGCGCCCTTTCTTCATCTGCACAGGCGTCGTCCACACATCGAGCGCGCCGGCCGCGAAGGCGGCGTCGGCGGCGTCCGGCACGAGCTCGGGAGCCATGTCGTCGAGGTTGGTCTCGATCAGCGACACGACCGCGTCCGCCCGGTCGCCGAGCCACTCGCCGACCAGTACGCGCACGAGGTTCGGCCGCTCCGCGAGCTCCCCCGAGCCGGCGCCGTAGCCGACGGCCTCGAGCTGCATCGGCGGCAGCGGCCCGTAACCCTCCGCAAGCGACGCCACGAGTGCGGCGCCGGTGGGGGTCACGAGCTCGGCCGACACGTCGACGCCGTGCAGCGGCGCGCCCTTCAGGAGCTCGAGCGTGGCGGGCGCGGGTAGTGGCAGCCTGCCGTGGGCGGCGTCGACGAACCCGCGCGGAGCCGGGAGCGGCGAGCACACGAGCCGCTCGATGCCGAGGTCCTCGAGCGCGAGTGCTACGCCGCAGACGTCGGCCAGAGCGTCCAATGCGCCGAGCTCGTGGAAGTGCACGTCCTCAGGCGCGACGTCATGCACCGCCCCCTCGGCCTCGGCGAGCCGCCGGAACGTCTCCTGGGCACGCGCCCGCGCGCGCTCGGGGAGGCCCGCCGTGTCGATCAGCTCGCGCACCTGGAGCCAGCGCCGGGGCGCGTCCTCGACCGGGGCGATCACCTCGAGCCGCGCGGCGGCTATGCCATGGCGCTGGGTGCGCGACAGCTCGAGTCGCAGGCCGTCGACGGCGAGCCCGCCGAGGCCGGCGCGCACTCCGTCGGCGTCGGCGCCTGCGTCGATCAGCGCGCCGAGCAGCATGTCCCCGGCGACACCGGCCACGCAGTCGACGTAGAGCAGGCGACCTGGCATCGAGCGAGATTATCGAGGGCTCAGGAGGGAGATTGCAGGGCACTGCACAACTCAAATCGCATGCGCGTGCACCTCACTGCGCGCCCCCGGCGGCGCGGGCGATCCGCGCGGCGATCGTGCCGGCGCCGAAGCCGTCGTCGATGTTGACCACGGCCACCCCAGCGGCACAGGAGACGAGCATCGACAGCAGCGCGGAGATGCCACCGAAGGCCGCTCCGTAGCCGGTGCTCGTGGGCACGCCGATCACCGGCGCTGCGACGAGGCCACCGACCACCGACGCGAGCGCCGCGTCCTGCCCGGCCACGACGACGACGCAATCCGCGCGCCCGAGGTCCGCGAGCGCTGGCGCGAGCCGGTGAAGCCCCGCGACGCCGGCGTCCTCGTGCAGCGAGACGGTCGTGCCGAGCAGCTCGGCACGCACGCGCGCCTCGTGCGTCACGGGCCCATCCGAGGTGCCGCCCGAGACGATCGTCACCTGACCGCAGGCCGCCGGCAGCGCACGCGCCACCCAGGCGAGCCGCGCGCGCGCGTGCTCCTCGGCCTCGGGCGCGACCCGCTTCACCGCCGCGCGCGCCTCGGCGTCGGCGCGCGTGACGAGAACGCTCCCGGCGCCGCCTTCGATCAGCGCCACCACGATCCGCTCGATCTCCTCAGGCGTCTTGCCCTCGGCAAGCACGGCTTCGGGCGCCCCCTGGCGCAGCTCGCGGTGCGTGTCCACGCGCGCGAAGCCGAGGTCGCGGTAGGGCAGGTGGGCGAGGCGCTCGAGCGCGAGGACCGGGTCGAGCTCGCCCTGCTCGACGGCCTCGAGCAGCGCCAGCAGGTCAGCGCGCGAGCCGGACTGAGCGCTCATCGAGCCGCGGCTCCCACGCGGCGAGAGTAGACCTTGCCCTTGCACACCGGTCCTGCCGAAAGTCGTTCGAGAGCTGAACGGCTCAGGCCTGGAACGATTCTGGGATAGGTAGGGTCGCGGTCACACGCTCGGCTCGATGCGCCAGCTGCCTTCGAAGGACTCGCCCGCCGCCAGCACGATCAACCCCTCGCCGCTGCGAAAGGCATTCGGTGGTCCTGTCATCGGCTCGATCGCCATTCCGCGGCGGGCGGCATGCGGTGGAAGCATGTCGCCGGTCGCGACCTGGATGTAGCCGTAGGCCGCGTCGACCGCGATCGCGGTCTCGCGTCCAGGCGCCGAAAGTCGGGCGCGCGCAAAGCCGTCGGGGTCGCGGTCGAGGTCCGTGAAGCAGGTGTCGAGCTGGCTGGCGCCGACCATCCGCGGCTCGCGGAAGTCGAGCGGCGTGCCCTCCACCGGCAAGCGCCGGGTCGGGATCAGCCGGTCGTCCGTCTCGATGTAGGTGCGCGCAGGGATCGCGAGCAGGGCGGCATCGACCACACCCGTGCCGACCTCGAGATAGGGGTGGTACCCCGCCGCAAGGGGGGCGTGCCCCTCGCCCACGTTGCGTGCCGTGGTGCGGACGGTCAGCCCGAGCGCCGATAGCGAATACTCGAGCGTGAGCGAGAGCGTGAACGGGTAGCCGATCGACGGCCTCAACACGAGCTCCATCACGACGCCCGCGGGCCCGTCGGCGGACCCGTGCCAGTTCATGAAGCGCGTCAGCCCGTGGATCGCGTTCGCGCGCCCTGGCTCGGTCAGCGGGAGCTGGTGCTCGACGCCGTCGAGCTCGTAGCGACCGCCGTCGATCCGGTTCGGGAACGGGAGCAGCACCTCCCCACGCGACCCGTCGGGCGCCGCCGCCTTGCCGTAGCCCTCGAGCACGTCGACGCCCGCCACGGAGTACGAGCGGAGCCCGGCGCCGAGCTCGACCACCGCCGCACGCTGGTCCCCGAGCTCGAGCTCGAACTGCTCGCCGGTCGGCGGCTGCGCCCCGCTCACATGAATATGTCGAGCGGCAGCAGCGCGGTGACGATGAAGTTCGGCACGTCGACGACCTGTGAGATCCGCAGGTCGACCGCCACCGAGCAGATCGCGTAGGCCTGCTGGCGGTCGTAGCCGCGCGTCTCGATGTGGGCGATCATGGCGAGCAGCGCGTTCTTCGCGGCGAGGGTGAGGTCGTTCGCGACGTTCTCGCCCTCCTCGGTGACCGGGAACCCGGTCGTTGCGTGGAAGCGCCGCGGCGCCGCGAGCTGAGGATCGGCGAAGTAGTCGTCACGGGCGATCTGCACGCTCTTGATCCCCTGGCGCTCGGCCTCGCCCTTCTTGAGCGAGAACGTGACGTGCACGGCCGAGCGCATCTCGATCGCCGTGCCGCAGGCCTCGCAGTCGCCCTGCGCGTAGTGCACGTCGCCGGTCGAGAAGAGCGCGCCCTCTGCGTACACCGGCAGCAGGATCGAGGCGCCGGGGGTCATCTGCTTGATGTCGAGGTTGCCGCCCGTCTCGCGCGGCGGGATCGTGCGCAGACCCTCGCCCGCGATCCGCGTGTCCGCGGGCACAGCGCCGCCGGCATCGGGCGGCAGCGCCGCGCCGGACTCGGCGAGGCGCCCCTCGCGCTCGATGATGCGGCCGCGTAGCTCGGCCGAGGGCGCCAGGCCGATCGTTCCCGGGAAGGGGTTGTAGCGCAGCCGCACGCCTGGGATCTGGGGTGACTCGGCGTAGTCCGGTGAGAGGTCCCAGTGGGCGATCCAAGCCTGCTCGAAGCTGTCGGCGAGGAAGCCGAAGCCGGGCACCTGCACCGTGTAGCCCCAAGCGCCGAACGGGTCCGGGTCGATCGCCAGCAGCTTGACGTCGAGCAGGTCGCCGGGCTCCGCGCCCTTGACGTAGACCGGACCGGTGATCGGGTGCACGGGGCCGAGGTCGAGCGCCATGTCCGCAGGCGTAGAGGCGCGCGTGAGCTGGCCGTCGAAGGCGTCGCGCGTCTCGAGCGTCACCACGTCGCCGAGCTCGACCTCGAGCGCGGGCTCGATCGCCTCGTGCCAGCGGTTGTGCCCCGTGTGTGGCTCCTCGGCCTGTGTCTTCGCCGGGTCGATCGCGATCCTGTGGCTCGCGTACTCGCGGCCGGTGACGGCTGCCTGCTGCTGCATTGCATCCCCTCGTTCGTGGCCGACGCGCTCCGGCCCCAAGCTATCTTCCCGACGGTGCGTGGCGCAACCGCCTTGATCGCCGCCTGTGCGGTGCTCGTGGGCTGCGGTGGAGCGGCCGCGCCGGTGGGCGACGCCCGCCCGGTCACGCTGGCGCTCGACTTCACCCCGAACGCCGTGCACGCGGGCATCTAC
>Ga0136622_10000193_pt1 | contig 23570 bp, 18 predicted proteins | sample AntDrymUQ4482106_2_FD_104803 | JGI IMG/M metagenome (GOLD analysis project Ga0136622, IMG submission 104803) | Polar desert sand microbial communities from Dry Valleys, Antarctica - metaG UQ448 (21.06) | ecosystem: Environmental > Terrestrial > Soil > Desert | place: Antarctica: Dry Valley...
CAACCGTGCCTGACGCTCATCCAACAACGGCACCACCACCCCCAACCAGGCGTCCAACTGCTGCTGGGTCACCACAAACTCGCGCACCCGACAACCCTACCCCGCCAGCCACCCCACACCGCGGATTATTCACAGGCGTACCCTTACCGGTCTCCAGAGCGAGGCGGAGCCCGAGGGTGGCCAACTCGTCGGCATGGGCGGAAACCCCAGCCCTCGCCTCCAGGGCGCCCAGGGCGGCCCCGTATTCGTCGGCTACCCGGATCCCGGCCCGCACCGCAGTGGCGGCACCCGGTCGGTCGCCCTGCTCCAGACAGAGGAGGGCGGCTGCCAGCCACGCATGCACTCGTAGGTTCACCGGGCCGGCGTTGCGTGCCTGAGCCGCCCGGTCGAGATCTGCGGCACCGCCCGCCGTGTCGCCGAGACGAAGGGCGGTGCGCCCGCTGAGCAAACGGGCGTGGAGGGCAAGATCTCGCATCCCCGCGTCCTCGAGGGCGGCGGCGGCCCCCCGCACCGCGGCGAGATCCTCGGGGCGCAGGTCCCCGAGGTCGAAGCGGGCGCGCAACGCCAGATAGGTGGCATATGCCACCCAGGCCGGCCGATCCTGGGCACCGAACACCTCCCGCGCCGCCCGAGCCACCTCGAGCGCCTCTTCTGGAGCGCCGTCGAGCAGAGCTGCCTCGGCCTGAAGGGCCATCGCCATGGCGGCATGCAGACCGGATCCGCTCGCGGTCAGCACCTCGGCCGCCCGCCGCGCCAGCACCCTGGCGTCCGCGGCCAGATGGCAGGCCAGCAGAGCCCAGCAGCGGTCAGCCCACAGCCAACCGAGCCCGCTGTCGAGCGCCTGGTACTTGGCTTCGGCGGCGTCGAAATAGCGGAAGGATGCGGCCAGATCCCCGCTGTGGGCGGCCAGCCATCCGAGGTTCTGTTCCACCTCGGCAACCGATTGCCGGTGTCCCAGAGCGTTGTACCGCCGCCATGCTCCCTCGAACTGCTGGCGAGCGCCGGCGTAGTCCCCCTTGAAGGCGAGCACGATCGCCCGGTTGACCTCGAGGTGGGCGCACCACAAGTCGTCGCCCGCCTCGACCAGGATGGACTCGGCGGAGGCGTAGTCGTCCAGCGCCAGGTCGAGCAACCCGACGTCGTTTCGCATCGTGCCTCTCTGAACCATTGCCCGGGCGAGAGGGACCCCGGTGAGCATCCCGATGGCGGCATCGATGGCGGCGCCAGCGGCCTCAATGCTGCCGGCATGGACCAGTACGCCTGCGTGCGTCATCCGGACCTCGCCCAGAAGCTGGCGATTTCCGTACGCGGTGGCATGGTGCAGGGCTCGGGCGAGATCTTCGACTGCGGCACTGCCCGCGCCCAGGTAGTCGTGTGCCAGGCCGCGGGCACGAAGGGCGCTCGCCGCCAACCGGTGATCTCCTGTCTCGTCGGCGGCGGCGATCAGCTCGTCGGCGGCGGCGACACCACGCGCCGGGTCGTCGTTGACGAGCTGAAAGAGGTCATCGAGGAAGCCGGAGGGATCGGTTTCGGCGGACACCAGTTCGCGATGATGCCACGTCAACTCCGGCCATGATGGCGTAGGTTTCATAGACGACGTATTTGCGGGTGCCCTAACGCATCCAGTCGATCCACCAACGCGCTGGAGGTGCGGTATGAGCAGGGAGAAGGCGCGCAACCAGGACCGGTTCGGGCCCCGCAGGGTGCAGCGTCTCGCGGCCGCGGGCGTCCTGTCAGCGCACGATGATGATGTGTCCGCAGGGGCGCTCGTCGAGTACATGCCCAAAGAGCTGGTGACCGTGGAGGGATCCGTCGGTCCGGTCCAGGAGGAGCTCGTCAGCCTCGGGACCGAGGGACGGCGCCGCTCCGGTGAACAACCGGGACAGCGTGACGATCTGGACCGGGCCCCCGTCATCCTCGTGGTCGACGGCGACCCGATCGATCTGGCCCGGCGTATCAACGCCTCCCGGGGCGAACGCGGCGAGGCCGAGCTGCCCGTCGCCCCCAACTACGTGCTCAGCGTGGGCCAGAGAACCAAGATCGGCCCGGGCAGTGATCCCTGGCCGGCAGACCCGGGTGAGCGGCCCTTCCCCGGACCTGCCGTCGCCGATGCCCCCACGGTCGGCATCGTCGATACCGGCCGCTGGGAACCCATGCCGTTCACCATCCCGGACCCGGGAGGAGCCGCCGACGAGGACCCGATCGATACGACCCCGCAGGATCAGAGGATCGACTACCCGGGGGCCGGTCACGGTGGGTTCATCGCCGGTATCATCAACCACACCGCCGATGGGATCCAGATCGTGTTGCGGCGCGGCTACCGGGCCAACAGCCAGGACATCATGACCGAGGACAGCGTGGTCGCCGCCGGTAACGCCGTGGTCGCCGCCAACGCCCGGATCCTGAACCTGTCGCTCGGCACATACGCCGCCAACCCCATCATCCTCCGTGACGCGGTGCGGGGCTGGGTCGAGGCCGGCTTCCTGGTGGTCGCCGCCGCCGGCAACGACGGCACAGCACAGCCTTGGGTACCCGGCCGGCTTCGCCGCCGATCCCGAGCTCGCCCACGGCGTGGTGTCGGTGGGAGCGCTGGAGGCGAGGGCCGGGGACGGACCCGGTATCATCGGCGCCGCCGCACCCTTCTCCAACCATGGATCGTGGGTGACCGCCTGGGCCCCCGGGGCCGACATCGTCAGCGACTACCCCGCTGACATGCGGTTCCCGTATGAGGACAACGACCTGTCCGACCCGTTCGTGGACGGGCTCGCCCACTGGGACGGCACCTCCTTCGCCGCTCCGTTCGTTGCCGCCGAGCTCGCCCGATTCGCCGCCGACCACGGCCACGGTGACGACGTCCAGGCAGCGTGGGCCGAGCTTCGGGGCGAGAGCCCGTTCGTGGTGTTCTGGCCCACGTGGGCCGACCGCCCTCGGGATCCGCGGGCCGGGAGGTACAGCGAACCGAACCACCGGCGCTCGGCAAGCTGATTGCCCGCCGAAGACCGCGGCAGAGCTCAGTTGATCTGGCGGGTCATGCCCTCCCAGTAGTCGCCGCGCAGCTTGTACTTCTGCAGCTTGCCGGTGGCGGTGCGGGCCAGCTCGGTGCGGAACTCCACCGAGGTGGGGCACTTGTAGTGGGCCAGCTTGTCGCGGCACCAGGCGATCAGCTCGGCCTCGTCGGCCGATGCCCCGGGGGCGAGCACCACCAGCGCCTTCACCGTCTCCCCCCACTTCTCGTGGGGGACGCCGATCACCGCCACCTCGGCCACGGCGGGATGCGAGAACAGGCGGTCCTCGACCTCGATCGACGCCACGTTCTCGCCACCCGAGATGATCACGTCCTTCTTGCGGTCGGAGATGGTCAGATAGGCGTCGCCGTCGAGGTATCCGCCGTCGCCGGTGCGGAACCAGCCGTCGACGATGGCGTCGGCGGTGGCCCCGAGCTGGGCCCAATAGCCGTCGAGGACGTGGTTCGACCGGGCCAGCACCTCGCCGGCGCCATCGACCTTCACCTGGACGCCGAGGGCGGGTAGCCCGGCCCTGCTCAACCGCTCGGCCCGCTGCGCCGGGGTGAGGGCGTCCCACTCGGCCGGGGCCCGGTTCATGGTGAGCAGCGGCGCCGTCTCGGTCAGCCCGTAGATCTGGATGAACTCCCACCCCAGCTCGGTCTCCACCCGCTCGATGGTCCGGGTCGGGGGCGGGGCGCCGGCCACCACGATACGGGTGCGGCCGGCGCCGGGGACGGGGCCGTCCCAGGTGGAGGCGGCGTCGAGGACGGCGGCCACCACCGCCGGAGCGGCGCACATCAGGGTGACCCGGTGCCGGTCGACCCTGCGCAGGATCTCGGCGCCGTCGATCCTGCGCAGCACCACCTGGGGAACCCCCATCGCCGTGGTGGTGAACGGCATCCCCCATCCGTTGCAGTGGAACATCGGCAGGGTGTGCAGGTAGACATCCCGGTCGGACACCCCGGCCGACCAGCCGAACACGGTGGCGTTGAGCCAGAGGCTGCGGTGGGTGAGCACGACGCCTTTGGGTCGGGCGGTGGTCCCCGATGTGTAGTTGATGGCGGCGATGGCGTCCTCGTCCGGCTCCCAGGGTTCCGGTTCGACCCCCTCGAGGAACAGCTCCGAGTCGTCCGCCCCGAGCACAAACCGGTGGGCGGCGGTGACCTCGACCAGCGCATCATCGACCTCGGGGTCGACCAGCAGGACCGAGGCCCCGGAGTGCTCGACGATGTAGCGCACCTCGTCGGCGTTGAGCCTGAAGTTGATGGGGACGATCACCCGGCCGTAGGCGGCGACCCCGAAGAACCCGGTGAGCAGCCGCCCGGCGTTGTGGGAGACGATCGCCACCCGCTCGCCGAAGCCGACCCCGAGCGCATCGAGCCGCGCCGCCTGGGCGGCGGCCAGCTCGGCCATCCTCCCGTAGGTGACCGACCCCATCGAGGGGGCGGGTTGGTCCGGCTCGTCGATGATCCCGATCCGGTCGGGATACGCCACGGCGGCGTGGTCGAGATGGTCACGGATGGTCAGCGGAACCTTCACGACGTCCTCCCCGCCGGTGGCTGGTCGATGGGCCGGTGACGAGTCAACCTAGCTGACAGCCCCGCTCGACGTATCCTCCAATGCGTGCAGCAACCCCCGTATCTGTGCGACCTCTACCCCCGCAGAGCCCATTGCTTCGATGTTTGAGTTACCCGACGACCTTCCGATCGTCGAACGCACCGTCGTCCGGGCGGTGGTTCTCGACGCACATGGCCGCGTGCTCCTCTTCCACACTCATGACCCGACGTATCCCGAGTTGGGAACATGGTGGGAGCTACCGGGCGGCGGTGTCGAACCCGGCGAGACGTATGCCGACACCGCCGTCAGAGAGCTGCGCGAGGAAACGGGCATCGTCCTCAGCCCCGACCGGATCGGGCAGCCGACCTGGCGACGTGACGCGTCGTTCCGGTACCGGGGTGCACGACGACTACAACACGAGGCGGTGGTGGCGGTCCACTTGCCCGACCCCGGGCCGGCTGTGGATGGGTCGCAACGGGTCGACTTCGAGGACGAGGACTATGTCGGGTTCCGGTGGTGGACGGTCGCCGAGATCACCGGCAGCCGTGAGCGGTTCTACCCTGGTCGGCTGCCGACGTTGCTTCCGGCGTTCCTCGCTGGCGACGAGATCGTCGAGCCGTTCGAGCTGTGGTCCTGACCGGTCGCCGTGCGGCTCGACGGGTCGGAGCATCGGGCATCACGCTCGAATCAGCGCTCGGTTTCGGTGAACCCGTGGAAGTCGGCGAGCGGCCCCCGCACCAGCGCCACCCTGGCGGCGTTGACGATGGCGGCGAGGTCGATGACCTCCTGGGTGATGGCGCCGGCGATGGGGGTGAGGAGTCCGGCCACCGCCAGCCCCATACCGACCGTCGACAGGGCGATGCCGCCCACGGCACTCTGCAGGGCGATGCGGCGCATCCGGCGACCGATGTGGAGCAGGTCGTCGAGCCGCTCCAGCGACGAGTCGAGGACGACGGCGTCCGCCGCTTCGGAGGTCACGTCGCTGTTGGCCCCGAACGCCACCCCGACGGTGGCGGCGGCCATGGCCGGGGCGTCGTTGATACCGTCGCCGAGGAACAGGGTCGGCGCCTGTTCCGTGGCGCGGCGGACGATCTCGAGCTTGCCCTCGGGGCTGATGCCGGCATGCACATCATCGATCCCCACCAGGGCGGCCAGGTGCCGCACCTCGCTCTCCCGGTCGCCCGAGATGACCATGGTGTGGGCCACCCCGTGATGATGGGGCAGGTGGGCGACGAAGTCGGCGGCGTCGCCCCGGGGCTGGTCGCGGAAGCGCACCGTCGCCGCATACCGGCCGTCGAGCAGCACCACGGCCTCCATCCCGGCGACGGCATCCGGTATCGCCGCGGTGCACCGGGGGTCCTCGGCGGCAGCCCTCTCCCGGTTGGTGATGTGGACGATGCGGCCATCCACCCGACCGATCAACCCGGTGCCGGGCCGTTCCGACAAGTCGGTCACCGGCAGGAGATCCAGGTGGCGGCGCCTGGCCTCCTCGACGATGGCGGAGGCGAGCGGATGGCGGGAGTAGACCTCCACCGCCGCCGCCGCCTGGATCACGGCGTCGGGCTCGACGCCGGGGGCGGCCACCACCTCGGTGACCACGGGGCGCCCGTAGGTGAGGGTGCCGGTCTTGTCGAACATGACGGTGCGCACCCGGCTCAACTGCTCCAGCATCGCCGGGTTCTTGATGATGATGGCTCGCTTGGCGGCGAGCGATATGGCGCCGATGATCGCCACCGGGACCGCGATCAGAAGCGGGCAGGGGGTGGCCACCACCACCACGGCGAGGAAGCGGCGGGGATCGCCGCTCACCACCCACCCCAGGACACCGAGCCCGAGGGCGAGCGCGGTGTACCAGCCGCCGAGACGGTCGGCGAGCCGGCGCATCGGCGGCCGCCGCTCCTCGGCCTCCTTGAGGACCCCGACGATCTGGGCGTACCGGGAGTCCTCGGCGCGGGCGGTGGCGACGATGGTCAACGCCACCTCGCCGTTGACCGCCCCGGACAGCACCCTGGAGCCGACCGACTTCGGCATCACGTAAGGCTCCCCGGTCAGGTACGACTCGTCCATCGTGCCCCGCCCGTCGACGACGTCGCCATCGACCGGGACCAGCTCGTGGGGGAGCACCACGATGCGATCACCGACGGCGATGTCCTCGGCGGCGACGTCGTCCATCCCCTCCGACAGGTCGGCTCCCCGCAGCCGGTGGGCGATCGATGGGCTGCGCCGGGCCAGGGCGTCGAGGGTGGCTGAGGCGCGCGACGTGGCCGCCGCCTCCAACGCCTCGCCGCCGGAGAGCATCAGCACGATGATCGCTCCCACCAGCCACTCCCCCAGCGCCACCGCGGCGATGATCGAAACGGCGGCGAGCAGGTCGGCCCCCGCCTGCCGCCGCAGCAGATCCCTGGTGATGTCGAGCACCAGCGGGAACCCCCCGACCACCACCACGGCGATGAGGGGGAGGGAGGCCACCCACCACGGCAGGGTGTCGGGGAGAACCGCCCGGAGCACCAGATGCAGGGTGATGCCGAGCAGCGAGCCCGCCGCCAGCCGACCCTGGAAGCTGTCGAGGAACGTGCGCAGCCGTCCCCGGACCGTGACCGGGGCAGCCAACGGCGATGCCTCGGGGGTCGTCACCATCGGCACCGCTCACTCATCGAGGCTCCCGGCGGAAGCGATCCATTCGGTGGGTTGTCTGGTCACCTCGGCGATCCGGTCATAGTCCCGGTCGTAGTGCAGGACCGCCAGATCGCCCGCTTCGGCGGCGGCGGCGATGACCAGGTCGACCGGTTTGGCGCCCCGATGGTGACCGGCGGCGGCGAGGAGGCGTGCCACCTGAAGGGCCCGATCCATGACCGAGGCGGTGATGGGCGCAGCGGGTAGGGCGAGACGCTCCTGGATGACCTCGGCCACGTCGCCGGACCGCGACGCATAGGCGACCTCGAGGTCGATCAAGCGGCACGTCCACAGATTGCCGCTGCCGGCGAGCTCCTCGAGCCGGTTCCCGACGACCGGCTGCTGCGCCCTGCCCAGCACCGACGTGTCGACCAGGTACCGGCGATCGGTCACCCCGCATCGAGCCTGGGGCGTCGCCCCTCCTCGATCCGGCGAAGATCGAGGGCGCCCTTGCCCCGGAGCCGGGCCACGTGACGCAGCGCCGTCTCATGATCCACGAGCCGCCGCAACCCCCGTTCCACCGTGGCCCTGATGGTGTCGGTCCCGGCTGCGGCCCTTGCCCGAGCGAGCAGCTCGTCGTCGATCTCGACCAGTCGCTTCGTCACCCCCGCAGTATATCCGAACCCCGCTTGGGATATAACGTCTATGGGCGCCCCGATGTGGCGATCGGGTCACCTCCCACGCTGCCGCCCATCGACCCTTCCATCCCCTCCCCGCCGCGACCACCAGGTGTTCCGGGTGATCGAAAGACGCGAGGTCATACACCCACCACGCCAAGACGGTGGGCCGATCGCGGTGTCGTTTGGTCACATCTGCTCGCCCGGATGTGTACGCTGCGGCGCCACATATGCCGCCGAGCCCGATGCAGATCGGGGCGGGGGACCCAACCACCGGATTTGGCACGCATACCGTGTCCGGCTCGACTGGATCCTCGGGGCGAATCCCGGTCGCAGCGCCGGATAGGGCGACTTTCCAGCCCGAGCCCGTCAGCTAACCCCGTAGGCGACCGAGGAAAGGAACAAGGGTTGCCGTCTGCCGTCGTCGGGACGGATCGTCCGTCCCGGGTCTCGCTTCCGTTCGTCGTCCGCGTCGGTTCTCGGACCGTCTCGCCATGAGGTCGACCAACCGCCGGACGGCGATCCTGCTCACCTACGGCGGTATCGCCACCGTGCTCACCATCGGCCTGGTCGCCATCCTGCCCGCCGGCAACCGGATCGTCGCCGCACCCCAGGCCGCCTCCGTGGGGACGGTCGCCGGACCGGCGACGGCCTGTCTCGGCACCAGGGTCGCCACGGTGCAGTCCGGGGTGTTCCTGGACCTGCACGTCCCCGGCAGCCACGGATCGGGCGACGAGGACATCGGGGAGCGGATCGTCGGCGGACGTCTCGACCGCCTCACCGGCGCGGTCGCCATGGGCGGGACATGCGCCCCCGACGGGACCATGGAGGGGCGGCCGGCGACCTTCCACGCCGTCGTCACCGACGACGGCGCCATCACCGGAGCGGTGGTGGTCGATGGCAGCCGGCTGGAGGCGACGGTGACCGCCGAGGACGAGCCGCCGCCCGGGCTGGAGGCGGACAGCGATCTCGAGGGCGGTGAGCTGCTGGCCAGGCTCCTCCTGGCGGTGGCAGTGGTGATCGTCGCCTCCCGGATCCTGGGCTGGCTCTTCGGCCGGATCAACCAACCCCGGGTGATCGGCGAGATCGTCGCCGGCATCCTGCTCGGTCCCAGCCTGGTCGGGCTGCTCCTCCCCGAGGTGACCCGGTTCCTGTTCCCGGCGGCGGTGACGGGCGTGCTCGGCACCTTCGCCCAGTTCGGGCTCATCTTCTTCATGTTCCTCATCGGGCTCGAGCTCGACCACAGCCTGATCCGGGGCTCGGGGCATACGGCCGTGCTCATCAGCCACTCCTCGATCGTGCTCCCGTTCACCCTCGGTCTGGCGGTGGCGCTCCTCCTCTACCCGCTGGTCGGCAGCGGCAACTTCACCGGGTTCGCCCTGTTCATGGGGGCGTCGATGGCGATCACCGCCTTCCCGGTGCTGGCCCGCATCCTCACCGACACCGGGCTCCACAGGACCCGGATCGGGGCGCTGGCGATCACCTGCGCCGCCGTCGATGACGTCACCGCCTGGTGCATCCTGGCCGTGGTGGTGGCCATCGTGAACTCGACCGGGGCCTTCGACGCGGTGATCACCGTGACCCTGGCCCTGCTCTTCGTGACCGGGATGCTCATCCTGATCCGCCCCCTCGTCGCCCGGGTGTTGTCCGTCCACGAGCACCGCGGCCGGTTGGGTCCTGCGGTGATGTCCATGCTGATCGTTGGGCTGCTGCTGTCGGCATTGGCCACCGAGGCCATCGGCATCCACGCCATCTTCGGGGCGTTCATCTTCGGGGCGATCCTGCCCCGGTCTCGCACCATCGCCACCCAGATCAGCGAGCGGCTCGAGGACATGACCGTGCTCTTCCTGCTCCCGGTGTTCTTCGCCACGGTGGGTCTGTCAACCCAGGTCGGGCTGGTATCCGGTGGGGAGATGTGGCTGATGGCCGCTCTGGTGGTGGCCGTCGCCATCGCCGGCAAGTTGGGCGGTTCATTGATCGGGATGGTGGCCGGGGAGTCGCTGCGGTCGTCCATCGTCATCGGGGTGCTGATGAACACGAGGGGCATCACCGAGATCGTGATCCTGACCATTGGACGCAGCCTTGGGGTCATCTCCCCCGCCCTGTTCACGATCATGGTGCTGATGGCGCTGGTCACCACGTTCATGACGACGCCGCTGCTCGCCAAGCTGTACCCCCGGGCCCAGGTCGACGCCGATCTCGCCGCCGCCCAGGCACCCGCTGGTCTGGGCGGCGACACCGAGGCCGGGCGGACCGCGGCGGCCACCCAGCCCGTGCACCCCGCCGCCACCGGGCTGGCGAAGGTGATGGTGGGGATCACCGATCCGGTCACCGCCCGGCCGCTGCTCCGTCTCGCCACCTGGATGCGGCAGGGCAACGGTGCCGCCCCCGAGGTGCTGCTCGCCACCGTGGTACCGCCTCCGGGGCACGAGCAGGTGCGGGCCAACCTCACCGACCTCGACGACCGCGCCGTCCAGGCGGCGACGGCCCTGACCCCGGCGCGTGACGATCTGGCGGACGCCGGGCTGACCGCCGAGGTGGTCGCGGTGGTCGGGACCGATCGGTCCGAGGAGCTGTGGCGGCTGGCGGCGCAGCACGAGGTCGGGACGCTGCTGATCGGCTCGCACGAGGCCTACCTGGGGTTCCGCCCCCTCGGGGGCGTCGCCGGCCAGCTTCTGCGCGAGGCGCCGTGTGACGTGGCGGTGCTGGTTGGCATGGACGCCCAGCGGTACGCGGTGACGGCGCCGGTGGGGGTCTGGTTCCGCGGGGAGGGCCCGGACACCGCCCCGCTGCACTTCGCCGCCGCCATCGCCCGAGGCACCGGAGAGACGCTGCGGGTGATCTCCCCGGTCCCGGTGGAGGTCCCCCCGCTCGGTGTCGATGTCGAGGAGGTGGTGCTCAGGGAGCCGACGGTGGCGGCGGCCCTCCAAGCCGTCGGCGGCACGTCGCTGATGGTGGTGGCGCCACCCGGGATGCTCGAAGGGGTCCTTCCCGCCCTGCGCGAGGCGGTGATCGAACGTGCCTGGGTTCCGGTCCTGGTGGTGCGGGGGGCCGCCGCCGCCGGCATGGTTCCCGGGCTGGGGCACGACCAGGCCGTGTCCTGAGAACCGGCCGCCGCCCCTCCGCCAGACCGGAGGGGCGGCCCGGTCCAAAAACGCCTGATCGGCAATCGGGCGGGGACATGGGCTATCACCCATACATACGGTTGGTGTGATACAGTCCCCCATATGAAGACGACCATCGAGATCACCGACGAGTTGCTGCAGCGGGCCAAGCAACTCGCCGCCGAGGAAGGGTCGACGCTCCGGGCGCTGGTGGAGGCCGGGCTGCGCCATCAGCTCGAACGCCGCACCCGGTCGGGTTACGTGCTCGCCGACGCCTCGTTCGACGGCCGCGGCACCCAACCCGGGGCGTCCGAGGGCGATTGGTCGAGGATCCGGGAGCTGATCTACGAGGCCCGCGGCGGATGATCGCGGTCGACACCAACATCCTGGTGTATGCCCACCGGCGCGACTCGCAGCTCCACGGCCCAGCCGCGGTGGTGATGCGGGAACTGGCTCAGGGAAGGGCGGCCTGGGCCATCCCATGGCCGTGCCTGCACGAGTTTCTCGCCGTGGCCACCCACCCGCGTATCTACGACCCGCCCACACCGATCGAGGGCGCCCTCGCCCAGGTCGACGCCTGGCTGGAGTCGCCGTCGCTGGTCCTGCTCAAGGAGAGCACCGACCACTGGGCGGTTCTGTCCGGGTTGATCGCCGGGGCCCGGACCGCCGGCGCCCAGGTACACGACGCCAGGATCGCCGCCATCTGCCAGGCTGGCGGGGTCAGGGAGCTGTGGTCGGCCGACCGCGATTTCAGTCGCTTCCCGCTCAAGGTCCGCAACCCGCTGTTCGCCTGAGCCGCGGGAGGCGTGGACGATTTTCTTAGGACCGAAACGCGTCATCGGCGACGCGTTCCGGTCCTAAGAAACGCCTCAGCTCTCGGGGGCACAGTGCGGAGGGGCGGCACCCGATCGCAGCCGGGACGCCGTGGTCAGAAGGCGGCGTCGGGCAGGGTCATCAGGGCGCCGTCCTCGGTCTCGGCCGCCTGGCGACGCAGCGCCGTCTTGGGGAGCACGTTACGGGCGAAAAATCGGGCCGAGGCGACCTTGCCCTGGTAGAAGGCCCGATCGGCGCCGCTCGCCGCCGGCAGGGCGGCCAGGGCGATCTCGGCGTGACGGAGCAGCAGCCAGGCGATGGTCACCTCGGACAGGCTCTCCAACAGTGAGTTGGTGTGGAGCCCGGTGCGGTAGATCTCGGTCGGCTCGCCGGTCGACGCCATGGCGTGGCCCACCATCGCCCCCACCTGCATCTGGACGTCGTCGAGCGCCTTGCCCAGCAGGACCCGCTCGTCCTCCAGCACGTCGACCCCGCCCTTGACCAGCTCGAGGATCTCCTCCCCCAGCTTGGCCAGGGTGCGCCCCTGGTCGCGGACGATCTTGCGGAAGAACAGGTCGAGCGCCTGGATCCCGGTGGTGCCCTCGTACAACGAGTCGATCTTGACGTCGCGGATGTACTGCTCCATGGGGTAGTCGCGGGTGTAGCCGGAACCGCCGAACACCTGGAGCGCCTGGCCCAGCAGCTCGTACGCCTTCTCCGACGAGTAGCCCTTGAGCATCGGCAGCAGCAGGTCCACCCGACGCTCCCAGTGGGCGTTTCCGGGATCGACCTTGGCCCGGTCCAGCGCCCAGGCGGTGTGGTAGAGCAGGGCCCGCATCCCCTCGGCGTGCGCCTTCTGCGTCATCAGCATCCGGCGGACATCGGGGTGGCGGATGATCTCGACCCGGGGCGCCGTCTTGTCGGTGCTGCGGGTGAGGTCGGCGGATTGGACCCGCACCTTGGCGTACTCCAGGGCGTTGAGGTAGCCGGTCGACAGAGTCGACATCGACTTGGCTCCGATCAGCATCCTGGCGTCCTCGATGACGTGGAACATCTGGCGGATGCCGTCGTGGACGCCTCCGACCACATAGCCGACGCATGGTCGGTCGGCGCCGAGGGTCAGCTCGCAAGTGGTGGACGACCGGATCCCCATCTTGTCCTCGATGTGAGTGACGGCGATCCCGTTACGCTCGCCTCGCGATCCGTCATCCTCGACCAGGAAGTCGGGGACGATGAACATCGACAGTCCCTTGGTCCCGGGCTCACCCCCCTCCCGGCGGGCGAGCACCAGATGGACGATGTTCTCGTGGTAGTCGCTGGCGCCCGAGGTGATGAAACGCTTGACCCCCTCGAGGTGGTAGACGCCGTTGGCCTCGTCGACGACGACCGCCCTGGTGGTCCCCGAGCCGACGTCGGAGCCGGCATCGGGCTCGGTGAGCACCATGGTCCCGCCCCAGCGCCGCTCCAGCATCCGCCTCGCCCAATGCTCGACCTGCTCGGGGGTGCCCACCCGGCCGACCACCACCGCCATCAGCGCCCCCGTGATGTAGAAGAAGGCCGTCGGGTTCGCCCCGACGATCATCTCCTGGCCGGCCCAGCGAACCTGGCTGGGGGCACCCAGGCCGCCCAGCTCCTTGGGTACCGCCAGCATGTCCCACCCACCGTCGTAGAAGGCGTCGAGCGACCGCTTCAGCCCTTCGGGTAGCGTCACGGTGCCGTCGACCAGGTGGGGGGCGTTGCGGTCGGCCTCGACGAAGCTGGCCGCCATGTCCTCGGTGGCGAGCCGCTCCATCTCGGTCAGGATGTCGTGGACGGTGGCGGTGTCGAAGTCCTCGAAGGGGGGCTTGCCCAGAAGCCCCGCCACGTGGTTGACCTCGAACAGGTTGAAGACGATGTCCCTCAGGTTGCTCTTGTAGTGGCCCATCTCCGTGCCCCCTTTGGTGCAGTAACCCATGCTACCCCGTATTTTGAGCAATCGATCAAACTTCACCGAAGGCGCGAGAGCACGATCCCGCTACCGTGACCGACAGGGAGGACGCATGGCGAGATACCAGCCGGGCATCCGCACCGAGGCGCGGATCATCGAGGCCACCGGCGAGCTGCTCGCCGAGGTGGGCCTGGACGGCACCACGCTCAAGGCGATCTGTGACCGGGCGGGGGTCAAGGCGGGCAGCTTCTACAACCTGTTCGGCTCCAAGGACGAGGCGGTGCTCCGGGTGGTGCGCCAGGCGATCACCGCCGTCGACCCCCATCCCGAGGGCGAGGGACCGGACACCATCGCCGAGCTGGTCGAGGCCTACGCCCGGTTCATCACCGAGCAGCCCATCGTGGCCCGCATCTACCTGCAGATCGCGGTGCACGGGGGGCTGAGCAGCAACGGCATGGCGGCCCGGTTCCTCCGCCACCACGAACGGCGGGTCCAGCGGTTCGCCGCCGCCCTCTGCAGAAGCGCCACCCCTGACCAGGACGCCGTGATGCGGGCCGAGGTGCTGCTGGGGACGCTCAACGGCCTCGCCTTCCGCTGGGCGCTGCGACCCGACTTCGACTTCAGGGCCCACCTCACCGCCATCGCCGAGGAGACCACCGCCCGGACGCAGGTCCGATGACCCACCCGGACACCTACACCCACGGACATCCCGACATCGTGGTGGCGGCGCACGCCACCCGCACCGTCGAGGACTCCCGCATCTGCGTCGCGGGGACGACCTGCTCGACCTGGGATGCGGGCCGGGCAGCGTCACCGCCGGGCTGGCTCGGCTGGTCGCCCCCGGCCGGACCGTCGGGATCGACAGCTCGGCGAAGGTGCTCGACCGGGCCCGCGCCCATGCCCTCGCCGCCGGCATCGAGATCGATTTCCAGGTGGCCAACGTGTACGACCTGCCCTTCCCGGCGGCGTCGTTCGACGTGGTCCACGCCCACCAGCTCCTCCAGCACCTCGGCGACCCGGTGGCGGCGCTGTCCGATGTCCGGCGGGTGCTGCGACCGGGCGGGCTGGTGGCGGTGCGCGACGCCGACTTCGGCTCGCTGCTGTGGCATCCCGCCGATGAGGCGCTCGACCGCTGGCACCACGCCTACCTGACGGTCCATCGCGCCAACGGTGGGGAGCCGGATGCGGGACGGCGGCTGCTGGAGTGGGGTGCTCGCCGCCGGTTTTGTCGACCCGGCTCCCACCACGTCGTCGTGGAGCTTCGCCGACCCCGACCGCCGCCGCTGGTGGGGCGAGCTGTGGGCGGGACGGGTGGTCTCCGATCCGTTCGCCGGCCGCGCCGTCGAGTTGGGCGTTGCCGAGCCGTCATCGCTCGACGAGTACGCCGCCGCCTTCCTCCGTTGGAGCGAGCAGCCGCAGAGCTGGTGCGGGGTCATCCACGGCGAGGTCGTGGCCCGCAGACCCGATCCCGATTCCGAGGAGGAGACGTGAGCGAGCTCGGCACGATGATGGCTACCTGGAGGCCGGCGCCCCCGAACTTCAGCGGATTGGTACTCGCCAGCGGTACGCAGAACCTTAGGTTCGGCGGCTTCACACCCAGTGGCCCACCAGGTCCCGGTAGAGATTGGATGAGGCCAGCAGCTCCTGGTGGGATCCTAGGCGCGCCTCCGTGCCGTCGAGTACGAGGACCCGACGGGCGCGCAGGGCCGAGCTGATCCGGTGGGCGACGACCAACAAGGTGCCCGGGCGGCGGGCGAACGCCCGCTCGACTCTCACCTCGGCGGCCGGGTCCAGGTGGCAGGTCGCCTCGTCGAGCACCACGAGGCGGGCGGGCGAGAGGTAGGCGCGCACCAGGGTGATGAGCTGGCGCTCGCCCGCCGACAGCGAAGAGGGGTGCAGGATCGCCTGGGGACCCCCGAGACGTTCCACCAGCGCACGGGCACCCAGGAGGTCGACCGCGTCATCGACCTCGGAGGGCGCGGCATCGTCTCGCAGGTACGTGAGGTTCTCGCCCAGCGTGCCGGCGAAGACGTACGCCTCCTGGGGGATGAGCACCCGGCGGCGGGCCCGAGCCGGCTGGCCGTCGCCGTCGACGGCGACGCCGCCGATGCTCACATCCCCCGTCTCGGGTCTGAGCAGGCCGGCGATCAGCCCGACCAGCGTGGACTTGCCCACGCCGCTGGGGCCCACGACCACCAGGTGGTCACCGGTGGGGATGACCAGGTCGAGGTCGCGTATCACCGGCTCGGCCCAGGGCCCGTAGCGGAAGGTCACGCCCCGCAGCCGCACGTCGTGCCGCCCGTCGTGCCCGTTGAGTGCGAGGGTCTCGGGCGGAGGGACGAGATCATCCGGCGGTGCTCCGGCCTCGGAGGGTCGGTGTTGGTTCGGGTCCTCGATTGCCTCGACGATCCGACCCAGGGTCACAAAGAGCCACAGCCCGGTATCACCCAGCTCACTGACCAGCGTCTGCAGAGCCGGGTACACCCCGCGCAGCACGTAGGTGAGGGCGCCCAGCACCGCCCCGGTCGTGGCACCGTTGTCGAGGAGCCGCGGGGCGGCCACCAGGAGCAGGAACAGGGGCAGCAAGCCGCCGATGGCGATGGCCACGGTCCGCACCGCGGTGAACCGGGCCAGATCCGTCGTGGCCCGAGCCTGGTCCTCGATGTGCGCCCCGACGGCCGAGTAGGCCGTCTCCTCGGCACCGCAGGCCACCACGTCGCGAAGGCCACCAACCACGATGGTCGCCGACTCGGCGATGCGCTCTTCGGCGAGGATGGACGCCCGCTGCCGCGCAGCCATCTGGGTGAGCGCGCCCACGAACACCGTAAGGGCGACGAGGAGGGGCGGCAGGACCAGCACCATGGCAGCGGGGACCAGGGTGAGCAGCCCCAGCAGGGCGCTGACGGCGGTGACGAGGAAGCCCTGCACAACCATCAGGGCGCCGGCGTACGCCTCCCTGACGATCTCCACGTGGTGGGTCACGCGGGCCACCCCGGCGGTGGCGGTTGGTGCACCGGGGACGGTGGAGCGGCGGAGGGCGCCGGTCACGGCCAGGGTGACCAGCTCGTCGCGGAAGGGCTCGACCAGACCCGCCAGTCGCTGATACGTCTGGCGGGTCCCCCAGGCACCCACCGCCAAGCTGACGCCGAGGAGCCCCAACCAGGCCACCCCCGTCCCCGATCGTCCGGCGAGGAAACCCTCGTCCAATGCCTGGGCCACCAGACGCCCGGAGAGGTAGGCGGGCAACGCTTCGACGACGGACCAGCCGGCCAGCCCGCGCAGCTGGCGGCCACGGCCGCGCAGTGACGAGAGCAGAAGCCGGCGCACCGCCCGGCGACGGTGGGCGGGGGTCACGGCTCGCTCCCGACCACCCCGGCCTGGTGCGCCGGGTCGAACAGGGCGCGGTAGTCGGGGTCGCTCCGCAGCTCGTGGTGGGGACCGACGCCGCGGACCCGCCCCGAATCGAGCCACACGACCACATCGGCGCGGGTGGCCGTGGATGCCCGGTGGGCCACCACCAGGCGCGTGCGATCGCCCAGCTCGCCGGTGAGCACCCGGCGCACGTGGTGCTCGGTCACCGTATCCAAGCTGGCCGCCACGTCGTCGAGTATCACGACCCGGCCGGCGTGGGCGAAGGCCCGGGCCAGGCCCACCCGCTGGACCTCGCCGCCGGACATGGGGGCGTCGGCCAGGCGGGTCCGGTAACCGTCGGGCATGCGACGGATGAAGGCGTCGGCCTCGGCGGCACGAGCCGCCGCCACCACCTCCTCCGGCGCCGGCGTGCGGGCCCCGAAGGCGATCACGTCGGCGAGGGTGTCGCCGATGAGCGCCGGGCGCTCGAAGCCGTAGGTGACCTCCTGCCGCAGCTGGTGGCGGTCCACCAGGGGCAGGGCCATGCCGTCGAGGCGCACCTCACCTTGGTCCGGGTCGATCAGGCGCCCGGCCAGGGCGGCCAGCAGCGACTTGCCGGCGCCGCTCGGTCCCACCACGGCGACCAGGGCGCCGCCAGGCACGACCAGGTCGAGGCCGTCCAGCACCGGAGCACCCCCCGCCCGCACCGTGACCGCGCGGAACTCGATCTCGCCCGGTCCGGCCGGGAGTCGGGCCGTGCCGTAGGGCATCGGGGGTTGGCCCAGGACCTCGGCGGCGCGCCCGGCGCCGGCTCGTGCCCGGGCCAGCCGACCGACGACATCCACAGCCGAGCCGACCGTCGTGGCCAGCACCACGTACTGGCCGGCGGCGAGCATCTCCCCCGGGGTGAGGCGACCCCGCACGAGCTGGACCCCGGCCACGGCCAGCACGAGTATCTCCAAGAGAGGCACGACCAGGGCGTCCTGGGCGGCCATCTTGGTCTGCGCTCGCCACATCCCCATGCCGTGGCGGTGCAGCTCGGGCACCGGGGCGAGGACCCGGCCCACCTCCCGGTCCACCGTGCCGGCGGCTGCGATCGTGCGGGCTCCGGACAGGGCGTCGACGAGGCGCCCCGCGATGGTGCCCTGGACCTCCAGGTAGCGGTCGGCCGCATCGGAGGCATCCCGGGCGAAGGTGCGCAGCAACACCGCGAGGACGGGGAGGCCGGCCAGGAAGGTCAGGCAGAGCCAGGGGTCGATGAGGGCCAGGGCGACGGCGCCGCCGATGCCAGGGACGAGGTTGGCCACGGCTCGCACCAGGTCCCGGGCGACCTCACCCGAGTCGGCGGCGTTGCCGACCAGCCGGCTTACCACGTCTCCGGCGGAGAAGCGTTCGGCCCGGCGCGGCCCCATGGCCAGGACGTGGCGCAGGACGGAGCGGCGCAGCCAGCTGGTGGAGCGTGCCGTGGTCGCCCCCACGGCGAGGTCGTCCAGCATCTCGCACACCACGAGGAAGACCAAGAGCAGGCCGAACCAGCTCACCCAGGATCGTGGGCCGTCGCCCACCACGGCGTCGAACGCCCGGCCCATGACCGCGGGCAGTGCGGTCTCGGCGGCGGCGATGGCCAGCGCGGTGACGGCGAGCACGACGAGCCAGGGACCGCCGTGGCGAGCCACCGCAACGAGGAGACGGTCGGCGTCACGATGGCCTGACCCCCGTGCCGCCTCCTCCATTTTCTCCTTCTTCACCCCCCTTCCCATCCTTCCTGTCGACGTGGCACCACCGGGCGGCCGCTCCCTGGCAGGAGAGCGGCCGCCCGCGTAGTGCCTTCAGCCACTGCTGTTAGCAGAGGGTGAGGCTGAGCCGGCTGCGCCGCCGCCTATGCAAAGCTGGCGCTCTTTCCAGCTCGATTCCTTGCAGATCGAGTATTGCCATGTGTTCACCTCCTTTCGCTGGTAGGACGAGATTGGCCCGCGTGGACCACCCGCCCCGCGGGCGACGGCCCGAGGAAGGGCAGGTGCACGGGGTCGTCGTGGAGGGCGGCGCCGCAGGCGAGCAGCACGCCGGCGGTCCCGCTGGCCAGATCCATGGACAGCCGAAGCAGCTGCTCGCCCGGGAAGGCCGGGTGGCCCTGGTAGGTCAGGGCGTGCCAGGCCAGGCGGCGGAGGTGGTCGGCGACCCGGCGATCGCGACCGGCGGTCGCCGGAGGATGGGCCCGGCTGAGGTAGAGGATCATGCCGGCTCGGCCGTAGAAGAGCCCCGGCTCGATGTAGAACTGCGCTTCGGCCGCTCTCCGGATGGCGGCGGCGGCGGCGGCGAACCGCTCGTTCTCCCGGTGCAGGAGGTAGTCGTCGAGGACCATGCCGATGCCCACGCTGCCGTCGGCCAGGTAGGGCATGGTCCGCCACCCCTCGTCGACCTCCAGGGAGCCGTCGTCGCTGCGAACGCAGCGGCGGAGGTCCTGACCGAGGGCGGTGGCAGCCACATCCAACAACCCGGTGTCCCCGCTCTGCTCGAAGAGGCGCAGGAAGAGCAGCGCCGGGCCCGACGAGCCGCGCAGCAGGCCGGCGTATGGCTGCCGGCCCCCGCTGACGGGCGCCACGTCCTCCTCGTCCCCCAGACGGTCGGCGATGATGTGCGCCACCCGCCAGGCGGCGTCGGACAGCGAGGCGTCGCCGGTGGCGGCGGCGAAATGGGCAAGGTTGAGCCCGATGCCGGCCAGGCCGCCGTGGAGGTCCAGGCCGAGTCTGTCCAGCTTCCCGCTCACGGCGTCCGTGCAGATGTCGAGCACCTTGAGGGCGTCGTCCCGGCGATCAAGGCGGTCGAGGGCGTGGGCGACGCCGTGCAGGCCGTCGTAGAAACCGGGCCGGGTGCCCGGCTCCGGGTTGGTGGCTCGCTCCACGAGCCACTCCTCGTGCTCGTGGTGGCGTCCCGCCCCGGTGACAGCCAGGGCGTAGAGCACCCCGGCCGCGCCGTGGGCCATGTTGAGGCCGCCCGTCGTGAACTGCTTGACGTCGCCGGGGAAGAGCCGGTCGTCGCGCTCGGGCGTGGCGCTGGCCAGTATGGCCCGGGCCATGGAGTCGCGGGCGGGACGCCATCGGGCGGGGTGGGGGTCGGTGAGCGGCCACGGGGCCGTTGCGGACCGCGGGCCGTTCCCCGACGGAGCGTCGCCGGTGATGACCCCCACCGCGTGCGAGAGGAACTCGGGCGGTACGGGGAACACCTCGGCGATGTCGGTCTGGAACTGGCCGGCCTTGGCCGGGTCGATGACCAGCAGGTCCGTCAGCGGCAGGAACACGAACAGCCGGAGGCAGGCAAGGGCGTATCGGTCGATGTCGAAGCCGGTCCTGCCGGGCGGCGCCATGAACCCCGGATCGGCCAGCGTGGGGCGTGCGGCACCGTCCACCGGCGCCGACACCTCGAAGTCGATCAGCACGATGCCGCCGTCGGGGCGGACCAGCACGTTTGACGGGTGGAGGTCGCCGATGACCACGCCCCGGTCGTGGACGGCGGCGACCGCCCGCTCCACCCGGTCGCAGATGTCGAGGGCCCACTCGGTGTACTCGGCGAGGGCGGTGCCGTCAACCTCCGGAAGGGCCAGAGGGTACCGGTCGACGAGGAGATCGCTCAGTGACGTACCGTCGACGAGGTCCTGCACCAGGAAGTGGTGCTCCCCGAGGACGAAATCGTCGCGCAGGGCGGGCACGACGTCGAGTCCGGCCAGGCGCTCGAGCATCTCGCGCTCGTTGGCCAGGCGCACCACCGCATCCGTCCCGTCGGCGGCCAGCCCGGCATACGGGCGTGCCTCCTTGAGCACGACCTGTTCGCCGGTCCGCAGGTCCACGCCTGCGTACAGGCCACCGCCGTTGGAGAAATGCAGGGCGGCGTCGATGCGGTACGGCACCTCTTGGAACGTGGCGTGGTCGCGCGCCGCTCGGTGCGGTGCGAGGAAGTCCGGGAGCGGGACCCATGGCGGCGGGCTGAACGTGGGCCCGCGCTGGTCGGGGACCAAGGCCCCGGTCGGATCCTCGATGGCCGGCTCGATCTCCCCGTCGGCCCCGACGCAGTACCGCTCGGCGAACCCGCCGTAGCGGACGTAGAGCGGGCCCTCGCCCCACCGCAGGTCGCTCAGAATGTAGGGCCCCGCCTGACCCTCCAGCCGCTCGCCCAACTCGGTCAGCACGAGCTTCAGCTCGGCGCCGTCGGCGGGGTAGATGGCGATGAACTTGCCGCTCGAGGCGCGATCCGCGTACTTGGCGTTGCAGAGGAGCAGGAGCCGGCGGCTGCGGACGAACTTGAACGGGATCCGCGCCCGGACGCAATACTGGTGCACCACGGCGAGGACCGCCTCGGCGTTATCCAGACAGGCCGACACGTGGATCTTCCATCCCTGGGAGGGGAACTGGAGGCCTTCGGGCCGGTACACCAGCCAGTCGTCGAGCTTGAGGCGGTCCCATCCCTCAGGAACGGGACCACGAGCGATCTCGAAGTCGACGTCGTCACCGCGGGGCAAAGTGGGCGAGTCGTAGAAGAGCGGGTCGACAAGACAGAAGACCTCGTACCCCTTGTCCACCGCAACCCCCCTGGTTTACCTTGGACGCCGCCACAGTTCGCGTGGGCAAAAGAACTCAGGGTTGCTGATCTTTCCCAGCTACCCACCTCGACAAGAACACTACACCATGTCTTGGGGCGGTGCTCCGCCCAGATTTCACGGGCGGGCTGGACTGGGCTCAGGCTGAAATGGGTGTCGCTGAACATGCTCCGCCCGGAAAGCCCATGGTCGACTACCGTGCCGTCCTTGACCTCGATCCATGCCCTCAGGGTCGTTGGCAAGAAGGTTGCACCGTGAACTCGAGCGTGGTGACGGCCGTCATGGCGTTGGCGAGCCTTGTGGGTGCGTGCTCGGGGGGTGCGGTTGAGCCGCCACGTACGCCGCCATCCGGGCGCAGGGCCCAGGACACACCGACGGGTTCGGCGACGGCCCGATCATTCACTACTCCCCGGACGAGGACACCTCGTTCGAGGTGGTAGCCTGGGGCAGCCTTGGATGGCGCCAAGGAGGCGGGTACGGAGACGTGGGCGAGTCGTGGGGCGTGCTCGGATCCCCCACCGCCACCGACCTGGCTGCCCAGCTTCTCGAGCTCCCACAAGAGCAGGTCACCGCCGCCGTCGGTGAGGACTCCGTTGGTGATCCCGGCGCTATTGAACGACTGGATCTGGCTTCCTCAAATCGTGCCTCGAGGTTGCGGACCCCTGCGGCGCGCGGCGCGACCTTGAAGCGCGCCGGAGCCCTGTAGGGAAAGACGATCGAAAGGCTGAGCAACGCGGTAAGGGGAAGAAGCCGCCGGGTGATGCGATCGACGACTATCAGCACGCCGGTCGATGTGACCGCCACCAACAGCCATGATCCGATGCCGGGCCGCCAGGGGTGCGTGCCTCGGGCAGCCACGAGCTGGCGATGATTGCAAACACCGTCGACATCGCGATCGGGATCAGGAACGCGGCCGCGCGGATCAGGGTGGCCTGCACGGGGTATGCGTTCCACCGCTGCGCAAGCTCGCTCGGTGTTGCGTTTGCCACTGGAGTCCGCGGGGTCGACGACACAAGGTGTTGGGCTGATCGTCGGCACTCCGTAGGCAGCCATCAGTCCCCACCACTACCACATCGGTCGTAGGCTGACGTCCCCTGTCCGGCCGGTATGAGAGATATGGCCGCAACGAACCGCCCCGCCGCGCTCGCGCCGCTCACAGCCTCGAACGTCGCATTGTTGACGACGTTCCGGCGCAACGGCGACGCCGTGTCGACACCGGTCAGCATCGCGCTGAACGGCGACCGCGTCTACTTCGTGACGGCGTCGGACTCAGGAAAGGCGAAACGGTTGGCGCATTCGGCCCTGGTCACGTTGGCACCCTGCACGAAGAGCGGGAAGGTGCTGGGCGACACCGTCAGCGGCCGAGCGCGGCTCCTCGAAAGCCAGGAGCGCAAACGCGCAGCGATGCTCCTGCCCACCAAACCGCTGTTCGGCAGCTTCCTGATGTACCGTCTCAAGGGCAAGACCATGCTGCTGTTCGAGGTGGTTTCTGAGAACTGACCGGGAGTGCAGGTACGACTCGCCCGGCTGCGACCGGGACCAGATCAGCCAGCGGTGCTCCGGCCTCGGAGGGTCGGTGTTGTTCGGGGTCCTCGATTGCCTCGACGATCCGACCCAGGGTCACAAAGAGCCACAGCCCGGAGCCACCCAGCGCACTGGCCGGCGTCTGTTGAGCCGGGTACACCCCGCTCAACACGTAGGTGAGGGCGCCCAGCACGGCCCCGGTCGTGGCGCCGTTGTCCAGGAGCCGAGGGGCAGCAAGCCGCCGACGGCGATGGCCACGGTCCGCACCCGCGGATCCGACGGAAGCTAGTGCACCGGGTTCTTAGTCACACGCGTGTAGTTTGGGGGTTTCGATGGAGAGGGGAGTGTGTGATGGGGTTCAAGGCGGAGCCGATCGTTTTGGTCGACGAGACCCGGGCCGTGTTGGAA